>Ga0105049_10006742_pt1 | contig 13362 bp, 4 predicted proteins | sample MAT06_FD_78087 | JGI IMG/M metagenome (GOLD analysis project Ga0105049, IMG submission 78087) | Freshwater microbial communities from Lake Fryxell liftoff mats and glacier meltwater in Antarctica - MAT-06 | ecosystem: Environmental > Aquatic > Freshwater > Ice > Liftoff microbial mat | place...
ATAAGCTCTGGGATTGGAAATCAAGGTATGTTCAAGTCCATTGAATTTGACCTGATCGTCCATTCCCATGTCAATATTGAATACAACAGGTACCAATGGAATCCGAGAAGGATCTCTTGGAATCCCTAGCGTCTTTACAAGGTTTCCAAAAGTAAATTGCTGGTGGTCATAGTCATCTAATAATTCTGATTTCCTTTTATGCAGGTATTTTGAAAAAGATAAGTCTGGTTGTATTTGAGTCCTTAGTGGCAATAGATTAACACAATGACCGACTTGGACCAAATGACCTGTTGCAGCTTGACCTGCTGCTGGTAATCCCAATACGATATCCTCTTGGCCGGTAAGTTTATATAAAAAAACTTCGAAGGTGGCCATTACTGTATTGACTAAACTCGTATTGTTTTTTCTACCAAGTTCTTTCAAGCTCTTGACCATTTGGGCAGGAAGTCGAAAGTCTTCTCTTTGTCCATTGAAGGTTCTTTGGCTTGGCCGATCAATGGGTAGTTCAAGAGGAATCGGCAAAGGATTGAATTTATCCTTCCAATATTTTTCTATTTTTATATAATCTTCAGATTTTGAAAACTCCTCCATTTCCAACGCATACATGGAAAAGAAATTTGCAGCAGGCAGATTGATTTGCTTTTGGTCAGAAAGCGCGTTGTAGATATGGGCAATCTCCTCAAACATCACCCCAAAAGACCAACCGTCAACAACCAAATGATGGGCTGTAATCGTGAATAAGTGATTAAGATCTGAAAATTTATTGATTGTAAACCTGACCAAGGGGCCTTTCTTTAGGTCAAATTCTGTGATCACCTCATTTTCTAAAAATTCGGAATTTTTCTGTTCTTGCTCTTTTTGATTCAAGTTACTGAAATCCTGTTGGACGAATTCAGTATCCATTTGCTCCAATACCATGAAGTCTTTGCCATTTGGTGCGAAAACCATCCTCAGGGCTTCATGTCTTTCGACCAAAAGTCGGCATGCTCTAGCAATGAATTCTATCCGAAGTGGGCCAGTCAATCTGAGGGAAGCACATTCATTATAGGAGAGGTTCGCTTCTTTTCCACCCAAAGCACAAGCTAGCCAAACCTCCTTTTGTGGATCGGTCAAACTTCCGATTTGGTCAATCGCTGGTCCCTCAAAGGGATTATAACCAATCTCTGTAAATTGTACCTTCGCCATTTTTATGCCTCTAAGGAAATTTTTACAAATTTATTGGGAATGTGTTCATCCTTGACAAACCACGCCGGATTTCCATGTTCATCTTTACCAAGTTTGGCTCCTGGTACAGGTGGTTGTTTAGACGATAATGGCTTTGATTGAGTTTCAATTTTTTCTGTTTTCAAACCTCCAAAAAATCCAACAGCTAATAATTCATCGATTACTTCTTTGAAAGTATTAATGACTCTGTCCACATCCGATTCTGTGATCTGTGTGGTGAGGTAGCAAGGGAAACCATCATAAATATGAATGCCTCTTTCACGCATCATGATGAATATCAGATCTGTGTAGGGTAATTCTTGATGATACTTTAACTTCCAAAGTGACCCAAAATGTGCGATGTAAAATGGAAGACCTCGAAGGTTAAAATAATCGTCCAAAGAATTGGCTATCCTATCTGTCTTCTGTTTCAAATCCTTGTGCAAAGCACCATTATCCGCCTTAAAGTATTCCAATGAGACTTTCGTTGCTGCTAATGCCAATGGATGCCTTACAAAAGTGCCCGCAAAATAGGTAACACCTACATCAGGCATGGAATCATCCCCAAATTGCCAATGACCTCCATCTAACGCATCCATAAATTCCGCACTTCCTGCCAAAGCACCGACTGGTAGTCCTCCTCCGATTACTTTTCCATAAGTACCGATGTCCGCCTTGATGCCAAATAGTCCTTGAGCGCCTTTAAGATCAGTCCTAAATCCAGTAATGACTTCATCAAAAATCAATGCTGAGCCACTTTCGGCAGTGATTTCACGTACTTTTTTCAAAAATTCAATAGGTTGAAATTCAGGTCTTCGACTTTGAACCGGTTCCACCAATACCGCGGCGAGCTCATCCTTTCTTTGTCGAATGATTTCGAGGGATTCATCTGTTCCGTATTCCAACACAAGCAAGTTCTCCACCTGTGATGGCAGGATCCCAGCTGCAGCTGGATAACTTCTTTGGTTGTTACTTCCCCTGACGATGACTTCATCAAATGTACCATGGTAAGAATTATTAAAAGAAACGACCAAAGATCTTCCCGTTACAGTTCTTGCCATCCGCAATGCCGCCATGACAGCTTCTGATCCGGTGTTACAAAGTGCTGCCCTTTCATGACCAGTCAATTCACAAAGAAGTTGACAAACTTCGCCAGACAACACATGTTGTGGGCCAATTTCATAGCCTTTTTCCAATTGCTCGGCAACAGCTTTTTTAACAAAGTCAGGATTGTGGCCAAATAGAATGCATCCGAAACCGTTCAATACATCTAAGTATTCGTTTCCGTCAATATCCCAAATTTTCGTTCCTTTAGATTTGTCCACGACTAGGGAATAGGTAATTTCCTTCGTGTTTGGTTTAAAACCTGAAACAACCCTAGGATCTGCCATGTGCTTGCGGTGCTGTTCGGTGTAAGCTTTACTTTTGGCAGTTTTGGTATTGAATCTTCCAATTAGGTTTTGAAGAAAAACCTGTTGCTCAGGAGCCATCTGCGTGGCTACTTTTTCAATTTTCGCCATCGCTCCAAAGGTTTTTGGGGCATCCTTAGGCGGAGCATGAAGATGTACTTTGGCTTCCTGATTTTTATTTTCCGAGACAGGTGGTGCAATTTGAGTAGGCGTTGCAATTGGAGCGGAGTTTGAATTCCCCATTCCCATAGTGGAAAGAAGTTGCATTTGCTGCGACATCAATTCTAGCTGCTTCTGAATCAGATCAGAAATACCGCCTGAATTTGCAGACATAGTATTAGCGCCAAATTGAGGCAAAGAAATATTTCCTTGAGGTATTTGAGGTGAAAAAGTCGTAGCTATTTGAATAGGATTTGCATTTGAGACTATCGGCTGTGCGATCTTAATCTCAACTGGCTGAAAAGCGTCTTTAGGCAACTGTCCATCAAGATATGATGTCAAACTTTCCAATGATGCGAGTGTTTCGCTCAATTGTCTAAAAGTAACATTCAACTTAAATTCTTGCTTTAGGCTAGAAGCCAACTGGGTCAGAAGTAATGAGTCAAATCCAAGCTCAATAAAAGTAGCAGCGTCATCCGCTACACTCATTCCGGTTGTATTCTCAATAATGGATACAACCTTTTCTTTGATTAAAAGTGATCGGGACATAATGAGCGTTGTTTTATTTTCTAAGGGTGATATTATAGTATTGATAATGGCGTCAGGAATGGAAACTCCTTCTTTTGCCAATGGAAAAGTGGGGTGATTTTTTGGGTCCAGCCAAAGTCTTTCTTTTTTGAAACTGTAAGTTGGTACTGAGTGGTCATTTCCAATGTGCGGGACAAGCTGCGATAATTGAATTTTGAATCCTTTTTGCCAAATAAGCCCTGCCTGATGAATGAAAAATTCCAGGTCAGGTAATTTGGATTGCGCTACCAAACTCACAAAAATTGCCTTTCCTTTTGAGTCGGCTGATTGTCTTAGAAGGGATGTCAATACATTTCCGGGTCCTACTTCCAAAAATCCTATTGGTTTTTTAATCTCCAATAAGGTCTTCGTTGCGTCAAAAAATCTGACGGCTTCCCGAAGCTGCTTTGTCCAATAAGAAGTACTTACAGCTTCTTGATCGGAAAGAAAATTGCCCGTTACAGTAGATAGCATTGGGATATTTGGCTTATTCAATTCTATTCCTGAGACAATTGATTCGAATTCTCCCAAGATCGGATCCATCATTTGCGAATGGAATGCATGGCTGGTTCGGAGAATTTTTGAAGCTATGTCTTTGGTCTCCAACAATTCTGAGAAGGATTGGATATCCTGTTCTTCCCCAGAAACCACACATTGGTTGGCAGAATTGATCCCCGCAACATCCAGTTGGGAAGGCATCAAAAATCTCACTTGTTCTTCAGAAGCACAGACAGAAAGCATTTTCCCTCCAGGCAATCCCGAGATGAGGCGACCTCTCAAGGCCACCAACTTTAATGCATCTTTCAAACTCATAATCCCTGCCAAATGCGCAGCAACAAACTCCCCAATACTGTGACCACAGAGCAGTGAAGGCTGGATTCCATAAGACATCCATGTTTTGGCCAAGGCATATTCAATCGCAAAGATCGCAGGCTGGGTGTATTGGGTATTTCCTAGGACATTTTCAGCTGATTGATCAGGGGAGGTAGGGAAAATAATATCAAGAATGGATAATCCAACTTCAATTTCCGAAATGAGATTGCACGCATCCAAAGCTTGTCTAAAAACTGGGATTGAATCATATAACTCTTTTCCCATGTTCAGAAACTGCGCCCCTTGTCCAGGAAACAAAAAAGCCATTTCACTATTTTGGTGACTGACTTTTTCATGAGGTTTAAAGGCAGCAAGCTTTTGAGAAAGTTCTTCGGCATTTTTGCCAACGACAAATCCCCTATATGCATAAGTAGGTCGGTGATGTACTAAAGTGGATACGAGCGCAGGAATGGTATCACTATCTTGCTTTAACAAATATTTAGTCAAATCACCTGCATAAGCAGACACGCTTTCCTCAGATTTGGCGGACCAAGGTATAAGATAAGCGGATTGTCTTGGTAAGGTTGGAGACACTGTTTGGACAGGGATATATTCCTCCAAAACTACATGGACATTGGTACCACCTACTCCGAATGAACTAACACCTGCATATCTTTTTCCCTCTTGATTCCAATCTTGATGCGGTTGTGGCATAAAGAATGGAGAGTTTTCTATTTCTATTCTTGAATTTAATTGCTTGAAATGAACCTGTGGAAAAAATTTCTTTTCCTTTAAGGTGAAAACCCCTCGCAACAACCCAGCTATTCCAGCTGCTGAATTAAGGTGGCCAAAGTTACTTTTCACACTTCCTAAGGCACAAAATTGTTCTTGATTTGTTTCACCAAAAGCGATCTTGAGACCTTCAATTTCGATTGGATCGCCGATAGGAGTTGCGGTAGCATGTGCCTCTACATATCCTATTTGACTAGGTTCAATTCCTGCATCTTCAATAGCCGCCAAAATAGCACCTGCCTGACCTTCAGCGCTTGGCGCAGAAAAACTTCCTTTATCCCCACCGTCGTTGTTGACTCCTACTCCTTTGACAATGGCATAGATGGTGTCTCCGTCAGTCAAAGCAGCTTCCAAATCTTTTAAAAGCACCGCTCCTACTCCATCACTAAATACTGTACCCGATGCAGATTCATCAAACGACTGCACACGGCCATCTTTACTGTTTACAGATCCATCATTGTATAAATGCCCGCTTTTTGTTGGGGATTTGATACTTGAGGCTCCCGCAATCGCTATCTGACACTTTCCTTGACGGATGGCATTGGCAGCTTCGGCCACGGCCAATAATGCCGTGGAACATGCCGTATTGATACTTACTGCCGGCCCGGTCAAATTGAGGTGATAGGCAGTTCGAGTAGCTAAGTAATCTTTTTCATTCAGAGAATTTACCAAAAAATCCCCATAGGAATCCAAGAGTTCTTGGTGAGAAGCGAGGTTGTGCCAAATATAGGAGTTGGGACTGCTACCAGCATAAACTCCAATATGCCGTGCTTCATCAGATTTAAGAAATCCTGTTTTTTCGAGCAACTCATTGGCTACTTCTAGGAATTTGCGCTGCTGTGGATCTGCTATCGAACCTACCTTGGAATGAAGACCAAAGAAAGATGCATCAAAAGTATCATAACCCTCAATGATTCCCCTAGCAGGTACAAATTGCGGATCAGTCTTCAATTCTTTTGGTAAAAAAGGATCTAGCTCCTCCCGACTAAAATGGGTGATGGTATCTTTTCCTTCTTGCAATATTTGCAAAAATTCTTCGGGTGAATTTGCTCCCGGAAATCTAAGTGACATTCCGATAATAGCCACTTCCCTAGACTTTGTACTGCTATTTGCTGCTTTCGATTTCTGTGCTATCCCTTTTTTGCTTTTTTCAAAATATCCTGCCACTTGGGCAATAGTAGGATATTGGTACAATTTTAAAATCGGAAGTTCGATCCCCAATTGCTCTCTCAACTCAGCCACCAATCGCTGTACTTTCAGAGAATTTCCTCCAAATTCGAAGAAATTATCGTCGATACTGAGTTTGTCGTAATTTAGAATTTTTGTAAAAATCGGAGTAATTGTCCTTTCAATTATCGTAGCAGGCGCCAAATACGCGGCTGACCATTCAGGCCTAAAATGTTGGGGCTTGGGAAGCGCTTTCTTATTGACTTTACCGGAGCTGGTTTTGGGAAACTCTTCAACTGCAACGATGTAATCCGGCACCATGTATTCAGGTACTTTCTTCTTCAACATCTCCTTCAAGCCGGACAATTCTCCCAATGATGGATCTGTGAATAAAATGTAGCTCGTTAGAAATTTCAAACCTAATTCATCTGTATCAAGCTTAACAACACAATGTTTGATGTTGGGAAGATTTACAAATGCCGATTCGATTTCTCCAAGCTCTACCCTATTGCCTCTGATTTTGATTTGGTCATCTTCTCTTCCCTGAAAATAGTAATTACTGTGCTTATCTTCTTGGACCAAATCACCGGTTTTATATAATTTCAGCAACAGACCATCCTTATTTTTCCAATCTACAAACCTCGCATTGGTCAAGTCGTCCCTATTGATATATCCTTTTGCCAAGCAATTTCCATGGATGTGCAACTCCCCTATTTCACCTAGCGATACTTGCTCCATTTGATTATTTAGAACTAAAAAATGATACCCATCCAAAGGACTGCCTATAGAAGGTAATTCCGGCCAATGCTGTGGGTTGCCAGTCAAGTCCAATTCTGAAGCCCACATAGAAGCCTCGGTAGGACCATAATTATTCTTGAGGATTGCAGTAGGGATTTTTTCAAAAAATTCCCTCACTTGAGGAGTAACTTGGGTCTGTTCTCCACCTGTATTGATTTCTGTCAGGCTTGATGGGAAAATTTTTTCCACCACTGCAGAGTTGGTAAAGTACTGTAGGGAAACGTTAGGAAGAAACAGTGAATTGATTTCATTTTCCTGGATATAATTCAACATGAAGTAAGGATCCAACCTGTTTTTTTCTTCAATCAGGTGCAATTCACCTCCTGAGCAAAGGGCAACGAATATTTCCTTGACAGAAATATCAAATCCAAGATGACAAAATTGAAGGGTTTTGACACCTGAACCTGCGGCTCTCGAAGTTCTGAGTTTGTATTGGATCAGTTCTACTGCTCCTTGCATGGTTACCATGACTCCTTTTGGCTTTCCAGTAGAACCCGAAGTAAAAAATACAGCGTAAATCTCTTGGACCTTTTCAGCTGTTGGAAGTCCATCTACTTCCTCATCGATAGAAAACCCATGCCAATCTAAGCCGTTTTCTTTCCAAAATTTAGATTCAGCATCATCTGACAAAATTGTAGAAATCCCAGATATTTCGCACATATCTTTGATCCGATCCTGAGGATAAGATTGATCAATAGGCATATATGCTTTCCCGGATTTGAGGATTGCTAAAACTCCAGCAATCATCTCAATAGACCGCGAAGTACTGATGGCGATGATATTTTGGTCAGGATAAGTATCCTGTAGTTTTGCTGCTATTTGATCTGATAGCTTGTCAATTTCTTTGTATGATATTGAGGATTGGCCAAAAACTACTGCTTTCAAACTTGGGGTTTTGGCAGCTTGCTCTTTGAAAAGTCCGTGGAGTGAGGATATTTTCATGATAATATTATACAAAGTTTAATGCAAAATAATCAGATAGATGAAATTTAGCGAGGCAATATTTACTTTTTTTATAAAAAAAACAAATTAATGTATATATAATTATTTTTGTTGTATGTAAAAAATTTAAACGTTGAATTATTTTTCAATACATTCTCACTTATATCGCACTATTTTCAAATATTTAAACATTAGTAATTTGAAATCATTTTGTAAAATTGAACAAAATTTCAGTTATATACAATACTCTCGAAAGCAATCACTTTTCCTGTCTTTTTTTGAGTGCATTCTAATTGGAAAAATCAAATTCCCAGAAATCCAGAATATTATTTATAGATCAATATTTTTTTGTTTCGGAGAATGGGAACTTCCTTATTTGATTGGCTTTTTTGGGAACTGCCTGCTTTGGAAATATAATTAGACAAACCTCGAACTGTCGGAAATTGATAAAGTTTTGCAATCGGAATTTCAATTCCAAACAAATTTCTCAATTGAAAAAGCACTTGCTGTGCTTTGATAGAATTTCCTCCAAATTCAAAGAAATTATCAATTGTGCCAAAATCATCTATGATTAAGGTTCCTTTAAAAATCACAATCAAGTCAGCTTCCAAATCATTGGCTGCTTGGATACTTGCATCCATCCAGTCGGGCCTGATTTGTTTAGGTTTTGGAAGGGCTAACTTGTCAACTTTACCAGAACTTGTTTTTGGAAATTCTTTCAAAACCATGAAAATCTCAGGAATCATGTAATCAGGTAATATTTTTTTAAGTTGCTTTTTTACACATCCTAAATCTACCATAGTATCGGTATTCAAATATGCACTTAAGAATTTTTGTCCAAAATCATCAATTGCCAGTTTAACAACTGCTTGTTTGATTCCTTCAAGGTTTCCTAATGCCAATTCGATTTCGCCTAACTCTACCCTATTTCCCCTGATTTTGATCTGATCATCTCCCCTTCCTTTGAAGTGAAATAAACCCTGAGAGTCCTTTAGAACCAGATCGCCAGTTTTATACAATCTTATTATTTCACTATTTGGAGAAAACCAATAGATGAATCTTTCTTCGGTGAGATCAGGTCTATTTAGGTATCCAATGGCCAAACTACTTCCCGAAATGTAGAGTTCCCCGATTTGGCCATCCTGAACTTGATTTAGCATTTCGTCAAGAACCCATATTTCAGAACCAGTAACGGGAGTTCCAATCGAAGGAATATCGGGCCACTCTTGAGGGTCTGAATCTAAAACAAATTCTGTAACACATACAGATGCCTCGGTAGGCCCGTAGGCATTTTTAAGGTATGCGTTTTTGGCTTTTGAAAAGAAACACCTTATCGAAGGTGTGATTTTCAGAAGTTCTCCTGCTGTTGTGATTTCAGTCAAACTGTCTAATTCCAAACCAGCTGAAAGTGCATCTTCAATGAGACTATTTAGAATCACTTTTGGTAAGAATACACGATTGATTTTGTTATTTTCAATGTATTTCAATAGTTGAAAATTATCCAATCTTTGGATTTCTTCCATAAGGTGCAGTTCTCCCCCTGTCCACAGCGTGTTGAAAATTTCCAAAATCGCTCCATCAAAAGCAAGATGTGCATATTGGATCGTTTTGACTTTAGGACCTAGGCATGGGTAAGTGGATTGGAATTCAATATTTTGACAAAGGCCCAAATGACCTAATTGAACTCCTTTTGGATTACCCGTAGATCCTGAAGTAAAAAGAATCGCAGCAGTAGCGTCGTTTTCAGTTTTAATTTGGGTATTTGATCTTTCGACATTTAGGCTACCAATTAGCTTCAAACCCAAAGTTTCCCAATGTCGGCCAAACGATCCGTCGTCAAGGATGAATTTGAGATTGGAGTTCTCGATCATGTATTGCTGCCTTTGCACAGGGTACTCAGGATCCAAGGGAAGATAAGCTTTCCCGGATTTCAAAATGCCTAAAATTTGAGCTATTAAATGAATACTTTTTTTGGTACTGAGTCCTATATAAGATTCATCTCTTGCCAATGTCAAGATTCTTTGGGCTATTTTATTGGACTCCAATTCCTATTGGGAATAGGAAATATTTTCATCTCCAAAAACAACTGCGGTATGTTGGAGGAATTTGGCTGCCGCCAATTCAAACCCCTTGTGGATCAAATTTATACTTAACATAAGCTTTATCGAGATAGATCAATACTGGGCAATCGTCATAAAAAATTATACAAAAAACTACTTCTGTGAAGGTTATTGGAATTGATTGATTCCAAAAATCGAATTTAAAATTCAAAATAGACTATTTGGCAAAAGCAAAACAGAATTGATAATTTGAGTGATTACCTGAAAGAAATTTTGGGTGAAAATGGGTGATTTCCTTCCAGAATTGAGACTAAAACTATTAGAAAAGATCTCAAATACAAAATATATTCAGGCAAATTATCATCAAAAAATTGATAAACCATTTTTCAGTATTTAAAAACCAACTTTGGAAAGCTAAAAAAAAGGAACGGAAAAGGTTTAGGAAACAATACTCTTTAATATTCAGAATCTTCCTTAAAATCAACCAATTAATCAAAAATTGATTGGCCGACACTTCGTGTGAATTTAGGCTATCACCTATACCTCCATATCGTCCATAATATCTTATACCCCGCCCCAAAAACCCCTTTGACAGTTCCGCTGACTTTAGAAATGCCGATACGCTTCCGGTAATCAACAGGAACTTCTGTTGTTTTCAGCCCTACTTTGGCTGCTTTGATCTGCATCTCGATAGTCCATCCGTAGTTTTGGTCCACCATTCCCAAGGCTTTCAACTTCTCCCATCTGATGGCCCGAAATGGTCCCAAATCGGAATAATCTGTTTTGTAGATTACGCTCATCAAACTTGTCGCCAACCAATTGCCAAATACCTGGGGAATGGTCATTGATCCTTTTTCTCTTTGACCTCTTGACCGCGATCCTATGACCATGTCAAAATCATCTTTGATTATCGGGGCTACGATAGCCGTCAACTGTCCGGGATAATCACTATAATCTCCATCCAGAAAAACAACAATATCAGGCTGTACTTCCAAATTTGCCAAATAGGACATTCCAGTCAAACATGCTTTCCCATATCCCATTATGGGTTCATCAAAGACTATCGCTCCGGCTTTTTGGGCCACTTGACGGGTATTGTCTTTGGAGTTGTTGTTGACTATTACAATATTTCTAACTATGGCTGGAATATCTAGGATGACTTTCCCTATGGATTTTTCTTCATTATAGGCAGGAATCAATACATCTATGATCGGGTGTTGCATGCTTTGCTGTGTCAAATTTGAATTAGAAAACATGGAGTTCCTTGGAGTGAAATCGAAATAAGTATTTTGTTGCCTATTTTTCGGGTATGGTCTATTTTAGCCTGTAACTTTTCAAAGTCTCCAAAAAAACCACTGAATATCCTAAGGCTAGCATCAAGTGAAAAACCAACATTTCATAGGTTTTGAAATAGAGGGACAAAACTACCATCACTAAGAAGGTCAATGCTAAAAGCCCTTCAACATAGGTTGTAAAGGGTGTTTTTATCTGGTTGTAGACATTCTTGGTCCAGGATTTTCGAGCCTCATTCAGGTTATATTTAGGTGTTCGGATAAATGATGACCGCTTTCCGGTCAATCCTTCCCACACAGCCTGTGCATTGTGTAAGGCAAGTCCCATCGATACCGCTAAGAACAAAGGCAATTCCCATAAAAATCTACCTACCCCCTTCCATGAGTATTCCACCAAACTCAGATTGGCAAAGAAGTAAACCAAAGCAATAATTACAAATCCAACAAAAAACACTGCCGCTCCCTGAAAATAACTCTCCGGAATAAGTCCCTGATGGAAAGCCCACCAAATCGGAATGCTGCTGATACTTACTGACAATACCGCGACGAATATGACTGCATTGAGTAAATGCGCCGTAGCATGCATTTTGGTTTTAAATGGCAATTTTTTGGAAAGGACATTGCCTAGGTGTTTCACGGCACATTCCGCACCGCCTTTGGTCCACCGAAATTGCTGGGATTTGATTGCTGACATTACGGGAGGGAGTTCAGCCGGAGATTCAATGTCTGGCCGATAAATAAACTTCCAGTCCTTTTGTTGTGCCCGATAACTCAGGTCGAGATCCTCCGTAAGCGTGTCGTCATGCCAATTGCCGGCATCTATGATGCAGCTTTTTCTCCAAATTCCTCCTGTACCGTTAAAATTAATAAATACCTGCTGACTGTTCCTACCCATCTGCTCCACCATAAAGTGCGCATCCAATGCAAATGCCTGTAATCTGGTCAAAACAGAATACTCCTCATTCAGATGCGTCCACCGCGTCTGCACCATTCCTACTTTTTGATCTTCAAAGTGTCCGACGGTCTTCAAAATAAAATCAGGATCGGGAACAAAGTCAGCATCAAATACAGCAATAAAATCACCTTCTGCCACTTCCAACCCCTCTCTCAAAGCCCCTGCCTTAAAGCCTTTTCGGTCTTTACGGTGGATATATTTGAAGTTTACTTCGGGAAATTGCTTTAATTTTCTTTTGATGATCGTAGCTGTATCGTCCGTACTGTCATCTAAAATCTGGATCTCAAGCTTGTCAGCAGGATAGTGGAATTTTGAAACCGCTTCGATCAATCTTTCCACAACATACATTTCATTGAAAACAGGAAGCTGCACTGTCACTTTGGGCAAATCTTCTTCTTTGGGCACCAAAGAGATGTTTGGATTTTTTTTGAATCTGAAAAAGTGATATAACAGATGGGCTTGGGCAAAGCTGTAGAATAAAATAAACAGCATTGCCAAAAGATATACTCCCAGAAAGAAATAAATGAAGATCATTAAGCATTTAAAGTGATGGATTTGTTACCGATGATGATGGGCATGTCATTGATTCTGCCTTCTTCATCGCCATTTTCCAGTTTCAATACTCCCCTCGGACAAACCGCCGAACAGACACCACAACCCACACAGGAAGACCGGACTATATTCTGTCCCCGCTGTGCATACCATCTGACGTCAATTCCCATTTCACAATAGGTAGAGCAATTGCCGCAGGAGATGCAGTGTCCTCCGTTGGTGGTGATGCGGAAGCGGGATTTGAACCGCTGCACAATACCCAGGTAGGCTGCTAATGGACATCCAAATCTACACCAGACTCTGTTACCCATCAAAGGATAAAAACCTGTTCCAATAACTCCTGCAAATATTGAACCAATGGCAAATCCGTAAATGCTGTGCAGCTGATCGGTTGCCTGACCAAGAATCTCGAATCCGGAGAAATAGTTAGCAATCGTCAAAGCTGTGGAAAGTACCGCAAACACCAATACTCCATGAACGAGGTATCTCTCTATTTTCCAAGCCTTTACTGATTTGTCCGAAAGCTGCCGGTATGGGTCACCCAGTGTCTCTGCCAATCCTCCACAGCCACAAACCCAAGAACAATACCACCGCTTTCCATAGAAATAAGTGAACAAGGGAACCCCTACCACAATCAAGATTATTCCCCAGAT
>Ga0105049_10006743_pt1 | contig 13362 bp, 10 predicted proteins | sample MAT06_FD_78087 | JGI IMG/M metagenome (GOLD analysis project Ga0105049, IMG submission 78087) | Freshwater microbial communities from Lake Fryxell liftoff mats and glacier meltwater in Antarctica - MAT-06 | ecosystem: Environmental > Aquatic > Freshwater > Ice > Liftoff microbial mat | place...
AGTTGAATCATCAAATGATTTTAATTCCATACCAATTTGTTTTTCTATCAAAGAAATAAAATCGGTCAGTAATAATTCTCTATTTACAATATAAATAGGTGTCTGCTCTGTGCTAGAGGTAGAATGTTCCGAAATTAAATAGCTATTTTTTAAATCATTTAAAACATTAGCATGATTATTATTAAGACTAAGTAAGATAGTATAGAGTCTTTTTTGATTTAATCTTTCTGATTTAAATAGATAAGACAGCACCAATTTATGTTCTGGTGAAGCTTTTCTGTCTAATTTTTCATCAATAAATTCCCCAAAAGAGTTTAGCCAAATTTGTGTGTCATCATCAATTAATTTTCCTGAAGGAATAATAAGTGATATTGTATCTGGAATTGATAAGTCATAATAAGGAACATCAATATTATTTTCTAAACACTCACTCACTAGCGTAGCCATTCCTATTCCTTGACTTTCTATTTTTTCAAATGCTTTAAGAACATTTACCAATTTAGGGTTTTTGGTTTCTGGAACGCCAGGTATAATTCTTCTAACTACAATTTGTGTCTTTAAATCGGTAATCAACATTTTCTGTTTAAAAATACCAGGGTTTTTAATTTCAATATTTATTCCAGGATTTATTTTAATAGTAACAAATTTATTAATTGTATAATCTCTATGTGCTAATGGATTGTTTACTATTTCACGAATTAGGCTTTGAGGAAATTCAGGTTCTCTTCTACCTCCGCCAGCGGAACTTCTGCCAATTTTTATATGTCCCCAAACAAATGCAAATGCATCATCCATTAAATTAAGCACGTCATTATCTAAATACTTTTTATCTCTACCAATAATATTACCAGTTTCAAAATAGCAGTCAACTCTTGTTCTTTTTTCTAAATATTGCGAAAGATCTTTTCCAAAAAGCAAAAGCCCTAAAACTGTTACTTGATTTTCTGAGTTAATGCAATATCTTCTGCTTAAAAAATTCTTAGCGTCATCTATGTCTTTTTTTACAGTTTCTTTTTTTCCTGTGGCATTTATTTTAATAATAAACTGATTTATTTTGTCGATATCCAAAGCGTCTAATGATGCTTTTTCAACAGGGCTTATTTCTTTAGAATATTCTAGTTCTGTTTTGTATTCCTTAAGCTCAAGCAGCTTTAAATTAGAAATTTCTTTATCTTGAGTTAAAACTCTCTCATAATAAACATCTTTAAACTTTACAAATTTCAAGTCTTCGCTTAATGGTATAATTGTAATGATAGCAATTGTTTTTTCTAAGAAATCTTTGCAAGAAAAATGAATATTGTCGCTTAGGTCAATTAATACATTAAAATCATTCTTAAAAAAACGAGTTAGAGTTTCAATTAACTTGCTTTCATTGTTTCTATCAAACCCAGTAATTTTATATGACTTATTTTTCTCTCGAATGCCGCAAATTATATAGCCACCATTGGTATTTAAATAAGCACAAATAGTTTCATTCAAAGAATTCCAATCATTTCCAGTTGAAAGATCTTTTAATTCAACAATGTTATCTTCAGCATCATAAAATTCACCTGATTTTATGAGTTTTCAATCTTAGTAAAAGTATCGGTTAATAAATCATTGAATTTATTCATTTGTAAATTTGATTACACTCAAAGTTAAAATAAAACTTATCTATTTATTTAAAATTATAAATAAGAAAAAATGAAATTTATTTTTAGATAAATAATATGCCTCAATCTTGCCAAAAACAAAAAAACCCCAATTTTCATTGAGGTTTTTGTTGTTTTGTACCCGGGACGAGAATCGAACTCGTACGACTGTTAAGGTCACAGGATTTTAAGTCCTGCGTGTCTACCAATTCCACCACCCGGGCAGCTTGTAAAGAACGGAAGCCGAAACTTCGATAAAAAAACCCGACTCAGCGGGTTTTGGAGCGAAAGACCGGGTTCGAACCGGCGACCCCGACCTTGGCAAGGTCGTGCTCTACCAACTGAGCTACTTTCGCATGTTTAAGGGATTGCAAAATTAGATAGATTTTTAATTTATCAAAAAAAAATATCAATAAATGTGTTAAGTGCTTATAAATCTTTGGCTTATTGCTTAAACTACCTTAGAATTTCTAGTCTATATGAGTCTAATTTGATTAAAATGAACAATAATATGGTAAAAGCCCACAAAGATGAACCCCCATAACTGAAAAAAGGTAAGGGTATTCCAATCACTGGAACCAAACCAATTGTCATCCCAATATTAACTAAAACGTGAAAAAAGATGACAGATGCAACTCCATACCCGTAAATTCTACTAAATGGCGACCTTTGCCTTTCGGCGACCTGTATAATTCGAACAAGTAAAAACAAAAATAACGAAACCACAACTGCAGAGCCTACAAATCCAAATTCTTCGCCAACAGTGCAAAAAATAAAATCGGTAGATTGCTCAGGAACAAAATCATATTTGGTTTGGGTACCTTGCAAATATCCTTTGCCTATAACTCCACCCGAACCTATTGCTATTAATGATTGATTAACGTTGTAACCTGCTTTTTTCTTATCGGATTCTTTCCCTAAAAAAACATTAATTCTCTTTTTTTGATGAGGTTCTAATTTTTCAAATGCAAACTGAACAGAATAAACGGCTGCCGAAGAAAGTATAAATATTACAACAACAACAATTATATTTTGTATGGTTTTTCTAATTACCATAAAGAGCAAGAAGCATAAAAACCCAAGAACTCCAATAAGAATGTAAACGTTTATTAAAAGTGCTAACAAAAACAAAAAGGCCATTGTAACACCTAGCAATAGAATATTTCCTGACAGTCCTTCTCTGTACATCACCAAAATAAAACATGAATAAACCAAGGCAACTCCTGTTTCATGCTCAAAAAATATCAAAATCATTGGAAGCAATATTATTGATGCACAAATAATTTTGGTTTTTACATCATCCATTTTTATGTTGATGTTGCCAAGAAATTTTGCAAGGGCCATTAGTGTTGCAAACTTTGCAAATTCCGCTGGTTGAATTCCAAATTCGCCAACACCAATCCATGATTTACTTCCAGAAACTTCTTTTCCAATAAACAGCACCAACACTAACATTAGAATTGAAACAACATATACCGGATAAGAAAAAGCTGCAAAAAAATTGCCTTCTACCACTAGTATCAGCAAAGCGATAAAAAGCGATGACAAAATCCAAACCAACTGCTTTCCATATTTTTGACTAAAATCGGTAATGTCTTTGTGTTCTTCGTTATAAACAGACGCATACACGCTTAGCCAACCCATAAAAACCAAGAGTAAATAAAGGTCAACTAAAGTCCAATCTAAATTTTTAAATATGCCTTCTTGTTTTCTCAAAGTGGGGTTTTATCGTTTCAAAATTACAACCAATTTTTGTGATGAATTTGCTTATTGCAAAAAATGGAAGATATTTTTCAATATACATTTGTGAATACAGAAATGCAGAATAAAAATATTTATTTTTACACAATGAGTTCCTTCGTTTTTAAAGCAATCTCCTATTTAAAATATTTCGCCAAAAGAAAAGATGAACATTCTCTTCATTCTCCTTTTGTTTTTGATTTTTACAATCATGTAATAAAGGATGATCGTCAATTTTATTCATTTAAGGAAATTGAAAATTTAAGAAAAATTTTATTGGATGATGAAAGCGAAATTGATAAAATTGATTTTGGAGCTTCGGGAAAAGGTGGAAAAAGAAAAATTTCTTTAATTGCTAAAAATAGTAAAGCTCCAGAATTTGGTAGAATATTATTTAGACTAACTGATTTTTTTGGCTGCAAGAAAATTATTGAAATTGGAACTTCTTTAGGTATTAGTGGTTCATATATTAAATTAGCAAATGTAAATTCTGATTTTTATAGCCTAGAAGGATGCCCAAACACTGCTGCAATTGCAAAAAAAACATTTGAAACATTAAAACTTAATAACGTAAATATTTTAATAGGTGAGTTTGATTTTAGTTTTGAAAACATTCTAAAAAAATTAGATAAAATTGACTTGGTTTTTTTTGATGGCAATCATACAAGAGAAGCAACTCTAAAATATTTTAACCAAGCATTAAATCATATCCACAACGAAACTATTTTTGTGTTTGATGACATTTATTGGTCAAAAGAAATGTCTAGTGCATGGAATGAAATTAAAAATCATTCTAAAGTAAAAATTACCATAGATTTGTTTGAAATAGGAATTGTTTTTTTTAGAGAACAACAAAAAGAAAAACAACATTATATATTAAAAATATAAAATGAATGATGTTATAATATTGCTCGAAGGAATTGAACGCCATTTTAAAATTGGTGCCGAAACTATAAAAGCATTAAGAGGCGTAGATTTAAAAATTTATAAAAATGAATACGTTGCTTTGATGGGTCCATCTGGTTCAGGCAAATCCACGCTGATGAATATTTTGGGTTGCCTAGATACGCCAAGTGGTGGCAAATATGTTTTAAATGGTATTGACGTATCAAAAATGGTAGACAATGAACTAGCAGAAATTAGAAATAAACAAATTGGTTTCGTTTTTCAAACATTTAATTTGTTGCCTAGATCAACTTCATTAGATAACGTAATTTTGCCCTTGATTTATTCGGGCATTAAAAAAGAGGAGAGAATTAAAAAAGCTACAAAAGCATTAGACGATGTTGGTTTGCTAAACAGGATAACTCACAAACCAAATGAACTTTCGGGCGGACAAAGGCAAAGAGTTGCTATTGCAAGAGCTTTGGTTAATAATCCTTCAATAATTTTGGCAGATGAACCAACAGGAAATTTAGATTCAAAAACTTCCGAAGAAATTATGGGTTTGTTTGATGCAATTCATCAAAAGGGAAATACAGTAATTATTGTAACTCACGAAGAAGATATTGCAAAATATGCACACAGAATTATTAGGCTTAGAGATGGAGTGGTGGAGAGTGATGAATTAAATAAAGAACCAAAAACTGTATAATCCAAAACTTTAATTATGAATTCAAATACTAGAAGGAAATTTATTAGAAATACTGCTTTAGGAGTATTTGCATTGTCGGCTGGAGCTTTTGCAATTGATAAAAACAGAAAACAGTTTAACTTGGCGCAATTGTTTAAAGGCGGCGTAAGATTTACTGATGTAGAAAATTTATTAGTTAACGATTTCCCACAAATTTTTAATGATATAGTTTTGATAAAAGTAAATTGTAAATCTCAAGATAATTTACATTCATCTGCGGCCGAAGATTTCTTGCAAAATATAAATCAACTAAAATCAAAACATGGCGATTTACAAATTAATACAACGATTTCTAAAAGTTTTGATGTTGCACATTATAACTACCAAAAATACATTCAACTTTTAAAAATTGAATTAAAAAATATGGTTGAATTTGTAGAGAGAAATAATTTAGAAACTACTAAAGAAGTAAACTTATTTATTACCTCTGATATTGGCCGAAACAATTATTTTAATGAATTAAATGAAATTGAAGAATTGTCAGGATTAGATCATGATGGTTATGGTTCTGATGAAACATTTGCTTTGTTTTATAGCAACTCAAAAAAAATAAAAGCAGGAAACTTTTCGGATAAAATTATTTTACAAGAAAATCTTTTTAGCTATTTTGAGCAAATAATAGGAAATTCAAATGTATCAAAATTAAATTCTGATAAAGATATTTTTGAGATTATGACATGATACTTTTTGCAAGAAGTTATTACAGTTTAAAATTCGGTGTTTTATCACCCGAAAAAATAATTTCTCTTGCTCAAAAAGATAATTATTCAACAGTTGTATTAACTGATATAAATAATACTTCAGGTTTTTTTGAACTTTATAAATTAGGCGTAGAATCTAAAATAAAAATAATTGCTGGTTGCGAAATCAGACTTGAGAATAATTGGCTTTATACCTATGTTGCAAAAAACGAAAATGGATTAAAGGAAATTCACGAATTTTTATCACACAACAATTTAAATAAATTAAGCTTTCCCTCAAATCCAAAAACATTAACCGATTGCATTTTATTATTTCCTCCTCAAAATAATTTTAAGCAGAAATTAAATTCCTTTATTACCTTATTTCCTAAAGATTTGGGTAAATTAATTTCACCTGAAATAGAAAAATCATTTTTTTATTTTCCGCTTTTAACTTTTGAAGAAGAACAGGATTTAGAAGTGCACAAAAATCTTAGAGCTATTGCAGAAAACAAACTATTGTCTAAGCTTGGCGAGGAAAACTTAGCAGATAAGTCAGAAAATATTCAAGCCATACAAAATTATTTTTCTAAAGAATCTAAAAATGTTTCTGCCATTCAACGCAACTTAGATTTAGAAAAAGAACTTCATTTTTCGATAGAATTAAAAAAAAATAAAAATAAAATAATTTTTTTTGAGAGTAGAGAAAAGGACATAGAAAAATTAAATACTTTGTGTTTTAAGGGATTAAAAAAAAGATATGGAAACGAAAATGGTTTGGCAAAAAAAAGATTAGAATATGAAATTGAAATAATAATAAAACTTGATTTTGTTGCTTATTTTTTGATTGCTTGGGATATAGTAATGTTTGCAAAATCGAAGGATTTTTATCATGTGGGCCGCGGAAGTGGAGCAAATAGTTTAGCTGCATATTGTTTGCAAATTACCGATGTAGATCCTATTGAATTGGATTTGTATTTTGAACGATTTTTAAACCCTAAACGTTCTTCTCCTCCCGATTTTGATTTGGATTTTTCTTGGAGAGAAAGAGATGAAGTGCTTGAATATATTTTTAAAAAGCACGGCAATAAATATACTGCCTTACTCGGAACATATTCTACATTTAAAGATTCTTCTATTATTAGAGAATTAGGGAAAGTTTATGGCTTGCCAAAAGCTGAAATAGATGAAATTTCCTTACGAAGAAAAAGTACTAAAGTAGGAAATGATATAATTGAGAAAATATTTTCAATAGGAAAAAAACTAGAGAATTTTCCTTCTCACAGAAGCATTCATGCAGGAGGCGTTTTGATTTCGCAGAAAGAAATTACATATTATTCGGCATTAGATTTGCCACCAAAAGGTTTTCCAACCGTGCAGTGGGACATGTATAGTGCAGAAGATATTGGATTTGAAAAATTTGATATTTTAAGTCAGCGAGGAATAGGACATATAAAAGAAGCCGCAGAAATTGTAAAAGAAAATAAAGGATTAAATATTGACGTTCATCAGGTAGAGAATTTTAAAAGAGATTCTTTGGTTAAACAAAATTTATACGATGGAAATACAATTGGATGTTTTTACATAGAGAGTCCGGCAATGAGGGGATTGTTAAAGAAATTGAAGTGTAACGATTATATAACTTTAGTAGCTGCAAGTAGTATCATTCGTCCTGGCGTTGCAAAATCTGGTATGATGAAACAGTACATAAAGAATTTTCACCAGCAAGAAAAAATAAATTATTTGCACCCAATTATGGAAACCTTGTTAAAAGAAACTTACGGTGTAATGGTTTATCAAGAAGATGTGTTAAAGGTTTGCCATCATTTTGCTGGTTTAGATTTAGCGGATGCCGATGTTTTAAGAAGGGCAATGAGTGGCAAATTTAGATCAAAAAAAGAATTTGAAAAAATTGTAGAAAAGTTTTTCTCTAATTGTAAGGAAAGAGGATATCCCGAACATATTACAAATGAAGTGTGGCGTCAAGTGGAATCCTTTGCTGGATATAGTTTTTCTAAGGCACATTCTGCAAGTTTTGCTGTAGAAAGTTTCCAGAGTTTGTACTTAAAATCATATTTCCCTTTAGAATTTATGGTTGCAGTAATAAATAATTTTGGTGGATTTTATTCTACATGGGTTTATGTTAACGAAGCAAAAAAACAAGGTGCTAACATATTATTGCCTTGCGTTAATAATAGTAATGTAGAAACAAGAATTATTGATTGTGATGTTTATTTAGGATTCGTACATGTGGCAACGTTAGAAAATAGTGCCATAAATTTAATATTGAATGAGAGAAAAATATCTAAATTTTTAAGCTTAGATGATTTTATGGATAGAACCAATTTAAGCAAAGAGCAACTGTCGGTTTTAATAAAGGTGGGAGCATTAAGAACATTTGGAATTGGAAAAAAGGAACTGCTTTGGAAAATTCATTCTACTAAAACAAATGAATCTACAAGTGCACCCAAAGAATTGTTTAAATTAAAAAAGAAAAATCTTTCACTCCCAAATCTTGAACATACTATTTTGGAAGATGCTTACGATGAAATGGATTTAATTGGTTTTTTTGTTACTATTTCTGCTTTTGATATGCTAAAAACAAAGTATAGGGGAGATGTTTTGGCAAAAGAATTAATTTTTAATTCTGGAAAAAAAGTAAAAATGTTGGGCCATTTGGTAACTATTAAACCTGTGCGAACTGTAAAGGGAGATTATATGAACTTTGGAACATTTATAGATGTTGAAGGAAACTTTTTTGACACTGTACATTTTGCTAAAAGCTTAACAGAAAATCCATTTAACGGAAAAGGTGTTTATTTGCTAGCAGGAAAAGTAGTTGAGGAATTTGGTTATCCATCCGTAGAGATTGAAAAAATGGCAAAATTACCATATCAACCCGATCCAAGATATTCTTGAAGGAAAGACATTAAATCAAAACTTAATTATTTAATTTGTGTTTAATAAAAAATTATTTTGACCTACAAAGAGAAAATAAAATCCATAATTACCAATCTTCCCGACTCGCCAGGAGTATATCAGTATTATGATGAGGTTTCTAAAATTATTTATGTTGGCAAAGCAAAGAATTTAAAGAAAAGAGTTAACTCATACTTTAACAGAGAAGTACATGAAAACAATAAAACAAGGGTTCTTGTTAGCAATATCAGAGACATTCAGTTTATTGTTGTGGATACTGAGTACGATGCATTATTGCTAGAAAATAATTTAATAAAAAAGTATCAGCCACGTTACAACATCAATCTAAAAGATGATAAAACATATCCTTGGATTTGTATTACAAACGAACCATTTCCGAGAATAATTACAACTAGAAAAGTAATAAAAAATGGTTCAACGTATTTTGGGCCTTATGCAGTGGTTCCAATGATGTATAATTTGTTGAATTTACTAAAAGAATTATTTCCAATACGAACGTGTCAATTAAATTTATCTGAAAGCAATATTAAGGCAAAGAAGTTTAAAGTTTGTTTAGAATACCATATAAAAAATTGTAAAGGTCCTTGCGAAGCTTTGCAAACGGAAGTAGAATACAATAGAAATATTTTGCAGGCAAAAGAAATTATAAAAGGCAATAATTTTAGTGTAATAAAAATGCTAAAAGACAACATGCAGTTTTGTGCCGAAAAGTTTGAATTTGAAAAAGCCCAATGGTATAAATTAAGAATAGAAAAATTAGTGCGATATTCCGTAAAATCATCAGTAGTTAGCTCTATTATTAGCAATTTAGATGTTGTTACAATTGTTGAAGATGCTCAAGCTTGTTACGTAAATTTTATGAGAATAATTAACGGTGCAATAAATCTTTCAGATTCATTTGAGATTAAGAAAAAGTTAGATGAAAAGTTGCAAGAAATCTTAAGTTATGCATTGGTTTATATTCAAGAAAAATTCAATTTTTTATTTCCCGAAGTAATTTTAAATGTTTTGCCTGAAGTTGATTTTCCTAATTGTGAATTTTTAGTTCCTCAAAGAGGTGATAAAAAAAAGTTAGTGGATTTATCTCTAAAAAATGCTTTGCAGTTTTGTAAGGATAAACAAAAGCAATTAGAAGCAACTGATCCCGAAAATCATGTTAAAAGAATTATGCAGCAAATGCAAAAGGATTTGAGATTAGCAGAAGAGCCAAGACATATTGAGTGTTTTGATAATTCTAATTTTCAGGGCGATTTTGCAGTTTCGGCCATGACTGTTTTTAAAGATGGAAAGCCAAGTAAAAAAGATTACAGGCATTTTAATGTAAAAACTGTAGAGGGTGCTGATGATTTTGCAACAATGGAAGAGATTATATTTAGGAGATACAAAAGAGTAATAGAAGAAAACGAATCTATGCCTCAATTAATAGTTGTTGATGGTGGAAAGGGTCAATTAAGTGCCGCATGTAAGAGTTTAGCAAAATTAAATCTTTTAGGGAAAGTCGGAATTATAGGGATTGCAAAACGACTAGAAGAAATTTATTATCCTAACGATTCTATCCCTATGTATTTAGATAAAAGAAGTGAATCATTAAAAATTATACAACAAATTAGAGATGAGGCTCACCGTTTTGGAATTACTCATCACCGAAATAGAAGAGATAAAGGAACATTAAAAACTGAATTGTCTTCTATAAAGGGAATAAGCGACAAAACATCCGAGAAATTATTAACTGAATTTAAGTCAGTAAAAAGAATTAAAGAATTAACTTTAGAAGAACTAACGTTGAGCATTGGCGTTGCAAAGTCTAAATTAATTTTTGATTATTTTAGAAATATTGAAATTTAAAATTCTTGCTTATATATTCTTTTTAACAAAATATTTTTTTACTTTTATTTAAAGTTTTAGTAAACTTGTATTAATTATCAATACTGTTTGTATGACACAATTGGTTTCCAATGGAGTATTTATTGTAGTTGAAACCAACTACAGGCCAGAGTATTCAAGGCCTTCAAATTTTCATTTTCTTTTTTCATATCGAATTACAATGGAAAATCAAACAGGTCAATATGTTCAATTGCTCCGTAGGCATTGGTATATTTTCGATTCTATTGGTCAATATTCACAAGTGGAAGGAGCTGGTGTAATTGGTGAGCAACCTGTTTTGGCTCCTGATGATAAATATACTTATGAATCTGCTTGTAATCTCACATCAGATTGGGGTAAAATGCATGGATTTTATGAATTTCAAAATAAATTGGACGGTTCGTTATTTGAGGTTTCTATTCCTGAGTTTACTTTAATTGCACCATTTAAATTAAATTAATTGCTGCCATTAATTTCTAAGAAGTTTATTCTTTTAATTTTTTTTAGTGCAATTTTTTTTTCTTCTTTTAAATTTACTGACGAAATAGATTCAGCTCAAAAATTAGGTGAAAAGCTTTTTTTTGATCCCATTCTTTCTTCCGATTTATCAATAAGTTGTGCTTCTTGCCACAAACCTGAGTTTGGTTTTGCCGATAATGTTGCGTTTAGCAAAGGAGTAAACGGAAAGCTAACAAAGCGTAATGTTCCTTCGGTTATGAATGTTTCTTTGCGTAGTATTTTTTTCTTGGATGGAAGAGCTTTAACCTTGGAGGAACAAGCTAAAGGGCCAATTGAAAATCCCGATGAAATGAATTTGCCAATTGATGTTGCTGTAAAAAGATTAAATCTAAACGAAGATTATAAAATTCTTTTCAATAAAATTTACAAAGAAAATCCAAATGAAAGTAATTTGCTAGATGCTATTTCTGCTTACGAAAAAACCTTGGAGACTCAAGATTCTGAATTTGATTTAGCAGTAAAAAATGATAATATAAAAGATGAAGTCGAAAAAGGGAGAAAAATATTTGTTGGTAGAGGAAATTGTTTTGATTGCCACAATGGAATAGATTTTACGGACGACGATTTTCATAATATTGGATTGTTTAATGGCAGTGATCTCAAAGATTCTGGTAGAGCAGTAATTTCAAAATATAAATTAGATGTTGGTAAATTTAAAACTCCCGGTCTCAGGAACGTTGCCGTTACGGCGCCATATATGCACAATGGCAAATTTGCCACTTTAGAGCAAGTTGTTGATTATTACAATGAACCAAGCAAACTTATGCCTAATGCCGTAAATAGAGATACTTTAATAAAACCTTTGGGTTTAAATTCTGATGAAAAATTGGCTCTGGTAGCTTTCTTAAAAGCTTTAACAGACAAGAGATTTGTAAAATAGATTGCCTTTATTAAATAATTGTTTGTTTTATTATCAAATTTGAACTTTAGTTCTTCTAAATTTTTTTTATGTTTGTAAAAACATACAAAATTTAATAAAAAAATATCATGGGAAAAGGAGATAAAAAATCTAAAAAAGGTAAATTAACAATGGGTTCCTTTGGCGTTAAGCGTCAGTCGAGAAAACAAACTATTGTTGCAACAAATATTGCAGTTGGAACGGCGGTAGCTTCAGAAAAGCCTAAAAAAGAAAAGAAAGAACCAAAAGCTAAAGCAAAAGCTTAATTAGAATTTATAATTTAATTATTGAGCACGTTATTATTGACGTGCTTTTTTATTTTAAAACCATTCCATCGTATCCTAAAAGAATATTTGATGGAAGTGTTTTTTGCACTTCATCATGAAGCCCTAATTGGTGACTAATATGAGTAAAAACAGCAGTTTGTGGTTTTATTTTACCAACCATTTCAACTGCTTCAGATAACGTGAAATGAGAAGGATGCTTTTCTTTTCTTAATGCATTTAACACTAAATATTTTACTCCTTTAATTCTTTCAATTACTTTTTCTGAAATAAAGTTTGCATCTGTAATATAGCAAATATCACCAAACAAAAAACCCAAAACAGGCAAATTCATGTGCATAACTGGTAAGGGAAGTAGCTCTAATTCTCCTACATTAAATTTTACATTTTCATTAATTAAAATAATATCTAATTGAGGTATTCCTGGATATCTTTGCTCCGCAAAAACATAAGCAAACTCTCTTCTAATAGCCTTTTCAACATTATCGTTGCAATAAATTGGCATGTCTTTTTTTTGTAAGTAATTAAATGCTCTAATGTCATCTAATCCTGCAATATGATCTTTGTGTTCGTGAGTAAATACTACTGCGTCCATGCTAGAAACGTTAAGCCTAAGCATTTGCTGTCTAAAATCTGGGCCAGTATCAATTACAATGTTGAAGCCTTTGTATGTAATAAGTGCAGAAGTTCTAAGTCTATTATCTTTAATATTGTCAGAAGAACAAACAATGCATTTACAGCCAATTAATGGCACTCCTTGTGATGTTCCGGTTCCTAATAAAGTTAGCGAAAGTCCATCCATTCGGCTATTCGATTATGATATACAAATCTTTTAAATTTCTGCCTAAGCCGTCATAATCTAGTCCATATCCAACTAAAAATTCATTTCCAACTTCTAATCCAGTGTAATTAATTGTTGATTTTCCTTTGTATGCTTTGGGCTTAAATAAAAATGCAACAACGGTAATAGAACTTGCGCCTAATGCCTCTAATTGTGCACTTAAAATATCAATTGTATGGCCTGTATCTACAATGTCTTCTAAAATAATTACATCTCTTCCTTTTAAATTTTCGTTTAAACCTATTAAACTTTTTATTTCACCAGTTGATTGCGTTCCTTGGTAGGAAGCCAATTTAACAAATGAAACTTCGCAAGAAATCCTTAGTTCTTTAA
>Ga0105049_10006746_pt1 | contig 13360 bp, 9 predicted proteins | sample MAT06_FD_78087 | JGI IMG/M metagenome (GOLD analysis project Ga0105049, IMG submission 78087) | Freshwater microbial communities from Lake Fryxell liftoff mats and glacier meltwater in Antarctica - MAT-06 | ecosystem: Environmental > Aquatic > Freshwater > Ice > Liftoff microbial mat | place...
AGGTCCTCGTCGTCCTCGAAGTCCTCGTAGTCCTCTTCCTCGTCGTCGAACTCGCTGCGCGAGCGGAGGATGCGGATGATCACGATCAGGATGACGACGACGACGATGACGATCAGGAGCAGGCGCCAGAAGCTGCCGCCGCCGCTGGCGGCGCGTGCCGCTTCCTTCGCCGTCAACTCGTCCACGTTGGACTTAACGATGGCGTTCAGGTTGCCGATCTTGGAATCGAGATCGGAAAGGCGAACTTCAAGGCGGACTTTGCTTTCCTGAAGGCCGGAAAGCGCGGCGGAAAGGGCGTCTTTTTCTTTCTTCAGCTCGCCGAGAGTCGAATTGATCTCCGAGGTCGTCTGCTGAACCTTCGCGGCGAGGTCCTTCTGGCTCGTCGAGAGCTCCTTGATTTCCTTCTCCTGCGCGCTCTCTCCGCAACCAGAGGCCAAGAGGGCGATCGCAACGAGCAAGGCGGGAAGCAGTCTCAGGAATTTCACCAGACAATCCTCCAATGGGGGTCTTTGGGTATCCCAAAAGTCTTGGAAAACAACGCTTTCGGAGTTCCAAGGGACGTTTGGAGGGTGCCGGGTGTCAAGGGCTTTCCCCCCCCGCAATTGGCCGCTCGGTCAGCCACGCGGGGCGACAAATGCAAGGCGCGGGAACGATGGGCTGGACACGGATTGGCCCCCGCCCAAGGCTTGCCCGCGTGTCGTCGCGCCAGCCCCACCATGCTCCCCCGCCGCTTCCGCCGGAACTCCGATGGCTTCTGTATTTTCAGGGGCTGAACTCTGTCAACTTTACCATCGCGCTGGGGGCGCCGCTGGTGCTGACGGCGCGGTATCTGGGCGCAGGCGAGTCGGCCATCGGCATCCTGAACTCGATCCAGCCGCTGCTGGTGATGCTTCAGCTTTTCGCGACCAACCTGGTCTATCGCTTCGGCTGCAAGCGGATGCTGCTGTGGGGCTGGGGGCTTCGATCCTACATGCTGCTGCTGATTGCGCCGCTGCCGCTGATGGCCAGCCACGGCTTCTCGACGATGTTCCTTACGGTGGCGCTCATTCTGCCGGTGGCGGGGTTCAACGCGATCCGCGGTTTTGCGTCGGGGGCTTGGTTCCCGTGGATTGCGGAGGTGGTGCCCGAGGAGCAGCGCGGCCAGTATCTGGGAAAGGAGCAGAGCGTGATGAACATCTGCGCCTTCCTGACGCTGCTGGGGTGCGGCGCGTTCCTAGGCTCTGATCCTCCGGCCTGGCGATTCGGGGCGTTGTTCGTTTTCGCATGGGCGGCCGGCATGGGCAGCGTCCTCTGCCTGCGCCGCGCGCCAGAGCCCGCGCGCCTCTCCTCCTCCGCCGCCCGCCCGCCCAACTGGTCGCTGGCCGATATTTGGCGCAAGGCGCTGGAGCTGTGGGCGCTTCCCGGGTTCCGCCGCACCACGCGCTATGTGCTGATGATGACCTTCGCGTTCGCCGCGCTCCCTGTCTATCTGGTGCTCTTCGTCCGCGAGGAACTCGGCTGGCCCGATGGCGCCGTGCTCAAGTTTCAATCGCTCACCATGCTGGGGGTGCTGCTGACGGCGGTTTACTGGGGCTCGCTGAGCGACCGCGTGGGGAGCCGCCCGCTGATTCGCCTCTCGGGCGGGGCGCTGTTGGCGGCATGCGCGTTCTGGGCGGCGGCCGGACTCCACCTGTTCAAGCCGGGGCTGTGGCTGGTGGGCGGGGCCTATTTCCTGTTTGGGGTCTTCAACGCGGCCCACGCCATTGCCCAGATGCGCCTGGTGCTGGCGACCATCCCGCGGGAGGATCAGGTTATCGGCAACACCGTGTTCCAGGTGCTCGTTGCTCTCAGCGGGGGCGCCGCGCCACTCATCTTTGGCGTGACGCTGGACTGGTTGCGCCACGGCGGGGATGCGGGCGGGCAGTCGTCGGGGCTGGCGCCCTTCGCGGTGGTGTTTGGGGCGATGCTGGGGTTGGGGGCGGCGGCCCAGGCGCTTCTGGGAAGTGTGCCCGAGGCCAAGGCCCTTCCGGCCCATGCCGTGCTCCTGCAGTTGGTCTATGACTGGCCGGTGAAGGTTCTCTCCGCCGTTGCGGGGCCCGCCAAGGATCGCCGCGACAACAGCCCGAAAGGAAAGTAGATCCATGACATCGCCCCTCGTGCTCTCGATTCACTCCGGCAAGCAGGAGCCCCTGGCCGGCAAGCCCGGCGCCACCTCCGCCATCCGAAAGGTTGCCCTCCCCGGGCCTGTATTCGTGGACACGCTCGGCGTCAGGGGAGATGTGCAGGTGGACACCCGCCATCACGGGGGGCGGTTCAAGGCCCTCTGCGCCTACGCCAGCGAGCACTATCCCGCCTGCCACGCCCGCGCCGGGGTGGCGATGCCGCCGGGTTCCTTTGGAGAGAACCTCCATCTGGGCGGCCTTGAGGATGCCGACGTGTGCGTGGGCGATCTGTACGAACTCGATGGCGGTGTTCGCGTCCGCGTCGCCGGGCCGCGCGCCCCCTGCCGCACACTGACCGCGCACTGGGGAGACAAGGGCTTCCACCTGTGGACGAAGGAGCAGCGCGTCACCGGCTGGTACATGGCGGTGGAGGTCGCCGGCGCGCTCTCGCCCGGCGCCGCGCTGCGCCGCGTAGAGCGCCCCTTTCCCGCGTGGACGATGCCACGGTTCTGGGACTTGATGGACCGCAAGCTGGGCGAGGACGCCCGGCGCGAATTCGACGCCGTGAAGGCCTCGCCGTGGCTGGACGATGATTGGAAGAAGAAGTAGTAGAACGACGGCCGACAGCAGTATCCCCCCAACGCAAAACGGCGAGCGACGCATCCCGCGCCGCCCGCCGATTGATGGTTCCTTCGCGATGGCCCGTAGGCGCGGTTACTCCATCGTCATCCATTCGGCGACGCCGGCCGTTGTCGGCGCCAGCAGGTTGTCATAGGCCACGGCGAAGGTGCCGGGCGCGGCGGGGGTTGTCTCCTGAAGGCCGATGCGCCACTCGACGATGTTGGCGAGGTCGAGGACGTTGTCGTCTCCGGCCACCTGAGAGAACCAACCGCTCGTCGGGCCGACGTCCACAGTGGTCCAGGTTGCGGTGGTGGGGAAGACCGCGCCGACGGCATAGTAGGTTCCGCCGGTATCGACGAGGCCAAGCCAGAGGTTCTTGTTGGCGGCCGCGGCATTGCCGAAAACGTCCAGCGTGATGCGGTTGTGGCCGGTGATATTCACCGGCGTGGCGAAGCGATGCGTGACCAGCGAAAGGCCGAAGTCCACGGCGGCGGTGGTGTGGCTGACGCCGAGCGCGGTGTCGGCAACGCCGAGCGGGCCCCCCGGGGCGAAGTTGCTGCGCGCGGCGGAGAAGCCGCCCGTGGGGCTGCCGTCGCGCGTCTTGCCCGCGGCGTTGGTGCCGTAGTTCGCGAAGAGATCGATCGTCGCGCCCGGCGTCGCCGCCGAGCCGGTGGCAAGGGTGTAGTCGCCGCTGGCGACATCAGTCGCGCCGCCGTTGCCGTCGCCATACACGAAGCCAATGATCTGGCCCAGGGCCGGGAAGGAAGCGATGGCGGTGGGGACGACCGTGTTCAGCGCGATCGCGTACTCAATGTCAGTCGAAGCGACGAACGGCCCGAAGGGAACGGAGCCCGGCGTTGCGGCGCCCTCGTTGAATGCGCCCCCGGCCTGGCCAACGACGCTGGCGCCGGCGACCATCGTCTCGGAGCCCTTGCCCGCGCCGAACAGGTTGAAGCCCGTGGCCACGTTGTTGTCCTTGTCGATGCCGGAGAATTCGCTGCCGTCATACGCATCGGCGTTGGCGCCCTGAATGCGGACGTAGAGGTTGTTCTGGTCGTTGCCGAGGTAGATCGCGACGATGTCACGGCCGGTGCCGCCGTCGCCGGTCACGTCCGTAATCAGGGCGGGCACCTGACCGTCCCAGTCGTCGAAGTTTCCATCGATGACGATGCCCGGGCTCCAGACCTGGGCGGTTGCGGACGACGCGAGGATCGCGAGGGCGGCGGCGATGGGAGCGAGAAAGGCTGTCTTCTTCATGGCTTCTCCTTTTGATTTGGTCGGTGTGGGGGTGTCTCGCGGCGCGAGAGGCTAATCCCGGGGTTTCTATGTTTTGTTCTTTAATTTAAGACAGAATAAATTAGGGCCGCGTATGGTCAAGGCCTTTCTCCGATTCTCCTTTCCCTATCCGATTTTCCGCGCCAGATCCGCAAACCACTCCGGCGTCCACTGGGCCGGCCACGGGGCGTTCTGGCCGATGATTCCGCGGATGACGGCAAGTCCCTCGCGCTCGAAGTATGCGCGGTTTTCCTCGCGCGACTTCCCCGCGATCGGCGGCACGATCACCTCGCCCGCCATTTCGATGATGCCGATTCCCTCGGACTTGATCTGGCGCAACGGTTCCTGCGTCCGGAAGTCCGGATGGCGAAACAGCAGATGAATCGCGAGTCCGCCGCCTGCCTTCCTACGCATCAGGGAGTTGAACGTGGCCTTGCCGGGATCAATCGCCTTCCACGCGGCGATCAGTCGGCTGGCGGCTGCGAGCGTCGGTTCCGTATCTCCCGCCAGGCGAACCACCGGACAGGGCCAGTCGAGAAAGGATCCCTCGCATTCAGATAGTGTAAGATCGTGCAGCGGGTGCGCCGACTCCAGCGGCAGCACGAGGTCGGCGAACACCTGCATGTGGTGGTGCCCCAGCACCGACGCGCCGGCCCATTCCACATCGCTATTGGAGGCGACGAGCCACGACTGCGCTTGCGCGACGAAGTCCGCGGATTCGCGCAAGCCGCGCTCCCCGATGGCCATCGGTTCGTGCGCGAGCGAGTTGACGACGAAGTGACCTTCGCAGAGGGGGAACGGCGTGGGATGCGAGAAGAAGGGCCGCCCGGCCAGCGCGAAATGAAACACGCGGAGCAGTTCCTTGCCCGGAGTGCCGATGTTCTCGATGCAGAGCGGGCACGCCACGCGGCGGTCGGCGGCGGGGCTGCGGTAGGCGAGGCGCGAGTAGTTGACTTGCAGGCGCAACATCAGGCCCAACGCGTCGTCGCGGAAGCTCAGTCGCTCGTTGGTGTCGGTCAGGTGCGCGAAGTAGCCGATGGATTCCAGCCATGCGCCCAGGTTTCGCAGCGCAGCATCGAGATCGCCACTTGCCGCGAACGGCGCAGCAAGAAGTCGCTGGACTTCACCCTGCGCAAGGATCTGCCCCGCGGCGAGCGTCGAGTGTTTCATCGTGGCGATCATCGCGCCTCCACCTCGCCAAGCCACAGCAGGCCGGGCCGCTCCGCCGCGCCGCCACCCGGTGGTTGGTACAGGCGGATGCGCGTATATTCGCCCGCGGGAAACGCGAGGCGCGTTTCGGGAACCAATGTCCCGTCGCCGTGCCGCGCGAGCACCTCCCACGCGGTTGCGCCGGGGCGCCAGCCCTCAACGGTCAGCTCGCGGGAGGTCCAGTGCTTGCCGCTGTCGAAGGCCCAGAATATCCGCACCTCGCGGAGTATCGTGGGCTTCTCGAAATCGAACTGGGCCCAGTGCGGGACCATGCCCTCGTCGCTAGCCCACGCGGCCTCCGTCCAGTCGAGACCAGCGCCATCGCGCACGCCATCGGTGATCGCCAGCTTGTCGTATCCGAAGTAGAATGAATCGACCGTCACGGTCACGCCGCTCGTGCGCAGGAGGCTGGCGTCGGCGGAGAGCAGCACCAGCGGCACCTCCGCGGAGGCCGCGCCCGCATCGTCGTCGCCCGCGTTCCACCCGATGGCCAGCGGCTCGTGCATGTCCATTGCCGGGCGGCTTGCGGCAACGAGGCGGAGTTGGATGGCGCGTTCCTCTCCGGGGGCGAGTTCGAGCGGCACCGGCGACGCCGAGGCGAGGCTGCTCGCGGCGAACGACACTTCACCGACGGCCTTCGTCGGCAGGTTGTTCCTGACGGCCACCGTCAGCATCGTGGGCGGACCCACCACCACGCGGCGCGGCAGGCCGAGTAGTTCCACCGGCGGCACCAGCACCGCCGACGATTCCAGATACGGCGCGAATCCCGCCGCGCCCGCGCGCGAAACCAGGAACCCGATCGCGGCGCCGTCCTCCAGTGTGGCGGGAGCCACAAACTGCGCCACGCCATCGCGAAATGCGATGTTCTGCTCCCCGGCGGAGGTGGTGACTTTCAGTTCAAGTTCAACGGGAGAACTGGCGGGCGCCTGAATGCGATACTCCACGCCGCGCGCAATGCTCCGCGGGAGCGCGATGGGTTCCACCTTGCCGCCGCGGACTTCCTCCAGCGCGGCGGACGCGATGCGCCACGTGCTATAGGAGCGCTCGATCTCGGCGCGGTATTCGCCGCCCACGGTGGACAGCAGCTTGGCAATTTCCTTCTCGCTCTCCGACGGTGTCGCGGCAGCCAGCGCCGACTTCAGCGCGGCAACGGTCGCCGCGTCGATCAAGCCATAGCGCTGATACTTCCCCGAGAGGCGGAGCAATTCGCCGACCTCCTGCCGAAGCACCGATCCCAGCGCGACCTCCGTCCGCGCGACGAACCACAGCGACGACACGCCGAGCGACCTCAACCGCACGGGCACCGATCCATCGCGGCCAAGGAGGTTCTCCACGCTGCGCCCGGTGAGTGCGTCCAGCACGAGATAGGCAGTCTCCGCCGTGAGCCGAGCATCCGCGCGCAAATCGCCGGACTGCATCCGTTCGCTGGGGTTGTAGATACTGATGTAGAAGGACTCCGCGGAGAGCGGTTCGCCCTTCCACGCGCCGCCTCCCCATCGCTCGACCAGCAGCTCCCTGTTCGCCGACGCGGCCAGCGTGATAGGCTCCCACCCGCCGCGCGTCATGCGGCCCTGGGGCTCCATGAACGTGAGGAAGTAGGCGCGGTCGGCGTTGTATAGACCGGGGTTCTGCCAGTAGGGCTCCTCGGCGGCGTTGAAGCTGAAGAAGCTCGGCCACATCCCATAGTGCAGGCAGCGGGCGAAGTAGTCCTCCACCTTCTGGCCGCGGAACATGTCGAAGCGCAGATTCTGCAAATAGCAGTAGGGCTTGTGATAGAGCATCGTGCGCAGGTAGTCGAGATCGGCGATCTTGGGCGGCACAATGCGCTCGCCCTCTCCCCAGGAGGTCTCGATGCCAAGCACGTCGAGGAAGTGGGCGCTCCACGACCACTGATAGAGGGCCGTGTTGGCCATCAGCAGGTCGCCGCGCGCGTGCAGGCGGCGGCGCGCCTCGGCGGCGAGTTCGAAATTGTGCATCATGATGACCTGCGCCGTTTCGCCCGTGCGCGAATCGAAGGTCAACGGATAGTCCGACGTGGCGAAGTGCTCGCGCCGGAAATTCAGGTCCTTGGAATCCCATCCCTCGAAGCTGTCGAGATACAGCCCTGTCACAGCCTCCTCATCGAGACGCCCTGCGTCGAACTGCGCATTGGCGAGCGCGGCGTCTGCTCCCGTGATGCTGTCTATATAGACATCGCCGCCCTGGGCGGTCAGGCGGAGCGACGCCCCCGGCGCGGCGGAAGCGGCGAACTCCAGCGCGGCGAAGCTGCGCGAGAGCGGAAACGCCTGCGCTGCGTCGCCGATCCCCACGCTGACCGTTGCGCCGGGCGCGCCCATGGCGGTGATCGAGAGCTTGAGGTCGGCGGCGTTGGAGAGGACGAGTTCGCTGCTTTCGCCCGCGCGCAGGTTCAGCGCGCGGCCCGAGGCGCCGACCACCCCCTCCATGATGCGCCCGCCATTCCACGCGGCGGGCTGGTCCTCTGCGCGGCGCTGCCACAGGTCGCGATAGGGCAGCCAGTTGGCGTCGAAGCTGTTGTGCGGGTTGCGCGCGGTGCGCGGCAGTTCGGGATCGCCGTTGGTGGGCACGCGCGCGCCCACGGCCCACGGCGTCTCCACCCACGCGGCCTGAAGGTTACCCGAGCGGTCCCACGTCCCCGAGCCCCGCACCTGGGAGCCCTGCGTGTTCCCCATGCCATCGAGAATCCCAAGGAGCGAAGCCAGCTCCTTCGGCACATTCGCCGCAACGTTGATGTACTGCACCGGCGGCTCGCAATAGACCAGCGACTCGATCCCCTGCGCGGTGTTGTAGGCGACGGAGACATTGGGGTGGTACTCGTGAAACGCGAAGCGAAAATCCTCGGCGCGCTGGACGCTGTCGATCTGGGTGAAGGGCATCCATTGGCCCTGATAGTCGATTCGGGTGGAATAGGAATCGGGATTCAGCGCGTAGTAGGCGTTGGCGACGGAGCGAAAGCCGAACTCCGCCTCGAAATCGAAGAGCATGAAATCGAATGGAACATAGCCGGGGAATTTCGCCGTGTCGGGGCTGATCGTCACGTCAACCTCCGCCACCAGCGCGCGGTGCTTGCCATCCCACAGCAGGCGCTGGATGCGCGGCTGATCCAGCGGCATCCCCACGGCAAGCTGCCGATCCCCCGCGATGGCGGCAAAGGGATAGCGCGACATCGCGCCGCGAGGGCCCGCCGTGGTGGCCACGGTGTTGAGGATCTCGGTCGTGCCCTCGATGGCCTCGCTTCGATGATTGTCGGCCAGCCACGTCAGCGATTCTCCATCGACGGGAATCGCGAGCGAGAATGTGATCGGAATCTCGCGCCGCTCCGCCGTGGTGGAAAGGTTGCGCACCTTGCCCCTCACGCGGACGCCTCCGTTCTCCACGGACCATTCGGCTGTGACCGAAAGCTCTCGCGGAAAGACGAGTTCCTGTGTATAGACGTTGCCTTCCCCGACAATGACGGAGACAGGCTCCTCGGTCCATGCGTCATTGGCCGGAGAGAGAAGCACCGACTCCAGCGCGTCGGTCTCCACGATGGACCCAACACCGGCCCGCGCGGCGTTGGCGGGGGCGTCGGCCTGGCGGCGTTGCCACTCCTGCACCACGAAGCGCGCGGGGCGCTGGGAGACGAGGACTCCATCGCGGACGATGTGGATCTGGTTCCCCTTCTGCTGGAGGGAAATCTCCGCCGGAATCGCGGAGGCCATGACCATCGCGGCGGCGAGGGCGTGGATCGGGCGGCGCATGATCATTGGGGAATCACAAGCTCCACCGTTCCCGCGTCGGGAAGGAAATCCGCCGGGGCCCAATCGGCGCCGGTCGTCGTGAACCACAGCTTGATCGCCGCGCCCGCCTTGGCGCCGATGCGCGAGCGCGGAACCGTATAGGTGCCCGTGTTGCCCTCGATCTTGAACTCCACGGCGCCCAGGCTGTTCCAATCCCATCCGGTGGAGCCCCCCTTGTGGCGATAGAGCGTGTTGCCCTCGATCATGAAATCGGCGCCGTTGCGCACTCCATCGCTGTAGCCGGTTGTCTCGACCTTGTCGGCGTCGATGAACACGTGCTGGCGCTCGACAACGGGCGGGGCCGAAAAGGAGAGGCGAATCGCGAGATTGTCGCCCGAGGAGGAAACCGCAGCGCCAAGGAGATCCTCGGAGCCGGGCCCGTCGCCGGCGGCGTCCTTGAACTCGGCGCCCGGCGCGGCGGGCGCGGCGGCCACGGGCGCGATCGCAGCGACTCCGGCCAGCGACAGCCGCGCCGTCGCCGGGGCCCAGTCGATCGTCGTCCACTGCTCGTTCTGGCTGCATGCATAGACAAACGGCGCGGGCGAGGGAGGAATCAGGCTGGCGGGAATCGCCACGCGGACGGTATTTCCCGCGGCGTTATTCTTGGCGGCGCCGATCTGCTCCCAGCCCCACTCTTCCTGCGTCTTGCCGTTGAAGCGGAACACCGTGGCGCCCTGCACCAGGAAGTCGGCGCCCTTGAACGCGGCGCCCGCATGGCCGGTGGCCTCGCTCTGGTCCGCATCGAGGAAGAAGTTGTAGGCCGCGGCGAAGCTCGTGTTCACGGGCCCTGCCAGCGTCAGCTCCAGGTTGATCCCCTCCGCAGTGATCGCGCCCTTCACCATCGTGATGTCCAGAGGCGCGGGCGCGCCGTCTCCGGTGGGATCGGCGGCCTCCACAACGCGCGCGGTGGTGGTCGATGGCGCGGCGGGCATGGGCGTGGCGGCGATGGGTTTGCCTTCGGCCAGCGCCACGTACTCCTCGGGCCTCGTGCTGCGAGAGAGCCGCCCGATCTCCTTGCCGTTCTCGACGAGGAGCGTGGTCGGCACCACCAGGACACCGTGCTCGCGGGCAAGCCCGGTCGCGCTGTCGCTGGCGAGATCGATCAGAACGCATGGCATCGCCCCCGCCGCCGCGATCACGCGCTGGTCCGTCCAGACGTCCTCCTCCGCAATCATGCAGAGTGCCACCTGATCCTGGCGGAAGTAGTAGATCGCCTTCCCCGTGATCTTCGCCGCCTCGCCCGGCGCCAGCCACTTCATCCCCGCGCCCCACGATGGGGAAACCGCCGAGACAACGACTGCAATTGCCGCCAAGAATCGCTTCATGATGTCAGCTCCATCCGTTGATCTGCTTCCACGGCCACGCCTTTTCCGATCCTGACGACGTGCGCCGAGAGGCCGACGCCGCGATACAGCGCCGCAATCCGCGCGCCCTGGCCCGGGCACATCAGAAAGAACGATCCGCCGCATCCCGATCCGTTGATCTTTCCCCCCAGCGCACCCGCCCCAATGCCGCGCGCCAAGAGGCGGTCGATCTCCGGCAGCGAAACGCCCAGGTTCCGCGACAACTGATCGTGATGGCGGGAGAGGAGGACGCCCAGCAGGTCGGCATCCTCGCTGGTCTCGATCAGCGCGCGCGCAGCCAGCGTCAGCTTGCGATTCTGCACCACGGCCTCGCGGATCGCGCGGTCTGCGGCGGAGAGTTGCGACGTGTCGGCGTTGTCGAGCAATTGCTCCGCGCCAAGTGATTCCGCGCGACGCCGCTTCTCGCCCAGAACGCCGTTGGTGTCCTTGGGGATTCCCGACTCCACCAGCACAAACTCGCCCATCCACGCGGGCAGGTCCGTCACCGCATAGGGCGGACGGCAGTCCAGCCAGATCGCGCCGCCAACCGCCGAGGAGAAATGGTCCATCATGCCGCCGGGGGAATCGAATTCGGTGACCTCCGACTGATGCGCGACGCGCGCGATGGACTCCGCGTCGCCCGCGCGCGGATCGCCCGCCGCCGCCAGCAGCAGCGCGCACCACGCCACCTGCAACGCGGAAGAACTCGACGCCCCCGCGTTGATGGGAATGCCGCTCGTCACGGTAACGTCGTAGCCGGTGGTCCAGGAAAGCCCCTCGCGCCGCAGCACGTTCGCCGCCGCGGGAAGGTAGTCGCGCCCGTGGCGATAGCGGTTCTCCATGTTGGGGTCCAGCTCCAGGCGTTCGCCGATGTCGGGCATCTCGACAACGAACAGCGCATCGGCGCGCGGAGTGGCCGCGAGTTCGATGCGCAGGTCGATGGCCGCCGCGATCACGGGAAGGCCAAGGTAGTCCTGGTGCTCGCCAAAGAGGCAGATGCGGCCCGGAGCGGAAACGCGCAGCGGAATTGGATTGGTCATGCGGGACATGGGGCATACTCCGAGAGATCGACGGGCTGGCCCGTCTGGATCGACTTCTCCGCCGCCAGCGCGACGACCAGCGAATCGCGCCCGACCTTCCAGTTCGCAAAGGGCTCCTTGCGCGTTTCCAGACAGCGCAGGAAGTCGCGCCGCTGCTCCTGGCAGCCGATGTGGCCGATGCCGTCGTTGTCGGAGACCATGTCGATCTCCTCCCACTCGAACGGCTGGCCGAGCCCGCCCACGCCGAGGCGCGCGTCGCCGTATCCGCAGAACTGCCGCCCGCTCCTCGCGATGCCGCCGATCTCAAGCCCCTCGGGCATCACGTTCTGGGGCTGCAAGTACATGCACAGGATCAGGCTCGCCTTGGCGCCGTTGCGATAGTCCACCGTGACGATGGCGTGGTCCACGGTGTCAATCTCGTCGATGCGGCGCGGCGGATCGGGGCAATAGCCGCACGCGATGGTCGAACCCGGCTTCCACACGTGCTGACCTCCGCTGGCGAAGACGCGGATGGGCTCCGAGCCGATCACCCAGTTGAAAATGTCGAAGTGGTGGCAGTCCTTCTCCACGATGCTGCCGCCGGTCATCGCCTGGCTGTAGAACCACGGGCGCTGGGGAAAGCACTGGCGGAGTTCCTTGCACCACATCAGCATGGTCTCGTGCCCGGGCTCGCGCCCGATGTCGGCCATGCGGCGATAGAAGTTGGAGTACCGATAGACCAATCCGATTTGCAGGATGCGATTCGCCGCGCGGGCCTTTGCGATGATCGCGTCGGTGTCCCCGATGTTCGTCGCCATGGGCTTTTCGAGGAACACGTCGCAGCCGGCCTCGATCACGTCCTCGCACACGGCGCGATGGAGGTGATCGGGCACCACAACCACGCAGGCGTCGGGGCGCGCCTTCGCAAGCATCTCGCGGTGGTCGCGAAAGAACGGCGGCGGCGCGTCGCCCCAGGGAAACTCCTGCACGCGGAGCTTCCCCTCGTCGGGATCGGCGATGCCCACGATCTCGCAGTTGGGGAGCCCGTGAAAGCCGCGGCAGTGGCCGCTGCCCATGTCGCCAAGGCCGATGACGCCAAGGCGGAATCTGGTGTGTGGGGGCACGGGAGCGATTCCTTAGCTATTGAAGAACGTGACGCCGCCGCCGGCGCGCAGGACATCGCCGTTGGAGAGCGTGCCGTTGGTCGGGTCGTACTTCCCATTCTCGGGTACCGCGGTGTCGTTGTCGGGCACATGGCCCACCAAGTCGAAGTCCGTGTCGGGCCCCATGCAGCGGACCGACCAGCCCGTCCTGCCGTTGAGTAGGAAGGTACTGTCGGAATAGACGTAGTAGCGCGGGATCGGGCCATAGAATTCGCTGAAGTTCTTGGAGGCGTTGGTCGAGAGCGTCGGCTTGGAGGACTGGAAGACGTCGGCCGGGACGCTGGTAATGTAGGCGATGGGCGAGGTAAGGAGGTAAAGCTGCTGCTCGCCAATGAGCCCACGCACGGGAACGGCAAACGGCATGTAGCGGTTGTTGTCCACCATGTAGGCCTCCACCGCGGTGGCAATCGTCCGGTTATCCGCCTGGGCGCGGCTGACCTTGGAACGGGTCTGGGCCTCCAGAAAATTTGGAACGGCGATGGCGGCCAGGATCGCGATGATCGCGACGACGATGAGAAGCTCGATAAGGGTAAAGGCGCGGCGCATGGGCGGGTTCTCCGGAGGGGGGGCAGGGTCGATGGTGACGGGTAATTTACTTTGCTCTTTTATAAAATAGGTATGAAAAAACACCGCGCTTGTCAATGGCATTCGGAATGCGGAGTCGCGGGGTATTAGAGTGACTGTCGAAAGTCCTGTCGTATTCCAACGTAGCTTGGGCGTCTCGCCCGAGCCCCGTCGCCCCCACACGCGGGCAAGATGCCCACGATACTCTTTTACGGCGTCCTCCATCGC
>Ga0105049_10006747_pt1 | contig 13359 bp, 12 predicted proteins | sample MAT06_FD_78087 | JGI IMG/M metagenome (GOLD analysis project Ga0105049, IMG submission 78087) | Freshwater microbial communities from Lake Fryxell liftoff mats and glacier meltwater in Antarctica - MAT-06 | ecosystem: Environmental > Aquatic > Freshwater > Ice > Liftoff microbial mat | place...
AGCGCGCCGACACGATCTTCAGTCCAGCCTGCGGTCATGGCCACCCTCCGGGGTCTAGATTCAACATATGGGGTCGAAACAGCCCTCCCGGGGTTTCCACCTACAACTAATCGTAAACGAGACCCTAACGGACGCAAGATGTGCGAATCAGTCCGTCCACAGAAACCAGATGTGGGGAAAGTTAACGACGGGGAGAGGGATCGGGGATTAGGGAAGCGACGTGGCGATCGCGGCGCCTTGGGAGCACGGCTTGCCCGAGCGGTCTGGCTTCATTCCTCGTCCCTAATCCCTAATCCCTAATCCCTCGCCTCTTGCGTCCGCTCCGCCAGCACCGCATCTGCCCCCCCATGACCGATCTTGCCTCGACGCGTCCCGCCGGACTACCGCAGCCGCGACGCTACGACGGCGTCAACTGGATCGGGGTTCAGACCCTGTATCTGCGCGAGGTGCGCCGGTTCTGGAAGGTCGGAGCCCAGACGGTGGCCGCGCCGGTGGTGACGACCCTGCTCTACATGCTGGTCTTCGTCGTGGCGCTGAAGGGTGCCAGGCCGCCGCTGCACGGTACGCCCTTCGCGGAGTTCGTGGCCCCGGGCCTGATCATGATGGCCATCCTCAACAACGCTTTCGCCAACGCCAGTTCCAGCCTGATCCAGGCCAAGATCATGGGCACATCGACCGACTTCCTGACCCCGCCGCTCAGTCCGCTGGAACTGACCATAGGCTTTGCCCTGGGCGCGGCGACGCGCGGCATCGCGGTGGGCGTGGTGACAGCGATCTGCGTACTGCCGTTCGCAAAGATGGGCGTGACCAACATCGCCGTCATCCTGTGGTTCGCCCTGACGGCCTCGCTGCTGATGGGGATGCTGGGCGTGTTCGCCGGTCTGTGGGCCGAGAAGTTCGATCAGCTGGCGGCGGTGCAGAATTTCCTCATTATGCCGATGACCTTCCTGAGCGGTACCTTCTATCTGGTCGACAACCTGCCCGAGCCATTCGCGACCATCAGTCATTTCAACCCGATCTTCTACATGATCGACGGCTTCCGTTCGGGCTTCATCGGCCACGCCGAGGGCAGTCTATGGGTCGGCGTCGTGATGAGTGCGTTGCTGACGCTGGCCATGTCGTGGGCCTGCTGGTCGGTGTTCAAATCCGGCTGGCGGCTGAAAAGCTGATGAGCATCGTCCGTATCGACGCTGTCGCGCCGAATGCGCGCGAGATGCGGTCCATCAAGCGTGGATGGGGGCTGATCCACTGGGTCTGCTTCCTGCCGACCTATGTGCCGCTTCTCGGCATCATCGTCCTTGGGGTGACGGTCAATCTGTTCGCCGGCGATTATCTGCCGTCGTTCTTGATCAGCGCGACCCTTATCGGGACAGGCCTCCTTTGGCTGCTGACGACAAAGCTCGCTCGATGGGCCTGCGCGCACGAAGCCCGCAAGGCCCCGGTCGGGGGACTCGACTGGTGTTGGACCATCGATGCGCAGGGCTTCGCGTTTGACAACGGTCTTCAATCAAACCGCTTCGACTGGCGGGGGGTCAAGGCGATCCGCGAGGACCGCGACCGGCTCGTGTTTCTGGTCTCGCCTTCATACAATCCCGTTTTGCCGCTGCGACTGCTTGAACCCGATCAGACAGAGGCCCTTCGGCAGCTGATCGCGGATGCCCGAGTCTCGGGCCGCCTCGGCGCTGGTGTTGACTATCCTCCCCCTCCGGCCGACAAGGCTTGACCCTTATTCCAGCGGTCCCGGCGCTCTACAGCGGCGGGGCCGTCTCGCTTTTTGGAGGCTAGCGCCCGTGTCCACTGAACATCTGATGGGCGTCTACAATCGCGCGCCGCTAGAAGTGGAGCGCGGGCTGGGCGTGCGGCTCTGGGCGACCGACGGGACCGAATACCTGGACTGCGTCTCGGGCATTTCGACCAATGCGCTGGGCCACGCCAACCCGATGCTGGTGCAGGCGATCAAGGACCAGGCTGAGAAGCTGTGGCACGTGTCCAACATCTTCAAAATCCCCGGGCAGGAAGCCTTGGCCGACATGCTGTGCGAAAAGTCGTTCGCCGATGTGGTCTTCTTCACCAACTCGGGCACTGAAGCCGTCGAATGCGCGCTGAAGACGGCGCGGAAATATCATTCGTCCAACGGCCAGCCCGAGCGGATCGATATCTACGGCTTCGACGGCAGCTTCCACGGCCGCACCTATGGCGCGATCAACGCCGCCGCCAACCCCAGCTATACCGAGGGCTTCGGGCCGAAGATGGAAGGCTTCCATCAGTTGGTCTTCGGTGATCACGAGGCGATCAAGGCTGCCATCGCCAATCCGAACACTGCCGCCATCATCGTCGAACCGGTGCAGGGCGAGGGCGGCTGCCGCGCCATACCCGAGGTCTGCCTGCGCGGCCTGCGCGAGATGTGCGACGAGTATGGCGTCCTGATCATCTTCGACGAGGTCCAGTGCGGCATGGGCCGGACCGGCAAGCTGTGGGCCCATGAATGGGGCGGCATGGCCCCCGACATCATGGCCATCGCCAAAGCGCTCGGTGGCGGCTTTCCTATCGGGGCCTGTATGGCCACGACCGAGGCCGCCAAGGGGATGGTCGTGGGCGTGCACGGCTCCACCTTCGGCGGCAATCCGCTGGCGATGGCGGTCGGACAGGCCGCGTTCGGCGAGATCTCAAAGCCCGAGACCCTGGCCCACGTTAACGAAATCGCCGGCTATCTGAAGCAGCAGCTGCACGGGCTGAAGGAGCGCTTCCCCGACGTGATCGTCGATGTGCGCGGCAAGGGCCTGCTGATCGGGGTCAAGCTTCATCCGAACAACCGCGAATTCATGGGCTGGGCGCGCGACACGCAACGGTTTCTTGTCGCCGGCGGCGGTGACAATTGCGTCCGCATCCTGCCGCCGCTGAACCTGACCCTGGAAGAGGCGCGCGAGGCGGTCGAGCGGTTCGAGCGCACCTGCGAGGTCGCGCGCGGCAAGATGGCGGCCTGAGGAGGCGAGCGATGGTCAGACATTTCCTCGATCTGTACCGGCTTTCCGCCGAGGATCTGCGCGCCATCCTCGACGACGCCCATGCCCGCAAGGTGGCGCGCGCCGGCTGGCCCAAGGGCCGGGTTGACGCCGACGCGCCCGGCAGGGATCGCGTGCTGGCGATGATCTTCGAGAAGAATTCGACCCGCACCCGCTTCAGCTTCGACGCCGCCATCCGCCAGCTGGGCGGGGCCTCGATCATCGCCAATGCCGGCGACATGCAGCTGGGCCGCGGTGAGCCGGTCGAGGACACCGCCCGCGTGCTGTCACGCATGGTCGATGCCGTCATGATCCGCGCCAACGACCATGAAGACGTCGAACGCTTCGCCCGGGTCGCCACCGTGCCCGTAGTCAACGGCCTGACCGACCGCTCGCATCCGTGCCAGATCCTGGCCGACCTTATGACCGTCGAGGAGCATCGGGGGCCGATCGCGGGCAAGACGATCGCTTGGGTCGGCGACGGCAATAACGTCTGCCACAGCTTCGTTCACGCCGCGCCGAAGCTCGGCTTCCGGCTGCAGGTCGCCTGCCCGGCCGAGTTCCATCCCGACCTGCACGACTTGGCGCGAGGCGGCGATCATGTGCTCCTGACCAGCGATCCCCGCGAGGCGGTCGCCGGGGCTGACGTCGTCGTCACCGACACCTGGGTGTCGATGGGTGACAGCGACTATGAAGAGCGGCTGGAGGCATTCGAGGGCTATGGCGTCGACGAGGCCCTGATGGAGGCCGCCAACGCCGACGCCGTCTTTCTGCACTGCCTGCCCGCCCACCGCGGCGAGGAGGTCACCGACGCCGTCATCGACGGGCCGCGCTCGCTGGTCTGGGACGAGGCCGAGAACCGCATTCACGCCCAGAAGGCGGTGCTGGCGTGGTGTTTCGCGGGGGATCGAAAAGTGCTGACGAGCAAGGGGTGAGCGACCGACGCGCCTGCTCACCTCTCGCTCAATCGCCGCGGTCCACCTATTGCAGGTTCACGTCCGCCACGCCGCCGACGTCCGGGGTCGTCTTCGTCGCGTGGGCCTTGGCGATCTCGAGCATGAAGCGAACCGGCCCCTGTTTCGACACCCAGATGCGACCGTCGTCAGCGTCGAAGCGCAGCAGGGTCAGATGCGGATCGTCCTTGCCGCCCGGATACCACGCCGCGACGATCGGGTTCCAGTAGCGGTCGATCTTCTCCCGATCATGGCTGACAGACAGCGAGCCGTGGATACAGGCCCAGACTTCCTGATCCTTCGAGCCATAGGTGAACATGGCCGACTGGTCGGGCATGGCCGCGTCGCGGGCCAGGTCAGTGTCGTCGCGGGCGAAGAACCAGATCGTCCCGGTTTCCTCGTCGCGGAAGGCGGTCATTGGCTGGCTGTGATAGCCGGGCCGGTCGAGGCCCAACATGCCGGTGTTCGAGTCCTTCAGGTGTTTCCAGAACTCGGTTTCGGCCTCGGCGGCGGTGAGGGTTTTGTCGCCCATGGGGTCGTCTCCTGATTGGGGGTCCGATCAGAAATGGGCGGGCACCGTCCGGGTTCCCGCGTCAAAATGCCCTTTGCGGCACGCCCAGCAAGGCTCCGAGATGGATGATCAGGACAAACACGGCGGCTCCGGCCAGCAGCATGATCAGTCGCCACGGGACCATGCGGACGCCGCTCCGGAGATCCCACGGGCGCGCTCCCCGCCATCCGGCGAACGCGGCGAGCGCGACGGCGGCCGCGGTGAGCAGCAGGGTGAGGCGCATATCCATCGGCGCGACTTGGCCGCTCGGGGACGCCCATGCAAGGGCCCAGTCCTTGCCGACACGTTAATCTTCACCCGCCGTTAACCACGTCGGCCCGAGATAGTCGTAAGGCAGCGGCGCTTTCCACAGGAAGATGTGGGTACCGCTATATCTTGGGGTTAACCACGCGTTTACACCCCTGATCTGGACGTTTAGCGTCCACAGGTGGGTCGGGAGTCGAATCAGTGAGCGCAGCCGCGCCGTGGAGCGTAAAGGGAATCGAGCCCAAGGCGCGCGAGATCGCCAAGGACCTCGCCCGTCGCTCCGGCATGACGCTCGGCGAGTGGCTGAACACCATCATCATGGAAGACGGCGACGATGACGACGGCGTCGTTCCGCTGTCGCGCCGCCCCCATGCCGCCGAAAGTTTTGACCGGCGCGGCCGCAGCCGCCGGGTCGACGACGCCTATGGCGCGGAGGACGACACCCTGCATCGGCTCGGTGCCTCGGTAGACGCCATCGCCGCCCGGCTCGAGGCGGCCGAGCGGCGCTCGACCGTCGCCATCCAGGGTGTCGACCAGGCAGTCTCCGGTCTGGTCCGCCGGCTGGACGGCCAGGACCATACAGGCAAGGCCTACGGTCGCCGGATCGACGACATCGCCGAGGAACTCCGCGAGGGTCACAAGCGCTTGCGCCGTTTCGAACAGGAGGCAGGGCCGCAGACGGTCGAGACCTTCGGCAAGGTCGAGACGACGATGGGGGCCTTGGCCGGTCGCCTGTACGATATCGAGGAGCGGCAGCGCTCGGGCGTCAACGAACTGCGTCAACGGATGGACGCGGTTGAGAAATCGGCCGGGCCTGGTGTCGGCGCGGACCTGCTGGCCCAGGTGGGCGCGCGGCTGGATCAGGCCCAAGGGCGCACGACGGAGGCCCTGCGCGGACTGGAACGCTCGTTCGCCGGGCTCGACCAGCGGCTGCGCGCGACCGAGGGCCGGGTCGAGCCCGAAAGCGCCCGGGAGGCGGCCCGTTTCGAGAAGCTGGCCGAAACCCTGTCCCGGTCGGTGGAGGCCAACCGCGCCGAGATGATGCGCCGGCTCGACACTGCCGAGACCGAGGGCCGGATGGACCGCATCGAGCGCGCGGTCCTCGCCGCCGGCGATCAGGTGAAGGCTTCCGAGGAACGCTCCGCCAAGGCGGTCGAGGCCATGGGCCGCGAGGTACTGCGCATCGCCCAGAACCTGAACGGCCGGGTCCAGAGCATCGAGACCGAGGCCCCGGCGCGGCTGCAGACGCTGGGTCAGGCCCTCACCCGCAAGGTCGAGACCGACATGGGCCGTCTCGCCCAGGGGATCGAGCAACGGTTGACGGCGACCGACGACCGTCACGCCCTGGCACTGGAGAAGCTGGGCGGCGAGATCACCCGCATCTCCGACCGTCTGAGCGAGCGGATCGCCCATTCGGAGCGGCGCTCCCACCAGGCGCTGGACGACATCGGGCGGCGTTTGGCCGAGAGTTCGTCCCGGATCGAGCAGGGCTATGACCGCGCTTCGGGCGAACTGGCCGAGCGGATGCGGATGTCGGAAGAACGCACCGCCGCCCTGATCGCCGAGGCGCGCGACACGATCGACCGTCGTGCCGGACCGCGGCGCGAGACTCCGTTGGTCCATGCTGATCCCGAGCCGGACTGGCGCGCCGCCGCCTTTCCGGACATGGCTTTACCGGACGAGCCCGGTGCGATTGCGCCGTTCGCCGGGTCGGTGTTCGACGATCCAATCTACGCCGAGCAGCAGGCCTGGTCCGCCGATCTGGCCCCGCCCGATCCGGGGTCGGAGCCCTTCTCCGCGTCCGCCGGCGAGACCCAGAGCGCCGAGTCCATCTTTGACGCCGTGATGCGCGGGCCGCGAGTCGATGCTGAGCCCACCCCCGCCGCCACGCCCTTCGGCAGCCGGCCCGGTTCTTATACGGTGGCCGAGGAAATGGGGCCCGGGCCGCAGATCCCGGCCTTCACCCCGCCGCCAGCGCCGCGGACGGCACCCGCGCCGTTCGGCCAGGGGTTCGGCGGGGCCGATGTCTCGGATGCGCTGGAGGTCACGGCACCCGGCACCTTCGACACCGGCCACGACGATTTCGCGGGCGAGACGGATTTCGTCGACTCCCGCGCCCTGCGAGCCGCCGCCGCGCAAGGTCGAACCTCTTCGACTCGTCAGGCCATCGACGCGGCCCGGGCGGCCATGGCCTCCCCGGCCGCAGACGAGGCCCCGGCGCGGACCGGGTTCGGTCTCAAGCGTGGCGGAAAGTCCCGGCTGCAGGAGCGGCTGGACAAACAGGCATCGAAAGACGGCGGCACGGTCCGCAAGGCCTTGGGCGCCTCAGCCATCGCCGTCCTGCTGACGGCGGGGGGTGCCTATGCAACCGGCCAGCTGACCGGCACGCGGCTGAACATTCCGGGCTTGACCTTCCAGGCGTCGCTCAATGCCCGGCCGACCGCCGCCCTGGCCACTGTCCCGACCGACGCGGTACCGGCTGACGCCGGGCATGGAGCCGAACTGTATCAGCAGGCCACCGAACGTCTGGACGCCGAGGACCCCGCCGGCGCCGGGTTGCTCAAACAGGCCGCCGCCTCCGGCTATTCGCCCGCCCAACTCCATCTCGCCGGGCTTTACCAAGACGGCGCCCAGGGCTTCCCGGTCGATCTGGCCGAGGCCCGCGGCTGGGCGCGCCGCGCCGCCGACGCCGGCGACGCCAAGGGTATGCACGCCTATGGCATGTATCTGTTCGACGGCATTGGCGGTGCCCAAAATCGGAGCGAGGCCCTGACCTGGCTGAAGAAGGCGGCCGAGAGCGGCCTGGTCGATAGCCAGTTCAACGTCGCCAAACTTTATGAGACCGGGGATCAGGGTATCCGCCCAGACCTTCCGGAGGCCTACAAATGGTACTTGATCGCGGCGCGCGCCGGCGACGGCGACGCCCAAGCAGCCGTGGAGCGGCTGCGGGTCGCGGTACCCGCCGCCGCCCGGGGTCAGGCGCGCGCCGAGGCTGATCGTTTCAAGGTCGAACCGCTCGCGTGAGGCGGGAAGGCCAAGCTTTTCTGGCGCATCGGGTGGCGGGGGCCGTCCGGTGGGTCTAGGACACCAAGACCTCCGTCGTCGCCTTATCGGCGCCTAGCCTCAGTTCCAGCCGAAGGCGCGTCCTTTGGATATCTATCTGCCGATCGCCGAGGTTTCGGTGAACTGGCCGCTCCTGGTTCTGCTGGGCGCGACGGTCGGATTCGTGTCCGGACTGTTCGGCATCGGCGGTGGCTTCCTGATGGCCCCGATCCTGATCTTTCTCGGCATTCCCCCGTCGGTGGCGGTGGCCAGCCAGGCCAGCCACGTGGTCGCCTCCTCGACCTCGGGCGTGATCAGCTACACCAGCCAGAAGGCGGTCGACTATCGGATCGGCGGGGTCATGGCGGGCGGCGGGGTGCTGGGCGCGCTGCTGGGAGTCGAACTGTTCCGCTATCTGCGCCTGCTGGGCCAGGCGGACATGGCGGTCGCGGTGTCCTATCTTGTGTTCCTCGGCGCGATCGGCATGTTGATGCTGTACGAGAGCCTGGGCCAGATCCTGCGTCGGGTGCGCGGCGAGATCGTTCCGCACAAGGAGCGTCGTCGGCCGATGTGGCTGTACGGCCTGCCGCTGAAGATGCGTTTCCCGCGCTCGGGCCTCTACATCAGCGCCATTCCACCCTTCGTGCTCGGCGGTTTCGCCGGTGTCCTGTCGGCGATCATGGGGGTCGGCGGCGGCTTCATCCTGGTGCCCGCCATGCTTTATGTGCTGCGGATGAAGGCGGGCGTGGTGGTGGGAACCAGCCTGTTTCAGATCATCATCGTCACCGCCATGACCACCATCCTGCAGGCTGGCCGCAACCAGACCGTCGACATCGTCCTGTCCGGTATCCTGCTGCTCGGCGGGGTCGTTGGGGCCCAGTTCGGAGCCCGGCTTTCGGGCCGGTTCCGGGCCGAGGAAATGCGGGCGGTGCTGGGGTTGATCGTGCTTCTGGTCGGCATTCAGATGGGGCTGGACCTGTTCGTGCGACCGTCCGACCTGTTCGCCTTCGCCCCCGGCATAGCGGAGTGCTGGTCCGATGATCGCCCTGCCCCCGCCTCCACCCGCCCTAAGCGCCCCGGCCCCGGAGCGGTCGGTGGCGACGACCGATGAGGTCCGGGTCGCCGCCGCCATGACCGACGCGAGGGTCATGGTCGATTCCAGCTTCCGCGGCGCCTCCATCGTCCTGTACGGCGCGGTCTTCAATCCGACGGACCGGCCCGCCGATGTGGTCGTGGTCATGCGCGGGCCCGACGCTCCGGTGCGTCTGGTCAAGAAGACCCGCAACATGGGCGTCTGGATGAACAGCCGTCCCGTGCTGTTCGAGGGGGCACCCGGCTTTTACATGACTGCCTCGACCCGGCCTCTGGGCGACATCGCCGATTTCGGCCAGCTGCGGCGCTTGGGCGTCGGGGTCGACCACCTGAGGATCAACGCCCCCCAGGAAAGCCGCACCGTCACCCGCTACGGCGTGCGCGACGTCGTGGTCAGCCGGCTGGGCGAGGACTATCTCGACTATCGCCGCGCTGTGATCCGGCTGCGCGAGGCGGCGGCACTCTACAATACCGATCCGCAAGGCGTACAGTTCGTCGACCGGGGCCTCTTCCGGGCCGAGGTCGAACTGCCCGCCGTGGCCCCCACGGGCCAGTATTTCGCCGAGGTCTGGCTGTTCCAGGACGGCGAGCCGGTGTCGGTCTCCAACCTGACCCTGACGGTCGAAAAGGTCGGCATCGAGCGCGACATCTATGAGTTCGCCCACCGGCGACCGTGGAGCTACGGCGTGCTGGTCGTGCTGCTGGCCGCCTTCACAGGCTGGGCGGCGAGCCGGCTGTTCAGGCGGCAGTGATCACCCCGCTGCGAACTCGCTGAGTGCGTCGATCACCGCGCGGTTCTGATCCTCGGTGCCGACCGTGATCCGCAGGCAGTCGGGCAGGCCGTAGCCGCCGACGGGGCGGACGATGATGCCCCGGGTGTTCAGATGATCGTTGGCGGCGGCGGCGTGGACGGGGTCCCTGAAGCGGACCAGCACGAAATTGCCGGCCGAGGGGAAGACGTCGAAGCCGAAGCCCTTGATGGCTTGGGTCAGGCGCGGACGCCACGACTCGACCAGTTGGCGGGAGGCTTGCTGGTGGGCTTCGTCGCCCAGCGCGGCGACGGCGGCCTCGATGCCGGGCACCGAGACGTTGAACGGCAGGCGGATGCGGTCGACGGCCTCGGCCACCTTGAGCGGGGCATAGCCGAAGCCGATGCGCAGGCCGCCGAGGCCGTGGATCTTGGAGAAGGTGCGGGTGACGACGATGTTGGTTGCGTCGCGGGCGAGCGGGAAGCTGGTCTCCCAGTCGGGCTCGGCCACGAACTCGGCGTAGGCCTCGTCGACGACCAGCAGGACCTCGGGCGACAGACCGTCGTGCAGGCGGCGGATTTCCTCGACGGTGTTGTAGCTGCCGGTCGGATTGGAGGGACTGGAGACATAGACGATGCGGGTCCGCTCATCGACTTCGGCCAGCAGGGCCTCGGGCGTGGCCTTGAAGTCGGGCTCGGGTGCGGACCTGACCGAGGCCTGGTTGGCCAGGGCGCTGATGCGATAGGCGAGGAAGCCGTACTCGCCGCTGACGATATTGTCGCCGGGGGTCAGATAGGTCTGGTTCAGCAGGGCGAAGACCTCGTCCGAGCCATTGCCGAAGATCAGCCGGTCGGGCTCCAGTCCGTGATGTCCGGCGACCGCGTCGCGCAGCTTGGTCGCCCGGCCGTCCGGATACAGGTGGATGTTGGCGATCGAGGCCTCATAGGCGGCGCGAGCCCTCTCGCCCGCGCCCAGGGCGTTCTCGTTGGACGACAGCTTCATCGGCGTGGTCACGCCCTCGATGCGCGACTTGCCGCCGACATAGGGGGCGATGTCGAGGATGCCGGGCTTGGGGGCCGGGCCTTGCGGCGCTGGCGCGTTGTGGGGGGCGTCGGTCATGAGCGCTTTCAGAACTGGGGGGCGGCGCCGATGACGCCGGAGAGTGTGCCGGGCGCGGATGTGAGCCGCCCGTCCTCGGCCTGCACATAGCCCGCCAGCATGAACAGCTTCAAGCCGCCCGCCGCGATCAGCGGATCGGCGGCCAGCCCGGCGCCGCCGAGGTCCGCGACGATGCGCGCGTCGGACAGAGGGCTGTCGGTGACCCAGAAGGTGCGATCATCGCCGGTCGGGCCGGGCGCGGCCCGCTGGACCATAAGGGCGCGGGGTACACCGTGGCGGTCGTCGGGCAGGGCGGCGACGATCCGCAGGGCCGGCTCGGCCAGCAGCCGGCCCCACCAGGCGGACGATGGTGTCAGGTCCATCAGGGCGCGCGCGCCGTTGCGGACGGCGCCGAGCGCCGGTTCCGGTTCGGCGGCGACGCGGGCGGTCAGGCCGAAGCGGTCAGCCGCGAGGGTCTGGGCGGCGGAGCCCCAGACGACGAGCGGAGAAGCCGAGGCAGCGTCGATCCGGCCGAACACCGACCGCACGGCGCTGGACTCCGCTGGCGTCAAGCCGACAAGCGTCTCACGGAGGGCGATGTCGTCGGCGTCCGGGGTCGGGCGGGCACCGGCGGCGAGGCGGGCCCGCACGGCCTCAACGACGGCGCGGTCGAGCGCCAGCCGCGCGGCGTCGGCCTGTGGCTCGACCAGCATCAGAACAGCTTCGGCGCAGGGGCGAGGGCGAACGGCCCCAACCAGGTGCGGCCGTCGCGGAACTGGATGACCAGATCGGCGCCGCGGTCGCCACTGACCGCCGTGGCCGCCGCCGCGCCCGTCGCCCCCACCCGGTTGACGGCACCGGAACGGGAACCGGCCAGACCGGAAATGGCCGCCATCGGCCGTTCGGCGCGCACCGCCACCTGTCCCTCCAAACGGCCGTCGGTCCCGGCCGACAGGACGTCGCTGGTGATTCGGGCGCGGCTTTCGCCGGCGGCCAATTGGCCCTCGATGGCGGTGAAGCGGCCACCCGAGGCGGTCCATGCCGCGAAAACGCCGGCACGGTCCATGCCGGTCAAACGGCTGGCGTTGACGATCGTGCCTTCGATGTCCGCGCTCAGCCGCCCCTGCCCGGTCGCGCCCTCGACCGGACCGCCGGCCCGCCCGCGGGCCTCTTCCAGACGGAAGGCCACGTCGATCTCGTCGGTGGCGGCGAGGCCCCCGGTCAGGTGCGGGCGGACGTTCAGCAGGACGCGCTCTGCCGAGGCGATGGGGAAGGGCTCGGCCTCGCCGCGCGGCGTGAAGGTCGGGCGGATCAGTTCGACCCTGAGGTCCGGGAAGCGGGCGCGCAGGTGGCTGACGCTCATCCGCAGCCCGTCACCGGCGATTGCCACCTGCCCCTTGCCGGCGCGGTCGAGTGTCAGGCCGTCGGGCGCGACCAGCACCCAGCGGTCGGGGTTCCAGGCATTGGCTTCGGCCACCAGTTCCGGCGCGATCACGCCATGGCCCGAAGGCGCGGTGATGACGGCGTCCGGCAGGGCCACCCGCACACGGAACGGCCAGCCCGACACCTCGGCCGAGGTGTAGCGAATGTCCCAGTCGTCCTGGCGCAGGGCCACGACCTGGGCTTCCAGCCGGGTCTCGACCTGGTTTGACAGCCAGAACCACCAGCCGGACCAGACGGCCAGCAGCAGGCCGAACAGAGCCAGGGGGATAATCAGGCCGCGACGGCTGTGGCGAGGGGCGGCGGTCATCGAGGCTCCGGCGAAAAACGCAGTCCGAATAGTATGCATGACCCGGAATTCAGACTCCGAGCCGGAAAAAAAGGGTCTGAATAGTCTGAATTTGTCTGAAATCCGGCTCCGCCACAACTCGCCTGGATATGGTGAAGTGGAGTCGATGCGACAAGGCTGGGCGGCGTTTTCGGCCTGCCGCGCATGCCGGCTGGTTGACCAAAACTCTCAACCCAGGAACGCGCCAACCTGTTCCACGGCATCGGCCAGTCCCATGCGCTGCACCTCGGTCCCCGGCGGCAGGCTGGCGAACAGGCGGGTCGGGGCGGCGGCGTCCAGCATGACGAAGACGCCCTTGTCGTCGGCGCGGCGAATTAGGCGTCCGAAGGCCTGGGCCATTTTGGCGCGAGCCAGGGCGTCGTCGAAATTGCGGCCTCCGGCTCCCGTCCCGCCGAAGCGCTCGCGCCGCGCCTTGTGCAGCAGGTCGGGGCGGGGCCAGGGCACGCGGTCGAAGGCGAGGATACGCAGGGACCGGCCCGGGACGTCGACGCCGTCCCTGACCGCATCGGTGCCCAGCAGACAGCTGTCCTGTTCGGCCCGGAAGACATCGACGAGGGCCCCCACTTCGAGTGGATCAACATGCTGGGCGTAGAGGGGCAGGCCCGCCCTGGCCAGATCGGGGCCGAGCCGCTCATAGACCGCCTTCAGCCGACGGATGGCGGTGAACAGGCCCAGGCCCCCGCCGCCCGCCGCAAGGAACAGTTCGCGCATGGCCGCCGCCGTCTGGCGCGGGTCGTCCTTGATCAGGTCGTTGACGACGATGACCCGGCTGTTGGCCGCATAGTCGAACGGGCTTTCGACCTTCAGCGTCCGCGCC
>Ga0105049_10006748_pt1 | contig 13359 bp, 12 predicted proteins | sample MAT06_FD_78087 | JGI IMG/M metagenome (GOLD analysis project Ga0105049, IMG submission 78087) | Freshwater microbial communities from Lake Fryxell liftoff mats and glacier meltwater in Antarctica - MAT-06 | ecosystem: Environmental > Aquatic > Freshwater > Ice > Liftoff microbial mat | place...
CACCGAATCGTTCGCGATGTTTCCTGCCGCGGCCGTATCGGGCTTTTATTTCAGCCACCCCGACAGCCAATACTTTGTCGTCGGCAAAATTCGCGAAGACCAAGTTATCGACTACGCGGCCCGCAAAGATCTAACTCAAGCTCAGGCCGAACGCTGGCTCGCCCCGAATTTAGGCTACGAGCCAGAGTAAGCAGCAAAAAGAACCAAAAAGCGTTGCTTTAAGTCGGCGAATCCTTTAGCTCGCGCTTGAGCCAGCGCGCGCGGCGCGCCCGCGAGGCAACTGCGGCGACAAGGTGGCGCGGGCGAATGGGCTTGGTTAAGTAATCATCGCCGCCAATGATCAGCGTGTCGAAACGCTTCTCAGCGTCGTCGTCGCCGGAGAGCAAAATAACCGGTGTGAAAAGCGTCTTCGGGTGCGCCCTGAACAGCGCAACCAGCTCTAAGCCACTGATCTCAGGCATGTATAAATCGGCAATGATCACATCCGGAATGAAATCGCTGAGCGCTTCCAGCGCAGCTTCGGGCGCGTTGACGGCGCGCGTTTCCATGCCGTTGTGGCGCAAGATCGAGCCGCAAAAAAGCGTCATCGAGGCGTCGTCGTCGACAATCAGCACGCAGTAGGGTTTGTTGCGATCGTCAATCAGCTCGCTTAATCGAGTAGCTAGACGCTGGGAATCCGCAAACAGCACAAAAAACGCGTCGGCACCCATGCGAATAGCGCTCAAGCGCAGGCCTAGGTCGTCTTGTTTCGAGACCACAATCAGCGGTGGCTTGCTGCGGTCGAGCAAATCGCCGGTGTCGTAGAGGCGCTTGAGCGACGCTAGCTGCGACGCCTCAACGATCAGCGCCTGTGCGCGATTTTCAAGCAGCGCCTGGACCAATGACTCGACCGACGGCGCGATCTTTAAATCGTGGCCGCGCGCTGACACCAGCGTGGAGACGTCCTGGCCCAGATTTAAGCTGCCGAGATAGAACACCGCCGGGCGCACGCCGCCCGCCGTCGGCATCACCTCAACCAGTGAATCGGGCTCGCTCGCACTGCCCCGGCGACGCATTGAGGCCTCGGAAATTGCCTCGATAAGCGCGCTGAGCTGTTCAGCCTGCTGCGCTCGCGGCATCAGCGCTGAGTCGACAAAAGAGCTCATGTACGCGGAGAACCCAAGCAGTGCCTCCGAGATATCGTCCAACTGCGCGCTTTGCGCTTCCTCGGCAAGCGTCTCGGCGCTTTCGTAAACCTCACTGGCAAAGTCGCGATCCCATACGCCACTGGCCAAACGCCGCGCGAGTGTCGCGAGGTCATCGGCCCTACCTAATAGTTGGTCAACGCTCATTTCTCTACTCCAAGCCAAAAATCTTTTCGGCGGTTGCGATCGTTTGGGAGTGCCCCAGGCTCGCGGCTTCGCGCAGTTTAAGGCTTGGCTCGTGTAAAAAACGGTTGGTCAGCGCGTGTGCGAGTGCGCGAGTTACTTCTTCGGGATTGCGGCCGGCTTGCAAGCTGGCGAGCGCCTTTGCCACGGCCGTGTCGCGCGCTATCTCAGTGCGCGAACGCAGCGCGCGGATTACTGCGTTGGCGTCGAGAGATTTCAGCCATGACAAATAGTGCACCGACTGAACTTCGATGATCTCAGCGGCCTCAATGGCCGCCTCGCGGCGCAAATTCGAGCCCTGCTCAACCACTTGGGCCAAGTCATCAACGGTATACAAATAGATATCTTCAAGCTCGCTCGCGCTCGGCTCGACATCACGCGGAACGGCTAGATCGATAATGCAAATCGGCTTGTGGCGACGCTCTTTCAGCGCTCGCACCAGCGCTTCTTTGCTCAAAATTGGCGTTTGCGCGGCTGTTGAGGTAATCACAATATCGGCCTGCGCAAGATGCTGATCAAGCGCACCTAACGCCACGGCATAGCCTGAGAAGCGACTGGCCAGCAGCTCGGCGCGTTCAAGCGAGCGGTTGGCCACGATTAATCGCCGTACGCCATGGTTGCTCAAGTGCCGCGCGGTCAGCTCAATGGTCTCACCAGCGCCAATCAGCAGAACGGTTTCCTGGCTTAAATCCCCAAAAATCTGCTTGGCTAGTTTGACCGCAGCCGCAGCCACCGACACTGAGCTATGGCCGATCTGCGTATCGGTGCGCACGCGCTTGGCCACTTGAAAAGTGTGCTCAAAGAGCCGATTAAACGAGCTTCCAAGGGTACCCGCATGTTTGGCGAGCAGGTATGCTTCTTTCACCTGTCCCAAAATCTGGGGCTCCCCCAACACCATCGACTCAAGCCCGGACGCAACTCTCAGTAAATGACGAACGGCCTGAAGTTGCGTGAACGTATGCAGGAACGGCGTGAGGCGGTTGGGGTCCAAGCCGCGCGAACGATGCAACCAGGCAGCGGCGCGTTCACTCAAATCTTGCTCTGCACTTCCATAAATTTCGGTACGGTTACAGGTTGAAATGATCGCGGCTTCGGTCAACCCGACGTCAGCTTTTAGGTCAACCAATGCCCGCGGAAGCTCTTCTGAGCTAAACGCGACCCGCTCGCGAACGGCCACGGGCGCGGTTTCATGATTGATGCCGAGCGCAAACAGGAACATTAATGGCTAACAACGAAATACTGAATCCATTGTGCGGCGCTAAGCCGCTCAGTTCAAGCGCAATGCGGCTGAGCCTGCTCGCGGCCATCTTGGGCTTAAGCGCTTGCGCGAGCGCACCTAAAGTGTCGCATACAGCGCCCGCTACGCCTGCCGAACAGGCTACGCCGGACGACGCGTTGATGAGTGAGATTATGGCGGCGGAGCTTGCGCTCAAAGAAGAACGCAACGAGGAAGCAGCGATTGCCTACAGCGCCGCGGCGCTGCGCTCCCCAGATGTCCAAGTGGCCGAACGCGCGACCCGCGTTGCGGTGTTCGCGAAGCGCTACGATTTGGTCCAACTAGGTGCAAGGCGCTGGCTCGAACTCGACGCCAACGCGGTTTTGGCGCGCCAGGCCTTGGCCAGCAGCGCCATCCATCAAGGCGATGAGAAAGCCGCGTTTGACCAATTGAAGATCTTGCTGGCAGGCAGCGCCCCGAGCAAAGAACGCTGGCAGCTGGTCGGACAAGCGCTGGTTGGGCATCTCGAATCAAAGCACACGCAGCCCGTTTTTGAACGCCTGCTAAAAGATCCCGCTGCCGGGAGCGACCTTGACAGTCGCCTATCCCAAGCGCAGTTGGCGTCCGTATTGGGCTTGCCGGATCGAGCTCAAGCGTTGGCCGATCAGGCGGTGGCTGAAAATCCAGGCTCCGAGCGGGCGCTGATTTTTCGCGGCCAGATGAAGCTTGAGCGTGAGCAGATTGACGCAGGCCTTGCCGACTACGCCGCGGCCAGCGCGCTTCTACCCAAAGATAAGACGCTAAAAATGGGCTATGCGGCGCTGCTTGCGCGCTATGCCCGTTTTAATGAAGCCGATAGCGTGTTGTCCAAAATGGTGCAGGATCAGGACGTGCTGCTGGCACGCGCCGCGTACGCGCAAGAAGCCAAGCAAACCGACAAGGCGATTGGGTTTTATCGCAAGCTTGCCGCTCTCAAAGTAGAAAATCGCGCTGAGCATGCGTTCAAGCTCGGCCAGCTGGCGGAATCGTTGCAACTAAACGACGAGGCACTCGCTTGGTATCGGCAAGTTGATTTGGGTGAAAGCGTTGGTGAAGCGCGCATTCGTGAAGCGGCTGTTTTGAATTCGAGCAAGCGCAGTCTGGAAGCGCTGGCCCTGCTGTCGCGATTGCAAACGGAATCTGAGGATCCACAAACAATCGAAGCGGCATACCTGCTTGAAGCGGAAATCGCCAACCAACGCAAGGACGATAAAGCCGAGTTTGGTACCCTGGATCGCGGATTGGCTGCGTTGTCAAACTCGCCGCGCCTGCTGTACGCGCGCGGGCTAAAGCTGGTGGAAGCGGGCCGATTAGACGACGCTGAACGCGATTTTCGGCGAATCATTGGCTTGGATCCGCAAGCCGGTTACGCGCTCAACGCATTGGGATTCTCACTGGCTGATCTCACCACGCGCTACACCGAAGCGCGCGGCTACATTGAGCGTGCCCTTAAGCTCACTCCCGATGAGCCAGCGGTGATTGATTCGATGGGCTGGGTGGAATTCAAGCTTGGCAATACGGCCAAAGCGCTCGAATACCTGAGCCGCGCTTACACGATGAATCCCGACCCGGAGATTGCTGCGCACTATGCCGAGGTGTTGGCCGCCTCCGGCGATCGCGCCAAATCTGAGCAAGTGTTGCGCGACGCATTGAGCAAAACGCCCGATAACGAGGCGCTTAAGAAGACCGCGCAACGCCTCAAGTGAAGCAAACGCGCTTTGCGGTGCTGCTTGCCGCATGTGCGCTGCTGGTTAGCGGCTGCACGACGCTGCCGCCAGCCGCCAGTCGAGCCAACCCCGAGGCGGTTCTTGCCGAGCGCTCGGCGCAATTGCAATCGATCGTGCTGACTTTAAGCGGACGCGTGGGTTTCAGCGACGGACGTCAAGCTGGCAGCGGCAATCTTCAGTGGGAACAAGGGCTTATGGAAGACCGCATAGAGCTCAGCGTGCCACTGGCTGGCGCGCGCTATCGGCTTTACAGCAGTGCATCTGGCGCGACGCTGTCAGATGGTCGTCAGGATCGCCGCGCCAGCAATGCCGGCGAGTTACTCAAGCCGATTATCGGCTTCTGGCTAGCGTTAGATCATTTGCGCCACTGGTCACGCGCGAGCGGGCCAGTGGACGAGGTCACGAGTGCGGTGCTGAGCGCTGAAGATGAACCGCAGACGTTGTTGCACGACGGCTGGACGATCGAATTTCGCGACTATCGATCGATCGCGAATCAAACGGTCCTAGCGACTCGCCTGCCGTTCAAAATCAGCGCCCGACGCGATAAGCAAACCCTGAAGCTGAGCGTGCAAAGTTGGCAGGTGCAAATCCCATCGAGCCCCGATCCGGCGTGACGATGGCTTGGACGAAGTGGCCGGCGCCGGCCAAGATCAACCTTTTTTTACATATCATCGGGCGTCGCGCCGATGGCTATCATCTGCTGCAAACCGCCTTCCAGCTGCTCGATTTTTGCGACGAAATCGAAGTCAAAGTGCGTGACGACGGGCGTATTGAGCGCCTGTCTGGCGCCCCGGGCGTTGAGCCTGCAGATGATTTGGTGACGCGCGCAGCTTGTGCGCTGCAGGCGGCCACCGGCACTCGCCTCGGTGCTGAACTGCGAGTCCACAAACGCATTCCGCTGGGCGCTGGGCTCGGCGGTGGCTCAAGCGACGCGGCAACTACGCTGGTTGCGCTCAACGAGGTGTGGCAAACCGGGCTGTCACTGGGTGCGCTTGCGAGCATTGGCCTGCGATTGGGCGCCGATGTGCCGGTCTTTGTGCACGGCGAATCGGCTTACGCTGAAGGGATTGGCGAGCAGATCAGCCGCGTTGAGCTGCCAAAGCTTTGGTTTTTAGTGCTTACGCCGCCATTTCACGTCAGTACACGCGCGGTCTTCACCGATTCCGGGTTGACACGCAATACGCCGCCTCTCACAATTGCGAGCTGGCTTAAGGGCATCCCTACCCACAATGATTGTTGGTCGGTGGTGTGTCGCCTATTCCCCGCGATTGGGGACTATGCGGATCGACTGAAGCCATATGGTGAGGTAGCACTTTCTGGCACTGGTTCAAGCTTATTCGTCGGTTTTCCCGATCAAGCAGCTGCGCAATTTGCCAAAAATGCGTTATCGAACGACTCAAGTTTTATTGCAATGGCGCTCAATCGCTCGCCATTGCTCGATGCTCGCGACGCGTATCGCCGCTAAGCGTTAACAGTCTGTTGGGGTGTCGCCAAGTTGGTAAGGCACCAGATTTTGATTCTGGCATTCGTTGGTTCGAGTCCATCCACCCCAGCCAATATGTAGCGGCCCGCTTGATCTCCGGGCCGTTTTTTCTTGAGCCTTAAGCAGGATCCATGTGTATGGCCTCGACTGGCTTAATGTTGTTTACCGGGAATGCCAACCCCAAGCTGGCTGAAGACATCGCCCACGTGCTCAACGTGCCGCTCGGCAAAGCCTTTGTCGGTGCTTTCAGCGATGGCGAGGTGCAAGTTGAGATCATGGAAAACGTGCGCCGCGAAGATGTGTTTGTGCTGCAATCAACCTGCGCACCAACTGCCGATCATTTTATGGAAATGCTCGTCATGATCGACGCACTAAAGCGCGCTTCGGCCGGGTCGGTAACGGCGGTGATGCCCTACTTCGGCTACGCGCGTCAAGATCGTCGCCCGCGCTCGGCGCGCGTGCCCATCACGGCGAAAGTAGCCGCAAAAATGATTGGCGCAGTCGGCTGTGATCGCGTACTGACCATTGATTTGCATGCCGATCAGATTCAGGGATTCTTTGATCTACCGCTCGACAATGTTTATGCGTCGCCGATTTTGCTCGCCGACATTTGGCGCCACCATCATGGAGACAATCTAATCGTGGTGTCGCCTGACGTGGGCGGCGTGGTCCGCGCTCGCGCAATCGCCAAACGCTTGGACGATGCGGAATTGGCCATTATTGATAAGCGCCGCCCGCGCCCGAATGAATCCACGGTAATGAACATTATCGGCGACGTCACCGGTCGCACCTGCATTTTGGTCGATGATCTGGTCGATACCGCAGGCACACTCGCCGCGGCTGCCAATGCGCTCAAATCCGCTGGTGCCAAACGCGTGGTGGCGTACTGCGTGCACCCGGTGCTGTCTGGCAATGCCGTCGGCAACATCATGGGTTCGCAAATTGATGAACTAGTGGTGACCGATACAATTCCTTTGAAAGCCGAAGCGGTCGCGTGCGACAAAATCCGCCAGCTGAGCGTCGCTGACATGCTCGCTGAAACGATGCGGCGCATTGCCTTCGGCGAATCGGTGAGTTCAATGTATTTGGATTGAGCGCATTTGCGGTTGATCTTTAAAGCCCCGGAGCTGGTCGCGGCGCCGGGTTTAAGCAACGCAGGGTTTCCTGCATTACCAAGAGAGAGTGCCACGATGGCCATTATTCAAATAAAAACAGAGTTTCGTGCTGACCAGGGGAAAGGTGCGAGCCGCCGCCTACGTCATGCCGATAAAATTCCAGCCGTGCTTTACGGCGGCGGGCGCGATCCGATCAGCCTGCAGTTTGAGCACAATCCGATGCTGCACGCCACCGCTAACGAGAAGTTCTACACCTCGATTTTGGAACTTGTAGTCGGCGACAAAACCCAGAAAGCGATTTTGCGCGATATGCAGCGCCATCCGTTTAAGAAACGCATCATGCACATGGATTTTCAGCGCATTTCAGACACCGAAAAGCTGCGCATGAACATTCCTTTCCACTTCATCAACCAGGAAATCTCACCGGCCGGCAAAACCTCCGGCGTGCTGATCTTGCGCGAGCTCAACGACGTGGCGGTGCTGTGTTTGCCGAAAGACTTGCCGGAATTCATCGAGATCGATTTGAGCGAACTCAAACTCGGCGACATCATCCATTTGTCGGAAGTAAAGCTCCCGGAAGGCGTTGAAATTCCTGAGCTTGCGTTAGGCAAAGAACACGACGTTGCGGTGATCGTGGCGAAAATGTCGGCGGCTGAAATCTCTGAAGAAAATGCCGAAGCTGCGGCACCCGCTGCTCCTGCGGGCAAAGGCGCTCCTGTCAAAGCGGCCGCCCCTGCGAAGGGCGCAGCTCCCGCGAAAGGTGGCGCACCAGCGAAGGGTGCGGCTCCGGCCAAGGGCGCAGCTCCTGCTAAGGGCGCGGCGCCAGCCAAGGCCCCTGCTCCAAAGAAGAAGTAAGTCCAAGATAATGGCGAATCCGATTCGCCTGATTGTGGGGCTCGGCAATCCGGGCCCCGACTATTCCCGAACCCGGCACAACGCCGGGTTCTGGTTTTTGGACGCGCTCCTGCGCGCGCACTCGGGCCGTTTGTCGTTCGAGAAAAAGCTCAACGCTGAAATGGGCCGTGTACTTATCGACGGCCAAGAAATTTGGCTGCTCAAGCCCAGCTCGTTTATGAATGTAAGCGGTCAACCGGTCGGTGCGGCGATGCGCTATTTCAAGTTCGAGCGCGAGCAACTGCTGGTGGCCTACGACGAACTCGATCTTCCGCCCGGCCAGGCGCGGCTTAAATTTGACGGCGGCCACGGCGGCCACAACGGCATGCGCGATATTTTTGCGCACGGCGATTCAAGCGCGTTTCATCGGCTGCGTCTGGGCATCGGCCACCCCGGACGTCGCGAACTGGTCACCCCCTGGGTGCTCGGTCGCCCGAATTTGGATGATGAGCGCGCCATTCAGCACGCCATTGAGCGTGCGCTATCGGTCATTCCTGATTACATCGGCGGCGCCCAAGAGCGCGCCATGCTCAATCTTCATACACCCACGCCGTAACTAGGCAGCAAAGGAAATTCCATGGGCATTAAATGCGGTATCGTCGGCCTGCCGAACGTTGGCAAATCCACCCTTTTCAACGCACTCACCAAAGCTGGCATCGCCGCGCAAAACTTCCCGTTTTGCACGATTGATCCGAATGTTGGCGTCGTTCCAGTCCCGGATAAGCGCCTAGCCGCGTTAGCCGCGATCGTTAAGCCGCAAAAAATCTTGCCGACGGCAATGGAGTTTGTCGACATCGCCGGGCTGGTTGCAGGCGCCAGCAAAGGCGAAGGTCTCGGCAATCAGTTCTTGGCGCATATCCGCGAAACCGATGCGATTGCCCACGTCGTGCGCTGTTTCGAGGACACCGATATCGTGCACGTTGCCGGGCGCATCGACCCGCTCGCCGATATTGAGATCATCGACACGGAGCTTGCCTTAGCCGATTTAGAAACGGTCGATAAAACCCTTGCGCGCATGGAACGGCAAGCCAAAGGCGGCGATAAAGACGCCGTGGTCAGACGCGATCTGCTCAAACGTATTCAGCCTGTCTTAAACGAAGGCCTGGGCGCGCGCACGCTGGAGATGAACAATGACGAACGCGTGCTGATCCGCGAGTTCTTCCTGCTGACCTCTAAACCCGTGATGTACGTCGCGAATGTCAAAGAAGACGGCTTTGAAAATAATCCGCTGCTCGACGTAGTGCGCGCGCGGGCGCTGAAAGAAGGCGCTCAAGTAGTGGTAGTTTGCGCGCGCATCGAAGAAGAACTGGCACAGCTCGAAGACGCCGACAAACTCGATTTTCTGAAAGATATGGGCCTCACTGAACCGGGGCTCGACCGCGTGATTAGCGCAGGCTACGCGCTCCTCGGCTTGCAAACCTATTTCACCGCGGGCGTCAAAGAAGTGCGCGCGTGGACCATCAAAGGCGGCTCGACCGCACCCCAGGCCGCCGGCGTGATCCATACCGATTTCGAACGCGGCTTTATTCGCGCCGAAGTGATCGCCTTTGATGACTTCATCAAATACAAAGGGGAAGCTGGTGCCCGAGATACAGGCAAAATGCGCCTCGAAGGCAAGGAATACATCGTCAAGGAAGCCGACGTGATGCATTTTCGGTTCAATGTTTAGGGGCACTAGGCCAGCCTGAGTTCCGCGCACCGGGAGCTTTGCGAACGGCCTAGAGAAATCTTTCCGCACTACAATCCGCTACGTGATCCGACTAACTGAACTTCGATTTCCGCTCGATTATGTCGATGCGGACGTGGCACCCGAGATTTGTCGGGTGCTAGAAATCGCGCCTGAGCAATTGCTCAGCTGGCGGCTGTATCGGCGTGGTTTCGATGCACGCAACCGCGCGTGCATTTTTTCGATTTTGAGCGTGGATGCCGAGGTGACTTCGTCGGCAGCGGTGCTTGAGCAACATGCGGGCGCACGCAACATCTCAGCCACGCCCGATCAGCGCTACATCAAAGCGAATCGCGCCGCTCTGAGCTCGCCGCGCCCGATCATTATTGGTTTTGGGCCGTGCGGGCTGTTTGCGGCATTAATTCTGGCCGAGTTGGGCTATCGACCGCTGGTGCTGGAGCGTGGCAAAGCGGTACGTGAGCGCACCAAAGACACCTGGGGTTTGTGGCGCAAATCGGTGTTGGACCCTGAGTCCAACGTGCAATTTGGCGAAGGCGGTGCCGGCACTTTTTCAGACGGCAAGCTGTGGAGCCAGGTCAAGGACCCGCGCCATTTGGGCCGCAAAGTGCTCAATGAGTTTGTCGAGGCAGGCGCACCGTCTGAGATTTTGTGGTCGAGCAAGCCGCATATCGGCACCTTTCGACTGGTGTCGATGATCGAGAAAATGCGCGCCAAGATCGAGCGTTTGGGTGGCGAGATTCGCTTTCAGGCCACCGTTACGGATTTGGAAATTGACGCAGGCGGGATACGCGGAGTTACGCTAAAAAATGGTGAACAGATCAGCTGCGACGCGTTAATTCTGGCGATCGGCCACAGCGCGCGCGACACCTTCGAAATGCTGCACGCGCGCGGCGTGTACCTGGAGGCCAAGCCGTTTTCAATTGGCTTTCGGATCGAACATCCGCAGTCGCTGATCGATCGTGCGCGCTTTGGTGCATTTGCAGGTAATGAGCGCCTTGGAGCGGCCGACTACAAGCTGGTGCACCATTGCAAAAATGGCCGATCGGTTTACAGCTTTTGCATGTGCCCAGGCGGCACGGTGGTGGCGGCTACGTCCGAAGCTGGCCGCGTGGTGACCAACGGCATGAGCCAATATTCGCGCAACGAGCGCAACGCCAACGCAGGCCTGGTGGTCGGCATCACGCCGGACGATTTTCCGGGCGGCCCGCTGGCTGGCATTGCCTTTCAGCGATTTTGGGAATCGCGCGCCTACGAACTCGGCGGCAGCAGCTACCACGCGCCCGCGCAGTTGGTCGGTGATTTTGTCAACGAAAACCTTTCCAGCTCACTAGGCAGCGTTGAACCTTCGTATCAGCCGGGCGTCACGATGGCTGATCTAAGCCGGGCGATCCCTGAGTTTGCGGTCAGCGCCATTCGCGAAGCGCTGCCGCAGTTTGAACGCAAGCTGGCCGGCTACTCGCTTGCAGACGCGGTGCTGACCGGCGTTGAAACGCGCACGTCCTCGCCGGTGCGCATTCGTCGCGGGGACGATTTTATGAGTGTCTCAACGGTCGGACTGTTTCCGGCAGGCGAAGGCGCTAGCTATGCCGGGGGAATTTATTCGGCGGCGATCGATGGCATTGAAGTAGCCGAGGCGCTAGTGCGCTTCGTACAGAAAAACCCGAATTACAACAGGCCGTCATGATCTTCTTGCTTGGCGAGATCCCACAGCGGGTCGAGCTCGGCTAACGTCGCCTTAATCACATCGATTCCGCGCTCCTTAGCCAATACTTCAAGCCGCCGAAAGCGTCGCTCAAACTTGGCGTTCGTTGAGCGCAAGGCTTGGTTTGGATCGATCTTCAAGTGCCGTGCGAGATTGGCGCAGACAAACAAAACATCACCCAGCTCGTCGCGCTGTTTGGCCTCATTGGCGCCGTTTGCGAGCGCTTCTTTGAGCTCGGCAATTTCCTCTTGCAGCTTGTCAAACACCGGCGCAATTGCGGGCCAATCAAAACCAACCTCCGCGGCCGCGGCCTGCAATTTCAGCGCACGCGGCCATTCCGGAATACTCGGTTTCACTCGATCCAGAATTGATGCCGTGAACTGATCGCCGCGTTCAGCGCGTTTGATCTGCTCCCAAAGCTCAGATTGCTCCTCAGTAGAGTGCACCGCTGCGTCGCCAAACACGTGCGGATGGCGCCGGATCATCTTGGCGTTGATCGCGGCAACGACATCGGCGAACGCAAAAGCGCCCTGCTCTTGAGCCATTTGCGCGTGAAACACAACCTGCAACAAAAGGTCGCCGAGTTCGTCTTTAAGATCGCTTATGTTCCCGCGCGCGATCGCATCGGCGACCTCGTGGGCTTCCTCAACGGTGTACGGCGCGATGCTTGCAAACGTCTGCTCGAGATCCCACGGGCAGCCGCTCTGCGGGTCGCGCAGACGCGCCATGATCGACAGCAGCTCAGCAATATCAGCCATTTCTAACGCCCTGGAAAAGTAACCACAAACTTCGCTCCGCCCAGCTCCGAGCGCTCGACTTTGAGCTCGCCGCGATAGGCGCGCACGATGTCTTGCACGATTGAAAGACCAATCCCGTGGCCCTGCACCCGCTCGTCGCCACGCACGCCGCGTTTGAGCAATTCCGGCAGCATTTCAGGCGCAATCCCAGGCCCGTCGTCTTCAACGATGATCTGCACGCCCGCGCGCCGCGAATGCGCTTTACTGGCCAGCGGGTGAGCGCTCAGCAGCACTTGGCGGCTGCACCATTTGAAGGCATTTTCGAGCAGATTCCCGAGCAGTTCCATCAGATCGCCGCGCTCGCCAAAAAATCGCGCGGATTGATCGATCTCAAAGCCGCAATTAACCAATTTCTGCGCGTAGGCTTTTTCCAAGCCGGCTGCAATGTCCTCCGCGATTAAATGCAGGGCCAGCGGCGCGCTGAGCGTCTGATGGCCGCGCGTGGCGGCGCGCTGCAACTGGTATTGAACCAAATCGGTCATGCGCGTGACCTGCTCGCGAACCTCAGCGCGCAAATCGTCCGCTGATTCGACCGACTCAACTTTAGATTGCAGCACAGCCAGCGGCGTCTTCAGCGAATGCGCCAGATCGCCCAAAGTGCGCCGATAGCGCTCCAACCCTTCGCGTTCGTTTTGAATCAGCGCATTTAGGTTAAGCGTTAAGCCTTCCACTTCTTTCGGATACACCCCATCAATGCGCTGCTTGTCGCCTGCTTCAATAGCGCGCAGTTCGCGCTCGAGGTAGCGCAGCGGATTCAAACTCCAGCGCAGCACCAACGCCAACACCAGTAACAGCAGCACCGCTGCGCCGCCTAACCACGTCCACAGCGTGCCACGGAACGAATTGACCTGACGCAAAAGCCCCGTGCGCTCTTGCGCAATGCTGATCGTAAAGGCCACTTCGCCGCCACGCGGGCGTTCCCAAACAATGCCCTGGCTGAGCAAATACATCTCGCCCGCGTCCGTTTTAACCGGTCCGGCGAAACGCGTTTCATGTGGTTTGAGCGATTTGAGCCACGGCAGGCTGTAGCCCAAAGCCGAATCAGATTCCCACGAAAATTCCTCGCTCAAAACCGCTGCATAAAGCCCCGATCCGGGACGCAAATAGCGCGGATCTGGCAGCGGATCGGGCAGCGATAGCGTGCCGCCGATGGTCAGCTCGGAACCGCGCATAAAATCGAGAACTTGCGCTTGCAAACGGTCGCGCAACGCGGTTTCGGCACGTTCGAGCGATGCTTTATCCAGCGCCAAGCCGGTCAGCCCTAAAAACGCCGCGATCGCCAAAGACGCAGCGATCAGCAGTCGCGCTGAGAGCGACCGCATTGCTTAGATA
>Ga0105049_10006750_pt1 | contig 13357 bp, 13 predicted proteins | sample MAT06_FD_78087 | JGI IMG/M metagenome (GOLD analysis project Ga0105049, IMG submission 78087) | Freshwater microbial communities from Lake Fryxell liftoff mats and glacier meltwater in Antarctica - MAT-06 | ecosystem: Environmental > Aquatic > Freshwater > Ice > Liftoff microbial mat | place...
CCGGCTTCAACAGTTTTGGCGCAGTGGGCAATATCAACTACACCTCCTATGGTGCCGTGATCGACGATGGTGCGCAATATCGCGGCGATGCGCTGGTGCAGACCTTCAATCTGTCTGGCGTGCTGCAAACCACCGATATCCAGAGTGTCGCGGTACTGGATGACGACAACCGCATCGAATTCGATGGCACCAATGGTGCACCGCTCAGCGAAACCGACGGTCAAGCGGTTGCGGTGATGGGCAATGGTGCTGATGTCAGTTTCAACACCACAGATGCCGGTGCCGGTGATACGCTGATGGTGCTGGTAACGGTGGATTATACCGGCACTGCCGGGGCCGGCTCATTCGAGGCGATCCGCTATGGCTTCAATTTCGGGTCGGAGCGGTATGTCTATTATATCCCGCTGAAAGGCTCGGTTGATCTGAGCACGGTCACCGCTGTTACCGGCGAAACCCTGTTGGCGACCAGTCTTGATGGCCGGCACTATTCGGAATTCGGTCTGGGCCCTGCACGCGACAAGCAGGTTGGTGACAGTCTGGACAATCTGATGGTGGGTGATCTGCCGCATGACCGGTTTCTGGGCAAGGGCGGCAATGATACCCTGATCGGCGGCAATGGCAGCGACCAGTTGCAGGGTGGCGGCGGCGGCGACCGGGTATATGGCGGTGCCCATGACGATGATCTGTTCGGCGATGGCGGTGCCGACAAGATCTATGCCGGCATCGGCGATGACAGTGCCGATGGCGGGTCCGGTAGCGATGTGATCGACGGCGGCTGGGGCGATGACCTGCTGTTCGGCGGCACCCAGGCCGATACGCTGAATGGCGAAGACGGCAAGGATACGCTGGACGGTGGTACCGGTGCCGACACCCTGACCGGCGGTAATGCGGCTGACGAGCTTTCGGGCGGCGGCAATGCCGATGACCTGCAGGGCGGTGCCGGGGCAGACCGGCTGGATGGCGGCAGCGGGGCCGATCTGCTGACCGGCGGCAGTGGCGCCGACACCTTCATCTTCAACACCGACGGGGCCATCGACACCATCCTGGATTTTGCCGACGGCACCGATCTGATCGACGTTGGTGTGGCCTTTGCCACCCTGACCATCGTGACCTTTGCGGTGGGGGAGGTGCATGTGACCCATTCCGGCGAGGTCTTGGTGGTGCAAGACAGCGCCGGATTGCTGACCGCCGCCGACCTGACCGCCGCCGATTTCCTGTAGGGCAGTATCGCCCGGTTGCAATCGCAAGGACCTGTGCTAGGTCAGTCCCGACAATTCCGGGGCCAGATCACCATGAGTGCTTATAACGACCTGCAGGGCAAATATCGTGCCGCCATCGCCGCCGTTGCTGATGAAGCCGCGCTGGAAGATCTGCGCCTTGCCGCTTTGGGCAAGAAAGGCGAGGTCAGCCTGCTGATGCGCGGCCTTGGGGCGATGTCGCCTGAGGAGCGTCAGGTCGCGGGCCCGGCGCTGAATGGCCTGAAGGATGAAATAGATGCCGCCTTGCGGGCCAGGAAAGCCGCTTTGGGCGATGCCGCGCTGAACGAACGGCTGAAGGCCGAATGGCTGGATGTGACCCTGCCCGGCCGCCCGCGCCTCATGGGCAGCATTCATCCGGTCAGCCAGGTGATGGAGGAACTGACGGCAATCTTTGCCGACATGGGCTTTTCGGTCGCCGAAGGGCCGCAGGTCGAAAGCGACTGGTACAATTTTGACGCCCTGAACATCCCGCCCGAACATCCGGCGCGGCAAGAGCATGATACCTTCTTCATGCACCGCGCCGAGGGTGACAATCGCCCGCCGCATGTGCTGCGCACCCATACCTCGCCGGTGCAGATCAGGGCGATGGCCGCGCAGGGTGCCCCGATCCGGGTGATTGCACCGGGCCGGGTTTACCGGATGGATATGGACCAGACCCACACCCCGATGTTCCATCAGGTCGAGGGTCTGGCGATCGACCGCGACCTGTCGATGGCCAATCTGAAATGGGTGCTGGAGGAGTTTTGCCGCTCGTTCTTTGAAGTGCCCGATGTGGAACTGCGCTTCCGCGCCTCGCATTTCCCGTTTACCGAGCCGTCCGCCGAGGTCGATATCCGCTGTTCGTGGGACGGCGGTCAGTTGAAGATCGGGCAGGGGGATAGTTGGATGGAGGTGTTGGGCTCCGGCATGGTCCACCCCAAGGTTTTGGCCGCCGCCGGGGTTGATCCATCGATCTGGCAGGGCTTTGCCTTCGGGATGGGGATCGACCGGATCGCCATGCTGAAATACGGCATTCCCGATTTAAGGGCGTTCTTTGAGGGCGACCTGCGGTGGCTGAAGCATTACGGCTTTGCCGCGCTGGACATGCCGGGGTTGCCGGGGGGGCTGAGCAGGTGAGAAGGGATGACGATTACCTGCGTGATTTGCTGATCGCCTACCAGGAAAATGAGGCCTGGCTCTTGATGATTCCATGCATCGCACAGGATAGCTGGCCTGAAGAAATGCGTGAACGCTATCATATTCTATTGATGATTGACGCCGGGCTAGTTGCTGAGGTTGGCAAGGGTACATTTCGGGTGACGAACTCGGGTCAAGACTATCTAGCCGCAATCAGCGACGAAGGAATTTGGCAGAAAACCAAAAATGCCGTGACCGAAACGGGCGGCAATGCGACGCTGGAGATAGTCAAGGCGGTGGCCCAAGGCTTGCTAAAGAAACAGTTTGAGAAATACACCGGTCTTGAGCTTTGACCGGAGTAGGGCGGGGTTCACCCCGCCGTTGGGGCGGGTGGCGGGGTGAACCCCGCCCTACGCATCGGGATTTCTGTAACCTGTAGTTCACACCATGGTCGAGATTCGCCAGACCGGGGAATTCACCGCCTGGCCCGGCAAACTCCGTGAGCGCCGAACTGCGCATCGACTATGGCCCCGGCTATCGCGACCATTTCGCCCAGCGGGGCAAGACGATCATTATCCTGCTGTGTGGCGGCGACAAGTCCACGCCAAGCCGGAACATCACAAACGCCAAGGCGTTGGCGCAGGAGGTTTGACATGGCATCTGATACAAGACTTGCAACTTGCCCGTTTGACCCGGCTGACTATATCACTGACCCCGACGATCAGGCAAAGCACATTGCCGATGCCTTTGGGTCTGGCAACCAGATCTATATCGCCAGCGCCCTTGGCACCGTCGCCCGGGCGCGGGGGATGACAGTGGTGGCGAAGGGGGCCGGTGTTACCCGTGAAGCGCTCTGCCGCGCGCCATCACCCACCGGCGATCCGCGGCCTTCCACGCTGCTGGGTGTGGTCAGGGCGCTGGGGTTTCAGCTTTCCATCACGCCGCTGGTCAAGCCCGATCAGCCTGACTAGGGGTTGGCCGCCGCCGCCGGGCCAGCCGCGCCCTCCTGGCGCACCGGCATCAGCAGCACGGTATACAGCAACACGGTCAATCCCAGCAAAAACGGCAGCATCAGGGCGCTTCTGCGTTTGGGGCGGTCGGGGATTTGCAACATTGGGTCCATGGGGCAGACATACCGCAGAAACCGCGTGAAATTGCGGCGATCGGGCAGTGAGTTTCGCAATAGACCGTTTCCGGGAGCGAAATCGGCACCACTTTGTCGCCACATGTCTTATCAAGCCGCCGCAATCGCCCGCGAAAACCCTTCACTTGCGCGCCATTGCCCTTTAAGCCGCTGATGCCACCCGCCTTGAACCACCCAGAGGAACCAGCATGAAATTCACCCTGTCCTGGCTCAAGGATCATCTGGATACCGCAGCCCCTCTGGCCGACATCCTCTATGCCCTGACCGATCTGGGGCTGGAGGTCGAGGAGGTCAGCGACCCGGTGGCGCGGCTGGGTGCCTTTCGCATCGCCCGGGTGATCGAGGCCGGGCCGCACCCGAATGCCGACAAGCTTAGGCTCTGCCGGGTGGCCACTTACCCCGATGGCCCCGGGGGTCGGATGGAAGAAGTGCAGGTGGTCTGCGGTGCCCCCAACGCCCGCACCGGGCTGGTCGGCGTGTTTGCCCCGGCGGGCACCCATGTGCCGGGCACCGGGGTTGATCTGAAGCCGGGGGTGATCCGGGGGGTGGCGTCGAACGGGATGCTGTGTTCCGAACGCGAGATGGAGCTGAGCGACAATCATGATGGCATCATCGACCTGCCCGATGATGCACCGCTGGGGGCAAGGTTCATCGACTATGCCGGGCTGAATGACCCGATGATCTATCTCAAGGTCACGCCGAACCGTCCCGATGCCCTTGGGGTGCGTGGCATTGCCCGCGATCTGGCGGCGCGGGGATTGGGGGTGCTGAAACCCTTGGCGGTTCCGGCCATCGCGGGCTTTGGCCCCAGCCCGGTGACGGTGACGATTGATCCGGCCCTGAAAGCCAAAGGCTGCCCGCTGTTTGCCGGCCGTCTGGTGCGCGGGGTGACAAACGGCCCCTCCCCCGACTGGCTGCAACGGCGGCTGCGCGCCATCGGGCTGCGCCCGATCTCGGCGCTGGTCGATATCACCAACTTTTTCACCTATGACCAGAACCGCCCGCTGCATGTGTTTGATCTGGCCAGGCTGCGGGGCGGGTTGCGGATTCATCCGGCCCTGGGTGGCGAAACCATGGTGGCGCTGGATGGCAAAAGCTATCAGGCTGCGGCAGGGATGATGCTGATTTCTGACGATGCCGGGGTGCAGTCGCTGGGCGGGATCATGGGGGGCGAGGCCAGCGGTTGTTCGGCGGCCACCACCGATGTGTTCGTTGAAAGCGCCTTTTGGGACCCGATCACCATTGCCGCCGCCGGCCGCGCGCTGAAGATCAATTCCGATGCCCGCTACCGGTTTGAGCGGGGGGTGGATCCGGCTTTCACCCTGCCCGGTCTCGATGCGGCAACCGCGATGGTGATTGCGCTCTGCGGCGGTGAAGCCTCTGATCTGGCGATGGATGGCGCGGTGCCCGATACCGCCCGCGCGCTATCCATCCCTACCGGCTGGATACCGCGCGGGTGCAATCGCTGGTCGGGATGGATATTCCGCCCGCCACGCAACGCGCCACGCTGGAGGCGCTGGGGTTCACCCTCAACGGCGACATGGCCAGCCCGCCAAGCTGGCGCCCCGACGTGCTGGGTGAGGCTGATCTGGTCGAGGAGGTGGCGCGGATCGCGTCGCTGACCAAACTCAAAGGCAAGCCGATGGCGCGGGCGCTGGCCGGGGTGCCGGGGGCAATTCTGACCCCGCCGCAACAGCGCGAAAAAGCGGCGCGGCGGATGCTGGCGGGGCTCGGCTACAACGAATGCATCACATACAGCTTCATCGACCATGCGGCGGCTTTGATGTTTGGGGGTGGGTCGGATGCGGTGATGGTCGGCAACCCGATTGCGTCAGACATGAGCCATCTGCGCCCCGATCTGCTGCCCGGCCTGCTGCGCGCCGCCGCGCGCAATCAGGCGCGGGGCTTCATGGATTTGGCTTTGTTCGAGGTGGGGCAGGCGTTTCACGGTGGCGAACCGGGCGAGCAGCACCTGCAGGCCACCGGTCTCTTGATCGGCGCATCGGCCCCGCGCGATTCCTTTGCCAGCCGCCGCCCGGTCGATCTGTACGATGCCAAGGCCGATGCCGAGGCGGTGCTGTCGGCCATCGGTGCGCCCGCAAGGGTGCAGATCGGCCGTGCGGTGCCGGGATGGTTCCATCCCGGGCGGGCCGGGGTGATGACGCTGGGGCCAAAGCTGGTGCTGGCGACCTATGGCGAACTGCATCCGGCGGTCCTGAAGGCGATGGATGTCAAGGGCCCCGCTGTCGCCTTTACCGTTCTGGTCGCCAATGCGCCGTTGCCCAAGGCCAAATCCCCGGCCCGCCCGGCACTCGCGATCAACGGGTTGCAGGCGGTGGAGCGCGATTTTGCCTTTGTCGTCGATCAGCAGGTCGAGGCGCTGATGCTGGTCAATGCCGCGCAGGGGGCCGACAAGGTGCTGATAGAAAGCGTGCGGCTGTTTGATGAATTCAGCGGCGACAAGGCGGAGGCGCAGATGGGCGCGGGGAAAAAGTCGCTGGCGATCACCGTGCGGCTGCAACCGCAGGAGCGGACGCTGACCGAGGAGGAGATCGAGGCGGTGTCGACGAAGATCATCGACAAGGTCGCCAAGGCCGTGGGCGGGGTTCTGCGGGGGTGAGGGGGGAGAGTGCGTGCAAGGCACGCAAGCACGCAAGCACGCACCCCACAAGAAGATGGTGCGTTGAAACGCACCCGACCTGCTACCCCCTCGACGGTATCACCAGCCCGCGCTGCACGGCGGGGCGGGCGAGGAAGCGGTCGAGATAGGCGGGAACGTTTTTCAGATCGTCCCACCCCACCAGATCGCCCGCCTTGTAGAAGTCGCGCAGCGTGCGCAGCCAGGGGGCGATGGCGATATCGGCGATGGAATAATTGCCAGTCACCCAGTCGTGCCCTTGCAACTGGCGGTCTAGCACGCCAAGCAGACGTTTGGTCTCAGCCACATAGTGGGCTTTCGGGCGGGGGTCTTCGATGTCTTTCCCTGCGAAATTGTGGAAAAACCCGACTTGCCCGAACATCGGGCCGATGCCGCCCATCTGGAACATCAGCCACTGGATGGTGTGATACTTCTCGGCCCCGGTGCCAATCAGCTTGCCGGTCTTGTCGGCCAGATAGATCAGGATCGCGCCGGACTCGAACAGCGGCAGCGGCGCACCGCCCGGGCCATCGGGGTCGATGATGGCGGGGATCTTGTTGTTGGGGTTCAAGGACAGGAAGGCCGGGCTCATCTGGTCATCGCGGCTGAAATCCACCAGATGCGCGTCATAGGGCAGCCCCAGTTCTTCCAGCGCAATCGACACCTTCACGCCGTTCGGGGTTGGCAGCGAATAAAGCTGGATGGCACCTTTGGTGCGCAGCGGCCAACGGGCACTGATTGGAAAGGCGGTCAGGTCGGACATGGGAACCTCGGGTTGGGTGGTGCCTTCTGCCATGCGGCAGCGCCCGGCAAAAGGGCCAAAACAGCGCAAGTCCTTTGCATTGGCGCGCCGGAAAACCCGGCACCACGGCGCGAAATTGCCCGGTTATGCTGCGGCTTGGTTGGCTTTCGTGGTTTTCTGCGCCAGTTTCGGGAAAATTCCCCTTACACTTGCGCAAGAATCGCGACAAATACCCGAATTCGGTGCTATTAAACGCACTTTGTTGCACAATCCAAGATGCGGCCAAGGCTCGACCAGTGGGGACACTCCATGCTTGCAGAATTCAGAGACTTCATTGCCAAGGGCAATGTCATGGACCTTGCAGTTGGCATCATCATCGGTGCCGCCTTTACCGCCATCGTGTCGTCGCTGGTCGGCGATCTGATAAACCCGATCATCGGCCTGATCCTTGGCGGCATCGATTTCACCAACATGTTCGTGGTGCTGAAAGGCGAAGTCGCGCCGGGCACCTCGCTCGCTGCGGCGCGGGAAGCCGGGGCAAACGTGTTTGCCATCGGGTCTTTCATCTCTGCCATCATCAACTTCCTGATCATCGCCCTCGTGGTGTTCATGCTGGTCAAGGTCGTCAACGGCATCAAGGACCGCGCCACCAAGAAAGAGGCTGCGGCCCCGGCGGCCCCGGCCGGCCCGACCGAAGTTCAACTGCTGGCCGAGATTCGCGATGCGCTGAAAGCCCGCGCCTGAGCGGGTAGGTGAAGCCCGTTTTCGGAAAGGCCCGCCGACCCGGCGGGCTTTTCCATTTCCAGCCGCAAGTCCTGCTATTTCTTCAGCGCCAGTGACGGGGCCAGCACATCGATCCCCAGCGCCTTGCCGACGGCATAGTAGGTCAGGTGGCCAGCGTGGGTGTTCAGCCCGTTCAGCAGGTGCTGGTCATCCTCGCAGGCTTTGCGCCAGCCCTTGTTGGCCAGGGCCAGCATGAACGGCAGCGTGGCATTGCCAAGGGCAAGGGTCGAGGTGCGGGCAACCGCGCCCGGCATGTTGGCCACGCAATAATGCATGATGCCGTCAACCTCATAGATCGGGTCTTCATGGGTCGTGGCGTGGCTGGTCTCAAAGCAGCCGCCCTGGTCAATCGCCACATCAACAATGGCAGCACCGGGTTTCATCGTCGAAAGCTGTGCGCGCGAAACCAGCTTGGGCGCAGCCGCCCCGGGGATCAGCACGGCACCGATCACCAGATCGGCTTGCGCCACCAGTTCCGCCGTATTGCCCGCCGAGGCATAGACGGTCTTGAAATCGCGGCCAAAGACATCGTCCAGATAGCGCATCCGCGCCAGTGACCGGTCCAGCACGGTGACATCAGCCCCCATCCCGGCCGCAATCTTGCCGGCGTGGGTGCCGACCACGCCGCCACCGATCACCACGACCTTGCCCGGCATAACGCCCGGCACCCCGCCCAGCAGCACCCCGCGCCCGCCATTGGCCTTTTGCAGCGTCCAGGCCCCGACCTGCGGTGCGAGTCGCCCGGCCACTTCCGACATCGGGGCCAGCAGCGGCAGGCCGCCTGCACCATCGGTCACGGTTTCATAGGCAATCGCGGTGACGCCAGAGGCCAGCAGGTCGCGGGTCTGTTCCGGGTCGGGGGCGAGATGCAGATAGGTGAACAATATCTGCCCTTCGCGCAGACGCTTGCGCTCCAACGGCTGGGGTTCCTTGACCTTGACCACCATGTCAGCCTCGGCAAACAACTCTTCCGCCGTGGCGACGATCCGGGCACCAACCGCGATGTAATCGGCGTCGGGGAACCCGGATCCGGCACCGGCACCGGCCTCGATCAGGACCACATGGCCATGACCGATTGCTTCGCGCGCCGCATGCGGCGTGATGCCGACACGATATTCCTGGTTCTTGATTTCCCTTGGGCAGCCGATCTTCATGGTGGTTCCTCCGCTTGATCCGGCCATTATCGCCCCTTGCCGCGCAATTGCTTTGAAAAGAAGGGTGGCGAACCCCGGGTATTTGCGCAATATCTTCGAACATGGTTACCATTTGTCGAAGAAATCACCGCATCCATGGATATTGACGCGACAGACCGCCGCATCCTGACAGTGCTGCAACGCGAGGGCCGCATCACCAATGCCGAGCTGTCGGAGCAGGTGAACCTGTCGCCATCGGCTTGCCACCGCCGGGTGCAGCGGCTGGAGGCCGACGGGATCATCAGCGGCTATGTCGCCCTGCTCGACGCCCGCAAGATGGCGCGACCGACCACGGTATTCGTGGAAATCACCCTGCAGGGTCAGGCCGATGAGGTGCTGGAAGCGTTTGAACTTGCGGTCAAGCGGGTGCCCGACATTCTGGAATGCCATCTGATGGCGGGCACGGCAGATTATCTGCTGAAAGTGGTGGCGCAGGATACCGAAGATTTCGCCCGCATCCACCGCCAGCATCTGGCGCGGCTGCCCGGGGTGGCGCAGATGCATTCGTCCTTTGCCCTGCGGACCGTGTTCAAGACCACGGCGATTCCGGTGTAGCGGGCTGGCTACCCTGCCGGGCAGCCGCGAACCTCGACGGCGCGGTCGGTGCCCAGAACGGTGATGCGCAACTGCGAGCGGTCGAGCAGGAACGGCGCACCCTCTGGCGGCACCAGGTCCGATGCCAGACGCAAGGTGTGCCCGTTGCGCGTCAGTTCGGGCGGCGAGGCCCAGACCGCCGCACCTTCCAGTTCAATCACCCCGGTCTCTTCCGCGCCGGTGGCTGGCAGGGTCATCTGAGCGGTGATTCGCAGGCCATCGGCAATCGGCTCGACTTGGCAGGTCAGGGCGGAAATACCGCCATCCCCGCCATCCCCCGGCTGGTTGGCCAGCGCCGCGCGGATCGCAGGGTCTTTCGTCCCCGGTCCCGGCAGCAGCGCGGCGTTGAGCGACAAGGTAAGCGGTACGCAGATATCCTTGCAGATGCCAAGGTCCGCCGTCAGCGCCAGATCGACGGTCTGACCGGGGGCGGATGGGGTCACTTCCAGCGGCAACACCAGATCACCCCCATAGCCTATCGAGCGCAGGTCGTTGATCTCAAAAACCTCCGGTACCGGCCAGCGAACGGAAACCGACGCCAGATTGGCCGAACCCTGCCAGTTGAATTCCGGCGGTATCCCGGCTTCGCCGGGGTGGCGCCAATAAGTTTTCCACCCCGGAGCAAGGGTCAGATGCAATGCAGCGATATGGGTGCCGTCGGCAGCGCGCCATCCCGGCAAGATCTCGGCCATCACGATCTGGTCGACGTCGAAATCCTGCGCGTCAGCGCTAAGTGCCGGGAACATGCCGACGACGATCAGGGCGATGAATGGCGGGCAATTGCTCATGGATGCGACAATAGGCGGTGCACTGCCGATGTGAAATCACTTTCCGGCCATGGATCGTGATTGAGCCGTGGGTGCCACCTTGTCTTTTCCCGCAGAACCCCGCCATTCTGCCGCCATGCAACCGGAACACGACGCGCAGCATCTGAGCGGCAAACTGCTGATTGCCATGCCGGGCATGGGCGATCCGCGCTTTGACCGGTCTGTGGTGTTTCTGTGTGCCCATTCCGGTGACGGCGCGATGGGGCTGATCATCAACAAGCCCCGGCCGGAACTGACCTTTTCCGACCTTCTTGTGCAGCTCAGGATGGCCGGTGGGCCGGGCGGGCACGACATCGGGGTGCATTTTGGCGGCCCGGTCGAACATGGCCGGGGGTTTGTGCTGCATACCGCCGATTATTCCCGCAACCGCTCTACCCTGCGGGTCGACGGCAGCTTTGGTCTGACCTCTACGCTGGATGTGCTGGAAGACATCAGCCGGGGCGACGGGCCGGAAAAGTCTTTGCTGGCGCTGGGTTATGCCGGTTGGGGGCCGGGCCAACTGGAGGGAGAGCTGGGCCGCAACGGCTGGCTGACCTGCGATGCCAGCCCCGAGATCGTCTTTTCCGATGCAGATGGCAGCAAATGGGGCCGGGCGCTGAAGCTTCTGGGCATCGATCCGCTGACGCTTTCGGCTGTGGCCGGGCGGGCCTGACGGCAGCGTCGATTTCGGCACAACCGGCGGCTCCGCCCGCGCCCTTGAAGCAAGCCGGGGGCTCCGCCCGCGCCCTTCAGGCAAACCGGGGTCTCTGCCCGCGCCTTTCCGGCAAACCGGGGGCCCCGGGATATTTTCGAACAGAAAATGAGGGGGTTGCGGTCAATGGATGGCGGGAATTGGCGGGAGAGGGGAGCAGATCGCCCAAGGCAGATGGGCGCGATCAGGTTTTCGGGCGCGGGGCGGCGGCGCGGGTCAGGCGGTCGTTGATCGCGTGGCCAAGGCCGTGCGCCGGGATCGGCGCAACCGAGATCCTGCCCTGCGCCCCGGCCAGCGCGTCGGCGCGGCGCAAAAGGTGAAACAGAGCGGCCGCAGCCTCGGTCAGATCACCGGCTGCCGACAGGTTCAGCGCGCCGGGTGCGGCACCAAAAGCGATGTGAACCTCGTCGGGTGACGGGTCGGTGATGCCCAGCCGCAGCCGGGCGGCTGGCGCATAGTGCGAGGCAAGCTGGCCGGGCGCATTCGGGGTCACAAGCATGTCGGGCGGGGGGAGCAGTGCGGCGCCAAGAAACTGTGCGATCCGCTCTGCCACAAGGCCGCCCGGGCGCAGCAGGCACGGCGCGGGATCAAACCCCACAATCGTCGATTCGACACCGACCGGGCAGGCACCGCCATCCAGCACCGCCGCGATCCGCCCGCCCAGCCCCGCGATCACATGATCCGCCCGGGTCGGGCTGATCCGACCTGATGGATTGGCCGAAGGGGCGGCAACCGGGCCGCCAAAGGCGCGCAGCAGCCGCTGCGCCAGCGGGTGGGCCGGTACCCGGATCGCCACGGTATCCAGCCCGGCAGTCACCAGCGGTGCAATCCCGGCCCCCTGGCGCAGCGGCAGAACCATCGTCAGCGGCCCCGGCCAGAAGAATTCGGCCAGCAGGCGGGCCTGCGGGGTGAAAACGGCAATCGCCTCGGCCGCTGCCAGATCGGGCAGATGCACGATCAGCGGGTTGAACACCGGGCGCGCCTTGGCGGCAAAGATTTCCGCAACCGCACGATCATTGGTGGCGTCTGCCCCGAGGCCATAGACGGTTTCGGTGGCAAAAGCGACAGTCTGCCCTGCCAGAAGCAGCGCAGCGGCGCGGGCGATGCCCGGCGGGTCTGCGGACAGAAGCTGGGTTGCAATCATCATGGTGTGACGTCGGGTTTTAGTTGAGCATCAAGTTTCTTGGGCTAACCTTGGCCCGATCCGGCCCCACATACGCGCCGGTTTGGTGCAAGCCAAGCCAAATGGGCGCGCAACCTTGATGGACCGGCATGAGGACAAGATGCCATACCGCGCCCCGGCTGACGAATTTCGCTTTCTGTTCGACCATGTCATCGGGCTTGGCCCGCTGCGCGCCACCCCGCGATTTGCCGATATCACTGCCGATGTCACCGACGCGATCCTGACCGAAGCGGCGCGGCTGTGTGATGAAGTGATGGCCCCGTTGCAACGGGTTGGCGACAAGCATCCGGCGCGGCTGGAAAACGGCATTGTCCGCACCAGCCCGGGATTTGCCCAGGCCTACAGTGCGATTGCCGACGGTGGCTGGGTCGGAATGGCGGCATCGCCCGACGCCGGCGGCATGGGCTTGCCGATGGTTCTTGCCTATGCCGTCAATGAAATGATGGCCGGGGCCTGTCTGTCGCTGCAACTGTGCCCCCTGATGACACAGGGCCAGATCGAGGCTTTGGAACACCATGCCAGCGCCGAACTCAAGGCGGTCTATCTGCCGCGGCTGATCAGTGGCGACTGGTGTGGCACGATGAACCTGACCGAGCCGCAGGCGGGAAGTGACGTGGGTGCCCTGCGCTGCAAGGCAGAGCCTTTGGCCGATGGCAGCTATGCGATTACCGGGCAAAAGATCTACATCACCTGGGGTGACAGCGATCTGGCTGCCAATATCTGCCATCTGGTGCTGGCGCGGCTGCCCGATGCCGCGCCCGGAACCAAGGGCATCAGCCTGTTCATGGTGCCGAAATTCATTCCCGATGCGGGCGGCGCACCGGGTCAGGCCAACCGGCTTGGTGTTGTAAGTCTGGAACACAAGCTGGGGCTGCATGGCTCGCCCACAGCGGTGATGCAGTATGACGGCGCGCAGGGCTGGCTGGTCGGTGCGCCGCATCTGGGGATGCAGGCGATGTTCACCATGATGAACAACGCCCGGCTCGGGGTCGGCGGTCAGGGCATCGGCGTTGCCGAAGCCGCCACCCAGCAGGCAGCGGCTTTCGCGGCGGATCGTCGGCAAGGCACGCCGCCGCAGGGCCAGACCAACCACAGTCAGGCCATCCTTGGCCATGCCGATGTGCGCCGCATGCTGGCCACCATGCGGGCCGAGGTGTTCGCCGCCCGCGCCATCGCGCTGAACTGCG
>Ga0105049_10006752_pt1 | contig 13354 bp, 14 predicted proteins | sample MAT06_FD_78087 | JGI IMG/M metagenome (GOLD analysis project Ga0105049, IMG submission 78087) | Freshwater microbial communities from Lake Fryxell liftoff mats and glacier meltwater in Antarctica - MAT-06 | ecosystem: Environmental > Aquatic > Freshwater > Ice > Liftoff microbial mat | place...
CTGGCGGATGGATCGTTCCAAAACGTGCAACTCACCGGGCTCGATACCGGAACCTTGATGGGGCGACCAATGGACATGCGCGTTGGAAACATCGAAGACTTGCGGCTCCCCAACGCCGTGGTCGTCGATCAGGTCGCCGTCGAAAAATTTGGCCGTAAAGGCATCGAGATCAAACTGGGAACGACGTTTGAGATCAACGACAAGGAAGCCCGCGTGGTCGGGATTTGTCACGTCAGCCGGAGTTTCCTCGGCCAACCGTATATTTACACAACATTTGACCGGGCGATGGAGTATGCCAAACCCTCGCGCAAGCAACTGAGCTATGTCCTGGCGGGCCCGATCGAGGGCGTCTCCGACGCCGAACTCGCCGCGCGCATCAGCAAGTTGCCGGGGATCCGCGGCATCGCCAAAGACGACCTGTTTTGGATGACGGTGCTTTGGTATATCAAAAACACCGGCATCCCGATTTCTTTTGGCACGGTTGTTTTGCTCGGCATCATCGTGGGCATCGCGATTGCGGGGCAGACGTTTTACCTTTTCGTATACGACAACCTCCGTTTCCTCGCCGCGCTCAAGGCCATGGGCGCGACCATGCGCGTGCTCACCGGCATGGTTCTGCTCCAGGCCTTTTCCGTCGGATTCATCGGCTACGGCATCGGGGTCGGCCTCGTCTCATGGTTCGGCAATGCCGTGCTCGCCAAGGGGCAACCTCCGTTTTTCATGCCCTGGCAGGTTCCCGCCTTTGTTGCCGTCGTCATCGCGTTCATCTGCATCTTCTCGGCCACCATTGGGTTGATCAAAATCGCGCGTCTCGAACCGGCGGTCGTTTTTCGATGAAGCCCGGGTCCAATCAAGCCATCCGCGTCGAGGGCGTGGTGAAATCCTTCCCGGCCGGGGACTCGCGCACGTTTGCGCTCAAGGGCGCAACGCTCGACGCCCGCTTCGGCGAATTGCTCATGATTGTCGGCCCCTCGGGCTGTGGGAAAACAACCTTGCTCAGCGTGATCTGCGGGACTCTGCGCTGCGAGGAGGGCACCGTGAATGTCTTCGGCCACGACATCCGCTCGATGAAAGACCGCGCCCTCACGCAATTTCGCTGCGAAAACATCGGCTTCATCTTCCAGCAGTTCAACCTCATCCCCACGCTCACCGCAGCCGAGAACGCCTCGATTCCGCTCGTCCTCAATCGGGTCAAGCCCTCCGAGGCCGAGCGCCGTGCCTCCGCCATGCTGTCCGACCTCGGACTGGCGGAAAAAACCCGTTCCTTTCCGCGCGAACTGTCCGGCGGTCAGCAACAACGCGTCGCCATTTCCCGCGCCCTTGTGCATCACCCCCGGCTCGTCATCTGCGACGAACCCACCGCCTCGCTCGACGCCGCCAGCGGTCAGAAAACGATGGAACTGCTCAAATCCAGCGCCCTCCAACCGGACCGCTGCGTCATTGTCGTCACGCACGACAGCCGCATTTATCACTTTGCGGATCGCATCGCCGAGATGGAGGACGGCAAGGTCACCGGAATTTTCGATGATCCAAAAAACTATCACCATGCTTAAGCGTCCCACTTTTTATCTCGCCGTCATTGGCATCATCGCCGTCGTCTTGCTCGTCCTGCGCCTGCGCCAGAGCGGGCCGGAGCCGACACCCCTCGTCCCGCCTCCCCAGTCCCCCTACGCGGAATCCGTCGGTGCCCGCGGCATCGTCGAGAGCCTTCATGAGAACGTCCGCATCTCCCCCACTGTCGCCGGCCGCATCGAGACCGTCGCCGTCAAGGTCGGCGACCGCGTCAAGAAAGGCGACCCCCTCTTTGTCATTGATGCCCGCGACGCCGCCAGCGAGGTCAGAATGATGGAAGCCCAGCTCGCCGTGCTCGACGCCAAGATGCGCGAAACCGAAACCCAACTGGCCGACCGCCGCGACCAATTCGACCGCTCCACCAAGCTTCGCGAAAAAGCCGTCGCCAGTGAGGACGAGACCAAACGCAACGCCTTCGCCTGGCAGGCCGCCCAGCGCCAGTTGGTCCGCGTCCAGGCCGATTACCGACTTGGCCAGGCCCAGCTCGAAAACGCGCAGGTGCAACTGGACCTCCTCACCGTCCGCGCCCCGCGCGACGGCACCATCCTGCAGGTCAACATCCGTGCGGGCGAATATGCCACCGTCACCCCCGGCGGCGATCCCCTCATCCTTCTCGGCGACATCGCCACCTACCAGCTCCGCGCCGACATTGACGAATCCGACGCCCCGCGCATCCGTCCCGACTGCGAAGCCGTCGCCTACCTCAAGGGCACCCGCACCGATCCCATCCCGCTGAAATTCCAGCGCATCGAACCCTACGTCACTCCCAAGCGCTCGCTCACCGGCGAGAGCACGGAACGCGTGGACACCCGCGTGCTCCAGGTCGTTTTCACCTTTGACCAGCCGCCCATGCCCGTCTATGTCGGACAGCAGATGGACGTCTTCATCCAGGCCAGATAAACTGTTGCCCGCCGCAGTTTTCCCCCGGCGGAAAACGTTGTGATGAAAACGTTGCCCTCCCGACGCATCCCGCTAAAATCCCAACCGATATGCGCGCTATGTTAAAAGTACGCCCAGCGGAAGGCGAACCTTTTGAAGTCGAAATGGGCAACACCGCCACGATCGGACGCAGCCGGGACAACACCGTGAGCCTGCACCTCAGCCAGCATACTTCTCGCCAGCACGCCATCATCCGCTGCCACAATGCCTTCCAGTATCAAATCATGGACCTCGGCAGCCGCAACGGCACCTTCGTCAACGGCCGCCGCGTCATCACCCCGACCACGCTCAGCCATGGCGCCGTCATCCGCATCACCAACAATGAACTCACGTTCGAGCAAAGCGAATCCCCCGCCGCCGACACCACGTACGACGCCACCATCGCCAGCGGCGGCAGCGATGCCACCCACGATCAGAATGCCATCGTCGCCGTGATGGTCTGCGATATCCGCGGTTTCTCCAGCATGTCGGAACTGCTCCCCGAGGAGGAACTCGCCCGCAATCTCGGCGAATGGTTCCGCCTCGCCGGCAACATCGTCCACGGAAGCGGCGGCACGATTGACAAATTCATCGGCGACGCCGTGCTCGCCTATTGGCCACGCGAAGAAGCCCGCCCCGGCGAGGAAGCCCGCAAAGCCCTCACCAGCGGACTGGCCCTCCTCGAAAAAGCCACCACCCGCCACTGGCCCGGCGCGGAAAAAAAGCCCTTCGCCATTGCCGTCGCCCTCCACCACGGCATCGTCACCTGCGGCAACATCGGCCTCGACGCCCAACGCGACGCCACCATCATCGGCGACACCGTCAACACCGTCTTCCGCATCGAAGGTCTGATGAAACAGCTCAATCAGAAACTGACCGCCTCCCAGGATTTTCTCCACACCCTCACCGGGGAAACCATCCCGTTCAACGACCTCGGCGAACACCAACTCAAAGGCAAAAATCAAGCCGTCCGCCTCTTCGGCGCCGGGTAGGGGAAAACGCATTGCTTGTAGCCACGGCACTCTGTTGCCGTGCGGGAGGAACGCCTCCACCGAGTGAGGCGACGACAGGAAAAGCCTCTACGACACCAAGGCCCGCAAGCTCGACCGCGCAAACGCCGCGCGAAAATACCCGGCCTCCGCCCGCGAAAACGCCGCCCCTTTCCCGCCTTCGAGAAAAAACCGCAACGCCGCAAAAAACACCTCCGCCTGCCCCTCCGCCGGAACCCGCACTTCCAGCGGAAACTCCGCATCCAGAATCCACGTCGCCACCTCGGAAATTTCGCTCAATTCCTCCGCCCAGCGCATCACGGTCTCCACCGGATTTCCGGGATAACGCCGCGCCACCAGATCGAGGATATCCTTCCGCGACGGCACGTTCAGCAACAGCGCCAGAAAGAAACGGTGTTCCCCATCGGTGACGGAACTGCGCAATCCCACCGGCCCGTCCCGCCAGACGATTTCATCCAGCGTCGGCTTCACATAGTCGGCCAGCGCACCATGCTTGCGCTGGAATGCCTTCCAGGCCTTCTCCCATTTTCCCAGATTCGTGAGATAGCCCATCGCGCTCTGAAGCACAAAAAATCCGCGCTCAAAATCCAGACTCTCCAGCATTTTCAAGACCAGCACCGGATAAGCCGGATCGCCCGTCTTCTCCATCACATCAAGGAGTTCCTTGCGCCGCACCGTCAGCGTGTCGCTGAAAAACGGATCCACCGCAATGTGCGGCGGAAGATACGTAAATTGCGGTCCCGTGCCCGGATCATTATGCGTGCGAACCACCACGCTCACCGACGGCGTATCCAGGTGAAAGAGCGAATGGATGTGCCCCGCGCCCGAATGGATCGGCACCGTGGCCCCCGTTTCCAGCAACTCCGTTTTTTGCAACCGCAAATCGCCCACCCGGAAATGCGCCGAGACGGACTGCGGATTTTTGAAGGCAAACTCCGAGTGGATGCTCGATCCCGCCATGACATGAAAGGCTCCACTGAATTCGTGCTGATGGATATCCATCGTGCCCTCCAGCCAGAACAGCACCTGAATGTAAAAACGCGGATTCTCATAAACGATCAATTCGGGCTGACCAAAATCCGAGCCGCTCTGCAAAGGCTGTTCATCATCCAGCAGGAACTGACGCATGAGCGCGGCCAGGTCCACATGCTTCGACGGCGGCCGTTTCTCCAGCGCCTGCGCCGCAATCTGCGGAAACCGCTCGAACGAAAAATTCTCCGTTTTCCAGCGGGCAAAAACCGTCCGTCCCAGCTCGACAAAATAGTGATCCATGCGCTTGATTTTCCGTCATGGCGCCGGGGGAACAAGCACCATTCTTGCGGCGCGAGCACCGGTCCTCAAAAAAGCGAGAACAGCAACCCCGCAATCAACGCCGCCAGTAAAACCACCGCGACGATCCCCCACAGGAGCCTGATGCCGCCGCGCTGCGATCCGGAACCGAACTCGTCTTTGACGAAATCGTCGTAGTTGAACTCCGCATCCGGCAGATCCAATCCGCCGGTGGTGTCCGCGTCTTCCTTCCAGCCGGAATTGTGATCGGCCCCGCATTCCGGGCAGGCCAGGGCGCGCGGAGGCACATCCTCACCGCAGACCGGGCACGTTTCGGGAGTGCGGGGACGGCTGTTTTTGTAGGCCACGCGGAGGATGCTGTCGTCCCTGTTTATTTGCTCTCGCGAAAGGTCAGAGCCTCGGAATTCAGGCAGTAGCGCAAGCCGGTCGGGGCCGGTCCGTCGGGGAAGACGTGGCCGAGATGGCCGGCGCACCGCGCGCAGCGGATTTCCGTACGTTCCATGCCGTGGCTGGCATCGGTGATTTCGGTGACGTTTTCCTTGGCGAAGGGCTGGAAGAAACTGGGCCAGCCGGTGCCGGATTGGAATTTGGAGTTGGAGGCGAAAAGGGGCAGCTCACAGCCGGCGCAGAAATAAACACCGGTTTTTTTGTTGTCGAGCAGCGTGCCGCAGAACGGGGCCTCGGTGCCGGAACTGCGCAAAATGCGGAACCCGGCCGGGCCGAGTTGCTTGAGCCATTCGGCATCGGTTTTTTTTACGGACGGGACTTGGGCCGGGGCGGCGGGCTGGCCGTCGGCACCGAGCAGGCGGACGGTGACTTCGGCGGGGAGTTCTTCGGAGTGTGAGTGTGTGGACATGATGAGAAAAAGCGCCGCGACGGCAATGGGTAATTTCACCCTCCAAGCTGACATCATTTTTGCTTGAGGGCAACCCCGCGCCCCGCCATTACCGTCCGTGATGATCTGGATCGCCCTACTTGCCACCGCGCTGACCGCGTATGTGATCGGCTCGTTTCCGAGCGGATACCTCGCGGGCCGGGCGCATGGGGTGGATCTGCGCAAGGAGGGCAGCGGCAATATTGGCGCGACCAACGCCTTGCGTGTGCTGGGGAAAAAAACCGGCTATGGGGTTTTCGCGGCGGATATCTTCAAGGGCTGGCTGGCCGTGATGACGGGTTTCCTCATCGGCATGATCGCCGCCCCCGCGCAAACCATTCCCTTCGGCGTGCTGGCGGCGATCTGCGGCGTGGTCGGGCATATGTTTCCGGTCTGGCTGGGTTTTCAGGGCGGCAAGGGCATCGCCACTTCGGGCGGCGTGATGCTGGCGCTTTTTCCCATCGAGGTTTTTGTTTTCGGACTCACGGCCTGGCTGGTGCTTTTTTTTGCCACCCGGTACGTCTCGGTCGCCTCGCTCGCGGCGGCCCTCGCCCTCCCGATGGGGAGTGTGATCATGCTGGCCTTTGGCCGATGCGACTGGCTGCGGGTGGGCATCGCCATACTCATGTGCATCCTCGCGATCTGGAGACATAAGGAAAATATTCAACGCCTGCTTGCCGGAACGGAAAAAAAATTCGAGAAGAAGCGTCCGCAGGCCCTACCACCGGAAAATCCCGATCCCCATCCTCATGTATAAAAATATCAGCGTGATCGGCGCGGGCAGTTGGGGCACGGCCCTCGCTTTTTTGCTTTCCGAAAACCGCGCCCGCGTGCGCCTCTGGGCTCACAATCCCGCGATTGCCGAGGAACTCGTCTCCAAACGCACGAACGAAACCTATCTGCCCGGCGTGCGGCTTTCCCCCAATGTTTATGCCACCGGCAACCTCGCCGACACGCTGGACGCCGAACTCGTCCTCATTGTCACTCCCTCGAAGGCCATCCGCGAAATCGTCGGTCAGATCGCCGCGCTCGGACCAAAACCGGAGATTATTTTCGTTTCCTGCACCAAGGGCATCGAGCACGACACCGGCAAACTGGTGAGCCAGATTCTGGAGGAATGCCTGCCCGGCAACCGCGTGGGCGTGCTCTCGGGTCCGAATCTGGCGGTCGAGGTCGCCCAGCGGGTTCCCGCCGCCGGCGTGATCGGCACCGTCCACCCCGAATTGCTGGAACCGCTGCAAAAAACCTTCTCGCTCCCGACCTTCCGCGCCTACACCAGCGACGATGTGATCGGCATTCAGCTCGGCGGCGCCTTGAAAAACATCTTCGCCATCGCCGCCGGGGTTTCCGACGGTTTCAACATGGGCGACAACGCCAAAGCCGCTCTCGTCACGCGCTCGTTGGCGGAAATGATGCGCCTCGGCGTGGCTCTGGGCGGACGCAAGGAAACCTTCTCCGGACTCAGCGGCGTGGGCGATCTGATGGTCACCTGTTTCAGCCGCCACAGCCGCAACCGCACGGTGGGCGAACGTCTCGGCCGCGGCGAATCCCCGGCGCAAATTCAATCCTCCATGCACATGGTGGCCGAGGGCATTCCCACCGCGCTCGGAGCCTGGCAGTGCGCGAAAAAATTCGGCATCGAAGCCCCGGTCACGTCGGAAGTTTATGCCACCCTTTACGAAAATAAGCCACCGCACGAGGCGATGTGGGAATTGCTCGGCCGCCCGCCCAAGGCCGAAGCCGACAAGGCCCGGGGCTGATGCCGTTCCACCCCCTTGCTGCAATCAGGCTTGGGGAGCCTTGAGGTGATCCAGCGCCTGCTGGCGCGTCTCGAAAATCGGATAGGCAGTGTCGAAGCAGGCGAGTTCAAAAACGCGTTTGACCTCACCGCGCAGCGAGCAAACCACCAGCCGGCCACCCTTGCGGCCGATTTTTCGTCCGGCCAGAAACAATTCGCGGAAACCCGCGCTGGCCATGTAATCGAGATGTTCGAGATCAATCAGAAGGTCGCCTTTTTCCTCTCCATCGGTCAGGGCCGCCATCGTGTCCTTCAGATCTTTGCCGCCGGCGGGATCGAGCCGGCCGGAAACGGTCAGGATGTGAATGCTGCCGTCAAGGGTGGTTTGATAAGCTGCCATAATGGAAATCGGAAGGGAAAGGCATCGTTTTAGCGAAATATGCTTGTTCCCCGCAACCGCATTTTTATCTTTTCGCCATGGACTGCTACTGCCCACCGCATCGGCAGCCATTCTAAACCCGCCATGCAACACCTGCTCCGAACCAAAGTCCTCCTTTGGTTTCTCTTCGTGATTCTGGCCGTGGGCCTCGCGGGCTACTCGGGATTTCGGCGGTTGTCCGACTACATCCGGGAGGAGGCCAAAACACAAATGCACTCGAAGATGGCTCACGTGATGGACGTGATGGAGACGACCAACAGCATCAATCTCGATCTCGTTCACTCCTCCATGCGGGTGCTGAAAATGCTGTCCTTGCAAAAAGGCGAAGCCCGCAGCGCGCCGGTGAAACAACCCGACGGCAGCGTCCGATCCGTGCTTCTTTTTGGTAACTTTCCCGTGGCAGGAGACAACGCCTTGGTGGACGAAGTGAGCGAAATCATGGGCGGCAGCGCCACAATTTTAGAAAAACAGGGTGATGATTTTATCCGCATCGCCACCAATGTGAAAACACCGGACGGCAACCGGGCCACCGGCACCTTGCTCGATCCCAAAGGCAAGGCCATCGCTGCCATCCGCGCGAACAAATCCTTCTACGGTGTGCTGGATATTCTGGGGAAGCCCTACCTCACCGGGTACGAGCCGATTCATGATCTGCATGGGGAGATCATCGGCATTTACTACGTCGGCTACGCCTTGGATACGCTCTCCGCACTCAGGGAGGCGATCGAGGACCGCGGCGTGCTCGAAAGCGGGTTTTTCGCGTTGCTGGATCACAGCGACAAAATCATCTTCCACACCCAAAACAGCGCCCTGGCCGGAAATATCGAGCAGATCGTGGCCGACACGGTGAAAGGCCGTCCGCCCGGCATGGACTGGAAGGTTTACATCCAGACCTTCGAGCCGTGGGATTACGATGTGATCGCCGCACTCTATCTGCCCGATGTCTCCGCCAAAACCATCGGCATCATCTGGCAGGTTTACGGCATCGCCAGCGCCATCATCATCGGCGTCCTGATTGTTTCCTTCTGGCTGGCGGGCAGGCTCTCCCAAGCCCTGGCCCTCGCCGAAACGAGCCGCCAGGAAGCCCTGGATGCGCGCGACGCGGCGGAATCCGCCAACCGCACCAAGAGCACATTTCTTGCCAACATGAGCCACGAATTGCGCACGCCAATGAACGCCATCATCGGCTACAGCGAGATGCTCATCGAGGAGGCCGGGGATCTCGGCGTCAAGGATCTCACTCCCGACCTCGGCAAAATCCGCACCGCCGGCAAGCACCTTCTTTCCCTCATCAACGACGTCCTGGACCTCTCCAAAATTGAGGCGGGCAAAACCACCCTCTTCCTCGAGAACATCAAGGTGGACGATGTCGTGCAGGATGTCGTCTCCACCATCCAGCCGCTCATGGAAAAAAACGCGAACACCCTGGAGGTCGAATATCCGGCCAATAGCGGCACGATCCGCGTGGACCTCACGAAAATCCGCCAGACGCTCTTCAATCTCCTCAGCAACGCTTCCAAGTTCACCGAAAAGGGCCGGGTCTGCCTTACCATCGAACGGCAGCAAAAACCCACCGGCGAACGCATCACGTTCGCCGTCAGTGACACCGGTATCGGCATGACCCCCGAACAGCTTGGCAAACTTTTCCAGGCCTTCACCCAGGCCGACGCCTCCACCACCCGCAAATATGGCGGCACCGGCCTCGGCCTCATTATCAGTCGCAAGTTCTGTCAGATGATGGGCGGCGACATCACGGTCACCAGCGAACCCGGCAGAGGCACCACCTTCACTGTTGATCTCCCCGCCGTGGTCCTGGAACCGATTCCCGATCAGGCTCCCAGCGTCAAAAGCGCGGTAACCACCAGCCAGGCCAATCTGGTCCTCATTATTGACGATGACCAGGACTCCGCCGACATCCTCAAGCGCAACCTCACGAAAGCCGGCTACGAAGTTCTCGTTGCCCTCAACGGAGCCGATGGCATCGCCATGGCCCGCAAGATGAAACCCGCCGCCATCACTCTCGATGTCATGATGCCGGGTCTCGATGGCTGGTCCGTCCTGACGACGCTGAAGTCCGAGCCCGAGACTTCCCACATCCCGGTCATCATGGTCACCATGCTGCAGGATCGCCAACTGGGATTTAGCCTCGGCGCCTCCGAATTTCTGACGAAACCGGTGGACCACAACAAACTCCGCGCCGTCCTCGCCAAATACTGCGGCCACCCGGCCGCCTATGCCCTCGTGATCGACGACGATGCCAGCAACCGCGAACTCATTTGCCGGATGCTGAGAAAGGAAAGCGTCCGTTTCCAGGAAGCCGCCAATGGCAGCATCGCCCTCGAATTGATTGCGGCCGAGGCACCCGGACTCATCCTCCTCGACCTCATGATGCCCGTGATGGATGGCTTCAAATTTCTCACCCTCCTGAGGCAAAATCCCGCCTTTGTCGAAATTCCCGTCGTCGTCATCACCGCCAAGGATCTCTCCGCCGAGGATCGCGAACGTCTCCATGGCAGCGTGAATCAAATTATTCAAAAAGGCGCCGTTGATCGCGACAAGCTTCTGCACCAGATTACCGCCATACTCGCCCAAGAGGGGCTGAAGAGTTAAAAAACAACCGTTCTCATGCTGAAAATCCTGCTGGTCGAAGACAACGAAATGAACCGCGACATGCTCTCGCGCCGGCTCTCGCGCCGCGGCTACGAAGTCGTCATTGCCACCGACGGACAGGAAGGCATGGATCTCGCCGCCTCCTCCGCCCCCGACGTGATCCTGATGGACATGAGCCTCCCCGTCATGGACGGCTGGGAAGCCACCAAACGCATCAAGGCCGACCCGGCCACGGCCGCCATTCCCATCATTGCCCTCACCGCTCACGCCATGTCGGGCGACCGCGAACAAGCCCTCGCCGCTGGCTGCGACGATTACGACACCAAGCCCATCGAACTGGACCGCCTCCTCGGCAAGATCGCCGCGCAACTCGAACGCACCGGCCAAAGCGCCCCCGCAAACTGACCGTGCCCGAACCTGAACAAAAAAAGCCGCTGGCGACACTCCGCCACGACCTGCGCACCCCGCTCAACCACATCCTGGGTTTCAGCGAACTGCTCGGCGAGGATCTGGCGGATCGCGGCGTCAAAGACCTTGCTGATCTCGACAAGGTCCAGACCGCCGCGCGTGAGCTTCTCAACCTGATTGACACGCGGCTCTCAGACGAAAACTTCAGCGGCTTTGCGTTTCAAGAAGCCGTGGCCGGATCCGATAAAAAAATCGCCGCCTCGCTCGAATCGTCCGTCGCGGAATACACCGAGCATCTTTCCAAAATCACCGGGCACATCCTTGTTGTGGACGATCATCCCGACAACCGGGAAGTCCTCGTCAAACGCCTGCAACGCCAGGGCCACCAAATCGCCGAGGCCGAAAACGGCCTCCGGGCCCTCGAAATGATGGCTGCTGGCACCTACGATCTCGTTCTGCTCGATGTGATGATGCCCGAGATGGACGGCTACACCGCCCTCGGCCGCATGAAAGCGGACCCCGCGCTGCGCCACATCCCTGTCATCATGATCTCCGCCCTCGACGAAATCGAAAGCGTCGTCCGCTGCATCGAGACCGGGGCGGAAGACTTCCTGCCCAAGCCTTTCAACCCCACCCTGCTCCGCGCCCGCATCGGCGCGAGCCTGGAAAAAAAATCCTTCCGCGATCAAGAGCAGGCCTACCTCCGGCAGATCGAGGAAACCCAGCAACGGCTCGAAGACGAACTCCAGGAAGCCGCCAAATACGTCATTTCCATCCTCCCTCCCCCGATGGAAAAACCCTTCCCCATCACCTGGGCTTACGATCCTTCGACCGAACTCGGCGGCGACTCCTTCGGCTACCATTGGATTGACGACACCCACTTTGCCATTTACCTGCTCGACGTTTGCGGCCACGGCGTCGGCGCCGCCCTGCTCTCCGTCGCCGCCATCAACGTCCTGCGTTCCGGTTCACTCAAAGACGTGGATTTTCTCGATCCCGGCCAGGTGCTGACCGGACTCAACGACACCTTCCAGATGGAACGGCACAACAACATGTACTTCACCATCTGGTATGGGGTTTATCATGTCCCCACCCGCACCCTGCGCCATGCCTCGGGCGGACACCCACCCGCCCTCCTGCTCATCTCCCACGATGGCGCGGACAGCCTGGAGCCGCTTCATTCCACCGGCATGCTCATCGGAGCCATGCCGGACATGACCTACAAAAGCGCGACCGCCACCGTTCCGGAAAACGCCCGCCTCCTCGTCTATTGCGACGGCGCGTATGAGATCAAAAGGCCCGACGGAACCATGATCAGTTACGACGACGACTTCCTGCCTTTTCTGGAAAAAAACGGCCGCAGCAAAACCCTGCCCGACGACGTGTTAAAATGGATCCGTGCCATCCACACCGGGAAGGACCTGGATGACGACTATTCGTTTCTCGCGGTGGATTTCCCCGCTTGATTTTTTTCACAGAAGGAAACGAAGAGAACAAAGGAACTGCAACCCTTCGTTGTCTTCGTTACCTTCTGTAAAATTCTTTTTGTCAGCGCTTGCACGCGATTGTCCGTCCCCCCGTCTTGACATCGGTTTGGTTTATCCAAATCTCACCTCCATGAATCTCACGGTTGTCGAACAAACGGAAACTCTCACCTTCGTCAGACTGGAGGGCTCTCTCGATCATGCCGCCGTGCAGGAAATCGAAGAACGGTTTCTGGCCGAAACGGCCGCACGGAAAAAACCGGTGGTGGTGGATTTCTCCGGGGTCAATTTTGTCGGCTCCATGGGCATGCGGCTCTTGCTCGCCGCGACCAAGTCCCTCAGTCGCGATGGGAAAAAACTCATTGTCCTCAATCCCCAACCCGACGTGAACAAGGTCCTCGAAACCGCCGGTATGACCAATGTGCTGGGCATCGCCCATGACGAGGCGGACGCGCGAGCCCAGGCGCTCAGTTGATCTGCGCGGGGCAAATTTACGCCGCCTCAGTTTCACAATTCTTTTACAAATTCCTTACGCCATCCTGACACAACGTGCCGGGACATTCGCGATGGTGAGGATGTGAAAACACTCCTGTCCCTGCTCACGGCTTCGGCGCTCGCGGTTCTCGCGACGGCCGAAGGATCACCCATCAGTCTCTCAGTCAAACCCGAACGCGACCTGCTCCTCGCCGGCCCGCGCGATGCGATTATTCAGATCGAACTCCGCGCCAGGGACTCGGACCGGAAACGCACCACGCCAATCAACCTCGCCGTCGTGCTCGACCGTTCCGGCTCGATGGCCGGAGCCAAATTGGAAAAAGCCAAGCAAGCCGCCGGCGTCGCCCTCGACCAGCTCGGAGAAAAGGATTTTTTCTCCCTCGTGGTTTACGACGATGAAGTCGAGGTGCTCATCCCGCCGCGGAAGGTCAGGGACACGCCAGCGCCCAAAGCCCGCTGCTGCAAAAAGAAGACAGCGAACTCCGCAGCAAGGCCGAGGAACTGAAAAACAACGGC
>Ga0105049_10006757_pt1 | contig 13349 bp, 5 predicted proteins | sample MAT06_FD_78087 | JGI IMG/M metagenome (GOLD analysis project Ga0105049, IMG submission 78087) | Freshwater microbial communities from Lake Fryxell liftoff mats and glacier meltwater in Antarctica - MAT-06 | ecosystem: Environmental > Aquatic > Freshwater > Ice > Liftoff microbial mat | place...
ATGGCCCGCAACGTGCAGCAGACCATGGCCATCGACATGCTCTTGGACGATGAGATCAAACTCGTACCGCTCCTGGGCGGGGCGGGCACGGGCAAAACCCTGCTGGCCATCGCCGCGGGCATGTCCAAAGTCTTCAACGAAGAACGCTACGAAAAACTCCTGGTCGCCCGCCCCATCATGCCGCTGGGCCGCGACATCGGATATCTGCCCGGCAGCAAGGACGAGAAACTGGGTGCATGGATGCAGCCCATCTTCGACAACCTGGGCTACCTCCTCAGCACCCGCGGCGCAAACCTCAACGCCGAGAGCCACTCGACCGAGCAACGCATCGAGAAACTCATGGCCGACGGCAAACTCGTGCTCGAACCCCTGACCTACATCCGCGGCCGGTCGATCGCCCACCAGTTCATGATCGTCGACGAGGCCCAGAATTTAACGCCGCACGAAGTCAAGACGATCGCGAGCCGCGTCGGTGAGGGCACCAAACTGGTGCTCACCGGTGACGTCCAACAGATCGATAACCCTTACCTCGATCAATCCAGCAACGGGCTTTCCTACGCCGCGGAAAAGATGAAGGGCGTGCGCATTTTCGGGCACGTCACTCTGGCCAAGAGCGAGCGGAGCGAACTGGCGAGCCTCGCGGCATCAAGGTTGTAACACGAGTTCGACACAACCGTGCGCACAATCTTGGCGGTGTCCCGTCGGGCGGGCTGTTACATCTTCTGGAGCGTCGGGATGCCCAGGGTCGTAAGCCCGTCTTCCAGAACCCGCCCGGTGATTGAGCACAACCGCAGCCGCGCATCGCGGAGCCCGGGTTCTGTGGCGTTCAGCACGTGGCACTGGTCGTAGAAACTGCTGAAGGCCCCGGCGACGTCATACAGAAACTGGCAAATCCGGTGGGGTTCAAGAGCCTCGGCCGCCGTAGCAACGGTGGATGGGTATCGCAGGAGGGCCATCGCCAGCGTCTTCTCGGCGGGCTGCTCGATGCGGAACGGTGCCGATCGCCACTCATCGCCCACACCCTTCTCGAGCGCGTTGCGGAAGACGTTGCGGACCCGGACAAGCGCGTACAGCAGGTACGGGCCGGTATTGCCCTCGAAGGCCAGCATGCGATCGAAACTGAACATGTAATCTCGGGCACGATCATTCGAGAGATCCGAGTACTTGAGGGCCGCGATACCCACGGCCTCGGCGATCGTCGCCGCTTCAGCGGGTGCAAGGTCGGCGTTCTTGGCCTTCACGGCGTTGCCGGCCCGCGTGATGGTCTCCTCGATCAGGTCCGCGAGTTTCACGGACTCACCGCTGCGGGTCTTGAAAGGCTTGCCGTCCTCGCCCAGCACACTGCCGAACGCGGCGTGCCGCAACACCGCCGGCACTCCCGTGTCCGGATGAAACGCATAACCCGCCCGCAGGCTGCCCGCGAAAACCTGCTTCATGTGAAGGGCCTGCCGGGCATCGATGCAGTAGGCCGCGCGATGGGCCTTCAGAGTTTGCACACGACGCCGGACCGCGGCGATATCCGTCGTGGCATAGAGGTATCCGCCGTCCGTCTTGCGGATCAAGCAAGGTTCCTTGATGGGCTCAAAGACCGCAGCGCCGTGGGGCGTTTCGTAAGGCGGAGCATCGAGGCGAATGATGAGGGCTCCCTGATCGACCTCTGCGATGCCGCGGGACGTGAGATCTTGGAGCATGGGGGCCAACTCATCGGCGTAACTGGATTCACCTGCGGAGTGGGCCTCGGTAACGGCGACGTTGAGCCGTTTGCAAACGGCGATGCACTCCGCCATGGTGATCCGCTGAATGCGTTGCCAGACGGCGTGCGTGGCAGGGTCCTTGGCCTGAAGTTTGACAAGTGTGGCCTTGGCGTGAGTGAACGCCTCGGTCGCGCCCTCTACCTGCTCCTCGAGTTCCGCGATGGCCTTGGGGTGGCCCCACTCGCGGGCAGCCAAAAGGCCCCCCATGTCGCGCTGGCACTCGGCCTGCGCAGCCTTGTACGCGGCATCAAGGTCATCGAGCGTCAGCGAATCCAGCGAGCGAGTGCCGGCCTCGGCCTCGCGCACCAAGCGGGCCGTCACCATGGCGATGTTGAGGCCCCAGTCGCCGACGTGATTCTGACGGATGACGTTGTGGCCCAGCCGTTCGAGCAAGCGGGCAATCGCGTCGCCGATGACGGGCGAACGCAGATGACCGACGTGCATCTGTTTGGCGAGGTTGACACCCATCAGGTCAACCACGACATTCTCGCGCGGAACCACCGGCGGGATGCCCAAGTCCGGGCGGTCGAGGTGAACAAGAAGGCCGCCCAGCGCACCAGACTTGAGACGGATGTTGATAAAGCCCGGCCCCGCGATGGAGGCCTCCGTCAGCGGTTCAATCAGGACGTTGAGGGCCGGATCGTCGGAAGCCTTGGCAAGGACGGCCAGCGCAGCGTCACGCGGCTTTGTTCCCACAATCTTGGCGAGTGCCATGGCCGCGTTGCATTGAAAGTCGCCGAACTGGGTGTTCTTGGCTGGCGCCAGCGCGGGTTCGCGCTGGTCGGCGCGGAGGGATGGGAAGGCCAGCCCGATTGAGGCCGAGAAGCGGTCGACGAGGATCGCGAGCGGGTCGAAATTGGCTGGTGAAGTGGCGTCGGGCATGGGGCCAAAGCGTAGAAGGTCGAGGGGAATGAAAAACCCCGGCCGAAGGCGGCCGGGGATGGGTGTTCAGAGAGTCATGGCTGTAGCAGAATCAGCAGCCGGCTTCCCAGCGGTTGAAGAATTCGATGACATCGTCCGAATCGGTGTCGCCATCGCCGTCGGCATCGCCCTCGCCGTTGTCCCAATCGGCGAAGAAGGACACGATATCATCGGAATCGCTGTCGCCGTCGAAGTCCCAATCGCTCGGGCAGTCGGGGAGGAACTCGAACTCAAAGTCCATTGCGCCGGTGCTGGTCCCGGGGAATGCGCTGCCGTTCAGTGAAACCTTGATGAGGTAGGTGATCCCGCTGGTCGCGTCAAAGTTGTTGATGGCCGAGTTGTTGGTGAAAATGCTTGCGTTGTCGTTGCAGGCGAGGGCCGTGTAATCAACGCACTGGCCGTTGAGGGTGAAAGCGCAGCGGTTGTAGATGGACATCACGGTGTTGAAGTCGCTGCCCACGGTATTGGTAAAAATGCGGCCGTTGGTGGGAGCCCGGAAGCGGTACCACACCGAGTGGCTCGTGGTGCCGACACAGGGGTCGTCGTTCTCGCAGAACGTTGAGGTTGCGTAGAAGACGTCGGCGGGCGGGGGATCAAAGAGACCGATGGCCGAAGGGATTGTGGTGGCGTTGCTGCAGGAGTCGTTGGTTGGGGCAGTGGGGCTGTAGTCGAAGTTAAAATCAAGGCGTCCGCCGCCTTCCGCGTTGTAATCCGCGACCTTGATGACCACCGAGTTGCCCGCCTCGACGGGGATGTTGCTGAGCGCGGATTGAAACCCGCCCGAGTCGTCGTTGCAGCCCAGTTCCGCGGGCTGGATGCAGAAACCGTTGATGTTGAACGTGCATCCCTCAAAGACCGAGAGCACGGTGTCGTAGTCGGAACCCGCGGTGTCGATGCTGATGACGCCGTCGTGCTCCGGTGTGAAGCGGTAATAGACGCTGTTGCTGTTGGTGGTTGCGCCACAGTCCTCATCGGGTTCGCACGCCGACGTCGTCGCGAGGTCGGTATCGGCGAGTGGCGGGCGGTAAGAGAAATCTCCCGTGCCGGGGTCGGTGATGACCGTGGCGGTGCTGCACGAATCGTTGGAGGGAGGGGTGGCCGTGAAGGAGAAGTTGAAATCGAGGTCGCCGCCCCCCGAAGCCCCGCCAAACTTGGCCACCTTGATGGTCACGCTGTTGTCGATGCTCACCGGTATATTGATGAGTTGCGACTGGAGCCCCGTGCCGCTGTCGTCGTCGCACGCGAGTTCGGTTGGTTCGAGCCGGATGCCGTTGAGGAAGAGCACGCAACCCTCGAAGACGCTGAGCACGGTGTCGTAGTCACTCCCGTTGGTGTTGATGTTCAGCACCCCGGAGTTGGGCGGCGTAAAGCGGTAGAACACCGAGTTGTTGTTGAAGGAACTGCCGCACGCCTCATCGGGCTCCAAGAGGCTCGAGGTGGCCCACCGCACGTTCACATTCGCCGGGTTGTAGGCGTTGCTGGGGATGACGGTCGCGCCCGAGCAGGTGTCGTTCGTCGGTGAGTATTCGGTCATCGTGTTGTACGCGTTGGTGAAGCCCCGGGCATAAAACGTGTCGAAACCCGCAGCGCCCAAGTCCACGCAACCGTTGTACACGGCAGTCCGGCACTGGCTCGCGGTCGCGAAGGGGTGCTGCGAGAAGAACAAAGCAGCCACGCCCGCGGCCATAGGGCTCGCAGCGCTCGTCCCACCGAAGTAGGTGTAGTCGCCCGAGGTGTAGCCGCCCGTTCCCGTCCGATCAGTCGAATAGACGGCGGTCCCGGGTGCCGCGAGATCGAGCCCCGTTCCGTAGTTGCTGAAGTTGGTCAGCGTGCCATTGGGCTCGAGCGCGGCCACCGAGATCACGTTCGGGGCACTCGAGGGGAAGACAACTTGCGGGTCGCCCACTCCGTCGGAGCCGCCGTTGCCCGCCGATGCGAAGTGAACGACGCCGCTCGTCCACGTGTTCGTGTACATGTCTGATATGGCATCATCCTGTCCAACGCTAAAGCTTGCATTGCTGATGCGGGCTCCGTAATCGCGTCCCCAGTCCAGAGCGTTGACGACCCACACACTCTCGTACGCGTCAAAGGAATTGCTGCACGCTCCCCCATTAATGTCCGCGATCTTGGCCATGATCACCCGGGTGCCGGGCGCCGTGCCGGTCGCGCCCAGTTCATTATCCAATGTTTCAGCGATGCACCCGGAGACGCTTGTCCCGTGGCGTTCGCAGCTCGTCGAGTGCGCACCGTTGCCCACACCGTTGGCCGCACCCGTCGTGAAGTCGCGCCCATCAAGGAAAACCAAGTCGGGGTGGTTGGTCTGGATGCCGTCGTCCATCACCAAACTGATGACACTGGTGGTGCCACGCTGCAGGTCCCACGCCAAGTCCGTGTCCATGTCACGGTCGGAGACTCCGTTGAGACCGTTGTACGTCCCGCCAGTGTTGCGGTGGCCCCACTGAAAGTTCCAAAGCGGATCCGTCGGCTCATACGCCTCCTTCACCAGGCTCTGAATCGCCGAAGGGTGGGCCCAGCGGAACTGGGGATTCTGCGCCAGCGCGTTGATCGCGGCCATCACGCGGAAGCCGTTCTTCTCCGTGGTCGTCAACTCCATGGCGCCGGCCATGTCGCCCAGCAGGGGATTCGTAACTCTGAACGTGCCGGCGAGACGTGCCGCCGCCACCACAGGATCCACGCCTTCATTCACGCGAACAAGAGCCCGCTCGGTGGGCGTGTAGATCCCGCCCTCGATGAAAGGGTTCTGAAACACGGGCCCCGCGAACGAAACGCCGTTGGCGATCACCCGCTGAACAACGTTGTCCGCGGCTTTCACATCCGCAAGCGGCAGCGCCAGCGCAACCAGCGTGTACCCGTTCACCGTGCTGTGCCCCTCCGCAGCGATCACCAGCCCCGCGGCCACAACAGCGGCCTTGGCAGCGTCCTGATTCGGCGCCTTCACCAACAGACGGAACGAATCAAGGTGCATCGGGACTGCGACACCCCGGAGGTACCGGAAATTAGGCGTTGCCGCATCAGACTTGAGCGGTGCCTGGGCGAACACCGCGGCGAGTTGGCGATCCATGGCCTCCCGCTTCACGGTGGCCAAGGTTTCATCCTGGGGTTCGTCCGATTTGGGGCGTGCGGCCTCAATATCGACCTTCGCGACGCCCTCATGGTCAAAAGCACCGTTCGCGTCGAACGTGCTGGCGACTTCACCGGGTTCGCCGGTCGAATCCGGCGGCGTGGCGAACGCGCCTGTGGCACTGAGAAGTGAGCCCGCCGCGACAAAGAGACACCATTGATTGTTTCGAGCGTTCAACATTAATCTTTCCCTTTCCATTGTGGCCGGTGCGAAAACCCCTCGCTGCGATTCGGCCACAGGTGAGTGCGACAAACGTCCGGAAAACAGATCAGGATTGGTGGCCGCACAGTGCATGAAGCACTCTCATCCGCGTGATGTCGCAACCCAACAACTGCCATAAAGCGAGTGGCAGCAGAGGCGTGCGGCCTCCCCCTCCCCGTCAACTCCGGCCCGCAAACGCTTTCCGGTCGCCCGCGTCACCCCGTGCCCGTCGCGCAATAATGCCGAGCGGCGTCACCGCTGATGCCCGCCCTTATGACTTCCCACATCCCCACGCCCCCGCCCCCTCCTGAGCCGCGACTGCCCGCCGCGAGCGATCGGGTTACGAAACTGCTCGGGATGGCGGAGGATGGCAACTCGGCCGCCGCTTCCGAACTCCTGCCGCTGGTCTATGAAGAGTTGCGCCGATTGGCGGAATCGCAGTTGTCGCGAGAGCGCGGCCCCATCACGCTCCAGGCGACGGCTCTGGTGCACGAAGCGTGGCTGCGGCTCGTGGGGTCGGCACCGGGCGATGCCCGTCAGTGGCACGGTCGGGCCCACTTCTTCAACGCCGCTGCACGGGCGATGCGGCGGATCCTGGTGGATCGCGCCCGGACGGCCAACGCCGTAAAGCGCGGCGGCGGTGCGCTCCGTCAGGAACTGGATGAGCACGTCATGACGGCCCACGGCGACACGCCCTCGGCAACGAACCCGCCGGTGGACGTGTTGTTGCTCGATCGGGCGTTGCATTCTCTGGAGTCGCACGATGCCTCCCAGGCAGAGGTCGTCATGCTGCGGTACTTTGCGGGCCTGTCGATTGAAGAGACGGCCGCGGCGGTCGGTCGGTCGTCCGCAACGGTCAAGCGCGAGTGGTCTTTCGCGCGTGCGTGGCTTCGCCGAGAGATTGAACTGGCCCGGCCCGACGAGGATGAGCGATGAACGGCCAAGATTCGGCGTTCCAGCGGTCGCGGGATCTCTTCTTGCGGGCCATCGAACTGCATCCAGACCGCCGCACCGAGTTCCTGCTGGCCGAGTGCCCGGAAGAATCGGTGCGGGTGGAAGTCGAGGAATTGCTGCGGCTGCACGAGAGCGACGGGGAGTTTCTTGAGCGTTCGGCCATTGAATCACTCTCCGATGCCGAGTTGATGGACGACCTCCCGGCGGGAGAGGTGGTGGCGGGCTTCACGATCGCATCGGTCCTTGGGCGGGGCGGGATGGGCGTCGTGTACCGGGCGCGGCAGGAGACGCCCGTGCGCGACGTAGCGCTGAAGTTGATCCGCCCCGGGCTCTTGTCGCGCGAGACCGTCCGGAGGTTCTCGCAAGAAGCCGCGGCGCTTGCCCGCTTGCAGCACCCGGGTATCGCACAGGTGTTCCAGGCGGGCACCACGCCAGTCCGGGGGTCGCCCCGTCCGTTCCTCGCGATGGAACTGGTCGAAGGCATCTCGATCTGCGCCTATGCAGACTCAAAAGGCTTGAGCGTGCGGGACCGCGTGGAACTTTTTACGAAGGCCTGTGATGCGGTTCACCACGCCCACGTGCGGGGAGTCGTTCATCGAGACCTCAAGCCCGCAAACATCATTGTGGACGAAGCGGGGTCGCCGCGGATATTGGACTTCGGCATCGCGCGGCTGGCAGAACGGAGCGAAACCCAAGGCTCAACTCTCGCCGGGCAGGTCGTGGGCACGCTCGCCTACATGAGCCCCGAACAGGCCTCGGGCGATGCGATCGGCGTCGACAGCCGAGCCGATGTCTATTCGCTGGGAGTGTTGCTCTTCGAACTGTTGTGCCGCAGCTTGCCAATTGATGTCTCGGCCATGCCTCTGGCGGACGCGTTGCGGGCCTCCGCGGAGCGCGAGCCGGTACGGCCGTCGATAAGCAACCCAGAGGTGAAGGGTGACCTCGAAGCGATCATCCTGCACGCTCTGGAGAAGGAACCCGCCCGTCGGTATCAACACGCATCAACGCTGGCCGATGATCTGCGGCGATACCTGAAAGACGAGCCGGTGGCCGCCCGACCGGCGACAACGTTCTACACCATCCGTAAGTTTGCCCGTCGGCACCGCGTGCTGGTCGGCTCGCTGGCGCTGGTTATGACAACGCTGGTCGCGGCGGTGGTCGTGACGGGTGCGGCACTGGTTCGGTCCAACGAAGCGGTCAAACGGTCGGACCGCGTGAACCGCTATCTCCGCGGCATGCTGCAACTGGATCCCGCGCAGATCCGCGGGCGCGACCTGAGCGCGTTGCGGCTGCTGCTCGATTCGGCGGTCAAGAAATCTGGCGTGCTGGACGAAGATCCAATCTCCAAGGCCGCCGTCGAGGCGATTCTCGCAAACGCCTATTGGGAGTTCGGGTACCCCAGCGAGGCCCGCCCGCTGCTCGAGGTCGCGTACCCGATCCTGCGAGAGCGTGCGGGAAAATCGCACCACGACACATTGTTCGCGATGGACGCCCTCGCGATTCTGCGGATGCACGCCATGGAATACGCATCGGCCGAGGCGCTGCTGCGAGAGAGCATCCTGCTGCGCCGTGCCGCACAGGGCGAAGACAGCCGGCTCGCCTTTCTCGCACAGAACAATCTCGTGATTGTGCTCGAGCGTGACCTTCAGTTCAACGAGGCTCTGAAGGTTTCGGACGACCTGGTGGCCCGGCGGACGGCCGTCTCAGGCGTGGGGTCCCCCGAGGCCGCCAAGGCCCTGAGCGGGCGCGCCGGGTTGCTGCTGCGGCTCTACCGCTTTGACGAAGCCGTCGCGATCCTTCCCGGGGTCGTGCAGACGATGACCGAGGCCCAGGGAGCGGAGCATCCGGACACAATCTCGGCATCACAGTTTTTGGTGAGCGCCCTCAGAGATGTCGGACGCGAGGAGGAAGCCCTCGTGTTGTCGGAGCGTGTAGTGGGTATGCTCCGCAACTCGTTCGGCCTCGACCACCCGCGAACCATGGAGGCGGAACTTCAGTTCTTCCCGTTGCTGGCTTCGGTCGGGAGGGCAGAAGAGGCCGATGTCCTCGTGACCTCGCTCCTCGAGCGATATCCAAAGGTGATGGGCGAGAACCACCCAAACCTCATGACGCTCTACGGGAACGGGGCCCAAGTAGCAACGACCGTCGGCGACTTTGAACGCGCAAACCGGCTCTCCACACTCGCCGAGCGCCAGTGCCGCGCGCTGCTGCCCGATAATCATCCAGCCCATGGACGCATGTTGATGATCCGGGCAAGCACCCTCCGCAACGTGGGGCTCACTTTTGATGAGGCCGCGGTGCTCGAAGAGGCTTTCGAGCGTTTCACGACCATTGAGCCCAAGGATGCGTCGTCCGCCGTCCGGGCGGCGCGCCTGCTCGCCGAGTTGTGCCTGAAGGGCGAGAAGACCGAGAAGGCAGAAAAATGTGCCGCTGAATGGAAAGCGAGGGCGGATCAACTGGAGGAAGCAGCCGGAGCCGGGGCGAGTGGCGAGGCCGATGAGGATTAAGCCCGTGTCAAGAATCGCCGGGCAGGCAAAACTGGAGGCATCGAACCACCAATAATGGTGCATGCGAGTTCCTGTTGCGGCCGTGTGTGTGTTGGCTGCCTTCCAGTCGTTCAATCATGTCTCTGGCCAAACAGCCGTGGCCGTGTCGCAGATCGGCGATGTGAACATGGCGTCGGTGACAACGGCGACCCCTGAAGACGACGGGGTGTTTTCGTCCATCGGACGCTGGTTCGGCCGAAGGTCCGACTCTGTTCGGGCTACGTTCGCCGCCCACCCGACCCATGGTGCACCCCAGGGCCTTTCGATTCTTACCTCGATGCCGGAGTCCGAATTCGATGGGTGCCCGCTGTTGGTATGGGCTCCGCTCGAGTTCCAGGACGTCCCCCTCCACGCGGTGATTCTCGTTCACGGTCTCGATGAACCGGGCAACATCTGGGACGATCTCGCGCCGCATCTCTACAGAGCCGGCCACGCGGTCGTGCGCTTTGATTACCCCAACGATCAGGGGCTCGCGGAATCCGGCAGCCTGTTGGCGGACGCCCTACGCGAGTTGATGGCCCGCGGCACCCGCGAGGTGTCATTCGTCGGGCACTCGATGGGCGGCCTCGTCATCCGCGAGGCCTTGACCGGTTACGAGGGCTACGGCGGCGTACTGGCAGGCCGCTACGACCTCCCGGAAGTCGGCCGCGTGATCACCGTGGCCACGCCCAACGGTGGCTCAGAGTTTGCCCGCTTCCGCGGCGTGCTTGAAGTTCGGGAACGCCTCGGACGCGTGCTGGACCACGATGAACCCGATTGGTTCGACCTTTTCCGAAATCCTGACGGGGACGGCCAAGCGGGGAAAGACCTGACGCCGGGGTCCGAGTTCTTGGCGACGTTGGCCACGCGGCCGTGTCCGGAGGGGTTGCGGCACACCGCCATCATCTCGCGCTGGGTGTCGCCCGCGGGCACCCGTATCGAGAAGTTCATCAATGGTGAGAACATGCGTAGCCTCTTGGGCGCCCGGCGCGCGGACCAATGGCTGAGCGGCCTTGAGGCCAAATCCAACATGTTGGGCGACGGGGTGGTGAGCATGGATTCCGGTTGCGCAGCGGACGCCTCGGACACAGTGATCCTCAGTGGCGACCACCGAAGTTTGCTGTCGCGTCGCAACATCCTCGATTCGGTCCCGCTCTTTTCCTGCGATGCCGATCGACCCGAAGTGCCCGTGGCGATCCCGGTGATCGTGGAACGCCTGAACGCCGATGCATTGATGGCCGCAGGCGCGAAGTAGGCTGAAGTTCCTTTCGTTGTTCGCTTCCTGAGAAAATGGGGGCACATCGCTCCCTCGTCAAACAGTGCAGCGGAAGCAAGAATCCGAGCGCAAGCCTCGCATTCATGGTGGTTTAGCGTTCCCCGCCGAGGCGATCCGCCCTCGAAACTTCAGGCCACCTTCATCGATCCGCAACGCCGCGGCTGGAACTCGCTTCCACCGCTGCCTGAAATTCGCTACCTTTCGCGCCATGACGCCCCCGCCCGGATTGCTTGCCGCGCCATTGCCTGGTCATGTCGTGCGCAGTCGCTGGCGCGCTGCAACGGCGCTGTCCGCCTTCGCCGTAGGGCTCGGTCTTGCCAAATTCGGGATCCACCTTGACGCCGGTTGGTGGCTTGTGCTCGCGGCGGCCACGGCGGGCGTGGTCGCGTTCGGGGCCGGCGGTAGAGGGGCCGCACCGAACCAAACGCGGCAAACAATCCAGGCATGGGTGGTCCGAATCGCTTTCGTGTTCGCGACCATTGCCGTGGGCGCAGCCTGGGGCACATTGCGCTGGCACGAGACACGGACGGATTCGGTCGCAAACGCTGCGGAAGGCTTGATGACAGTCGAAGCCATCGTGGAGACCTCGCCGCGAAGGGTCGTGCAGGCGCAGGATGGGCTTGATCGGTTTCGGATCCGGCCCGCGGCCCGGGCCTTCGTGGTGCGGAGCGTCGCCGTTCGCGGCTCAAATGGGCAGATGTCGCTGGCGTCGGGGCGGTTGTGGGTAAGTTTGCGGGGTGATGAACCGTGCACCGTCCAAGCCGGGAACACCATCCGCTTGACGGGCATGTTCGAAGCGGTGAAAGAGCCCTCAAACCCCGGACAGTTTGACCTTCGCCCGTGGTCCCGCGAGCGCGGCTTCGCGGGGAACATCGCGCTAAGCGGGCCCGGGTTGATGCAGGTCGTGGAGCGCGCCGGTTGGGTGCTCGGTGTGCAGGCGAGGTGGTTCGCGTGGCGCGAAACCCTCCGCGAGCGAGCCTTTGCGGTGGTGCGGTCGGCCAGCCGCACCGGCTCGGCCGAGTTTGGGACCGCGTCAGAGACCGATCTCCGTCGTGAGGCGCTGGTCGCGGGATTGATCCTGGGTGTTGAAGATCGTGCGAGCCCGCGGACGTGGAACCAGTTCACGACCCTCGGCCTGGCTCACGTGCTCACCGTGTCGGGCTTCCACCTCGTGGTCATGACGACGATGGCGGTGGCAGTGCTTCGATTGATGGGCGATATCGGGCGGCTCGAGCCGATGATGGTCAGCGCAGCAATCATGGCGTACCTCGTGCTGGTGCCCGCCGAGTCGCCGATTGTGCGGGCGGGCGTCCTGAGCCTCGCGGTGGTGGCCGCCGACAGCATCGGGCGAAAGTACGACCGGTTGACATTGTTGTTGTGGGTCGCGGTCGGGCTGCTCGTGTGGCGACCGATTGATCTCTTCTCGCTCGGCTTTCAACTCAGCGTTGGGTTGACGTTGGTCCTGATCGGTGGCGCGGCGTGGTTTCGTGATCGGCTGTTCGCCCCGGTCATCCGTGGAGTACGTGTGCCAAGGCTGAACCTGGCTTCCGTGCTGGCGGGCCACCTCAAAACGACGTTCGCCGCGGGCTTGATGTGCTGGTTGGTCTCCGCTGCATGGATCGCGCATGTGACAGGCATCTTCAGCCCGTTGGGGGTCGTGGCGACGGTCGTGCTCACCCCGCCCTTGGTGGGCGCAATGTGGTTGGGCTTCGGCGCTTTGCTCGTGGGGATGGTCGTGCCGGACGTGGTGCCGGTGTGCGGGTCGGTCATGTCGATGATGGTCGACCCTGTTCTGGCAGCCGCAACAAAAGTGAACGGCTGGGGCTGGGCGAGCGTTCGAGTGCCCGAAATGGGGTTGATATGGACGGCCGCCGCGACCTTTCTTGCAGGCTGGTGGGTCAAGGGCGGGCGGTGGCGTCACGGACCGACAATCGCCATGACGGTGGTGGTGCTGGCGTGGGGCGGTTGGACTTGGAACTTTGGACAAAGACTGCCAACCGGAGATGCACTCCGCATCGATGTTCTGGATGTTTCGGACGGGTCTTGCTTGTTGGTGCGGAGCGGAAGGGCCGCAGTGCTGTGGGATTGCGGATCGATGCGGAGCGACGCCCGCGGCATGGAGTTGGTGCGGGCTCTGCGTGCTCTCGGCGTGTCAAGGGTTGAAGCGGCAGTCATCACCCACCCAGACCTAGACCACTTCAGCAGGCTGCCCGAGGTGGTCGAGGCCTTCGGGGTGCGACGGGTCTTGACATGCCAACGGTTTGTAGAGCAAGCAACTTCAGAAGTGGGGGTGGGAGTGGGGGCGCAATCGGCAGCCGCAGTCGTGATGCGGTTGATCGAGCAAGCCGGCGCGAAGGTCGAGGTCGTCACCGCTGGCGGGGCCTTGCAAGTGGGTACGGAGGGATGGAGCCTCACCTTTATCTCCCCCCCGAACGACGCCAAGTGGGAGCGCGACAACGACCATTCACTCGTGGCGATGGTGGGCGCTGCGGGCAACTCAGCAACCGTGCTGCTGACGGGCGACATCGAGGATGCGGCCATCGGACACCTGCGAGATTCCGGGCTGGTGCGCCAAG
>Ga0105049_10006761_pt1 | contig 13348 bp, 18 predicted proteins | sample MAT06_FD_78087 | JGI IMG/M metagenome (GOLD analysis project Ga0105049, IMG submission 78087) | Freshwater microbial communities from Lake Fryxell liftoff mats and glacier meltwater in Antarctica - MAT-06 | ecosystem: Environmental > Aquatic > Freshwater > Ice > Liftoff microbial mat | place...
GCCCCGGCTGACAAGGCGGGGGGGGGCGCAACGGATGGCGGGCTGGTTCACGGCGCTGACAGGGCTGGCGGACGACCGCCCCGTCACGGGGTGCGCAAGGGCATCGCGGTCAGGGGTGCCGACCTGATCCTGCCGGAGGGGCAACGATCTGAAGGGGCTTCAGTTGGCCGTTTGGCGACCGGGCGGGGCATGGTTGACCGCTTTCATGTCGCCCTCCTCTGCCACCGCCTCAAGCAGATCGCCGGGTTGACAGCCCAGCACCGCGCAGATCGCGGCCAGCGTTTCAAAGCGGATGCCTTTGACCTTGCCCGATTTCAGCAGGCTGATGTTCTGTTCGGTGATCCCCACCGCTTCGGCCAGATCGCGTGAACGCATCTTGCGCCGGGCCAGCATCACGTCCAGCCGCACCACGATCTGCATCAGACGAAACCCCGGTTTTCCTCGGCCAGGCGGGCGGCCTCGCCCATGACGCGACCGATGGCGATCAGGACGCCGCCCGACAGCAGGAAACCCAGCGTGCTGTCGCTGACCCCGATGCCAAAGACCAGTTGCCCGGGCGCGCTGAGCACGATCAGTTGCAGGAACGGCAGGATCACCGTCATCGCCGCCACCACGAACAATGCCCGCCCGATCCGCCCGATATCGTCGGCACAGGCATCGGTCAGTATCTCGCCCCGCCGATACCGGTCGAACAGGCTGCGCATCGCCATGAACGCCGCGATCATCGGGAACAGGGCGACCACAGCCAAAGCCGCGACCATGGTCCCGGCAAAGGGGCTGACTACCGTACCGGGCGGCAGGGCGGGAAACCGGGCGACCAGTGTTGCGGGGTCGTACACGCCCTTGGCGATCTTGGCGATCAGGGCCAGCGGCAACAGCCATGCCAGAACGGTGCTGGTCCAGAACAGCCAGTGTGACAGGCGGCGAAGGCGGTCGGCGCGTTGCATGGGCTCATCATTTGCAGTGGCAATAATTTAACGTATAACGATAAAAAATCATTGTCAACGAGTCAGTGATGCACGTCTTGTCCGAGGATGATGGCAGGCGCGGACAGTGGCGCTGCCCCCCCCCACCCGCCTCCTTTGGCGTGCGCAACCGCCTCTCCTGGCGCGCGGCCGCAATGGCACCGGGCGCGGCAATTTGTTGGTCATTGTGGACCAGATCGGGCCATGACTTCTTGGCGCAAGATGTCAGCAACCGGGGACAGCCCGGGCACGTTTGCTGGCCGCGATCGTCAAGCTGGGCCATGCACCCGGTCCGGCAGATCCCGGTCAGGCAACACCAAAGGCCCGACACCGTGCGCCCGGCCGCCTGCAGGATGGCATCGCATGGCCACCGTGGCCGGCTGGGCCTGTTTCATGCACAGGACGGGCCGCTGGTCAGCGCAGCCCGGCACCACCGGCATGCACCCATCTGGCCCGCCAGATCGCCGCCCCGGGGCGGGGTGCAGCCACAGGTCCGGTCAGGCCACCGGATAGCGCAGCGCGCCGATCAGGGTCAGGGCCTGTTCGCCCAGCCGGATCAGGCGCGCCAATGTGGCCCCCAGTCCGGCGGCATCCCCCCGCGCGGTGCAGTCCAGCACGTGGCCCGCGACCATGCACAGATCGGTCAGCCCGATCGGCAGGGCCGCCGTGGAAATGGCCCGCAGATCGGCGGACAGATCGTCAAAGGCACAGGCGCGGTGATGCACCGCGACGCGCGCCAGTCGATAGGCCAACTCCTCTCGGGCACGGGCCACGCGGTCGGCGGCGACCTGGGGCCCCTCGATCGCGCGCAGGCGCAACAGCGGCTCGGCATCCACGCGCAGCACGTCGCCGGGGATCAGTCGGGCAATCCGGTCAGGGGGGGCATGGGGTAACGGCGTCATGACCCTGACCTAGCCCCGCCATGGTTCCCAACCGGTATAGGTGCGGGCACAGGTCCGCTGAATAATGGCTCGAAATGCCGGCAAATCCGGCCTATTGAGGCCATCACCCGCCCGGCTCCGGGCCCGGCCCCACCGCGAAAGACCCCAACCGCATGACCGCCATCCGCCCCCTGCCGGATTATCTGGTGCGCCGTTATCTGGGCTGGAAGGCAACGACGTTCACCGAAAACCGCAGCTGGTACCGTCGGCTGGCACTGGATGGCCAGCATCCGCGCGCCATGGTGATTTCCTGCTGCGACAGCCGGGTGCATGTCACCTCGATCTTTGGTGCCGATCAGGGCGAGTTCTTCATCCACCGCAACATCGCCAACCTGGTGCCGCCCTGCAACGCAGACGGCGCACATCACGGCACATCCGCAGCAGTGGAATACGCGGTGCGCGAACTGGCGGTGGCGCATCTGATCGTGCTGGGTCATTCCAACTGCGGCGGGGTGCGCGGCTGTTATGACATGTGCTCGGGCGATGCGCCCGAGCTGGAGGCGCAGACCAGTTTCATCGGGCGCTGGATGGACATCCTGCGGCCGGGGTTCGACCGGCTGGCCGCCGGCCCGCAGGCACAGCGGGTCGCGGCGCTGGAAAAGGCCGCCGTGGCGATCTCGCTGCAGAACCTGATGACATTTCCTTTTGTGGCCCAGGCGGTGGCGGACGACATGCTGACCCTGCACGGGCTGTGGAACGATATCGCGGCGGGCGGGCTGGAAGAATACGACCCGGCCAGCGACAGTTTTGTAGCGTTGTGACGCGGCAGACCGGGGGGCAGGGTGACAGGGTGACAGGGTGACCGACACGGACGCATTTGCAGGCTTTGTCGCCGACTATCTGGCCAGGGCCGATGACAGCCGCCCGATGTATCGCAAGATCGCCGATGGACTGGCGCAGGCGATGCGCAGCGGGCTGGCCGAAGGGCAATCGCATCTGCCCAGCGAACGCCAACTGGCCCAGCATCTGGCCGTCAGCCGGGTGACGCTGCGCCACGCGCTGGAAGAACTGGCCATGCAGGGGCTGCTGCTGCGGCGGCAGGGCGCGCGGACGGCGGTGGCGCGGCGGCTGGAAAAGACGCTGTCCACGCTGACCGGCTTTTCCGACGAACTGCGCGCGCGGGGGGTTGCCCCGGGCCAGCGCTGGCTGTCGCGCACGCTGGTCAGTCCCAGCCCGGCCGAGGCGATGGCCCTGGATCTGGCCCCGACCGACAAGATTGTGCGCCTGATCCGGGTGCGTCTGGCCGATGGCCAGCCCATCGCGATCGAGCGGGCCGCGGTCCCGGCCGCCATCCTGCCTTCGGGCGATCTGGTGCAGGATTCGCTGTACGCCGCGCTGCAGGTCTTGGGGGCGGCACCGGTGCGCGGGGTGCAGCGCATCCGTGCCGGCGTGATGAACCGCCCCGAGGCCGAACTGCTGGCCAGCGACCCCGGTGCGCCGATCCTGATTGTCGAGCGGCGCTGCTTTCTGGCCGATGACCGCCCGGTAGAGTTCACCGAGACACGCTATAACGGCGCCAGCTATGATTTCCTGACCGAGTTGCGGGCCTGAGCGGGCGGTATAGACCAGTTGGCCGGGTGCTTGCCAACTGGTATGATGCTGGTATGTGATGTTCCGCAGGGAGGCCATGCTGCGGATGCATCCGATTCTCAGGCAATTGCACGGTGGGCTGGTGGTGTCGTGCCAGCCGGTGACCGGTGGTCCGATGGACCGGCCCGATATCGTGGCGGCCTATGCCCTGGCGGCGCTGGATGGCGGGGCGGTGGGGCTGCGGATCGAAGGCATTGCCAATCTGCGCGCGGTCCGGCTGGCGACGGCGGGGCCGGTGATCGGGCTGGTCAAGGTCGACCTGCCCGGCAGCCCGGTGCGGATCACGCCATTGGTGGATCACGTCAACGCCCTGGCCGATGCCGGGGCCGACATCATCGCGTTCGACGCCACCGATCGCCCGCACCCGGTGCCGCTGGCCGCCCTGATTGCCGCCGTTCACGCGGCGGGTCGGCTGGCGATGGCCGATTGTGCCACGGCGGCCGACGGGGCTGCTGCGCTGGCGCTGGGGGTCGATCTGCTGGGCAGCACCATGGCAGGCTATACCGGGGCGACAGTGCCTGTGGGGCCGGATCTGGCGCTGGTCACGGCGTTGGCGCGGCTGGGGGCGTTCGTGGTGGCCGAGGGCCGCTATCAATCGCCTGCGCAGGCGGCGCAGGCCCTGCAGGCAGGGGCCAGCGCGGTTGTGGCAGGATCGGCGATCACGCGGCCCGAACATGTGACCGCATGGTTCGTGGCGGCCATGCAGGGCGTGCAGCCGGGGCCGGGCGCATGAGCGTGCTGGCAATCGATCTGGGCGGGTCCAAGGTGCTGGCGGCGCTGGTCGATGGTGGCCGGGTACTGGACCGGGCCGAGGCCGCAACGGATCGCGACGCAGGACCCGAGGTCTGGCTGGCGCAGATGGCCACGCTGGCCCGGCCCTGGTCGGGGCAGTTTGCGCAGGCCGGGGTCACGGTGACTGGTCTGGTCCATGCTGGCCACTGGTCTGCGATGAACCCCGCCACGCTGAATGTGCCGCTGCAATATCCGCTGGCCGCCCGGGCCCGGGCGGCGCTGGGGGTGCCGGTAACGTTGGCCAACGACGGGCATGCCGCCGCCTGGGGCGAACATGTGCATGGCGCAGGCATCGGGCAGGCCGATATGGTGTTTGTAACCGTGTCGACCGGCATCGGCGGCGGCATCATCGTCAACCGGGCGCTGGTCGCCGGGCGGTCGGGGATGGCGGGCCATGTCGGGCAATTGCTGCCGATGACCATCGACGGCGGCCGGTTCGAGGACAGCGCCTCGGGCCGCTGGATCGCGGCCGAGGCGGCGGCGCAGGGCCAGCCGGGCGATGCCCGCGCCATCTTTGCCGCCGCCGACCGGGGCGCGCCCTGGGCGCGGGCGATCATCGCCAGTTCGGCGGGCAAGGTCGCGGCGCTGATGCGCAACCTGCAACTGCTGTTCGACCCCGGGCTGATCGTCGTCGGTGGCGGCATCGGTCTGGCCAGCGGATATCTTGACCTGGTGCAGGCGGCGCTGGCCGACCTGCCCGACCTTTACCGGCCCACCCTGGCGCGTGCGGCGCTGGGCGCGGATGCCGGCGCGATCGGAATTGCCGCACTTGCCACCTCAACATCCATGGGAGAGATACAAAAATGAACCTGCGTACCCTGCTGGGCTGCACTGCCGCCGCGGCCTTTGCCGCTGTTGCCGCGCAAGCCGAAGTGACCGTGCTGGGATGGCCCGGCGGCCCCGAGGAAACCGCGCTGCGCGCCGTGACCGAGATCTATAACGCACAGCCCGGCCTGGCCGAAGAAAACCGGGTCGAACTGCTGTTCACCAGCCGTGACGGGTTTTTCGACAAGTTGCAGGTCGATCTGGCCGCAGGGTCGACCGCGTTCGACGTCAACCTGATCGCCACCTATTCCATCGGCCGCTATGCGCCCTTCATGGAGCCGATCACCCTGTCGGATCAGGCGGGCACCGTGTTTGGCGATACCGTCCTGTCGACGATGCAGTTCGGCGGTGCCCAGTACGGCGTGCCGACCGACCTGTCGCTGCATTTCCTGTATTTCCGGCAGGATCTGATCGACGCGCTGATGGCCGACCCGGCGGCGGTCACGCTTTATGGCGATATCGCCGAGCAATATCTGGGCGAGCGTCTGGCCCCCAAGGCGCCCGGCGAATGGACCTGGCAGGATTTTGCGGCCAATGCGCTGTATTTCAGCCAGTCGGTGAACCCGGCCAGCCCGACGCGCTATGGCACCGTGATCCAGATGAAGAACCTGCTGTTCAACATGATGGTGTTCCACTCCTGGCCGCGCAGCTATGGTGCCAACTGGATGGACGCGGACGGCAACATCACCATCGACAGCCCGGCCTATCGCACCGCGCTGGAAATGGCCAAGATGCTGTATGACGCCGGCGCAACCCCGCCGGATTCGACCAGCTATGAATATGCCGAGGCGAACGCCGCCTTCAGCAGCGGTCAGGTTGCCGCGATGATCCAGTGGAATGCCGCGGCATCCGAACTGATGGCCGCCCAGCCGACGACGGGCACCTTTGCCCCGCCTGCCGGCCCCGAAGGCCGCTTTACTCATATCCACGGTCTGGGTCTGGGCCTGAACGCGGCGGCCGAGAACAAGGACGGCGCGATTGCCTTCCTGCAGTGGATGTCCACCGAAGAGGCCGCGCTGGCCTATGCCCGCGCGGGCGGCGCGCCCGGGTTGGCCACCGCGACGGCGGCGCAACTGGCGGCCGAGCGGCCCGATCTGGTGCAGGTGGGCGAATATGCCTCGACCTACGGGTTCGTGATGAACGGCGGCACGTCGGAAAACGCGCTGTCGGTGTACGAAGCCCAGGCCAAGGAGTTCACCGGTTACTGGGCAGGCACCCAGGATCTGGACACCGCGATGGCCAACATCACCGCTGCGATGACCGATCTGTTGCAATAGGGTCGGCACAACATCACCAAAGGCAGGGCGCGGGTGGACACACCCGGGCTCTGCCCGGACCCGGGATATTTATGGACAGAAAATGAACAGTCCAAGGCGCGAAAATGCGGTGCTGGCCGCGCCGCTGGTGCTGTTCCTGCTGGCCCTGCTGGGTTTTCCAGTGATGCTCAGCGTCGTCTATGGCCTGTCGGAAACCACGTTCCAGACCCTGACGCGGCCGCGTTTCGTCGGGTTGGACAATTTTGCCCGCGTGCTGGGCGATGACGGGTTCTGGCAGGCGGCCTGGTTCTCGCTGCGGTTCGGGGTGATCACGGCGGTACTGCAATGCGCGCTGGGGCTGTTTCTGGCGGTGTACCTGGCCCCGCTGATCCGGCGACATGGCTGGATGGTGGCGGTGCTGATCATACCAATGATCGTCGCCCCGGCAATGATGGGGTTGATGTACCGCCTTGTGCTGCACGAATTCGCCGGGCCGGTGCCGCATTACCTGTATGCCTGGTTCAACTACAGCCCGCCGTTTCTGAATGCGGCCAATGTGTTCACCACCGTCGTCGTGGCCGAGGTGCTGCAATGGACGCCCTTTGCGTTCCTGTTGTTCCTGACCGCCTATCAGGCGATCCCGCAAGAGGTGCGCGAGGCGGCGGCGGTGGATGGAACCCGCCCCTGGCGGATGTTCTGGCGGATCGAGCTGCCCCTGATGCTGCCCACCGCGTTCGTGGCCCTGTTCATCCGTTTCATCGACGGGTTCCGGGTGTTCGACAACATCTACACTCTGGTCGGCGCCGGGCCGGGCGGGGTGACCACGTCGATGTCGATCTATATCTACGAGGCGTTCCTGCGGCAGGGCGATATCGGCCGCGCGATGGCGGCGGCGATCCTGCTGTTCGGCGCGGCCTTTACGCTGTTGACGCTGGCGCAACGCCTGATGCGGCGCGCGGCATGAGGATCGGCACCACCCTGCGCTGGCTGGTGTTCGGCATCGCCGCGTTCGTGATGAACTTTCCGGTGCTGGCGACCCTGATCACCGCCTTGAAGGCCCCGGGCGAGGTCAGCCGCAACCCGTCGCTGTGGATTGAGGAACCGACGTTTGCCAACTTCGCGACGGTTCTGACGATCAGCGACCGGCTGAACGTGTACCACTATCTGTGGAATTCGACCGTCGCGGCGCTGATCGGGGCGGTGCTGCCGGTCATCGTCGCCTTTCCCATCGCCTGGGCGATGGCGCGGCGCGGGGTGGGACGGGCGCTGCTGTTCCCGCTGGTGGTGAATCTGCGCGCGCTGCCGCTGATCATCTTCGCCATCCCGTTGTATCTGATGTATGCGGCGGCGGGGCTGCTGGATACGCGGCTGGGGCTGGGCCTGATCCTGGCCATCGTGAACCTGCCTTTGGCACTGATGCTGCTGGTCAACGCGGTGGCCGAGATCCCGCTGGAACTGGAAGAAGCCGCCCGCATGGACGGCGCGCGCACCCCGCGCCTGCTGTGGCGGATCGTGTTGCCGCTGTGCCGTCCGGCGCTGATCACCACCTTTGTCTTTGGCTTCATCACCGCCTGGAACGAGTTCCTGTTCGGCCTGATGCTGACCACGCAACGGGCGGTGCCGATGACGGTGGGGGCGTCGTTCTTCTTTGCCACGTCGGGCGGCGGGGTGCAGTGGGGGGTGGCGGCGGCGGTGATGATCGTGGCCGCCTTGCCGCCGCTGGCATTGGGGCTGGTGATGTACCGCCGCATCGCGGGGTCGATGGTCGCAGGCGCGGTAAAGGGATAGGCGATGGCCGAGGTCAGACTGGACGGGGTATCCAAATCGTTCAAGGGCACGCCGGTGATCCGTGACGTGTCGCTGACGGTGCCGGATGGCAGCTTTTGCGTGTTCGTCGGGCCGTCGGGCTGCGGCAAGTCCACCTTGCTGCGCCTGATCGCCGGGCTGGAGCAGGTGACGGCGGGCCGCATCCATATCGGCACCCGCGATGTGACCGCGCTGGAGCCGCAGGATCGTGCCCTGTCGATGGTATTCCAAAGCTACGCGCTGTACCCCCACATGTCGGTGCGCGACAACATCGCCTTCGCGCTGCGCACCGCCCGCCTGCCCGAGGCGCAGGTGGCCGCCAAAGTGGCCGAGGCCGCGCGGATGCTGCAACTGGAACCCTATCTGGACCGCAAGCCCGCCGCCCTGTCGGGTGGTCAGCGCCAGCGGGTCGCCATCGGTCGCGCCGTGGTGCGCGCGCCGCAGGCGTTTCTGTTCGACGAGCCGCTGTCCAACCTGGACGCTGCCCTGCGTGCCGAGACACGGCTGGAAATTGCCCGCCTGCACCGCGATCTGGCGGCCACGATGATCTACGTCACCCATGATCAGGTCGAGGCGATGACGCTGGCCGACCGGATCGTGGTGCTGAACGCCGGTGCGATCATGCAGCAAGGCACCCCGCGTCAATTGTACGAGGCCCCGCAAAACACCTTCGTCGCCCAGTTCATCGGCAGCCCCCGGATGAACCTGATCCCCTGCGCGCCTGACGGCCCCGGCATCCGCCTGGCCGGTGGCGGCCTGATCGCGCGCACCGGCGCGGCCGCCCATTGCGGCATCCGCCCGGAACATCTGACCCTTGACCCCACCGGCCCGATCCGGGCCCGGGTCGAGACGGCGGAGTATCTGGGGGCCGACCTCAGCCTTCATGTCGATGCCGGTGCCGATGGCCGGCTGAACCTGCGCCTGTCCGGCAGCGCCACGCTGCGGCCGGGCGATGCCATTGCCTTGGGTTTTGCCCCGGCACAGGCGCATCTGTTCGACGCAGCCGGGCAGCGCGCCTGACCCCTTTGTCTTGCTTCATTTTCTGTCCTGAAATATCCCGGGGTCCGGGGCAGAGCCCCCGGGGGGTGCGCAATCCCCTTGAGGGAGCCTGTTGATGCCAGCCCGTTTCGCACCACCCGACGCCGCCGCCCTGCCGCTGCACCTGATCGCCCCCGAAGGGCTGGACGCGGCTCTGGCTGCGCTGCCCGCCCCGCAGGCCGCCTATGCCCGCGCCATGGGCTTTGCCGCCGCACCCGGCGAAACGCTGGCCCTGCCCGGGCCGGACGGTGCCCTGACGGTCGCCTTGGTCGGCCTTGGCAAACCTGCCGCACAGGCGCGGGGCCGGTTTCAACCGGCCACCGCGGCCAGCCGCCTGCCCTCCGGGACCTGGCGCATCGTGACGGCACCACAGGGCACCGATCTGGCCGCCATCGCGCTGGGCTGGCTGCTGGAATCCTACCGTTTCGACCGTTACCGCAAGGCAGACGCCGCCCGCGCGCTGCTGGTTGCCCCTGCGACCATTGACGCCGCCCGCATCCAGACCATCGCCGATGCCGAGGCGCTGACCCGCGATCTGATCAATACACCCGCATCCGACATGGGCCCGGCCGAGATCGAGGCCGCTGTCCGTGCTGTCGCCGCGCCACACGGCGCGCAGGTGACTGCGATCACCGGCGACGATCTGTTGGCGCATGACTTTCCGATGATCCACGCCGTCGGCCGCGCCGCCGCCCCCGGGCGCGAGCCCCGGCTGATCGAGATGACGTGGGGCACGACCGGCCCCGCGCTGACGCTGGTGGGCAAGGGCGTCGCCTTCGACACCGGCGGGCTGGATCTCAAGCCCGCCGCCAGCATGGGCCTGATGAAAAAGGATATGGGCGGGGCGGCGACGACATTGGGCCTGGCGCAGGCCATCATGGCGCTGGGGCTGGCCGTCCGGTTGCGCCTGCTGATCCCGGCGGTGGAAAACGCCGTCGCGGGCAATGCGTTCCGCCCGCAGGACATCCTGACCAGCCGCAAGGGGTTGACGATTGAAATCAACAACACCGATGCCGAAGGCCGCCTGATTCTGGCCGATGCGCTGGCCTATGGGGCCGAAGGTGCGCCCGACCTGATGGTGTCGATGGCCACCCTGACCGGGGCGGCCCGGGTGGCAGTGGGCGGCGACCTCGCGCCGTTCTTTGCCGATCACGATGCCGATGCCTCTTGCTTGACCGCAGCGGCCGCCAGGGTGCACGACCCGGTCTGGCGGCTGCCCTTCCATGATCCCTACGAGGGGATGATCGAACCCGGCATCGCCGATCTGGACAACGCCCCGGCGGGCGGCATGGCCGGGGCGATCACCGCCGCGTTGTTCCTGCGCCGCTTTGCCGGCCCGCGCTATATCCACTTCGACATCGGTTGCTGGCAGGCCAGCGCCGCGCCGGGCCGCCCCAAGGGCGGGGTGGGTCAGGGCGCGCGGGCGCTGCTGGATGCCTTGCCGGACCTGTTGGGCCTCTAGACCATGGACCGCCGCCTGACCGCCGCCAACGGCCGCGTCGCCGCCCTGTCATTGGCCGGACTGGTGCAGGCCGACCTTTACACCCCCGGCCAGCCGCGCCGGGTGATCCGTCCCGTGGCCGACCTGCTGCGCGCCCCCGGCGGCGCCCGCGACCGGCAGGTACTGTTCGGGGCCGAGGTGACGATGTTGGAGGACCTCGACGGCTGGGCCTTTGTCCAGTCGGGCAAGGATGGCTATATCGGCTACCTTGCCAGCGCGGCGCTGGGCGCGCCGCTGGCGGCCACGCATCACGTCGCCGTGCCCGCCACCCACATCTACCGCGACGAGGATTTCAAATCGCCCGATCTGGCGCATCTGTCGTTTGGCGCCCGGGTGACTGTCGTGCACGAGGCGAAACGATTCCTGCAGACGCCCGACGGTTTCATCCCGAAAACCCATCTGTGGCCGCTGTCCAAGACGTTCACCGACCCCGCGACGGTGGCGCAACTGCATGTCGGGGTGCCCTATCTGTGGGGTGGCAATTCGGTGCTGGGGATTGATTGTTCCGGCCTGGTGCAGGCCGCGCTGATCGCTTGCGGGCTGGTCTGCCCCGGCGACAGCGACCAGCAACGCGCAGCGCTTGGGGCAGCACTTGCCCCGGATGCCCCGCCGCAGCGGGGCGATCTGTGGTTCTGGCGCGGCCATGTCGGCATGGTGGTGGACGGCGACACGCTGATCCACGCCAATGCGCATCACATGGCGGTGGCCTATGAACCCCTGACCCATGCCGCCCTGCGGATTGCGGCCCAGGGCGATGGCGAGGTGCTGGCCCGCCGCCGACTGTAGGGTGCGCATCCTGCGCACCTTTCTGGCCGGTTCAGGTGCGCAGGATGCGCACCCTACGCCAGGTCCAGCCGTTTCGGCTCCAGCACCCGCAATACCGCCGCCAGGTCATGGCCGCGCCGCAGCACCTGCCCATGTGGCCCCACCACCGCATACTGCCCTTGCCGCAACCGCAGCCGGGGGTGTTTTTCAACCCGGTACAGCGGGCTTTCCGCCGTGCGGCGAAAGATCGCGAATACCGCATGGTCGCGCAGGTGCGATATGCCATAGTCGCGCCACTCACCCGCCGCCACCATCCGGCCGTACAGCGTCAGGATCGGCAGCAACTCGCTGCGGTGAAAGGCCACCTGTTCGACGGGGCCCGCATTGGGGCCCGCATTGGGGTCTGTACTGGGGGCTGCATTGGGGGCTGCATTGCTGGCCGCCCCCTGCCGGGGGCCGGGAAACGGGATCGGGGGCGACAGGCTCATGCCAGCAAACCTGCCCGCCCCGGTTTGCAAAATCAAGCCGTCAGCCGCAGACAATCCCGATGATCCGCCCGGCCCCGTCAACGCGGAACCCGATCCGCCCGGGCAGCGCCGCGACCGGCTCGGCCCCCCGGATCAGCCGCACCGGGCGCAGGATCAGCACCCGTTCCAGCGCGGTGGCCGGTTGGCCGACCAGTCCGGCGAAAGGGGCCGCGCCACAGGTATCGGGCAATGGCAGGGTCAACACAGGCAACACCGCTGCAGGCCCTGCCACCTGCGATCCCGCGCAACCAGCCAGACCAGCCAGCGCCAGCAGCACCAGCCCTAGCCGCATGCCACCCCGGCGATGCGCCCGGCCGCGTCGATGCTGATGTTCACCCTTGTCTGGCTGAAATCCTGCGTCACCGCTTCGCCCGGCCGGATCACCCGCACCGGCACCGCAAACAGCACGCCCGCCAGCGCCGACTCCGGCCGCCCGACCAGACCCTGATAGGTCGGGGCCTGGCAGGCATCCATCTGCGGATCCATGTCCTGCACCTGCTGTCCGTCACAGCCCGCCACGGCCACCAGCGCGCACAGGCCCGCCAGGGGCATCATCCAACCTAACCGCATGTCACCGCCACAATCCTGCCTTCGGGTCCGATCTCGATATTCAGCCGATCCGGCCGATAGTCCATCGTCAACCGATCTCCGCTGCGAAAAATCCGGGTATCCTGCGCAAAGTCCATCACCGACAGTACCGTTTCCGACTGTCCGACCAGGGCCTGATCCGCCCCGCAATTGCCCGCGTCCGGCATGGTCGCCTCCACATGTTGCGCATAGGCTTGGCAACCGACCAGCAGGGCAAGCACGCTGAGGGTGGCCAGATGCGTCATACCGCAATGGTGCCAAAGCCGGGGCGGTGCTGGCAAGGGGAAAGACGGCTGGACATCGGCGGTCTGTTGCCGGAACCTTGGCGTCAGCAACCCCGTCAAGCAAAGGGCCCCCAGATGCGCACCCGTGCCGCCGTCGCCATCGCCGCAGGCAAACCGCTCGAGATCATGGAGGTGAACCTCGACGGCCCCAAAGCGGGCGAGGTTCTGGTCGAGATCAAGGCCACCGGCATCTGCCATACCGACGAATTCACCCTGTCGGGTGCCGATCCCGAAGGCCTGTTCCCCGCCATTCTGGGCCATGAAGGCGCGGGCGTGGTGGTCGAGGTCGGGCCGGGGGTCAGATCGCTGAAGCCCGGCGACCATGTCATCCCGCTGTACACGCCCGAATGCCGCTAATTCCCGTCCTGCCTGTCGCGCAAGACCAACCTGTGCACGTCGATCCGCGCCACGCAAGGGCAGGGCCTGATGCCCGACGGGACCAGCCGGTTCAGCATGCTGAACGGCACGCC
>Ga0105049_10006762_pt1 | contig 13345 bp, 10 predicted proteins | sample MAT06_FD_78087 | JGI IMG/M metagenome (GOLD analysis project Ga0105049, IMG submission 78087) | Freshwater microbial communities from Lake Fryxell liftoff mats and glacier meltwater in Antarctica - MAT-06 | ecosystem: Environmental > Aquatic > Freshwater > Ice > Liftoff microbial mat | place...
CCCCACAGTCGTCGCAGCGTGCCCGCGCAAAGCCGTGGACAAACTCGGCCTGCCCTGAGCTTGTCGAAGGGCCGCATTCCAGATACTTGCGAAAGACTTTCTCCACATACCCGGGCGGGGTGTGGTGGTCGCCCTGGCCGTCAAACTGCCCGGCGCTTGCCAGTTGCAGCCTGGCCTTGAAGTGTTCGGCCACGGTACGGTACAGCAGGCTGCGCTCGGGGTGGCGGTGGTTGTAGACTTTGGTGGCCTTGGTGGGTTGGGCGGCCTTGGGCTGCGCCGCCTTTGACGTGGCGTGCAGCGGGACATGTTGGTGTGCCCACGGATGTGCTGGTGAAAACGCTGCGGTGATCGGTGAAGCGGGCCTTGCATGGGGCTGTGCCAGTCTGGGTGGAGACTGGTGTTGCCACTATAGCTGTGTTTGCGTACAGCACTACGCCACAAGTACCTGTCTGTGGTGCTTCGCGCCCGCGCCCAGGTCTCAACCTACGGTATTGCTCATTCCATTTCTAATTCATAAGTGAAGTTAAAAGTGCACCCATGATCCACGGCCATCACACAATGGAGCCCGCCCTGCTCGGGTCGTCTTCCAAAGTCTTTAGCGCCATAGTCAAGTGATCGTCCAAGGCGACGAGGCTCTTGAAGATCCGGTTATGGAAGAACTTCTCCCGTAGCCCATCCCAGACATGCTCAATCGGATTGAGCTCCGGGGCATAAGGAGGCAGTTTTGACAGGTAGATGTTGGCCGGCGCCTTCAGGCTGTCACTGCGATGCCAGCCCGCACCGTCAATCACCGGTGCGCGTGCTGCGCAGCACTACAACGTTGAGATCGCCAAGGACAAGACTGGACTGCTGGTGCAGGCCATCACCTGGACCAAGAAGATCAAGCCCGGCAGCGCGGCGATGCACCCCGGCGTGTACTGCCTGCGCACGACGCTGGCGGAGCTGGACAACGCCACGCTGTGGCGCACTTACACGATGCTGACCAACCTGGAGTCGGTGTTCCGCAGCTTGAAGACCGACCTCGGCCTGCGCCCGGTGTTCCACCAGGTGGAGCGCCGTGTAGAAGGGCAGCTGTTCATCAGCGTGCTGGCTTACCACTTCGTGCACCTGCTGCGCCTGCGGCTCAAGGCCCGGGGCGTCGACGACAGCTGGCAGGCGCTGCGCGAGGCGATGTCCACGCAGCAGCGAATGACGGCCTCGATGCAGCGCCGCGACGGCCGTGCCGTGCATGTGCCCAAGGCCACGCGGCCTGAGGCGCATCACCACAAGATCAACACGATCCTGGGGCTGTCGCCCAACCCTGGCGGTACGCACCGGGTGCTCGTGTCGGGCCGATCCGGCAGTCAGCCCGACACCACGCGGCACAACACAGAAGTAGAGCCAGACGCGTGACGGATTGATCATGGTCTTATCCTGCTCGAGTGCACAGGCCGGTTGCGCCAGAAGCGAAAGTGCGGGGACTGCAGCCTCGTCTACCAGTTGCCTGCTGACGTGTGGCAGTTGCCAGTCCAAGAAAAGAGCTCAGCGCAAGCTATCGGCGCGGAGGCAATGGCGTTGGCGATGTTTGCAGCGACGCGGGTAATTCTGTTTCAGCCCTAAACACTTCAGGTGCAGGTTCAAGCTTGAGTTGCACAACGGGTGCCACGGTGTTGCGGTAAAGGCCACTGACCAAAGCTCCAGCGGTGATCAGACCGACCAGGGCGGTCACGATAGCGGCAAGCATGACCCAACGGGCCGCTCTTTCGGCCGCCCGGGCAGCGCGATCCGCCAAACTCGACGGAGTACCTGAAAGCCTGCTCCTGGCGCAGCGCCTCCTTGTGACTTAACCACTGGTTGCCAGAGACCGCATGCCATCGCCAAAAAGCCAATTTTCGGCAAGAGCCCGCCGTAGCTGTGACTCACCCTTCTCCCCCGCAGCCCAAGCGTCAAAGTCCGCCCAATTCTCGCAAGGGCAGATCTGATCCGCAGGAACGCCCTGCAACGCTGGCGTTTCGCGGATCACTTCATCGCTGACCATTTGCTACCCTCGTCGCTCTATGCAAACCGCCAGTATGACAGCGGCAAATTCGGCAAAGGAGTTGAGGTTGGCCATCGATGCAGACGCCGGTCACGAGTATTCCATCGAAGTTATGGCTCATTCGACGAGATGTCTGCCAAGTCGAGACATACGTAACCCGTAGATCCGCGGTTCGAGCCCGAGGTCGGGGAGCCAACAAACCCGAAATGAACCTAGCACTCAGGTCACAAGCCTAGGGGGGCAACTGGCCGGCCCGCGCATCCTCGCTCGGCGCGCCCTGCTCTAGCCAGGCCGCGAACGATTCCATGCGGTGCGCGAGCTGCCATTCGTCGAGGACCGTGCGGGCGATCGCGCGCGCGGCACCGGGGACGGTGCTGGTCTCGACATGGTCGAGCAGCCATTGCTCGAACGCGTCCGGCTCGGGATCGTCGTGTGCGGCCCGCTCGAGCAGGTCGCGCCGGATGGCCAGCCCGATCGAATCGGGAGTCTGATCGCGCTTGCGGGCGCGGCTACGCCCTTCGGACGCGTCGAGCGCGGCCAGGAGCGCTGTGCAGACGCGGGCTGGGCGCATCGTGTCCGCTACCACCAGCGTGGCGCCGACGGTGGCGAATGGTCGGCGACGGCGAGCGACGCCCGCAGCGCGACACCGGGCCCCGGCGGGCGAAGAAAGCCGCGCTCGACTGCGGCGAGGTCGAACTCGACGCTCGCGAGGTCGGTCGCCAGTACTTCGTCCGACGGCGTGGCTTGCAGCGTCATGCAGGACTTGAGGTAGCCTGAGCAGCCACGGCAGACATCGAGGGCGAACCTCGACTTTTTGTCGTCGACGACCAGCGTGCCGAGTGTCTCGTGATCTGTCGTTGCGCAATAGGTGCAGGCCAGCACCGGCATCGGCCAGCCGGCGCCGCAGCGTCCGCAGCGCAGGTGACGTGCCCGCTCGATGCCGCGTACCTCGGCGAACGCCGGCCATGCCCCGCACACCGGGCAGTAGCCTTGCGACCAGTGAGATCTGTGGCTGGCCGCCCAGTCGCGCGCGCAGGCGTGCAGATAGGGCATCGGCAGCAACTGGGCGAGCGTGCGAAAGCCCTCCGGCGAGGCGCCAGTTCGCAACGCCCGCAGATCCAGCGCCGCGTGGTCGCCGTTGATGGCTGCCAGGAACACCGCGAGCGCTTCGTCGGCCGACGTCTCTTGAGCCTGTTTCACATCGCCCGCCAGAGCATGCAGGCCCTGGGCGCGTGCGACGCTGGTCACGCGATCCAGCAGCCGCGCGACCGCGCGGCCATCCGGCTGCAGCACCGCACCAGCGAGCAGCGGCGCCAGATCGGACGCCGCCGCCGCAGTCGTCGTCGTGCGAGGCGGATCCGCATCCCAGGCCGGATTGGAAAGCTCGACAGCGACCTCGCGCACGACGCGCAACCACGCCGTCCATTCGGGATGCGCCTCGGCCAGTGTGTCGAGCCGTGAAACCGCGCTCATCGGGCGTTCATACTGCGCTCATCGCTGGCCGAACTCACGTGCCTGGCTGGCCGAGTCCAGCGCAGGCGTCGCGACGGGCACCAGGCGTGGCGTTTCGTGATAGGGGCGCGAGCCCTCGTGCATTCGCACGAATTCAGGGCGGTTGCCAGTGTCGCCGCCGGGCCCGCCGCCTTGCGTGCGCGTCGCCTCCGGGCTGCTGCACGCGGCGAGCACCACGGTGAAAGTGCCCAGCAGCCGCCTCATGGTGCGTTGACCTCGGGGACGAACACGATGGCGGTGCGCACGATGAGGCCGCCCGCAAGAATCAGCGTGGCCGCGACGGGCAGGCCGCTTTCGCCCTGCGGTCTGCGGCGGATCGCCGCAATCAGCGGGAGCACGATTCCGATGGCGATGCCGATTGCAAGCACGATTCCCCAGACATTTAGCCAGCCGCGAGCGGCCGGGCCGAGCCAGACGAACAGCACGATCAGCACGAGAATCTGCACGCCCAGCAGCCAGGTCAATATGCGTTGCAGCGCTGCCACTGCAGGACTTTGCCAGCGCAGCCAGCGCGCGCCCAGCACCAGCAGCGCAGCCGACATCGTGACGGCGGACACGATGAACAGCATGCCGAACAGCGGCGTGTCCGACCAGATAGGCCGGTTCAGCACCGAAATCATGACGCCGGTATAGCCGGTGATGACGAGCGCAAAGAAGGCGCCGGGCACGGCGACAAGGGTGCCGAGCCAGCCGGGCGGCCGCAGGCGCCGGGCGAACTTCCAATCAAGATGACGCTGCTCGGCGAAAGCCGCGACGAACGACAGCAGCGCAAAGAAGCCGAAGGCGGTCACCGCCCAGGATCCGATCGACATCGGAACCCAGTACTTGAACATAGGCCGCAGCGTGTGGTTCTCGATGAACAAATGCCAGAACCGGTCGGGGCGCCCCAGGTCGACGATCAGCACCACGCCGATCACCGCCAGCAGCGGCAGCGTGATCAAGTAGCCCAGGCGGGCCACTCTCCGGTCGCTCTCGCGCCCGGAGAGGTCGATCATCGCCGAGAGAAAGTAGGTGCCGCCGGCCAGCGCGCTGAGCATGAAGTGCGCAACGATGAGCCAATGCCAGTGCGGCGAGGCGGTGAACCAGGTGCTGCTTGGTGCGTCGATCATGATCAGTCCCGGTCAGCTTCGCCCTCGCGACGGTCGCGGAAGTTGAACAGGCTGACGAGGCCGACAACAAGCGCCCCGAGCATCGTGAACAGCGCGCCGGGAGCGAGGTTCCGGCTCGGCATCTTCGGGTCGGGCGGAAGCCCGTACACCTCGGGCTTGTCAACCAGCAGGAAGAACGCGTTCAGCCCGCCCAGCATCTTGTCGTCCGCACCGTACAGAACGGCGCGCTTCTCGCCGGCCGCGTGCAGCTGGTCCACGCGGCGGGCCGCGCGCTCCTTCAGTTCGCGAACCGGCCCGAACACGATGGAGTCCGTCGGGCATGCCTGCGAGCATGCTGGTTCCATGCCGACCTGCAGGCGGTCGTAGCACAGCGTGCACTTCTGGGCAGTGTTGGACACCGGGTTGATATCGATGACACCGAACGGGCACGCCGCGATGCAGGCCTTGCACCCGTTGCAGCTGTCCGACTGGATGACGACGGTGTCGAATTCGGTGCGGATGATCGCGCCGGTCGGGCATACCTCCAGGCAACCCGCCTGCACACAGTGCTTGCAGACGTCGCTCAACATGGTCCAGCGACCGTCGCGACGGTCCTCATCGAACTGCTCGACGAACTTCACGTGCCGCCAGTGGGTGCCGTCGAGCTTGCGCGTGTTGTCATAACTGTCCCCCGACATCGTGCTGCGCTCGTCGTCCAGCGCGGGCAACTGGTTCCACTGCTTGCACGCGACCTCGCAGGCCTTGCAGCCGATGCAGACTGTCGGGTCGGTGAAGAATCCCATCGGTTCGGCCATGGTTAGCTCCTGGTTGCGCCTGGTCAGGCCTTCTGGATGTTGCACACGAAGACCTTGCCTTCGTGCATCGTGACGTTAGGGTCGCCGACCAGCGCGCTCATCTCGTTGACGACGTCGCCGGTGGACAGGCCTTCCCACCCCCAGTGGAACGGCATGCCGACCTGGTGCACCGTCTGGCCGGCGATTTTCAGGGGCTGCATGCGCCGCGTCACCAACGCCTTGGCGTGCACCGAAGCCCGCGGGCTGGTGATGCGAACGCGGTCGAGATTGGCGATGCCCTTCTCGCGCGCCAGCTCCGGTGACAGCTCGACGAAGAGCTCAGGCTGAAGTTCGGTGAGCCACGGGTTCCAGCGGCTCATTGCGCCCGACAGGTAATGCTCGGTCAGCCGGTAGGTGATGATGACGTGCGGGTACTTCGGATCCGCGACCTCGGCCAGCGGGTTGCCGTCCACCTTCCAGTACTTGAGCACCGGGCTCGACTGCTGCTTGTACATCGGGTTGCGCACCACCGACTCGGCCGGCTCGTAATGGGTGGGAAGGGGCCCGTCCACGAGCCCCTTCGGAACGTACAGCCAGCCCACTCCGTCCGGCTTCAGGATGAACGCGTCGGTGCCGGACAGCGCGTCCATGCCGGTCGCGCCCGGCCTGGCCTTGGCGGTGGGCGGCTTGGTAACGGGAAAATCCGGCACGTCCAGGCCGACCCATTTGAGCTGCGCCTCGTCCCACCAGACGTATTTCTTGCGTTCGCTCCACGGCCGACCCTGCGGGTCTGCGGACACGCGGTTGTACAGAATGCGGCGGTTCGACGGCCACGCGAAACCCCAGCCAAGCTGCGCGCCGCGCACGCCGGGCTTGTCGGCCTCGCGGTTCGCAGAGCGGTTTTCGCCCGGCGAAGGGAACACGCCGCAGTAGATCCACGATGCGCAGCTTGTCGAGCCGTCGTCGGCCAGGTCTTCGGCGCTGGCCACGTGGCGGCCGGGGTTGTCGCTGTAGTAGCCGTTGATCTCTTTGAGGATCTTCTCGGAGCCCGGCTCGCCAAGTTGCCGTTGCCGCTCGTCGTCGGCCTCATAGTCCCACACCAGGCGCTTGAAACCCTCGTCGCGCGGCAGCGTCGAGTCTGCGTAGTGCTTCTTCAGCCGCTTGCCGAGCTCATAGGTGAAATACATGTCCGTGCGGCAATCGCCCGGCGGCTCGGCCGCCTTGTAGTGCCACTGCAGCAGGCGCTGCGTGTTGGTGAAGCTACCGTCGTACTCGGCAACCTGCGCCGACGGGAAGAAGAACACCTCGGTCGCGATGTCGGCGGTCGCGACTTCGCCGGAGCGCACTTCAGGCGCCGTCTTCCAGAACATCGCCGTCTCGTGCAGCCAGTTGTCCTTGACGACCAGCCACTCGAGCTTGCGCAGGCCCGCCCGCTCGAGCTTGGCGTTCAGCGAGGTGGCGGGATTCTGGCCGATGCAGTACATGCCCTTGACGCGACCGTCGTTCATCGCGACGAACATCGGCATGTGCGAGTGGTCGCCGATGATCTTCGGGTGCCAGCCGTAGCCGAAGTCGTTTTCGCGCGTCGCTGCGGGACCGTACATCGACTTCAGGTACGAGACCATGAACTTCGGCGTGTTGGCCCAGTAGCCGGTGGGCTGCGTCTCCTCGACCAGCCATTCGGCAAGCGACGCGTGCGAGTTCAGCGCCGATGGGTGCGGCATGTAGCCGTGGATCGAGTGGTACAGCGTCGGGATGTCGGTCGAACCCTGGATCGACGCATGGCCGCGCAGGGCCAGGATGCCCGCGCCGGGGCGCCCGACGTTGCCCAGCAGAAGCTGCAGCAGCGCCGCGCAGCCGATGATCTGCACCCCGTAGGTGTGCTGCGTCCAGGCGACGGCGTAGGCGATCGACGTTGTCCGCTCGGCGCCGGAGTTGTCGAGGATCGTTTGCGCGACACGCAGGAACATGTCGCGCGGGCAGCCGGTCACCCGCTCGACCATCTCGGGCGTGTAGCGCGCGAAGTGGCGGCGCACGATCTGCAACACGCAACTCGGGTTGGCAAGGGTCTCGTCGCGCTGGTCAGGCGCAGTGACGAGTGCCTGCACCATCTTGTCGTACGGCGGACCACTCGCCGCGATCTTCACTGCCCGCCTGGACATGTCGTCGCTCGGGCCGCCGCCGTCCTCGCGGCCCGGGTCACGCTGCCCGTCGTCGCGCTCGGCATCGGCCTGCTGCGCGCCGGAGGTCCTGCTCCCCGATTTGGCGTCCGAGCCGGCGTACTTCCATGACGACGCTTCGTACTCGCCGATGAAGCCATTGAAGGGCCACTCCTCGGCGTCGCCGGTGTAGGCCATCAGGCCGGAGAAGACACCGCCGAGATCTTCGGTGTCGCGGAAGTCCTTGGAGATGATCGTCGCCGCGTTGGTGTAGGTCGTGACGAAGGTCCGGAAGAAGGGGTCCTGGTTCCAGCGCTCGCTGTTCAGCACGTGGTTGACGAGTCCGCCGAGAAAGGCGATGTCCGAGCCGGCGCGCAGCGGCGCATAAATGTCGGCCATCGCGCTGGTGCGTGTAAAACGCGGATCGACATGGATCAGCTTCGCGCCGTGCTCGACCTTGGCCTTCATGGGCCAGCGGAACGCGACCGGATGGTTCTCCGCCATATTGGAGCCCATGATCAGCACGCAGTCGGAATCCGCCATCGCTCGCGGATACATGGTGGCCGCACCGCGACCGAGCCTGGTCCCCAGACCGGGGACACTTGAGCTATGTCATATTCGCGCTTGATTTTCGATCGGCACGATGCCCAGGCCACGCATCAGCTTCTGCTGGATGTGGTTCCACTCGTTGTCCAGTGTGGCGCCACCTAGCGAGAAGATCGACGTCGTGCAGTTGACCAGCTTGCCGTTGCCGAGCCGCTCGATGAAGGTCTCGTCGCGGGTCTTCTTCGTCAGCTCGGTGACGCGGGCCATCGCCCGCTCGAGGTCCCACACCTCCCAGTCGGCCGCACCAGGCGCCCGGTGCAACACCTGCGTCGGCCGGTTCGGATTGACGTGAAGCTGGAAGATGGCCGCGCCTTTCGGGCACAGCGTGCCCTCGCTGTGGGGGCTGCGCGCATCGCCTTCGATGTTGACGATGCGACCGTCAACGGTGTGGATCAGCGTGGCGCAGCCCACGGCGCAATACGGGCAGATGCTCGGCGTGGCTTTCGCATTGCTGATGCGCAACTGCTGCGCGCGCGCGGCGGTTGGCGCCAGGCTCATACCGGCGCCCACCAGGCCGCCAACAGCGGTACCGCCACCGGCAAGCAGTCGGCCGAAATCGCGTCGTGAAATTCCCATTTTGCGCTCCTGTAACAGAGTGATGAGCTGTCGGTCTGACCCAATGACGGACTACATCGACACTATAGCAGCGAACCCTGTACCTAAGCCGGACGAGCCGGAATCGAACAGGCAAAAAACATCCTCGGTCGTGCGCAAAATTGTTGGACGTTCAACCGATTTACGTCGTTGCAAATGTTCTCGAGCAAGCCGGGAGAAATGTCGTAACCTATTGGGTTTATAGGCGTTTTGCCTTTGGCGTCTTGGGCGCTGGTTTCATTCTGGCACATTGCAATTCTTCTCACAAATCGCGAAGACTCAACTTGTTGGTGACTAAGCGAAGCGATCGGATATTTTTCACGTGTACCCTTTGGACCGAACTGGAAAGGCTTACCTTAATGCTTCCTCAGCCACGCACAACCGTCCAGCCCAAACTACCGAGTTCGGGGGCACGGCGCCCGTCGTACGTATCGAGGTTCCCGATGCGCCGTAAGCGATGAGCCTTGCCGACCCATTGCTAGCCACGCGGCCTCACATCCCGTCGATCGATCGCCTGCTTCAGGGCGAGGCGCTACATGCCGTCGTTGCCCGGCACGGCCACGTTCGGGTACGCGACGCCCTGCGCGAGAGGCTTTCCGCGCTGCGCGAGCGGTGGGCTTCCGAGCCCGCGTCGGCTTTCGAGGCCGGTGCTCTGGCGCTGGCGATCGGACGGACACTCGACGACGCGTCAGCTCCTTCGCTGCGCCCGGTGGCGAACCTGACCGGCACGGTGCTGCACACCAATCTCGGCCGCGCGCTGCTGCCCGACGAGGCGATCGAGGCCATGGGCCGCGCCGCGCGCGAGCCATGCAACCTCGAATTCGATCTCGACGACGGCGAGCGCGGCGAGCGCGACGCGCATGTCAAGGCGCTGGTGTGCGGGCTGACCGGCGCCGAGGCGGCGATCGTCGTCAACAACAACGCCGCCGCAGTGCTGCTGGTGCTGAACACGCTGGCCGCGCGACGCTCGGTGATCGTCTCGCGGGGCGAGCTGGTCGAGATCGGCGGGCAGTTTCGGGTGCCCGACATCATGGCGCGTGCCGGGGCCCGCTTGCACGAGGTCGGCACGACGAATCGCACGCATCTTTCCGACTACGCCGACGCCATCGGTCCGCGCACGGCGCTGTTGATGAAGGTGCACCCCAGCAACTACGAGATCCGCGGATTCACGGCATCGGTGCCGAACGAGCGGGTCGCGGCGCTGGCGCACGAGCGCGGTCTGGTGTCGTTTGCGGACCTCGGCAGCGGCACGCTCGCCGACCTGCGTGCATGGGGCCTGCCCCACGAGCCGACCGTGCGCGAGGCGCTTGCCGCCGGTGTCGACCTCGTCAGCTTCAGCGGCGACAAGCTGCTGGGCGGCCCGCAATGCGGCATCGTCGCAGGGCGGGCGGCGCTAGTCGCGCGGCTGCGGCGCAATCCGCTGAAGCGCGCGCTGCGGGTCGACAAGCTGACGCTTGCAGCGCTGGGCGAGGTGCTGCGCCTGTACGGCGACCCCGATCGCCTGGCGGCCCGGCTGCCGACGCTGCGCTTGCTTACGCGCCCGCGCGCCGACATCGCAGGCGTCGCGGCCGTGCTGGCCGATGCGCTGCACGCGCGGCTCGGCGCGCATGCTACCGCGCGGGTCGTCGCCTGCGCCAGCACGATCGGCAGCGGCGCGCTGCCGGTGGCCGGCCTGCCGAGCGTGGGGGTGCGCATCGAAGGACGCGGTTCGCGGCGCGAGCGCGACCGCCAGGCCGCGCGCCTGCTGGCGGCGCTGCGCGGCCTGCCGCTGCCGGTCATCGCCAGGCTCGAGGACGGGGCCGTGCTGCTCGACTGCCGCTGCCTCGAGGACGCTGCACCCGTGTTGCTATCATTGGCCGCGCTGCGCTTGGACGGCCAGGTCTGAGCTTCGGGCCGGCCGACGAAGGGCAGAAGAAACAAGCATCAAGAAGACCAGGAAGAGCGACGTCCCCGGTGGGGCGCCCGGACTTCAAATCCGGTGGGAGGCGCGTCGCGCGTCTCCGGTGTGTTCGACTCTCACCTCTTCCGCCCCTCCGGCACGTCCGACGCGCCGCGCTCCACCTACGGCGCTTCGCCGAGCAGTTTCGCATGCTCGTCGCGCATGCGCCGCACCTCGCCGACGCGCAGCGTTGCGCCGACGCCGTCCAGGCACTCCAGGATCTCGATGGCGAGTCCACGACCGGTGCCGATCGCGTCGCGGTACTGCGCGACGGAGAAGCTGCCGTCCGCGGACGAGGTGGCCAGCGTCGCGGCGGTCGACGCCAGGCCCGCCAGCGTCGTGCGCAGGCAGAAGCGGTCGGCGCCGACCCGGTGCACCATCCCTGCGGCGCGCCGACGGTACAGCAGCTCGGTCAGCAGACGCAGATCAACCCGGGCGGCCTGCGCGAGTTCCCGCGTGCGCGGCAGCGCGGTGGCGGTTTCGGCGCCGGTGCCGCGCAGCAGCGGATAGACGGACTCCCACAAGTCGCGATCGCCGGGGTTGGCGGCCACGTCGTGCTCGACCCGCCGCGCCACGCCATTGCGCACGGCGATACCACGGGGCGATGCCCCACCGTGCAGAAACGCTTCGAACGCCGGCACGGGCAGCGACGGTGCGATGCGGTCGCGCAGCTCTTTTACGCGCATGCCGTGCACGGCCGGATGCAGCGTGTGAAACGCCTCGAGGCAGGCGTGTGTGGCTTGCTCCCAGTCGGCGTGGCGCTCGCGTGTGACGCCGACGCGGGGGTCGCGGCCGATCACCACCACGTCGAGCGCGTCGCGAAGCGCCTGGGCGGCCTGCGGCGTGAGGTTGAACATCAGCTCGAAATGGTCGAGGTCAACAGCACCGGGCGCTTCCAGCAGGTCTGGCAGCACGTCGTCAGCGCAGGCCCGTGAGAGCGCGTCCAGCTGAGCCACGCGCTCGGTGCGCCGACCGCGACCGGTGACAAATGGATTGAGCACCACGCCCCCGCCCAGCGTGCGCTCGGCCGCCGAGTCGCGCAGGATGAAGCGGTCACCGTGCAGCGCCGCCAGCGGCTCGTCAACAACGAGGTGGGCCAACGCGCTCGCGCCGGGCACCAGCCGCTGGCCGGCGATTGGCACCACGCGCGCCATGACGTCGCGGCAGCCGTGGTGCAGATGCACGCGCGCCGCCGGCCCCGGCACCCGCGCCCCGGGCAGCAGCCGAAGCCGGGTGTCGAGCCGCCACGTCGGGCGGTGGATCGCGTCCGCCACGATCCAGTCGCCGCGGGCAACGTCGGCCAGAGCCACGTTCGCGAGGTTGATGGCGCAGCGCTGTCCACCGCGCACGCGCGCCACTTCGCTGGCGTCCACGTGAAGGCGGCGCACGCGGGCGGCCACGCCGCCCGGCGAGACGAGCAGGCGGTCGCCAACGGCCGCCTCACCGCTGAAGACGGTGCCGGTCACGACCGTGCCGCTGCCGTCGACGGTGAAAGCGCGGTCGACGGCAAAGCGAAAATGCCGACCGGACTGCCAGCGCGCCTGCGTCGCCTCGGCAGCGGCGCGCAGCATGGAACTGACGGCTTCGATGCCCTCCCCCGTCACCGGCGATGCCTCGACGACGTCCAGGCCCTCCAACGTCGTGCCGGCGACGAGTGCTTCGATCTCCGAGCGCACCTGCGACCGCCGCGCCGCATCGACACGGTCGACCTTGGTCGTCACCGCCAGTCCTCTGCGAACGCCGAGGAGGTCCAGGATCTGCACATGCTCGACCGTCTGCGGCATCACGCCGTCGTCGGCGGCGACGACAAGGAGCGCGAAGTCGATGCCGCAGACGCCAGCCACCATGTTGCGGACGAACCGCTCGTGACCGGGAACGTCGACAAAACCGACCAGCGGTCCCCCGGCCGGCGACCCGTGAGCGAAGCCGAGGTCAATTGAGATACCTCGGGCCTTCTCCTCGGGCAGGCGATCGGTGTCAACGCCAGTGATTGTGCGCACCAGCAACGTCTTGCCGTGGTCGATGTGGCCAGCGGTAGCGACGATCATCGTATCGATCGGCGAGCCGTCGAAGTCTGCCGTGCTGCGAACCCAGCGGTGGCAGGTAAGGCCGCGGCCAGCGACCGGGCAGCGGCCCAAGTCACCGCTCCTCGGCGCGCTGCGGCGCGAAAAGCGCGGCGAGGCGCGGCAACCGGATGTCGCTTGCTGAAAGCCGCTGAGCACGTGCTATCTGCCGAGAAAAGAGTGTGAAGCATTCGGTGAGCGGGGTGGCTGTTTTGGGTTCGCACTGTGATGACCTTGCCCCTGAATTCCGTATCTCCTAACCGAGATCAAAAAGGGGATTGACGGTCGTGAACCGCAAGCCAGTTTTGCTCAAACTGCATCGGCGTGATGTAGGCCAGCGCCGAATGCAGTCGCCAACGGTTATCCTGAGGCAGCCCTGCGAGGGTCTCGTCCTTCGCCTCGCGCCGCACAGAAAACTGTTGTCCATGAAAGCGATCCACCTTTAGAAAAATAGGCATTTCAACCGCGTGAGCCCAAGTATGACACCGTAGACCATCCTGAGAAAACGGGCGTCCCCTGAAATGACAGTCTGAATCCCCAAGAATTTGCGCCCCATCATCGCAAACCACGCAC
>Ga0105049_10006764_pt1 | contig 13343 bp, 10 predicted proteins | sample MAT06_FD_78087 | JGI IMG/M metagenome (GOLD analysis project Ga0105049, IMG submission 78087) | Freshwater microbial communities from Lake Fryxell liftoff mats and glacier meltwater in Antarctica - MAT-06 | ecosystem: Environmental > Aquatic > Freshwater > Ice > Liftoff microbial mat | place...
TGTCCAACGTCAAACCGTGATTTTCCCAATTGATCATCCCGCCGGGGGTTATAAATCCATGTTGTCCAACGTCAAACCGTGATTTTCCCAATCCATCATCCCGCCGGGGGTTATAAACCCCCGTCTAATAGCCCAAGTCCTCTTTAAGAGGACTAAAAAAATTAGGCGTAATTTATATTACCGTTCCCCAGTCGTCTTCAGACGACTTCAGCTTTCAGACGGGGGTTTCCAACCCCTGACTGGCGGACTGGCGGACTGGCGGACTGGCGGACTGGCGGACTGGCGGACTAAAATTTAATCCGACAAAACTAAAAAATAATTATTCAAAAATATGTCTTTGTGGCAACTTTATTATCACATTGTTTGGGCAACGAAAGAACGTCAACCACTAATTATGCCCCATAAAGAACGTGACCTTTATGATTACATGATTGGGAAATCAGATGCTCTCCGTTGTATAGTCCATGCAATCGGAGGTATGGAAGACCACATTCATTTAGTTGTATCTATTCCCCCGACAATGGCAATTGCAGAATTTGTAAAAAACATTAAAGGAAGTAGTTCTTACTATCTCAACCACACGCTTACCGCTACATCAAATAAATTTGGTTGGCAAGAAGGATATGGTGTATTTTCTTTGGGCAGTAAGCAACTTGAACAAGCTGTTAATTATGTCAAAAATCAAAAAAATCACCATTTACAAGCAACAACTAATTCTCATTTAGAAAAAGTATAAACATTGTCGTATTTTCGCTAATTCTTAAGTAAGATTAATGCAAATATCATAACTAATTAAACAAAAAAGATGAGGTGATAATCTTTTGACTGAAAATCCTGTATCAACAACCTCCGCCGAAGTGCGATCGCTCCTCATAGAAGCCTTACAACTTGACCTTGTGGGGCCAACACCCGATGATGCTGTCCACGCTGAAGAAACTTTAGATCAAGCCCCCTCAAAGTGGTATCTTACAGGTTTCCTAGTACCCTACGGCACACCAGTTGAGGAACGTACAGATAACTCTGGCGATGAGGAAATGGACGAAGTTGGACGTGTTGGCTCTGGCGAAGACGAAAATATTCCAGAGAAAGCCTTTGCCCGTAAAGCCTTTTTCCCTTCTTCAATGGGGTTAAGTGTGCTTTTACCCCAAAACGTTAACCAACTTCATGTTACTGTTCAGTGGGGCGATTACCAGCCACTAATCAAACCAGAAAACGAAGTAAAAGAAATTACTTTTACAGGTGATTGGCAACGCACTCCTAGACAGGCTGAACTTACAGTACCGTTGCATACAAAGGTCAGACCGACTCAATTAGACCTTGGTTTAAGTCTAGACAATACAACTAAACAACTAGAGATTCCGCTTAGTGGCAGCAGTTCTCCAATATACTTAGATGTTCCTAACAGCGAAGGTTTGCAACTGGTTATCTCAGTCCGCCCCGTAACCTCTGAGGAATTAGTACCAGCCGGAACACGCTCAGTTTCAGTATTCTTAGTTAATCATCGCCGCCCTAGCCCTGACCAAAAGCGGGATGCTGCTTATGCTTTCCAAACAAAGTTAATAATTCAGACAGCCGAATCTTTTGTGCCACGTCCCAATTTACGGGGGCGTGATGGTAATGACCCAGATGAAAAAGTTGCTGATTTGCAATACCGGGATGATTATGAATATGCTGTTGGTCATAACGTTTCTGCGATCGCGATCGCAGTTGCAAATCCCAATGGTGGCTGTCAGGAAGTAAGAACAGCTTGGATACCAACTGCTGACGTAGAAAAGGTAATTGCAACCCAAGTTAAAGATGTCGAAGTCGGCATAGAAGCCTTAGCCGCCGCACCGACAGCAGAAGCATTGCGGAATATGCTTAATCCGATGGTTACTGCTTATACCCAATGGATAGATGAGCAACGAGTCAAATGTCCTACTGGGCAAAAACGCTTAGATGTAGCTAAAGACCTATTAGATCGAGCCGGAATTGCCAAAGACCGGATTGCTGCTGGTTTAAAGGCATTGGATGACCCACAAATATTAGATGCTTTTCAGATTGCAAATCGAGCGATCGCTTTATCAATGCGCCAGCGTGCGACTCATAAGAAAAATATTACTCCCGAATCTGTAGCCCCTCCAACTTGGCGACCGTTTCAGCTAGCTTTCTTGTTAATGAACTTGGTGGGGATCGCCAACCCCGAACATTCAGACCGGGAACTGGTAGATTTACTGTTCTTCCCTACAGGCGGCGGTAAAACTGAAGCTTATTTGGGATTGGCAGCTTTTACACTTGTCCTGCGACGGCTGCGTTATCCCGGTATCGACTCTGCGGGATTAAGTGTGCTGATGCGTTACACACTGCGCCTCCTCACCCTTGACCAACTGGGACGGGCTGCAACGATGATTTGCGCCTTAGAGTTAGAACGGGAACAAGATGTAGAAAAATTAGGTAAATGGCCCTTTGAGATTGGATTGTGGGTAGGGCAAGCCGCCACACCTAACCGGATGGGTAAGAAAGGTGACAATGATGAAAACAGCGCTCGTTCCCGTACCATTGCCTTCCTAAACAACGATCGCAAACCTTCACCCATTCCTTTAGAAGATTGTCCTTGGTGCGGAACTAAATTTACCCGCAATTCATTTCAACTATTGCCCAATCCAGACCAACCCATAGACTTGCGTATAAGTTGCACTAATCGCCGTTGTAATTTTAGAGGCGATCGCCCTTTACCAGTGCTAGCAGTAGACGAACCGATTTATCGCCGGTTGCCATGTTTTATGATCGCCACAGTCGATAAATTTGCTAGTTTGCCTTGGGTTGGAGAAACAGGTGCTTTGTTTGGACGGGTAGAACGTTATGACAAAGACGGCTTTTACAGTCCAGTTTATCCAGGTAGAGGTAAAACACTTGAGGGTTATCTGCCACCACCAGATTTAATCATTCAAGATGAACTACATTTAATTTCTGGCCCTTTGGGAACGATGGTAGGGCTTTACGAAACAGCAATTGATGCTTTATGCAGTCGAGAGATAAATGGTCAAAAAATCCGCCCCAAAATTGTCGCTTCCACGGCGACAGTGCGACGGGCGAGCAAGCAGATTCAAGCTTTATTTGGGCGAAATCAGGTTGATGTATTTCCGCCACCAGGGCCAGATCGGCGCGATTCATTTTTTGCTAAGACAGTACCTGCTCAAGAGAAGAATGCTCGAACTTATGTCGGGATTGCTGCCCAAGGGCGAAGTCTTAAAGTAGTATTATTACGTACTTACTTAGTATTATTGGGAGCAGCACAGAAAGAATGGTTAGCAGCAGGTGGGGATAAAAACCCTAATAATCCAGCAGACCCTTACATGACATTGCTGGGATATTTTAATTCGCTGCGTGAACTGGGTGGAAGTCGGCGTATTGTCGAAGATGAAGTCAACTCTCGTCTAATTCGTTATAGCCAACGTAAACGAGTTGGGAAAACTTCAGGTTTGTTTGCAGACCGTAAAATTGACGATGAACCAGAAGAGTTGACCTCTCGTGTCAGTACAAGTGAGGTTGCAGATACCAAGAGCCGCTTAGAATCAACATTTGACAAAAAAGAACGTGTTGACGTAGTGTTAGCCACCAATATGATTTCTGTTGGACTGGACATTACACGCTTGGGCTTAATGGTAGTTCTCGGTCAACCGAAGACAGCAGCAGAATACATTCAGGCTACCAGTCGTGTGGGACGGGATGAGGAACGACCGGGATTAGTTGTTACATTACTCAATGTTCACCGACCGCGCGATCGCTCACACTATGAACGCTTTTTTGCTTGGCACGCGACTTTTTACCGAGCAGTAGAAGCTACCAGTGTTACCCCCTTCTCTCCTCGTGCGATTGACCGAGGGATTGCTGCCATTACCGTTGCTTTAGCACGTTTAGGACATTCTGGGATGACAGCACCACTCCGAGCGATCGACATTCTTCAGCACCGTAACGAGCTAAATTTTGTCATAGATGCGATCGCACGACGAGCAGAAATGCACGATAAAGAACTTGATGCTGCCGATGCTGAAACACTTCGTCAAAAAGTTAGGGGTCGAGTTCAGGATTTACTAGATTTATGGGAACGGATTGCTGGTGGAAAAATTAACCTCCAATATCAGCGTGAAGTTGGGGAAGCACCGCCCCTCTTATTTGACCCACTTGACCCGGAATTAGAAAAAAAACCATTAGAAGAACGAAAATTCAAAGCTCAACGCAGTTTACGCGATGTTGAGCCAACGGTTAATTTATGGGTTCGCAATCCTGACGGCTTTGAAGTGGAGGAAGAAGAAAAATGAGTAAATCTAACAAAAAACGTCCTCCATCTGGAGAAATTCGACAGAGCCAAATTTTATCTACTTTTGGACCAGGGGCAATGGTGGACTTACCCGATTATTCCATACTAATTGGCGGACTTAATCACTGGCACGGCGACAAAAAACGCATTTACGAAGACCGGTTACAGGAACGAGTTGCTGAAATTTTAGGGGTTAACGATATTGCCTTATATGCACCACCTGTAGACGAAAAAGACCCAAAAGCATCTCGGACTGGAATTACAGCTTTTGCTTTCCCTACTTGGTTTGTTGCTCAAGTGGAAGAAACTTGGCCTAAACCCAATGAAGCAGCGCCCAATGCCAAAGTTTACCGGACACGTCCTCTACTACCTTGGGGTAGTTTGGTAACTGGTAAATATCTCAATGCCGATAGAAAGAAAGTACCAGTTGTACCTGTGCGCTTTGTGCAAGCTTGCATTAACGGACACATCAAAGATATTAATTGGCGTGGTTTTGTCCACGAAAACTCTCAAACTACCTGCCGAGGTCAGCTATGGTTTGATGAGGGCGGATCTGGTAATGATTTTGCTGATATCTTCGTGCGCTGCGAAGCTTGCAAAGCTCGTCGTCAGTTATCAGATGCAACAGTACCTAATGGCAAGGTCTTAGGAAAGTGTGAAGGACATCGCCCCTGGCTTGGCCCTAAAGCCCAGGAACTCTGTATTTCTGAGGTAACAGGGAAACCAGAATATAACCGGCTTTTGGTTCGCTCTGCTAGTAATGCTTACTTTTCCCAGGTTCTCAGTGTCATTTCTCTGCCAGACTCCGATGCTGCTTTGCAAAATGCAGTTAATTCAGTTTATGAAGACTTCCTTCAGTATGCAGAAAGTAGTGATGAAGTTAAAAAAGAACGCCGCAAGCAAAAAGTAGCTGCTGTTTTAGAAGGATTTAGTGACGATGCAGTATGGGCAGAAATCCAGCGCCGACAGGGTGGGCAAGGTAAGCAATACAAGAGCATTAAACAAGTAGAAATTGAGACTTTGTTATCTAGTCCCTTTGAACTGGGAGAAGATGTACCCGACAGTGACTTTTATGCTCGTGCGCGAAAATTAGATCAGATAAAACCAAAATTACTATCTCTTATAGAGAGCATTGTCTTAGTACACCGACTTAAGGAAGTAACCGCCCAAATTGGCTTTACTCGCTTTGAGGCAATTATGCCTGATATTGGCGGCGATTTAGATATTCAAGTCCGACGGGCTGCTCTTGATATTGAGCCTACTTGGGTGCCTACGATTGAAAACAGAGGCGAAGGCGTATTCATCGCTTTCCGTAAAGAAGCAATTGACAATTGGCTAAAACGAGATGCAGTACAGCAACGAGGGCAGAAATTAGCAAAGGGCTTCGATATCTGGCGCAAACAAAAAGGAATTGCCCAAGAAAAAGCTAAGTTCCCTGGATTACCTTATATTATGTTGCATTCCCTCTCACACCTGTTGATTACTGCTGTGTCTTTGGAGTGTGGTTATGCTGCTAGTTCAATTCGTGAGCGGATTTATGCTGGCGAATCCGGCTATGGCATTCTTTTATACACTGGTTCTCCTGGCTCGGAAGGCACTTTAGGCGGACTGGTACAAGTAGGAAACCGAATTGAATACCATTTGGATGTTGCACTGGAGATGGGAAGGCTTTGCTCTAACGATCCAGTTTGCGCCCAGCATCAACCAGATGCCGAACAAGAAGATAGATTTTTACATGGTGCTGCTTGTCATGGATGCTTACTGATTGCGGAAACTTCCTGTGAACGGCGCAATGAATTTCTTGATAGAGCATTGGTCGTTGCTACTGTTGAAGGTCCTGGGGCAGAATTCTTCCAGGACAAAGCGGTATGAACAGTTTTCTTAACCTCAGTCGTCCAGCCCTGATTAATTTGGCAGTCGCTTTAGAAAGTAGCAGACTTTCCCCGCCTTTTTCTATATCCAATGTAGCTAACTACATCCCAGGCGCTTTAAATCGAGATATTGTTGATGAACTGAACCGTCTCAGTGTTATGGGCGTACATTCTGAGCATATTGCTTACACGTTGCGACTGCTGGCAGAGGAGCGAAGTACATCCCAAGCTGTGAGCGATCGTGTTGATTTAGTTTGGACTGGCCCAGAAATTGCTGGTTCTCAAAGCCGCGATACTGGCGTTGTTGTGCGTGAGTTGTTTAGTACTGCCAAAACAAGTGTTTTGATTTCCAGCTTTGCTATCGATAAGGGACATAAAGCACGAGAGTTATTTTCAGCGCTGGCAGAACGAATGGATTTAAACCCAGAATTAAATGTGCGAATGTTTCTTAACGTTAACCGACTGCACAACAGTGAAGTGCCAACATCTACTTTACTGCGGGAGTTTGCCAGTACTTTTCGCCAAAATATTTGGCCAGGAAAAAGACTACCTGAAGTATTTCACGATCCGCGATCGCTGATGGTGGGTGTGGAATCAAAAGCTTGTTTACACGCCAAGTGTGTTGTTGTAGATAAGGAGCGTGTGCTTGTGACCTCCGCTAATTTTACAGAAGCGGCTCACGAGCGCAATATCGAAGCTGGTGTATTACTCAATGACCCAGTAACGGCTCTTGCTTTACAAATGCAATTTGAAAGCTTGGTTACAAGAAATATTTTATGTCGAATTCCTGGAGTCTAACTATTTTATGTCTACATTTGATTCTACAAAAACAAGTTTAAAAGATTTACTAGATGATATTGTATCTGGTGAAATTCAGTTGCCCGATTTTCAGAGAGGATGGGTTTGGGATGATGAACACATCCGTTCACTTTTAGTCAGTATTGCTCGTGCTTTTCCTATCGGAGCAATTATGTTACTTGAGGCTGGTGGCGATGCTAAGTTTAAGGCTCGTCCTATTGAAGGAGTAGACCCAACAAAAGCAACATCCAATAAATTGAAAAAATTGGTTCTGGATGGGCAACAACGGCTGACTTCATTAACGCAAGTGCTGGTATTTAAACAACCTGTACAGACGCGCGACTCTAAGAAAAAAATCATACAACGTTATTACTATATTGATATCGAAACAGCTTTATCGGGGTCAGAATCTTACGAAAATGCGATTATCAGCATTGATACAGATCGTATTCAACGAGAAAACTTTGGGCGTAGTGTAAAACTTGACCTCAGTACGCCAGAAAAGGAATATGAACACTTTTATTTTCCTTGCAATCAAATTCTTAACTCCGATGTTTGGGAACAAGGGCTAAATAAATACAAACCAAGTAAATTTGAGCGTTATATGGAATTTCGCTCCCAAGTGCTTAATGAATTTCGTTCTTATGACCTGCCAATCATCGAACTCAACCGCAATAATAAAAAGGAAGCTGTTTGCCTCGTCTTTGAGAAAGTCAATACTGGGGGTGTTTCCCTCTCAGTATTTGAACTTGTGACTGCTACTTATGCTATCGATAATATAAATCTACGGGATGAATGGTTTGGCAATACGAAAGAAGGCATTGAAGGTATTCAACCACATCTAAGAAAGCAAAGTTTGTTACGTGAAGTTCAACCTACTGAATTTTTACAAGGGCTGACGCTACTTTATACTTGGGATAAACGGCAGGAAGACTTAAAGGTGGGTAAAACTGGAAAGCAGATAACAGGTATTACTGCCAAGCGCGAAGCAGTTTTGTCTTTACCTTTAGATGCTTACCAAAAATGGAAACAGCTTCTTACACAGGGTTATTGGAAAGCAGCTAAATTCTTACGTCAGCAATCGTTTTTTTCTACTAACGATTTACCCTACCGTACCCAACTTGTTCCTCTTGCCGCAGTCATGGCATTTCTTGGCGATCGCTGGCTAGAACCTAAAATCTATGACAAAATCGCTCGTTGGTTCTGGTGCGGTATCCTTGGCGAATTGTACGGTGGGGCAGTTGAAACCCGCATGGCTTTAGATATTCAAGAGCTTATCGAATGGATTGAGGGCGGTAAGGAAGAACCTTCCAGTGTTCGAGATGCTAACTTCCAACCTGCGCGTTTAGAGACTTTGCGTTCTCGAAATAGTGCTGCATATAAGGGTGTCAATGCCTTAATTCAACGTGAAGGCGCTCAAGACTTTTTCTGGAAGTCCACTATTCGAGATTTAGATGAAAATGATTGGGAAGAATGCAAACTTGACATTCATCATATTTTCCCGAAGAGTTGGTGTGATAAGCAAGATATTCCCGCATCTCGCTATAACTCTATTCTCAACAAAACTCTGATATCCTTTAAAGCAAATCGCATGATTGGTGGTAAAGCTCCAAGTGAATATCTGGTTCAGCTTCAAAAGCATGACAGTGTTCAGCTAGACGATGCAGGTATGAATGCAATTCTGGCAACTCACCAAATCGATGCAATAAAACTTCGACAAGACGACTTTGAGGGTTTCATGGCATCGCGTCAACGGATGATACTTGGCAAAATTGAAGCTGCTATGGGCAAGCCTGTATTGGCTGTGGATGATTCAGCATTCAATGATCTGACGACAGATGAAGAAGAATGATTGGAGATAGATTAACTTCGTACTGAATGATGGTGTTTTAAGGATGGCGATCGCCTACAGCAGGCAGTTAAGCGATCGCGCTTGGCTTAACCAAAGTATTATTCTCCCGAACTTAACTCAGGTTGGTTCAAAATTGCCTCTAGCAATGCAGTCGGTAAGCTGCTAGTTACCATGTATTTCCACTGAATGCTTAATTACAGAAAAACTTTTAGCTTGTGTTCTATTCACAATTGTTGCCTTTAAATTACTTAAGCTTCATAACTTAAACTGAATTTAAACTCTTCACCACGGCTTTACACTTAGTAGTGTTTCCTTTACAGCTTCTTGAGGCTAATATCATTACTTTTACCATTGTGATAACAGTTTGAATGATTGATATTAGAGAAGTAATTTCAATTTGAGTTGATTAAATCAGTGAATAAGAAATGGGCGACTAAAAGACTCACAATTAATCTGGCATCAGGAGAAGCAGAAAGATTAGAAAAATACTGCTCAATAACAGGACGACCAGCAACCGATGTGATTCGAGAGTTGATTCGCTCTTTACCAACCGAAGAAACACCAAATGCAAATTGAATCACTTGATGAGTAATACTCGCTTTATTTGTTCAACTCAAGTACAGAATACCAAAGCAAAAAACTGGTTCAGGTAATGCTGATTGCTGTATTAATAAAAATTTTATCAAAACAGTTAATAAAACAGCTAAACTAACTTCATAGTTCAATTTTCTGTGCCGCATTCTCAAGCTATAAATCACTTACCATCTCTTTCAATATCTCACCAAAAAGTTATGTTTAAGGTGAATGTAGTTCTTGGTTTTAAATCAAGAAATTAGACTAAATACTAAATCGTAAAATAAGAGTTTACTAGAATATGGATTTTCTCAACCAAGCACGAAATTTAGCAGATACGCTTAAAGATAAAGCTCAAGAGGCGGCCACTAATACAGCAAAGGGGATAGAAGAGGTAGTTGATGGAATCAAGAATACTACTGTAGAGATTACCAACTCAAGTATTAATGCGGTTACTAATCTACCTGCAACAGCACAGCAAGGTTTTCAAACAGTACAAAATATCAGTAAAGCATTTGAAACAACTGCTATTGGTGTGACTACTTCGAGCCTGTCCATAGCTGAGGCATTGCAAAACTTGCCGAGGACAGCAGCAGAATTGGCCGCAGAAATGCCCAAGATTGCCAATAGATTGAGGTATCGTGCTGGTTTGAGAACAGAAGATTTGCCTCGCTCTGACGCAGATGTGATGAAGCTTTTTGAGAAAATTCCTGGTACATCAAAGCTAGGAGCTAACGAACGGACTATTCGTGAATTCTTGAGCGATAAACATGGGAGCCATATCATTCCACGCTCTCAAGGTGGCTCAAATGGTGCTGACAACATCCTGTGGGAAGTAGGTGTTGATAATCTGCGTCGCGGTGCCGAAGTTATGACTGTTGGGGAGCAGTTTTATATTCGGGTCTATAATGCCGTAGATTCTATTGTCAGCAATTCAGGAACAATTGCTAGGCTGGGGATCACTGCTACAGGAACCGCTATTCTCACCCAAGTTGTAGTGACAGCGATTTCATACTCTTTGGATCTTTATCGGGGGGACATTACTGTTGAAGAGTATAAAAATTTAGTTTTAGAAGCTGCAAAGGCAGCAGGCATTGCTACACCAATTGTTTTTCTGGTGTTAATTGCTGTATTGGCATTATTCCCAGAATTCACAGTTATATTATCTGCACCAGTGGTTGTTGCAGGATTCAACGCCTTATTTGGTATGAGTATTGCCATGCCTCTCGTACAATCGCTACTTCGTCATGTCCAAGCTGGTGGTTTTGGCGCGGAAACTGCTGATGCTTGCAGAAATGCGTTTGGCGGCTCTGCACCTGCTTGAGATTAATTGATGAAATCACAGTTTTAGATTTTGGCTTCGATTATTGTTTTTCAAGAGTGACAAAACAGGACTAAGTACTAGCCCATTACAGAGGGCATACTCAACTTTGGCTATTTAAGTGGGTCGTGTCCCCAATCTTTTAAAGAGTACCGCCAGTGAGTATGTTCGCTCTGCGCCTGAAGGTTTTTATTGATAATTCGTGTTCGGTGACTAAATTACGAGTTTTAAATGACAGATTATCTTCTTCTGGTTCTGTTATCTAATAAATTAACAGCAGCACCAGCAGCAGCACCATTGACACCATTTTTCCAGGTAGTTCTACAACCACCAGAAATTGCACCTGCCAATACACCAGCACCAGCACCTACACCGATATCTTGAACAGGTAAACGTCCGTTTCTTCTTCTGGCTCTGGTGCTTCTTGCACCATTGGCAGCATTAACAGCAGCACCAGCAGCAGCACCTTTAAAAGCATTGTCTAATACCGAACCACAATTTGTTAAAATCCCACTTAATACACCTGCCCCGGCTCCAATGGCTGCATTATTAATAACTCGGTCATCAGCAGAAGCAGATTGAACCGCGATTAAGCTAGTACCAGCTAAAGTAGCAGCCATCAAGCTAGGTAGGAATGTGCGTTTTAGAATGTTTTGCATGGTAGTACTCTCTGAAAATCTTACGATTGGTGAACAACCAAATTTCAGTGCGCTCCCTAATCCTCTTATTTCTGATTTTAGACAATAGCAATATTATCTAAAATTTGCATATTTGGATAATTACACACACTAAATGGTAATTTTAGCCCAAAGCCTGTTGTATATACTGAGTGGACAATAATTAAACTGGCAAGCACAAGCCCGGAAGGAAGCCCGAAACCGCCCTTTTGAACAAAAAGAATCTTACAAGTGGGTAGAAGCGCTCACCACTGTAGAAAACCTTGTGAATAAGCACACACGAGTGATTCATGTTTTTGACCGAGAAGGCGATATCACAGAAGTTGATTATCCCAAAGGTGAAACACCTGTAGAATAGATGTTGCTCACCACCGAAGTTGTTACAGATATCCAGACGGCTTCTATGATTTTACGTTGGTATATGTATCGCTGGCGGGTTGAAGAGTATCATAAAATTTTCAAGTCTGGATGTCATGTGGAAAGATACAGACTTGCTGCTGATGGGATGAAGACCCTAATTGGTTTTTTGAGTGTGATTGCTGTTGAACTTTTACAGATGCTCGTAGAGAGGCTTGGCAGCTTGCTAGAGAGACTTAACGGGAAAAGTCAGAACTCATAGAGGTTGACTTTTTTTTTGAAGTAAATCTACTTATAATGATTTCAACATTCATAATGCGCTTTTATGAGTCATGGCAATACTTCAACTGATTGAACCCGAAATTAAAGATTTAGGTGGGTTTACTGCCCGCCGCAGTTTGCCATATCTTAATCGCCAAATGGTCGGGCCGTTTATCTTTTTTGATCATCTTGGTCCGTCCGTTTTGCCCCCCAACAGAGGCATTGATGTGCGACCACATCCTCATATCAATCTTGCAACGGTAACTTACTTGTTTGATGGTGCTTTGATGCACCGCGATAGCTTGGGTAGTGTACAGTCAATACAACCGGGTGCAGTCAACTGGATGACGGCGGGAAAGGGGATTGTACATTCCGAACGTTCTCCCGATTCTGACCGTCATAACGAAGCCACTATTCATGGGATTCAAACTTGGGTTGCCCTGCCTGTGGAATACGAAGAAACAGATCCAAGCTTTACTCACTATCCTGCTGAAACTCTTCCGAGTTGGGAAGAAAATGGCGCTATTATCAAACTCATTGTTGGACAAACACGCTTCTATACCTCACCTGTGAAAGTTTTCTCACCCATTCTTTATTTAGATGTGGTGCTGTCTGCCAATGCTCAGTTAACTGTCCCTGCTGATTATTCTGAAAGGGCAGTATACAGCGTCACAGAAGGATTAAAGATTAATGATGAACCGTTAGAGGCATATCGCTTCGCCATTTTAGAGCCGGGTTATGAGATAAAGATTTCTGCTGTTGCCGATGCTCGGTGTATTGTCATTGGTGGTGAACCATTGGGTACACGCTACAAATGGTGGAATTTTGTTTCTAGCCGAGTAGAGCGCATAGAGCAAGCTAAAGCTGATTGGCGCGATCGCCGCTTTGCAACGTTGCCAGATGAAACAGAGTTTATTCCGCTACCAGAAGTGATAACAGAAGCTAATCCTTTTTCATAGGCTTAGTCGTTGGGGTTTTGTTGCATGGATGAAAACTTTTGAGCCATAAAGTCAGAGATTGAACAAGAGGAATCTACAGCAGCGTTAACATAGAATTTCCTGACATCAAAAAATAAACTATGCCCAAGACCTGGAACCTAAAAGTAGACAACTATTTTCAAGCCAACCCCAATTGCATCATCGCCACCGCCCATGTAGACACATTCCCTACAGACCTACCACTAGAGCCGAACATCCGGGAACCAAACCGGAAAAGTGCGACATACAGGCAAATCTTCGACTCTTTAACAGTACAACCCCAAAAATTCTTCTCGCGTCACAGTGGAATAGTCCTGTCAGCCAATAAAGTTAAGCCCAACAAAAACAAAACCGAA
>Ga0105049_10006766_pt1 | contig 13339 bp, 11 predicted proteins | sample MAT06_FD_78087 | JGI IMG/M metagenome (GOLD analysis project Ga0105049, IMG submission 78087) | Freshwater microbial communities from Lake Fryxell liftoff mats and glacier meltwater in Antarctica - MAT-06 | ecosystem: Environmental > Aquatic > Freshwater > Ice > Liftoff microbial mat | place...
GCCCTGAGCCCGATCGTCAGCGAATCCGTCGGCGACACCGCCTCGGACACCACCAAGTCAATCTGTCGAATCGCGGCGTCCACCGCATCGAGTGAAACGCGGCCCGCCTCGATGTCGCGGATCAAAGCCTCGCGCCGCACATCGACTTCGGGAAGGGTGCTCAGCAGCCCCTCGGCCTCGCGGATGCCCGCCGTAAGCCCGGATCGCACGCGCACCGCAGAATCACGGGCCATCGCCAGATCGGCGATGCCGCTGCAGCCCGGAAGCATGACCACACTGGCGGAAAGGATCAACATAAGCAGAACGATCGGGAAGAACAGGCGACGGAACGCGCGAAAAGTGACTCGGCCCATGACAGGCTCCTTTGTGTACGCCGTTGGAAACAAACCGTTTCCGGATCGGCATGGGTGAAGTGCGAGGCGAAACGACGGAAACTTCAACACACCAGCCCAAACCGCCGGGAAAGCCCTTGGCTGCGAGCGGCTCACAAGCCCCGGAAGCGCGCGGCATAGGGCATCGAAAACCGACGGTTTCGGTCGGTCGGTCCGGTTTGCTCGAACGCGATAAACGACATGTTCGCGAACGAACGACCGTGCAAATCGATGACCGTCCCCACCTGCAACGGGTCGGTCAGTTGTGCCGCGATATCGGATTCCAGAGTCCGAAGTGCCGATTCCGAGGTCGCCACGAGCCGTCCGGTAACGACCACATCAAGTTCAATGAGGCCCTGAGGCGTCGTGCCCGACCCGAACCCCTTCAAGAAGAGGTCGGCAACCATGAGTTGGCCCCGCTTGCCCACCATAAAGCGGTGCGGCCCGGAACCGAAGAGATTGAGCGATTTGAAGGATGAAGGCATACGGCTCCCGAAGGAAAAAGAGTGGGGAAAGCCCAGGTTCGCAACGAAACATCGAGGACCATCCGTGTGTACCCCGCGGCGTGCACACCGGCACAGGCCAACCCGCCTCAACCATCCGTGATCGAAAGCGGATCGTCACTCCCATCCGAGGTCGCCAAGAACTCGAGCGTGCGGGCGCATCCCTTCGACTCCGTGAAGTCGTACTTCACGCTCAGCAGTGTGCAGGTTGCACTGATCTTCCGCCGCGGCCGATCTGAACCGCTGGCCGTAGTGATCATCGTGAGCGTTGCCGATTGTCCCGGCGTCGGCACGTTGACATCGTCTTTCAGTACCCTGCCGACAAGCCGAATCGTGGTCTGGAACTCCGCTACATCCGCAAAGCCCACGTGCGGCCCCACGTCGGTGTGCTCGGCCACGATTCGAACGGGAACACGTGACACCGTCGCGGCCACCAAGTCTTGCAACACCAACGCACCAAACGCGGCACTCGGAGAAAGTAGTAGCATGAGAACACTCCTTGAAATTGATTGAGTCCTTGGCGGCCTGCCCATCCGCTTACCTCCGCAGCCACAACGAGTTCAGCCTGCGGGTGACATCCGGCCTTCCATCGCCATCAAGGTCAATCTCGATCCGCACCCGGGCCCGCTCCTCGTTGAACGCAGCGCGATACATCGCGGCCCGCCGGCCCAGTGCCGAATCGGGGACCGATGAGAAACTCGCCGCCGTAAAGATGATGTGCAGTGCGCCCAGCACATTGAGGTGCCGGAGCGCAGCGGGATTGGTGATCTGAGCAGGCGTCGGCTGACTCGGGCCCACAACGGGGTCGGGCGCGTTGTCCGGGTCGAGCCCGGCCAACAAGTAGATCTGCCGCTCCACCAAACTCAGTTGGGGCCGGAAGGTCATGACGTACGCCTCCACCCCCGCGATGGGGCTGGGCGGCGCACCCGCAACGACCTCACTGAAACGCAACCGACTGACCGTCAGTTGCGTCCCATCGTTGACGGTCAGGATCTCGTATGAAGTGCCGGCAACCGTAACCACGTGCCCCCTGGCGACCCCGGCGACATCAAACTCCACGTCCAAGGTCAACGCATCCACCGCTCCCTCATTGACATTCACCGTGCCGCGGCACAGCCGCTGACTCAGCCAAATCGTGTCGCGGAAGATCATGGGTTCAAGAGCAAGAATGTCGCGATCAAAAGCAAGCATGGGGCACCTCCGGTTGGCGAGTGCGCGATTGCGGAACTCGCGTACAAGCGATGAAGCAGATGAACAAACCAGCAGAGAGAAGGCCCGCCGCCAGCGTGTGCCGTGCGGCGTGCGTGAGACGGGTGGCGGATTCGAGCCTGCGCGACGGGCAACGCATACGACCGCCTTACGTCGAAAAGCAACTCCCGATCACGTGGTCGAAAGACCTCGCACCAACCCGTGGGCCGCCTCGTTACGGAACTCCATGGTGTACTCGCCGATCAATTGCCCCGCGTGCGAATCGCCCGTGACCGCCAGGGGCTTGAAGTGGAAACTCCGCCCGGACAGCGGCATCACTTCAATGCGCGAACTGTCGAGGAACAACACCGTGTCGGCGGGCATCCACCGAGACAGCAGCACGCGGCAGGTGCCAAAGTCCGACTCATACACACTGATGATCTCGCTCAGGCGGGTGTCATTGGGCGTCAGGTGCCGCTGGGCCGGCGTGATAAACTGGTTGATCCGCCGCTTCTGCAAACCGTTGACCACAATCGTGTCCACCCTTCCCGACGTCTGCTCCCAAATGAGCCGCAGCGCGGCGTTCAACACCACCTCGCTCAGGTCGGTGCCGCCCCCACCGCCCGCCGGAAAGCCCGATTGCCCGGGCACAAACTGATTGGTCGCCATCGACTTGATGATCCCGTTCATGGAACGCCGAACCGACGATGAACCCTGCGGGTTCGCCGCGGGAGCCGTGCCGTTGATGACACAGTTCTCAAGGTCGCGCAGCAGTTCGCGCAGACGGTTCTGCTTCTGATACTCCAGTTCATCGGAGACGCCCCGACCACGGGTGGCCTGCATCGTCCCCGTGACATCGCACGTAGCGGTGAAGATCTGCGTGTAGTTCTGCCGCCGCACGCGGCTGGTGAAGCGACCGGCGGGCGCATCGGCACCTTCGAGGGCCGCGTTCCCCAAGATCGTGAGTTTCAGCCCGTTCGAGACGTTGGATACGGGTGTGGTTCCGTAGCGCCGCACCACCGTCAGCACGTTCGATGCGATCGCCGTGACCAACATCACCTCCGCGGCGTTGCCGGGCCGGACAAGATCGCCCACCTGAAACCTTGCTCCGTTGAAAACGGTGAGAGAGGTCGCGTCTTGCGCGTTGGGGGTGAACGTGACCTGGTTGATGGTGTCGGCGTTCACCAGCAGCGTGTCCTCCAGCCACTCGTGCACGGTGGATTGGGCGGATCGACCGGCGTCACCGATGTGGTCGAGGAGCGCGGTTTCAAAGGGCGAAACGATGGAAACGAGGTCCGCAACGTCTTCCGCGAGTTCGGGAAGGTCGGTGCCGGCCGTGTACGTGGCTTTGCCAGAGAATGACATGGTGAATCTCCAAAGTAAGTGACGTGAAGAACGTAAAGGACAACAGGGAATCAATGAACGCAAACCCAAACGGTCCGCGGACCGTCAGCGGGCCTTACGAGCCCGCAGATATGCCAGCATGGAGCGACGATCCCCCGTCGCGCGGGCCTCATCGGCCAAGGCTTGGGCGGCTTCGCGGGCCGAAGCGGGCTCGGCCGCCGCGTTCATCACGCTCGGCGATTGACGCGCCACCGGCGCGTTGCCAATGGGGCTGAAGAGGAAGGGCTTGGAGGCCTTCATGGCCTGAATGGCCCGGGCGACATCGTCACCCTCTTTGATGCACGACCGCGCTACGGCACGGGCGCTGTCAAGATCGATGGGCGACGCCAAGAGCAAGGCCCGATCGATCTCGTGGGTGCGGTTGAGCGTCAGAATCTCGCCTTCGAGTTCGGCGATACGGGTGATAAGTTCGGGCTCGGTCATATTGAAACTCCTTGGGCTGAAGCAACGGAACAAATGAACACGTGGACGCAAAGGCACAGAAGAAAACCAGAAAACGCATCCGGGCTAAACACGAGGAAGCGAGCAGCAGCCGAAGTGGCTTCAGTTGCCTCGCTTCGTTGCGTGGCTGCTTGGCTTGGCTAGGTGACGCCGGGGTCGCTCGCGCCATATCCCAACTCGGCAAGCACCCGCTCCCGCGCTACGCCCAGCCGCAGTTTGGCTTCCGCCGCTGCCAGCACCTCGCGCTGGTCCTCCGGCAGTGGGTCGGGCCATGTCAGCCTCACGCCCCGATCCTTTGGCTCGGTCGGCAGTACACCCATGTGGTGAAGCGCTTCCAGCACCAAACGGCACACCTCGCCAAGGCCGCGTCCATAGGTCACGCGCTTGCGGGCCGTCTTGCTGAGCGCACCCATCAGTGTGATGCGCAGTGCATTGGCCGATGACAAATTGCCGATCTTGGCCTGCACAACCCCGCTGGCCAAAGGCGGCACCCCCGAGGCTTTGTCGAGCGCATCGCGCAGTTCATCGATGTGCCGATCCTCGCCCGGTGTCGGCAGGTCGCCGCCGAAACTCTGAATGCTCGCGTCCATATTGTCGGTCACCCACAACTGCCCGGGTGCCACCGGCTGGTTCTCAAACCCGTCGATGCCCTTCGCCAGATACATGCGAAACGATTGAAGCGTGATGCGGTTGGCACGGTCAGACAGCCGCGTGTTGAGTTCATCCTGAAGCGGGATCAGCGGCTCGACCTCCGAGAGCCCCTCAAAGTGAAAGGGCTGCGCGATGTTCTGGATGTGCACAATTGGCAGGCGGCCGTTGGCCCACTCGTGCGCACCGTGCGCCAGTTCCCGCCCGTTCTCCTCCAGCGTCCAGCCGCCCCTGGTGAACGTCTGAAGCCGCATCTCGCGCCGCCCGCCCACGCCACGAGCCAGTGCGTGCCGACCGGCGTTCGAGCCCGCCGATGTCGGCGTCGCCACGATGTACGACTCGATGATGCGATAGTCCGAAGGGTTCAGGATCGCGATGCCGCGCCGAGGATCGATCGGCTCGATCCGCACGGCCGCAGCGCCCTCCGCACCCTCATCGATGCGGACCGTGAGATCAATGTGCCCGAAGATGTGCCCGAGCAGCGCTGCGTCCTGAAGAAGGCCGATCCCGCCAGACGCCTCGAGCACGGTGTCAAGAGTGCGCTCGATGAGCGTGCGTCGGACGGGATCGGCACACGTCGAATGAATGTGAACCGGCTTGCCGAACATGAAGTCAACCAGCGCGTGGATGCGCCAAGCGATGTCGTTCTCGATCACCACCTCGCGCCGTGCTTGGTTGCGGTCGTCGGTGATCGGTGATCCGGGCTCGGTCCGCCCGGTCAGGCGCGCCGGGAGCGAATCCTCCTGGGCCATCCGATACCACCGACCCGAAGCATCCGACGGCCCCTGACCCACCGGCCTGAGCGGATTGCGGTAGTAGTTCCAAAGACGCTCAAACCGCGGGAGCGTGACGCCGAAGTGGCGATCAAGCAGCGATTGCGTGTGCGTGCGTGTTGAAGTGTGAGCCGCGTCAGGCCGGTGGGTCATGGGTCGTCCTTCCAGAGGTTGCGGGCTGCGTTCCACACGCCGCCCTCATCCCAAGGGACCCACCGCCCATCCGCGAGCGCACCAACGGGCGATCGACGAGGTTTCACCCCGCGCACGCCCCCACCACGGCGGTCCTCAACCCACGCTCCGACAACGCCCTGCGCTGCGCATAAAGAAAAACTGCAAAAATCTCAACCGGCTGTCGTTGATGCGCCCGTGGCGGAGCGCACCAACCGGCGAAACACACATTCCCGGACCATCCAACCCACGGAGCGCATGAAAAAGGCCCACGCGTTCGTGAGCCTTCGGGTCGTCGCTATTGACTTCAGCCCCAAACCATCATTCCGGGTCGGGAACATCCACATCATCCATGCCCGGGGCTTCCTCGCTCGGGGCCTTCTTTGAAGGCTTGGCCTTCTTGGGTGCGTCACCGCCGCCGCCCTCGGCCTGGCGCTTCTTGCGGAACTCCTGGATCGCCTCGCGGCGTTCCTCGGGCGACATGTTCTTGAGTTTTTCCCGCATCTCGGGGGTCATCCCTGCGCCGGGCCCACCCTCTCCGTTGCCGTCGCCCACGCGCTCGCCGCGCCGTTTCTCGGCCTCCACCTTCATGCGTTCAAGTTCGGCCTTCACAAGCGGCTTCTGTTGATCGTTGAGGACGGCCCACATCTTCGTCTGGGCGTCCGATGCCTTCGGGGCCTCCGCGCCGAGTTCCTTCAGCCGCGCCATCGCAGCGTCGATCTCGGCCTGCGAAGCCCGTTCGCGCGGGCCATCATTCATCGCATCACCATCTGCATCCGGCCGTTCGCCCTTCGCGGGCTTCTTGCCCTTGGGTGCATCGGGCCCGCCCGCCCCACGGCCCGCGCCCTGCCCAGGGCCACCCAGTTCACCGAGTTTGGCCATCACTTTGCGGCGCTCCTCGGGGGGCAGCACGCGGACCAGTTCCTTGATCTCCGCATCGTTGTCCTTGCGGAACGCCTGCACGGAAGATCCATAGTCCTTGACGAGCGACGTGATCTCTTCTTCCTGATCGACCGTCAACGCAGCGCCGTCGGCAACCTTGCCGGACTTACCGTCGGCCTTGAGAATCTGGAAAGCCCTCGCATATTGCCGCATGGGCACTTCGCGCTGTTCATAGGCACCCTTGCCGCCGCCACCCTTCTCCGCAAACTTGCGATTCTTGCCGGGCGCTGCGCCGTCCTTGACGTCCGGGCCTTTCAGCACGTCGCCGTCCTTGGAGCCTTCCTGGGCCGAGCACAAACCGGCCGACGCGATGAGAATCACCGCGATTGGCGCGAAACGAACAAGACATGAACGTGAACCAGAGATAGCCATTGACTTCGAACTCCTGAAAGTGCCCCCCCTGTGATTGGGTCAGGCGAAAGGTGCGAATCGTTACCGCTGGGTAAACGTTTGATCGACCGGAGTATTGCCCGCTCGTCCGGACCCACTAGCATCGGCCATGTCCACACCCATTTCCCTCAGCAAGTCCATCATTTCCGATGCCCTCGGCACCGTCCTCATCCCCGATGGTCGGACTTTGATCGGCTCCGATTCCGCCAAGTGGATCTCCGCCTGCGACGGCTTCGCCGCCCTCAAACTCAGCCTGCCAGATGGCATGGGCCCACGCATCATGCCCGCCGTCGCCGAATCCGCCCGCATCGCCATCGTCGCGGCCGCCGCACAAGCCGGCAGCCGCGTCGAATCTCTCTCCATCGAGTTCGTGGACAATAACGGGGACGTCCTTCACGCCGCGAAGTTTGGCAGCGGCCCGGCTGCACCCGCCTCCCCGCCGCCCACCGCCCCCACGCCCGCCGCCGGCCACACCCCCATCGGCGGCCTCGGCCCACCCAAAGCCGCCGCCGCGCCCACCGACGGCAAGCCGCCCATGCTTCCCGGTGTCCGCAAAATCATCGCCGTCGGAGCAGGAAAAGGTGGCGTCGGCAAAAGCACCGTCAGCCTCAACCTCGCCGTCGGACTGGCTCGCCGGGGCCACGCCGTGGGCCTGCTCGACGGCGATATCTACGGGCCCAGCATGCCCACCATGCTCGGCCTCACCAACCTCGAGACCGTGGTGCATCAGGGCATGCTGCAACCCTTCTACGTCCACGGCATCAAGTGCATGACCATCGGCAAACTGGTGGACCCCGAAAAGCCGCTCATCTGGCGCGGGCCCATGGCGCACGGGGCGTTCAAGCAACTCACCGAGCAAACCAGTTGGGGTGAACTCGATTACCTCATCATCGATCTCCCCCCCGGCACCGGCGACGTCAGCCTCACCATGGCGCAGTTGCTCCCTGTGGCCGGGGCCGTCGTGGTCTGCACCCCGCAACGCGTCGCGCAGGACGACGCCGTCCGGGCCGCTCGCATGTTCAAGCAACTCAACATCGAAGTCCTCGGCGTCATCGAGAACATGAGTTACTTCGTCGGCGACGACGGCACGGTCTATGACCTCTTCGGCAAGGGCGGAGCCGAGACCATGGCGCAGCGCCTCAACGTCCCGTTCTTGGGCGCCATCCCAATCACCACCAGCCTGCGAATCAACAGCGACAAGGGCGACCCGACCGCCAACTTCACCGCCACCGATCCCAGCGGTGCCCGTCTCGCCCAGGCCCTGGAAGGCATCATCACCCAGGCTGAGAACCAAGTCGCCCTCGCCGACATGCGGATCGGCAACACCCGCCCGGTGCTCAAGGTGAGTTAGTCCGCTCCGAAGGCGGCCCGCATCTTCGGTTACAATCCCCCCGCCATGGCCGCAAGGCTCAATCGTCCCGCATCATCAAGGGAGATACCGCCCACGACCTCCGTGCGCTCGAAGCCAAGGCCGGCGGCCGCGACAAGGTGGCCGAGGCCCTCATCGCGGGCGATCCCGAGATCGACATCGAGGCCTTCGGCTCCACACTCCGTGACATCAGCAACTCGCTCGACCAGATCGAACTCCTCTACACCCAGATGAAGGACGAGAACATCGTCAAGGGCTGGGCACCGGCCTGAATCGGGTAGGTGTCGGCACCCTTTCGCCCAAAAGAAAAGGCCCCCCGCGTACGAGGGGCCTTCAGGCGTTTCACGTTGAAAAAACGACGCCACCGTTTGCAGCAGCCGCCAGCCTCAAAGCGGGCGAAGAAGATATTGATATCGTCCGAGTCGACATCATCATCACCGTCCTGATCGCCGCACGAATCGCCGGATTCAAACGCCGTGAAGAACGCGTTGATGTCGTCAGAATCGACGTCGTCATCGCCGTCCTGGTCGGCCCGGCACGGGGTCGCATCCGACAAGCAATCGCCCGGCGGCAACACCTGCTCAACCGTCAGATCATCCCAGAAGATGGTGCCCGTGGCCCCGGCAATGCCGTAGCCGAAACGACCGATCGTGATCTTCACGCGGTTCGGATTGGGCGGAATCGTAAAGAAGCCGAGATCAACGTTCCCCTGAACCTGAGCCTGAATTTCGGCCTGCGTCCAAACGGTTTCATGAAGAACCCACTCGCCATTCGTGTGGCCCAAAATAACGCGATCCGCGAACGGCCCTTCGGTGCCCCAAGGGTCGAGCGTCGCGTTGTTCTGGAAGCCGTTGCCCGCACCCTTGAGATCCAACTTGATCGCCGCCGGAGCAACCGTGATGGGCTCGTTGGCCGGAATCATGTACCAGCAGGTGATGCGGATGTCCCCACCGTTGTAATCGATCTCGGGATCAAAGAACGGAAAGCCCGGCAGAAAGAAGTTGCGGGTGTCCGTCGTGAACCCAACAAAGCCATTGTCGTTGGGGACGCGGATTTCCATGCAACGCTCCCCCGAACGCGCGGTTACCGCAGGAAGCAGCCCATCCGTGTTCGAGCGATACCGCGCATCGGTGTCGCCGTTGTTCGTGAACTGGTTCGGAGCCGACGGATTCACCGGGTTCGGCATCTCAAAATCGGGGCTGACCAACGGAAGTGGCGTTTGAGCAAACGCGGGAGCCACAAGTCCGGCACACGCGGCGAGCGAACACAGAATGATCTTGGAACACATAGGCGGAATCTCCGATGGGACTTTGCGGATATGCGAAGGCCTAACACAAAGAACGGAATGTAAGCCTTTACATTGTGCCCCAAGAAGCCGGTTCATGCAAGCGGAAAATCAAGATTTTTCGTCACTTTTAAGCCCAAAACGAACAATCTCGGTCAGAGATTGCTCATTATCGAAAAAAGTTATCGGTCCTTCAGGCTCAGCAACCCCCATCAAACGACGTAAAGAACCCCGTCACATCGTCCGAGTCCGTATCCCCATCCCCATCAAAGTCCGCATCGCCCGTCTCAAACCCGCCAAAGAACGCCGCAATGTCGTCCGAATCCACATCGTCGTCCCCGTCCCAATCGGCCGGACAGCCACTCGGCGGATTCGTGCAAACCACGCCAACAACACTGACCTCATCCACCGCGGCTTCCACCAGCGAACCAGTCCCCAAGTCCGACGCCGTGAACCGGATCCGCATCTGACCCGTCCGGGCCAACCCCGCGATGGAACTCAGCGCAACTCGCCGAGACGTCCAACCACCCACGTTGTCCGACGCCGGACCGACCGTCTCGACCGTCTGCCACGTCGATCCGTTGTTGCTCGAAATCTCAACCAAGAAGGTGTCGGCCGCGGGTGCACCGCCGCGAGAATTGTCGTACCACAACGAATACACAACGCTCCCCGCGGCAGAGGTTGAAAGGTCAAACACAGGGCTGGTCAACGTGGCGATACCGCCATCCACATCGTTTTCTCCCAACCCGCCGCCCACCGTGCCCTGCCCGGTGAAGTAGCAAAGCGTGCCCGGGTTCGAAACATCGTTCTCGGGTTGCGCGGCCGTCCCGATGGGGTCCGCCCGCGTCCATAGACCACTGGTCGCCGTGCCGCCGGTCGTCCAGCCGCGATCCGTCTCGAAGTTATCGCTGAACAACGTCGCCTCAGAACCAACCGCCGCAGTAAAGAAGTTCGAGTTGTTGGGCGCCCCGGTCGGGCTCGTCAGCGCACCCGTGATGGAACCCTGGGCCCGCACATAGAAGTTCGGGTTGGCATTGCACTCAAAAGCCGGCAGCGTGGCGCGATAAAGATTGCCAGACACGAACGCGAGCGGAACACTCGTGTAAACGATCTGCCCTTGGGTGCGGTAGAACAGCGCCGGCGAACCCGGCACGATGGTCTGCCCAACCGCAGTGATCAACACATCAAACGTCGTCGGCACGCCCGGAGACAGCAGCGCAGGTGCACCCGCCGGAACCTGAACCGCGAACGTCTGGTTATCGAAGGCGATCGTGAGCGTGTACAACTGCGACTGCGACGTCGTGCCGGTCTCGTAGATCCGCACGTAGTAGTTCCCCGCTGCCGGCAGCGCCACACCCGTCGCGACCTCCGCCTGACCCAAAAGGGCCGTATCCGCAGTGCCCAAAACCGTCGTCCCGTCCGTCCCGATCACCTGGATCGCCAGATTGCTCGCGCTCCGGCTGTCGATGATGTTGCCAGAGCAGCAACTCCCAGAGTTCTCCGAGCACGACTGCGCTGAATCGTCATAACTCAAACCAATCGGCGTCGCCGTAATCGTCACGCCGCCCGCACCCGCCACCGTAAAGCGCGTGTAGTCCGCCTCTCCGTCCCCGTCGATAGACAGCGTGGACCCGAATGAAACCGTGGGAATAGGAACCGCCCCGAAGGTTTGCGGGGCACCCGGCGCAATCGTGCCGACGTTCACGGCCGTGGCCGCCGTGTTGTCGGGTTCGTTGATGTCGCCATACAGCCGTTGACCATGCCGGATATCGTCGTGACGAGGGCCGTCATACGCCGTCGAAATGAACGGCTCCATGAGTTTCGTCTGGGCAATGGGGCACACGTGCGACATCCCCATGCCGTGCCCGTGCTCGTGCGACAACACATTCCGCAACCGCAACGAATTGGTGCTGATGTTCGTGTAAAAACTATCCGCCGTATCAATCACCATGTCCCCCGTGTTGGGGAAGTAGTTGAACGCCAGAATCCCGCTGTTGCCGTCGATGGGGTGGCCCGCCATGCGGCAATCGCCCCGCACGCCCGCCACACCCGCCGAACCAGGAAAAGCCGCTCCATCGTCATTGGGCTCAAAGATGTACGTCACGCCGCACAACGTCCCCCAACGCTCGAACACCTGCGCATAAAGGGATTGCCACTGCGCCGTGTTGCCCGAGTAAATCGTGTTCAGCCGCGCAAACAAGTCCGATGGTGCCGAAGCCTCGCCCGCACCCCCCGGAATAATCGTCCCGTCGGGCACGAATGAGTACCGCAGCGTAATCGGCGTCCCGGTCGACCCGGTAGCACCCGCCGAAGTGGTCGACCACCGCGCCCCCGTCTGATAACGCGCGCCAAACGGACCCTCATTCAAACCGAAAACCGCAGCACTAAAAGCATGCATCGTCGCATCGCTCGTCCCCTCAGCAAAACACGCAGATCGCGGCACCCGATCCGCCAAATCCTCCATCGCCAAGTTCACAATCATCCGCTGATGCTCCGGCGACAGCATCGAAAACACATGCCGCTCAACCAGCCGAGTCACCGCAGGATGGGGTGATGTTTCAAATCCTGATCCGGCCGGTTTCGCCGCGACCGCCGAACCGGTGCCCGCCAGCATCGCGCCCCAAGAAACGCCCGCCACGCCAGAAACCACGCCGGCAAAAGCAGCCAGAGATGCCGCCACAAACCCGATGCTCGGGCCACAAGACCTTCGGTGCATGTCAAAACTCCCGTTTGCAGAAACCCTTTGACCACAACAACCGCGGCGACGTGGGCGGGACATTGAAAGCCCCAAAGCCGATCACGCCCCATAAAACGCCACACCAACCAACCCGCGCGCCTGCCCTTGAAGCCAAAGGTTCATCGACCATGCAGGCCGAAAAATCCATTGACGTCACCCCGGCCGCCGCGAAGGAGAGGAGGTGCGAAGGGGCGATACGCGGGGGGGAGGGGGGGTGTTCCGAAAGATTGCCTCCCCTGCCTCGGGTGGCACACGCGTCCCGCCTGTGTGCCTCCCCTGCTGCTGGCCAAGGCGGGCCACCCGGCCCCGGCTCAAAGCGCGATCTTCCCCACCAGCCCCGCCACGGTGGCGACCAGTTCGTGCGGGTCCAGGGGCTTGGCGATGTGGGCTTGGAAGCCCGCCACGAGGGCGCGGCGTTTGTCTTCGGGGGCCGCGAAGGCCGTCACGGCCACGGCGGGGAGGTCTTTGCCGGCCCGGGCCTCGCGCACGCGGCGCATCATCGAGTAGCCATCCTCGCCGGGCATGCCGATGTCGCTGACCATCACGTGCGGCATTTGTACCAATTCGCCGGCCTTGACCGCCTGCCGGTGCCCCTCCTCCGCCGACGCGGCCAGCAGCACCTGGGCCCCGGCCTTTTCCAGGACCGTGGCCACCATCATCCGGGCGTCCTCCTCATCGTCCACCACCAACACGCGCACGCCGTCCAGGCGCGGCACGTGCGCGGCGGGCAGGGTTTCCGCGCCCGGCGCGGCCGCGGTCTGCGGCCCGGTGGGCAGTTCCAGCGTGAAGGTCGCCCCCTTCCCTGCTCCCTCGCTCGCCGCCTTTGCGGTCCCGTTGTGGGCCTCGATGATGTGCCGCACTACCGACAACCCCAGCCCCAGGCCGCCGTAGGCACGCGTAGTCCCTTCGCCCCCCTGCTTGAAGCGATCAAAGGCGCAGGGTAGGAACGCAGCGTCGATCCCCATGCCGGTGTCCGTCACCACGACGCGAGCGATGCTGCCACCCGATGCGCTCGCGGCATCCTTGCCGCGCTCGATGCGCACCGTCACTCGCCCGCCCTTGGGCGTGAACTTCACCGCGTTGGTCAGCAGGTTCGTGACCGCCTGTGTGAGCCGCC
>Ga0105049_10006768_pt1 | contig 13338 bp, 11 predicted proteins | sample MAT06_FD_78087 | JGI IMG/M metagenome (GOLD analysis project Ga0105049, IMG submission 78087) | Freshwater microbial communities from Lake Fryxell liftoff mats and glacier meltwater in Antarctica - MAT-06 | ecosystem: Environmental > Aquatic > Freshwater > Ice > Liftoff microbial mat | place...
ATAAACACGGCCGCCGCGGAATTTGGATTCAAAAAAGAATTGGTGGATATTGTTACCACCAACAACAATCCGTTTATCCGCACCAAAATGATCGCCCGTTTACTAAAGGGAAAAACCATTGGAGAATTGCTGACCGTTACCGATTCAATTGAGGTAACACCACATCTGCAGGAGCTGCTGGCAGAGTTGAAAAGCCAGGGATACATAACCGGTATCATCAGCGATAGCTATGATTGTATTACCAATCACCTAAAAAATAAATTTGGTTTCGATTTTACGATTTCCAACGAACTGGAATTTTCAAAAAGCATTGCTACCGGAGAAGTGAAAATTCCTTCCCTGTTTTTGATGGACGATAAAAGCCAGTGCAAACATGACTACTGTAAACTCAATGCGCTCATCAGCATCTGCGATAAATACAAGGTGGATTTAAAAAATACGCTGGTAGTAGGCGATGGCGAAAACGACATCTGCTGTATTCGTAAAGCAGGTATTGGTGTATCCTTTTGTGCTACCAATTACATGGTAGATTCAGTTGCAGATTACATCATCAAAGAACCTGACTTCAATTTACTTTTACCAATTTTAAATTAATTATGATTTCCATTTTACTACTGACTGTTTTTGTGGCAGGGTATGCCGCTATTGCATTTGAACACAAACTTCAATTGAACAAAGCAGCATCGGCATTAATTACCGGTGTACTGTGCTGGACGATTTATATACTGCAAAGCGAAGCCACTCATATTGTAAACGAGGAACTGTTGCATCATTTGGGTGAAATCGCTTCTATCCTTTTCTTTTTATTGGGCGCTATGACAATTGTGGAATTGATCGATTCTCACAATGGATTTGATATCATAACTCAGAAGATAAATACTTCCAGTAAACAAAAGTTGATGTTGATTATTACCGCACTTACTTTTTTTCTTTCAGCATTGCTGGATAATTTAACCACCGCAATTGTGATGACTTCGCTTTGTTCAAAAATACTTTTTCAAAAGGAAGATAAACTATGGTTTGCGGGGATGATTGTAATTGCTGCGAATGCAGGTGGAGCATGGTCGCCGCTTGGTGACGTTACCACTACCATGCTTTGGATTGGCGGGCAAATAACGGCCTTAAATATAATGAAGCAACTGATATTGCCAAGCCTTGCGGTATGCTTACTTCCGGCGCTGTTGGTAGCACGTCGTTTTAAAGGAAAAAAAATCAGTGCAATGCCGCAATCAACTTGCACGGTAAAGGAAAAACAAGAAGGCAGGCTTATTTTATTTGCGGGAATTGGGTTCCTGATTTTTGTGCCGGTGTTTAAAACGCTTACCCATCTGCCACCTTTTATGGGTATGTTGCTGGCACTTGGTTTTATGTGGATTATCACCACGTTTATTCATAAAAGCAAGGAGCCGGAATATGCTGAAAAATTTACTGTCGCCAGGGCATTGCGGAAAGTGGACACACCCAGTATTCTGTTTTTTTTAGGGATTCTGTTGGCCGTAGCGGCATTGCAATCATTTGGGTTGCTCAAAGAGTTGGCAGGGGGACTGACCAATGTTTTAAAAAATGATTACCTGATAGGAATTGCTCTGGGCCTGCTTTCTGCTATTGTTGACAATGTGCCACTGGTAGCAGCTTCGCAGGGGATGTATGATTTATCTGTTTATCCAACCGATCATCCGTTTTGGGAGTTTCTGGCCCTTACCACCGGTACGGGTGGTAGTGCCATCATTATTGGCTCAGCCGCCGGCGTTGCCGTAATGGGCATTGAGCAGATCGACTTTATGTGGTATTTAAAAAAGATCAGTTGGCTCGCCCTGGCCGGATTTGCGGCAGGCATATTGGTATTTCTACTGCAACAAAATCTGGCGGGTTGACATTTTAAATACCACAAAAAAAGGCGGCAATGCGGAAGCAAAGGCAGGTTTGTAAAAAAGACGGTTTATAAAACATCAGGTATTTTTTGATTCAAAAGATGCAGATTAAAAAAGAAAGATTTACATTCAGGATTCTTATTAATTGATATGAAAAATCTTTCTACTGCTAATTTGCGAACTGATTCACCGGGTTCGGGAATTCTACAACGGGTAGCTTCCGTAGATGTTTACCGTGGCTTTGTAATGTTGTTGATGATGGGAGAAATTCTTTCATTTTCAACTGTGTCGGAGGCTCTGCCAGGTAGTTCTTTCTGGCATCTATTGGCATTCAACCAGAGTCATGTAGAATGGACAGGATTATCCCTGCATGATATGATACAGCCGTCCTTTACCTTCCTCGTGGGCGTGGTTTTACCGTTTTCAATTGCTGGTAGAAAGCAGCGTGGAACCTCTAAGTCATCGATATTGTTGCATAGTTTCAAGCGGTCGCTTATCCTCATTTGCCTTGGTATATTTCTGCGTTCCATTTATTCCGGGCAAACCAATTTTACATTTGAAGATACGCTTACCCAAATCGGCCTCGGCTATACCTTGCTGGTAGTGCTTGGCTTTTGTTCACAAAAGATACAATTGCTGGCGCTCATTGTTTTACTGGTTGGTTATTGGGGAGCATTTGCGTTGTACCCGTTGCCTGCTGCTAATTTTGATTATGCGGCCGCAGGTGTTATACCCGACTGGCAGCATAACCTGCAAGGCTTTGCAGCACATTGGAATAAGAATACCAACCTGGCGTGGGCGTTTGATCAATGGTTTTTAAATCTTTTCCCACGAGAAAACATTTTTCGAAACAACGGGGGAGGCTATGCAACGCTAAGCTTCATTCCCACCCTGGCTACCATGCTCCTCGGCCTTATTGCCGGTAATACATTGCATTCCAACAAAACCACCCGAGAGAAATGGCTATTTTTTTTAATGACGGGTGCTGGTTTAATTGCAGTTGGTTTGCTACTATATTTCGTCGGCATTAATCCGATTGTGAAACGGATCTGGACACCTGCCTGGACGATCCTAAGCGGTGGTATTTGCTTTTTGATGCTCGCTTTTTTTTACCTGATTGTAGATGTGGGCGGGTATAAACGCTGGTCATTTTTTCTTATGGTAATAGGCGCCAACTCAATTGCAGCTTATTGTATTGCAGATGGCGGAATTATGTTGTTTATCCGCAAGAGTTTGTATATCCACCTCGGAAAAGAGTATGACAAGCTCTTGGGAACACCTTATGCAACATTGGTAAGTGGCGGACTGACCTTGGCATTTGTGTGGCTTATTTTAAACTGGATGTATAAGAAAAAGATCTTCATTAAAATCTGAGAGATACCGCATTCAAAAAAGATCATTTCGTTTAGGATTGAATGCTAAAAATGACACCACTCATTCAATGCATAACATGCCGATTTGAACCTATACACCAGATTTGAGTACTGACAACCAAAAATTGAAAGTTGAACCTTCCATAGTAGTTATTGGTTAAAAGCGGTTGCTTTCCTCAATATCAAATAGTTTTCCTTAAGTTTTTTAGAAGCAGGTAGAGAAATAGCTAAATGGGATATATCAGTGCAACGAATGTGCAAACAAAATTTTCGAGTTACAAGGAAAGCAATTATTAAAAAAGAACAGGGAATAGCAAAAGCCATTCCCTGTTACACAACTAAAAATCAACCTGAATAAACCTATTTTTTAGGCATTAAAACTGCATCAATTACGTGAACCACACCGTTGCTTCCTTCAAGATCAGCAGCAGTTACATTGGCACCGTTGATCATTACTTTACCATCTTTGATACTAACAGTCAACTCTTCGCCTTGTAATGTTTTTACCTTTTGGCCATCTTTTAGGTCAGCCGCTTTTACTGCACCTGCTACTACATGATAAGTCAAAATGCTGGTCAACTTCTCTTTGCTTTCTGGCTTTAATAAACCATCAACTGTACCAGCAGGTAATGCACTAAATGCTGCATTGGTTGGTGCGAAAACCGTAAATGGTCCAGCACCCTTCAAAGTTTCAACCAAACCTGCAGCTTTTACAGCAGCAACTAAAGTTGTGTGGTCCTGTGAACCGATTGCTACATCTACAATGTCTTTGGGTGCCTCAGGGGCAGGGGTAGCCACTTCTGTTTTAGGTGAATCTACTGGTGCAGCATCCGGAGTTTTTGTACTACCGTCATTACAAGCTACCAATGAAATTGCGCTGAATGACACAGCGGCGAGCATAGAAAAAATGTTCTTTTGCATAATCGTATAATTTTTTTTCCTTAACAGTACATCAGTTAGATTGTTTGATATCGGATAGATTTAATAATAATAAATGAGCATTGTTTATACTTTATCATTTTTATTGGCAGATGCTTAAACAAGCCAGCTTCAATTTGATATTATAAGCCAGGGAAAGGACAAAGCTATTTTTAATTAGGGCAGTGTTGATGGAGAAACCGGTGGCGTTTAACCAATCATAAATTGCAAAGACACCTGCCCGGTTGAATGTATGCTTGTGATTAAAGCGCCAGCCTGAATTTGATTCGATAACTATGGGCAACAAATTTTACTGCCTTTTTAGTTTAGCTGGTTAGCGCTACTAAGGCGTAACTGTCGTATAGCATAACATAGGTTACACATTTTGAATACCCACAGGCGCAGGAATGAGGCGTGGGTTATGTGCAAAGCTTTCCTGTGCCGGGCAGTAATTACTATTTTGGTGCGGTGACAGCTTAGTCAGGCGCAGGACTCCGTCCTGTGTCTGATTTGTTACTACTAACTACACAAAACAAATTAGCTGGATTTAACGAAACAAAAAAAATAACATGGAAAATAAAATCATTCGGCAAGGTTTTGTTGCCTTGCCGAATGATTAATAATTTATTTGATTAGCTGCTTAAATGTTTTTTCAAACCCATCGGCTGTAAACTTAACAAACACCATACCGCTGCTTATTGCGACCGTATTACCTGGAATGGTGATGGTATTTACGCCGGTGGCAAGCATTGTACTATTTTTGTACAGCAAACGCCCATTTAAATCCAATACCACAATATTGATATTTTTTGTTTGATTGCTGTGAATTGTAAAAATACTGTTACCATAGGCTTGTAAAGGTTGACCGTTTGGTTCTTCGATAACAATCCCGTTATTGGTAAGCCTTAGTGATTTTATTTCTGAATAACTAAAACTTCCATTTAGGTCAACTATTTTGAGGCGATAAAATAGGTTGCCATTAAAAGCAGTTGGCTTTTTATATGCAAAGGAGTACGATCGTTTTATAGAGGAGTTACCCATTGCACGCATGTTTGATACTTTGTGCCAATCCGTGCTATTAGTACTTGTTTCTACTTCAAAATGATCTGTATTTATCTCTTGAGCTGTTTGCCAGTTAATGTTTACAGTGTTTTGATTCGTATAATTTACAGAAAAAGCAGTGAGCGAAACCGGAAGGGTGTTAAGTGCTGCAGAAACAATGGATGTATAAATGTAATCTCCCACTTCGGATCCATCTCCATCACCTGCATTACCCACAATATAAAACTTTATATTGGCTTCATTTACTGTAGGAATTGTGGGAGCTGTCCATTGCAGGTTGATATAGCTAAACGTATTTGCTGTAGCCGTAGCAGCCGCATTGCTATGGCTTAACTCTGCTGTATTACCAGTCGTGGTACCCTTTAAAGTCGCATTGGTATTGGTTGTAGAAAAAGTACCTACCACTTTGTTATCAACTGCGTTAACAGCTTTTATGGCAAAGCCCCAATTTTTTTTATCTGCTACAGCATGTGTTATTTTCAGCGAAAAATTATATATAGCACCAGATGAATAATTAAGACTTGGCAATCCGGTGGCTACCACGCTTCCACCTGCATTATTGAGTGCAAAATTTTGATGGCAGCCAGAGTTATTACAATACCGAATTTGCCCAAGATTAGGAGTGGTAGCCTTTGGAGCACCGGTGTAGCTAAGCGGGCAATTTGGATCGTTCAGAAGTTTTAAAGTTGTATAACTCATGCATACAAAGCCAAAGCCGATGATAATGGGTAATTTTCTTTTCATTTTAAATGTTTTAAATAGTGAAGATGTTTAAATTAAAAAGACTTTCCGTTAAGTTTGATTTTATTATTGTGAGACGATCTCCTGCATTGCCCAAATATTTTGTTATTTATGTCACTATCAATTTTATGTTGCAACAATATCATTTTAAATTGAAGGGGTATAGCGTACTAAATTTTAACCCAGATTTTATCAATTATTAGGGTAACCGCTATCAATCCATTATAAAAAAAATCCTATTTAATACAGAAAATAAACAGTAGTAATAAAATAAATTTCTCAGTGAAAAATTTACTTGTTTTATTTCAATCGGATTAGTAATATGGCAGAGACAGGACCGGATCCTGCGCATGCTGGGTAAACAGTTTCCTCTAAAGGCATTGATCAGGATAAAAATGGGCGATGGCATCATACTTTTACACCCCGCACCCCTGGTACCTTTTCGTATTGTCATGAGAAAGGTTACCATTTATGTATGTGAAAACCTAAAAGTTTTATTGAAATATTAATTTAAACCTGCTCAGGTATGCAGGGCGGTAAACGAGCGTTGGCTTATCTGTGCCCACCAATACTATTACAACTAAAACAGCCAACCCTTACATTTTAAAAGTTTTTACCTTGAACCTTCGGGAGGAATGAGTGTTTAATGTTTTTACAATTAGTTTAAACAAAAATGCAAATTTGTTGTTTAGTAATTAGACATTGATTTAACAAATCGAATTAATTTAAACATACATACATGAAACAAATAGAAACTTTATCCAATATCCGCCTAAACGGACACGAAACCAAAGAAACACTGGATATTCTGATAGATGAATTGGGTGACAACCACGTTAGTACATCTGTAGATACACCAATGAGAGCCGATGCCTTTGACTTGAGCGATACTGAGAAAATAAAGGCAATAGAACAGCATTTTGAATCAATCATGAACATCATGGGGCTCGACCTTACAGACGATAGTCTGAAGGGTACGCCTCACCGTGTTGCCAAAATGTACATTAAGGAAATTTTTCAGGGGCTTAACCCGGCCAACAAACCCAAAATGGCCTTATTTGAAAACAAGTATAAATACAACCAGATGCTGGTGGAAAAGAACATTTCTTTTTACAGTAATTGCGAACATCATTTTGTACCTATCATGGGTAAGGCGCACGTTTCATACATCAGCAATGGGCAAGTGATAGGCTTGAGTAAACTAAACAGGTTGGTGCAGTACTATGCCAAACGGCCGCAGGTGCAAGAAAGGCTGACCATGCAGATAGGCAAAGAACTACAACAGATATTGGGAACACAAGATGTGGCAGTAGTAATAGATGCTAAACACCTATGTGTAGCCAGCCGTGGAGTAGAAGACGATACATCCAGCACAGTAACCGCTTTTTACGGCGGTGCATTCAAACAAGAAGAAAAAAAGACCGAATTTTTGAGATACCTGGAATTGAAAACAAGTTTTTAGTTTGTTTTTTTGTTGTCGGAGTTCCAATGTATAGCGATATGCACTACGTTAGCCCTGAGATGCCGGTCCAAATCCGGGCTTTTATATTTTATATAGCGTACGCTTGTTTAGTTTTTACATCTGCCACAGGCGCAGGAATGAGGCGTGAGTTAAGTGCAAAGCTTTCCTGTGCCGTGTAGTAATTACTATTTGGCATCCGTGTCTGGTTTTCTTTTCCCTCAGCCACAACTCCATCTTGCGCCTCCTTATTAATACCTTCAATCACTGTCAATACCCACTTCATGTGGAAGCATTTAAACTAAAATGCCTCCTAAAAATCACCAGCTTTCTTATCTTTCCTAAAATCATTTAATTTTGCGTTTTATTAGCAAAAGCACCAACATTCAATGAACGAACGGCTCAAACAACTTTCCCAGGAATTAGAAGGCGAATTATATTTTGACAATACCATGCGGATCCTATACGCAACCGATGCATCCGCTTATCGTGAAATGCCGCTGGCGGTGGCCATTCCCCAATCAATTGAAGACCTCAAAAAATTAATACATTTTGCAAGGGCTGAAAAGACTTCGCTGATACCTCGTACTGCGGGTACTTCGCTTGCAGGGCAGGTGGTCGGTAATGGGATAGTAGTGGATGTATCCAAAAATTTTACAAAAATTATCGAGCTAAATGAGCAGCAGCATTGGGTTCGGGTGCAGCCAGGAGTAATCCGGGATGAACTGAATATGTTTTTAAAACCGCATGGTTTATTCTTTGGTCCGGAAACCTCCACGGCCAACCGGGCCATGATGGGCGGTATGGTGGGCAACAATTCCTGCGGATCCAACTCGGTTGTTTACAGAAGTGTGCGGGAACACCTGATTGAAGTAAATGCTTTATTGAGTGATGGTAGCGAAACCATTTTCAAAGCGTTGAACCTGGATGAATTTCATGCGAAATGTGAAGGTGATCACCTGGAGGCAAAAATCTACCAGTCGATCCGCTCTCAATTAAGCAATTACGATAACCAGCAGGAAATCCGGAAAGAGTTTCCAAAAAAATCGGTAGAGAGAAGAAACACGGGTTATGCGGTAGATATTCTATTGGATTCTGCGCCCTTTACTGCTGGTGAAGAAGATTTTAATTTTTGCAAACTCATTGCAGGATCGGAGGGAACCCTTGCTTTTATAACAGAAATAAAGCTGAATGTAAGCCCATTGCCACCTGGAGAAACAGGGTTGCTCTGCGTTCATTTTAACAGCATCGATGAATCATTGCGGGCCAACCTGATTGCCATGAAATATAAGCCCAGTGCCAGTGAGCTGATAGATCATTATATACTGGAATGTACCAAGGATAACATTGAACAAAACAAGAACCGCTTTTTTGTAGAAGGTGATCCGGGAGCAATTTTAGTGATAGAATTTGCAAGATCGAACCGGGAAGAAATTACTGAAATAGCTGCGCAGGTTGAGGTTGAAATGCGTGCTGCGGGTTTGGGGTATCATTTCCCGTTATTGTTTGGCAGCGATAGTAAAAAGATATGGACACTCCGGAAAGCAGGACTTGGACTACTGGGAAATTTACCAGGTGATGAAAAGGCGGTTCCGGTTATTGAAGATACCGCAGTGGATGTAGCGGACCTTCCGGCTTACATTGCAGAGTTTAATGAAATACTTACGAAATACAATTTGCATGCGGTGCATTACGCCCACGCCGGATCTGGTGAAATACATCTACGTCCCATCCTCAATCTTAAAACCGTAGAAGGGAATCAATTATTCAGAACCATAGCGGAAGAGATTGCTACGCTGGTGAAAAAATATGATGGATCACTAAGTGGTGAGCATGGTGATGGCAGATTGCGGGGTGAATTTATTAAGCAGATGGTGGGTCCCAAAAATTATGAATTGTTGAGAACCATCAAACGTACCTGGGATCCTGAAAATATCTTTAATCCAAATAAGATTGTAGATACACCTTCCATGAATACGATGTTGCGTTACACACCGGGTCAAAAAACGCCGGAGTTTAAAACCGTTTTCCGCTACCACAATCAGGATGTATTGCAACATGCCGAACAATGCAACGGGTCTGGCGATTGTCGTAAAACACATTTATCAGGAGGTACCATGTGCCCATCTTTTATGGCTACCAAAAATGAAAAAGATACCACAAGGGCACGAGCAAATATATTGCGGGAGTTTTTAACCAATTCGGATAAAATGAATCGTTTTGATCATAAAGAAATTTATGAGGTGATGGATTTATGTTTGAGTTGTAAAGGATGCAAATCGGAATGTCCAAGTAATGTGGATGTAGCCAAACTGAAGGCAGAGTTTTTGCAACAATATTATGACGCCAATGGAGTGCCTTTCCGATCAAAATTAATTGCCAATTTTAGTGCTGCTGCAAAGTTGGGTGCCGTAATGCCGGGTGTTTATAATTTCATGATGACTACACCCTTCATCAGCAATACCATCAAGCGCATTGTTGGATTTGGGGTGAAGCGATCTATGCCAACTTTGTATAAAACCACCTTAGTAAAGTGGTATAAAAAAAGGAAAAAAGCAGACACCACCACCTATACTAAAAAAGTGTATTTATTCTGTGATGAGTTTACCAATTTCAATGATACTACAATCGGTATTAAAGCAATTCTGCTGTTAGAAAAATTGGGATATGAAGTTATCATCCCTAATCATGAAGAGAGTGGGAGGGCCTGGTTGTCCAAAGGATTGCTCCGGGATGCGCAAAAAATTGCCAATAAAAACATTTCAATTCTTAGTAAACTAGTTACTGCTGAAACACCACTGGTTGGGATAGAACCTTCGGCGATCCTTACTTTTAGGGATGAATACATTGATCTGGCTTCGGATGCCAATTTTGAAGCGTCTAAGCAATTGGCAAAAAATGTATTTCTGATTGATGAATTTATTGCCAACGAAATGGATAAAGGAAATATTGACCAGGCATTGTTTACTAAAGAAGAAAGATTGATTAAACTACATGGCCATTGTCAGCAAAAGTCCATTTCGTCTGTTACGCCTTCTGTAAAAATGATGTCGTTTCCGCCCAATTATAAAGTAGAAACGATTCCTTCCGGCTGCTGTGGTATGGCCGGTTCATTTGGATATGAAAAGGAGCATTACGATCTGTCCATGAAGATTGGGGAGCTGGTGTTATTACCAACAGTAAGGAGCCAGGCAGCGGATGTAATGATTGCTGCACCTGGCACGAGTTGCCGCCACCAAATTAAAGACGGTACGGGAAGGAAAGCACTGCACACCATTGAAGTGTTGTATGAGGCACTGTTAAAACAGGCCTAAACGTCCGACTCTCTTTTTAACTACTTTACTTTTTTTAATGCCTGAAGAACCAACAGTGTTTTTTAGGCATTGATGTTTTAAACCGACTTCCGGGCTTTCAAAGAAGGAATAAATTCGCAGCTTTCCACTGTTTAAACATTCTGGGAATTAGCCCGTTATTCCACTTGTTCTTTCAAAAATTACAGGAAGTAAATTCTATATTTTCATATTTTTAAAACTACTAAATGACGATTGAATCAAGACCCTATATAGCTTGATTTAATTTTATGCGTTGGTGGTAAATTATGGAGTTTCCCTGGTGATTGTCAATTTTAACATTCCCCTCGTTTTATTTAACCGACATTTGCATTTCGAAATAATTTTTTAACAATATCCTCCTTACAAAATGACAAAAAAATTTCGCATCAAAAGAGTTTATCTATTCTTTTCTTCCCTTTGTATTTTTATTTTGCATATGCCGTTTGTTTTTGCTAAAAACAATTCATTGGGCAAGCTCTTAATAAATAAAAAGAATTCACCTGTTGGGTTGTCCGATTCCAGTTTAACTAAAGCTGATTCAATTTCAAACATACAATTTAGTTTATACGATAGTCTTCGATTGGGTTCTCTGGGATTAGGCAGGCAGGTTTTCAATTATGCTATGAAGGGCTTCAATTACATGAAGGAATCCGGCGAACTTGCAAATGAGAAGATCATTACAATAGTAGACTTCAGTAAACCTTCCTCAGAAAAGAGAATGTTTATCATTGATCTTGAAAATTACAAAGTTCTTTTTAATACCTATGTAGCACACGGGATGCAGTCGGGTAAAGAATTTGCCAATCAGTTTTCCAATCGCCCTTCCAGCAATAAAAGTAGTCTTGGTTTTTATGAAACCCTTGGTACCTATATGGGTGGTAATGGTTACTCATTAAGATTACAGGGTGTGGAACGGGGTATCAATGACAATGCAAACAGGCGTGATATTGTCATTCACGGTGCAGATTATGTGGATGAACGTTTAATTCATTCGCAGGGCTACATTGGCAGAAGCTGGGGTTGCCCGGCAGTTCCAAGACAGCTTCACAAATCAATCATTAACAAAATTAAGGATGGCACCTGCCTGTTTATATTTAGTCCCGAAAAGAAATATTTAGCCAGTTCCAAAATATTAAATTCACGGTTTAGTTCTCCGGCATATGCTTTAAATTAGCCAACGCACAAATTTGATGAATATCTTATATAAAATAAAAAAGGCCTGCATTTAAAATGCGGGCCTTTTGTTCGACATCAACCAAATTTTTTCCTGATTTGATATTTGTCTTTTATTTTATTATCAAATAATTGCCGAAGGATCGCATTCATAATTGGAACCCGGATTAATTTTTCCCTGTAACCATGCAATAATTCCCAGTAATAAGTAAAAGAGTTCACTGCAAAAAAGCCTATCCACATTGCTCCGGCCCATTCACCCACCAGGTATGCAACAGTGAAACTTGCAAATAAAAGGCAAAGTAAAAAGACAAAACTTACAAATATTACAGCAATGAGATTCGAAAATACTTTAGACAGTTTTTCGGCAGCAATCAACTTTGCCAATTCAATTTCTTTATTGACATAAGCTTTTAATTGCAATGCCAGTTCCTCTGCTTTATTGAATTCCTGCTGTAGCATTTTTTATTTTTTAAACATATTTAGAATAGTACTCTTTGGAAATTTCCGCTATTTTGGTATTCCGCTTTTGCAATTGGGCTTCCAGTTTCTCTTTCAGTTTGGCCATTTTTTCTTTGCTAATATCTCCCTTTATTTTATCAAGGATAGCACCTCCTTTTTTGGATATTTTTTTTCTGGTTTCAGCACCTTTATCTGGTGCAAATAACAATCCCGGTAAACTTCCCGCAGCAATACCTACAGCATCAGCGGCTAATATTTTTGTTGAATTTTTCATTGTATTTTTTTTAAAATGACGAATTGGGAATACGAGTCAAAAGTATTCGAAAAAGAATACAATAACAATGATTTGGTTGACTTTATTGCCAATTGGTTTAGTCAGATCAATTTACTTTTTCTATCATTTCAACCCATTCGAAAAGCCTATAAAAAACGATGATGGCGAAATGAACTTGTCTCGGCGGGGTTTTCAGGGGGATATGCTTCAAATGTTAAAACAGTTTTAGGAAAACCCTGATCTGTATTACTGCCGACACAAAAAAGAATTCACTCCTGGGGATTTAAGGAGTGAAGTTAAATGTATATTTTGAAAAGGTATTTATTCAATGGGTGGAGGCGTCTAGAGTATAGGTATTGTCGGCAGCAAGGTTTCGCAGATTCATCTTTTATGGTTTGAGCTTACTGTTGCGAAAGCCACGTTAGGATTATGCGGATTCGCTTTTTAAGAATTCATTGGAAAATAGATACGATTGGTATTATACTTTGAAATCCGGCAATTTTTGGAAACACGTTTCAACCCCGTTGCAAAAGCAAAAAAAGTCGTATTGTAGGGTTTGTGTTTTTTGTAACAACGTAAATTAAGGTGATGCATTTACCAAAATACCAATATAAGACCAATCCGGATTTTCTTGATTATGAATTTATTATTGAGGGGCCAAAAGGAAGTATAA
>Ga0105049_10006770_pt1 | contig 13337 bp, 8 predicted proteins | sample MAT06_FD_78087 | JGI IMG/M metagenome (GOLD analysis project Ga0105049, IMG submission 78087) | Freshwater microbial communities from Lake Fryxell liftoff mats and glacier meltwater in Antarctica - MAT-06 | ecosystem: Environmental > Aquatic > Freshwater > Ice > Liftoff microbial mat | place...
CCGAAGCGCCAGCGAGGAGACGCTCAAAACGCAAGTTGCTACTTCTTACCCTTCTCCAATCGTTCCTTGGCGGCTTTGGCCCATTCGCTGTCGGCGGGGGCGTCTTTTAGCAATTTCACTAAGAGTTTCGCGGCTTGCTCGGGCTTCTTGTCTTCCTCGAACGCACGGGCGGCTTCGAGGATTGCGGCGTAGCCGATCTCGGGGTAATCGTACGTGTAAGGCACCATCAGGAGTGCCGTCGAGGCGTCCGCGAAGCGCTTCTGCGCCAACCGGCAGAGGCCGATTTGCAGTTGCGCTTTCGCGGCGATTTCCGACGTTGTGGCATTCACGACGAGCTGGTAAGCGGCCACGGCTTCGTCGAATTTGCTCTGGTTTTGCAATACCCAACCGCTGCCGTAACGGCCTTCGATGGCGAACGGGCTGTTGCCGTAGCGGGCCAGCATCGCTTCGAATGTCTGGCGTGCGGCCTCCCAGTTTTTGGCGGCGGCGTACGCCTGGCCCAGCCGCAACATCGCGCGATCGCTGACGCCGCCGATGTTGTGGAAGGTGCCGTTGTCGCGGAAGATTGCCAGTTTCTCTGCGGTTTTAACGAAGTCACCTTGCGCGTACATCGCCTCGGCCTGGCGATAAATCGCTTGCCCACGTTGCGGCGATTTCTCGTTCCCGGCGACGGTTTCGAACTGCGTTTGCGCGGCCTTGTATTCCTTCTTGGCGAACAGGCTCGCACCGAGTTTCAGCCGTACGCGCTCGAGTAAATCGGGCGACACCACGCGGTCCGATGGCTCTTTGTCGAGGGCTTCCTTGAGCAATTTGATCGCGGTATCGTGCTCGTCGCGGTCGGCACGGAGTTCGGCCAATTCGAAGCGGGCATCGACGGCGAGTGCGAGATCGGCGAACTCGTCGACGAGCTTTTTGTAGGCGTTGAACGTGCGTTCTTCGCAGGCTTGCACGGGCAGTTTGCCGACGGGAATATCGAATGTCGGTGCAGACGGTGGCTTGCCACCGGCGGGCAGTGCCTTCGTCGCTTCTTCGGTCCATTTGCGGACCCGTTCGAGCCGGGCGGCTTCGCGTGCCGCAGTCGATTCCTCTTCCGCCAAAGGGCGATACGCCCAGGCCGCCTCGTACAACATTCGGGCACGCGGTTCGCCGCCGGGCATCGCTTGTGCGAACTCCGCACAGCGGCGCTCGAGTTGCTCGCCAGCCTGAATGATCGCTTCCTTACCTTGTTGAATTGTGCGATCGGCCGCCGCGATTTGCTCGGGTTTCAGGTTCGGTTTCGCTTTCTCGGCGCGACCGGTTTCCATCAGTTTTTTGCCGACGAAGATCGATGCCTGCCCGGCACGCATCGCGGCCTCGGCACCGATTGCCCTGCCTTTGGCTGCGTTCGTCACTTCCTCGAATAGCTGTTTAGACTCCGGAATCTTCCCGGATTCGAACAGCGCGACGCCGTGGTGATACTTCAGCAAATGCGCCCACTCGGCGCGCTCTTTGTCTTGTGCGAGCGGGGCTTCGTACTTCTTGCGGGCCTCTTCCATCACCTTCGCGGCCTCGGCAGCCTGGTTCTGTTCGCGGTGCAAAGTCGCCAGTTGAATCAGCGCGAGCGGGGCGACCGGCGACTGTTGCAGCGTGCCCCCCTCGAACTGTTTCAGGTCGTTCATCGCGCCGCCGCGGTCGCCCATTAGTGCCCGGACTTTGGCAATCTCGATCCGTGCGTGGCCGACTTGTGCGGCTTGCGGGTAATCCTTCGCCAGCTTCTCGTAGAACTCGCGGGACTTGTTTAACAGCTGATTGCGTTCGTTCGGGTCCGCGAGTGTCGAACCGAGTCGCTTCAGGCACAGTCCGAGTTTCATCAGCGCGTCGGGTGCATCGACCGACTTCGGATTCGAGGCTACGTAGTTTTCGAGCAACCCGGAAGCGTTGGTCAACTTCTCGCGAATGATGTTCTCGGCGAGCGCATCGTCGGCCTTCGTCGGCGCGAGTCGGATGAGGCAATCGGCGAGCAGATAGTTCGCCTGCGAGAGTTCGCCGTTGCGATCCGGCGCGGGAATGGCGTCGAGGATTTTCGCCGCGCCGTCGAGGTCGCCGTTCTGCGACAAGCAAACGCCGATGCCGTACCGCGCGTATTGCACGCGCTCGAACTCGGGGTATTTCTCGACGACTTCGAGGAACTTCTTCGCGGCCTCGTCGAACTTCTGTTTGCGTTCGGGGGCACGGTTCACATCCGTCGATTTGGCCACTTCTTGCGCACGGGCGTAGCTGTTCTCAGCGATGCGGAAGATCACCGCTGGCGACAGTGTGCTCTGCGGATACTTCGCCTTGAACTCGTTGCAAAGTTGGTCCGAACGATCCAAATTGTTCGCCAAGCCGAACCCGCACGCGAGCCGTTGCAGCACTTCCTCGCGACGACGTTCGGGTAGCAGTTGCTCGTTCCAGACTTGCTCGAACACTTGCGCGGCAGGCGCAAACTGCTTCGAGAGTTGCAGCGTGTCGCCGAGTTCGAGCAGCATCTCGCCGCGTCGCATCTTGGCATCGGGGTCGCCTTGTTGCGCGAGTTGGTTCGCTTTGTCGGCGGCCTTGCGGAAGGTATCCTGCGCGATTTTGAGCTTCGCTTCGCGGTCGGCGGCGTTGTTCGGGTCGGCGGCATTCGCGATGCCGACTTGCGACTTTGCGAGCCAGAACATCGATTGATCCGCGAGCTTCGGAAACTTGTCGACGAGCGGCGCGAGTGCCTTGCCCGCTTCGTCGTGTTGCTTGAGTTGCACGAGGCAGAAGCCGACCCGCAGCGCGGCATCGGGCAGCAGTGCTGAGGCCGGGAAATCTTTCGCAAATGCCTGGAACTTACCGAGCGCGTCGGCGAACTTGCCCGTTTCGTACGCCAGCGTCGCGCCGTGGAAAATCGCACCCGTCACATGCTCCGGCGCGGCTCCCGTTGCCAGCAGCTCGAGCCGCGATTTCTCGGCGGGGTTACCCTTGAATTTGTCGGGCGTCTTGAGTTGCTCGACCGCATCTTTTTTGACTTTTTCGTGGTCGGCCAGCACCGCATCGTAATGAACCGACGCCTCGGCGTTCTCACCGTTGAGGTGCAATACGCGGCCGACGAGGTAACGCGCGTGGTTGCCGAACGCGGGGTCGGCGAACGGCGCGATCTGGTTCAAAGACCGTCCCGCCATCGCGAAATCGCGATCGACGAAACAGGCGACGCCGTGATAGTACAGCCCGAGCGAACGATACTTGTTCTTCGCGTACGCAGGGTCTTTCGTGAACGGCTCGCAGGTGGCTTTGGCTTCCTTAATACGGTTCGCACGCAGTTCCATCTCGGCTTGATCGCATCGGCAACGCCCCGCCCATTCGTCGTTCTTTTTACCGGTGAACCAATCGCGTGCTTCCGTGAACCGTCGTGCGGCATCGTTGAATTTGCCATCGGCGGCCTGCTTGCGTTGCGGGATCTCCGCCGGTGTCGCCAGCCCCTTCTCGATCTCCTTGATGCCCAGCGCCCGATTGCAAACGGCGAGGTGATAGAAGACCATGCCGCGATCCGCAAAGTTGCCATCGCCGGTAGCCTGATTGAGCGGTTCGAGCGCGGCCGCAAAGTCCTGCTCGGGTGCATTCATGAAGCTGAGCGCGAGGCCATACCGTGCCGAAGTCGCTTGCGGCGTACCCCCGAACTTCTGCAAAAACTGCTTGAATTGCTCGCGGGCCGCAGGCAGATTCCCCTCGTTGTACGCCTTCCTCGCCGCGTTAATTGCCATCTCGGCTTGCTGTTCGGCAGGGACTTGCGCAACGGAAACACCGAGCGAACCCAGCAACAAACACGCGACAACCGTCGCACGGGGGAACGTCATATTCAGGCTCCAAGGGCGGAGGGGAAGCAGCACTACAGACGCCGCAAGCGTCTCAATCGTTCCGAGCATTGTCGTCGAAAACGACGAGCAGAGCAACTATCTGGGAAAAATGGGGAAGATCGTGTCAAGTTAGCACGGACTCTTACGCAGTTGAGTCGTTAAGAGTTGCGAGTGGATAGTTGTTTAATGAACTCGCAACTCTTAACTCGGAACGACTCGTGACGGATCGATTCGGCATCAGCGACACGAATTCGGCAACTCAAAAATCGCAGGCGATTTGAAGCGTCAAAAACGGGGAAAGTTCAAGCCTTTTGAATGCCGATACGTCATAGTTAGTATGTATGGCCCTACCGATACACGACTGAGGATGAAATTGTGTCCGACATGATGTCGAATCCACCCGCCGCGAACCCCGTCGCGACGCCGATGAACCCGAATAGCTACGACGAGGTGCCTTACGAAAGTCACCCGTTTTCGCAGACGCACCCGAGCCGTTTGTTCGTAATTGGCAGCCTGTTCGGCCTGCGACCGGTGCCGGTGCAACGCTGTAAGGTACTCGAACTCGGCTGCGCCGGCGGCGGCAACCTGATACCGATGGCCGACATGCTCCCCGATAGTACGTTCGTCGGTATCGACCTTTCCAAACGCCAAATCGACGATGGCAACAAGGACGTGCAGGCACTCGGCCTGAAGAACCTCACCTTGAAACACGCCAGTATCACCGATGTCGACGAATCGTGGGGCCAGTTCGATTACATCATCTGCCACGGGGTGTTTTCGTGGGTGCCGAGCGCGGTCCAAGACAAAATACTGCAGATTTTCGACAAAAACATGTCGATGAACGGCATCGCGTACGTCAGCTACAACACGTACCCCGGCTGGCACATGCGCGGCATGATCCGCGACATGATGCGCTATCACTCCGGCCGATTCAACACGCCGCAACTCCGCACTCAGCAAGCGCGTGCATTACTCGATTTCCTTGCACAATCGGTACGCTCCGACAACAACAACGCCTACTCGGTGATGTTGAAGCAGGAACTCGAAACGCTGCGGCACCAGGCCGACCATTACCTGTACCACGAACACCTCGAAGAAAATAACGAGCCACTGTACTTCCACCAGTTGATGTCGCGCGCCCAGACGCACAACCTGAAGTACCTCGGCGAATCCCGCGTCGGCACGATGGTCACTGGCAACTTCGGCCCCGAAATCGAGAAAACGCTGCGGATTCTGGCCACCGATCAGATCCAGGCCGAGCAGTATATGGACTTCCTGCGTAATCGCATGTTCCGCGAATCGCTGCTCGTCCACAGCAAGTTGAACCCGAACTGGTCGGTTCAACCGGAAGTGTTGCGCGTCATGCACGTGGCCAGCAGCGCGAAAGCCGTTGCAGAACCGGCTTCGCTGACCAGCGACGAAAACGTGCAGTATCGTTCCGGTGGCGGAATGCAGATGGCCACGAACCGCCCGCTTTTGAAGGCCGCGATGAAAGTGATGAACGAAGCTTACCCCGGCACCGTGCCGTTCGATGTGCTGCGGAAATCGTCGCGCGAAATGATCGGTGGCGATGGCACCGACCCGAAGATTATTGCCGAAGACACGCAAACCGTCGCGATGGGGCTTCTGAACTGCTACATGAGTTCGGACCTCGTCGAGCTGCACGGAATGCCGATTACCTACGCGAAGACGCCCGGCGAGTTGCCGACCGCATGGCCCGTCGCACGAATGCAAGCCGCGCGCGGTGGTTCGGTAACGAACCGACGCCACGAAGTGCTTCGTCTGAACGACCTCGACCGGCATCTGGTGCCGCTGCTCGATGGCCAGAGCGACAAGGTGAAGATCATCGAAGGGCTGGCGAAAGTGGCCGCCGCCGGCGCGCTGAACGTCCAGAAAGACGGCATCACGCTCTACGATCAGGCGGATATTCAAACCGCACTGAAGTCGGTGATCGATCAGGCACTGCAACAAGCCGCCGATAAAGCGCTGTTGGTGTAAACAACGGTCAAATGCCCACGGACGATCGTCCGTGGGTTTCATTCACTGCAAATGGACCGCGCATTCGTTACCAACTCGCGGCACTCTTCGGCTGTCGGTTCCTGGCCTGCGAATTTCATTTGGTCGCATTTCGATAGCAGTTCGCGGATCGCTTCGCGGGTGCGGTCGTCCCAGTTCGTAGAGCTGTTCGTAAGTTCGGCAGTCGTTTGCTGTTTGGCGGCCAGTCCGAAACGCGATTGTACCCAGTCGCGGACGATTTCCGATAGCCGTTCCGCGAACGTGCGGCCCTCGACTTCCCCCGCGATGTGGCTGCGTTCGAGCGCATCGAGTTGTTGCGCCACCGTGGCGGCAAGCGTGGGAGTAGCGGCTTTGCGGCGACGTAACGCGAACGCGATCAGTGCGACAACGACGGCCAACCCGATCACCCCAATGGCGACCGCAGTTGGCCCGCGATCGTCGATGATTTCCGGCGGTACGTCTTCGATTCCCGTGATCGGTCGTGCCTCTGAAGCGTTCGCGCTGGTGATGCTCGTTTGCACTTTGACCGTGTGCGTCGGCCACTCGACCGACTTCGCCATCGCCGCGGATTTTACTTCGATCGGTGCGAACGCCAACGGCAATTCCCCCGCTTGGTAGGGGTCCGCTCGGAACGTCTGCACCCAGCGTTCCTGTCCGTCGGCCTGCTTTTCCAGCGTGGCCGGGCCGTTCGGGCGGATGCGCCATACTGCCGCAGACTCTGGAACCAGCCACTCTTTCGGCGGCGTCACAACCAACGGCGCGTGGCCTTGCAGCGTAGCCGTGACCGTCACCGATTCCGAAAGTCGCACGGTGGTTTTGTCGAGTGTCAGCGTAACGGCAAGCGGGTTCATCGCCCCCTCCGGCGACGTTCGCGCAACCGGAAGAACCGCGTCAGCGCATCGAGGTGCTTGCCGTCGGTATCGAGGTCGATGAGGTCGATTTGTGCGGCGCGCGTCAGTTGCGTGAAGGCATCGCGGCGCACTTTCGATTTGGCAGCAAACTGTTCGCGGAAGCGGCGATTGTCGGTGTCGATCAGGCGTTGCTCGCCAGTTTCGGCATCTTCGAGCCGCACCAGGCCCGTTGCGGGAAACGCATACTCGCGGGCATCGCCGGTTCGCACCGCGATCAGGTCGTGTTTACGCGCGGCCCGGCGAAGCGGGTCGGCGAAATCGGCATCGAGAAAGTCGGAGACGACGAACACAATCGCACGCCGCTTTTGCACTTTGTTCAAATGATCCAGCGCCGCAGACAAGCTCGTACCGGGGTGTTCTGGGGCAAAAAAGAGGATGTCGCGGAGTAACCGCAAGACGTGCCGCGTGCCTTTGCTCGGCGTGACGTATCGTTCGACGCGATCCGTGAACGCGAGCAATCCGACGCGGTCGTTGTTACCGATGGCGCAGAACGCGATAAGGGCCGCCACTTCCGCTGCCACCGCGCGCTTCTGATACGCCCCGGTGCCGAATCGCTGGCTCGCGGATACATCGACTAGCAGCACGAGTGTCAGTTCGCGTTCTTCGATATATCGCTTGATATATGCGGTGCCCATGCGGGCCGTCACGTTCCAGTCGATGCCGCGGACGTCGTCGCCGGGCATGTATTCGCGGACTTCGTCGAACGACAAACCCGCGCCCTTGAAAGCGGAGTGATACTCGCCGCCGAGCAGCGTTTGCACCGCGCGCTTGGCCCGCAACTGCAAGCGGCGAATCTGACGCATAACGTCGGCGGGTAGCATGGCGTCAATCGCCCTGAGGGTGTGGCTTCGCGGCGGGCGGGTTCAGCAGGCTTCGCGTCAGCACTTCCTTCGCGCGGTCGAACTCCGGTTGCCAGAAGATTTCCGGTGATCCGTTCTTCATGCAATCGCGGATCTTTTCGAGGGTGTTTCGCGCCATGTGCGGGCACTTGTTGCACGAGCACGTGATTCCCGGCACGGGTAAGTAGCGGTGCCGCGGGTGGCGCTGTTCGAGTTGCCACATCATGTTCGGCTCGGTGGCGACGATGAACTCGATCGGCTCCGCGAAACCGCCGACGTACTTGATCATCGCCTCGGTGCCACCGATGAAATCGGCATGTTCCAGCAGGTTTTTCGGGCATTCGGGGTGTGCGATCGTCTGTGCGGTCGGGTGCTTTTGCTTCATGCGAACGAGATCGTGAACGCTGAAAATCTCGTGGACCATGCACGAGCCGTTCCACAAGATCATCTTGCGTTTCGTCACTTCTTCGATGTACCGCCCGAGGTGCTGATCGGGCACGAACAGGATCTCGTACTCTGCAGGAATCTTCCGCACGACTTCCTCGGCATTCCCCGACGTGACGACCCAGTCCGAGAGTGCCTTCACCTTCGCGGAACTGTTGATGTACGTGACGGTCTGGAATTTCCGGCCATTTTCGCGAAGCATCTCCTGATAGCGATGCAGTTTGTCTGGCGGGCACGAATCGACGAGGCTACACCCGGCTTGCAAGTCTGGCAGTAGCACGCGCTTCGACGGATTGAGCATCTTCGCGGTTTCGGCCATGAACAGCACGCCGCAAAACACGATCACCGGCGACTCGACCTTCGTGGCCTCGCGGGCCAGTTTCAGGCTATCGCCAGTGATGTCCGCGAGTTCCTGCACTTCGCCTTCTTGATAATAATGCGCGAGAATCGTCGCACCGATCGTGTGCTTGAGTTCGAGAATCTCGGCGGCCACATCGCTCATGACGGCAGGCATGGCATCTCCTGTAACAGGTTCGTTCGTGATAGACTATTCTAGCAGACTCGCTCATCCGACAAGTTTTGACGCTGTCAGAATTGACGTAAGGATAGGAAACGTATTCATCGTGTCGGTGCGTCGGTATTCGCGTTTCGTTCGTACAATTTGTTTCATGCACCCTCGGAATGCTTCGCTCGATCTCCTCCGGGCACTCGCCATTATCATGGTGTTGGCCACGCACATCGCGAACTCGTTTGCGCGGGGCACGCCTCTGGCGAACGGGCTTAGTGTCGGTGGGAGGGGCGTCGATCTGTTCTTCGTGCTCAGCGGTTGGCTGCTCGGTTCGCAACTCTTTCGCGAAGTCCGCACCACCGGCTCCGTCGATGTCAAACGCTTCTGGATCCGCCGCTGGCTACGCACACTCCCGGCGTATTATACCGTATTGCTCGCGACATTCGCGCAACTTATCGTGCAAGGAAAAGCGAACCTCATCGACTGGCGTTACCTCGTTTTTTTGCAAAATTACCTGCCGGAGATGCCGTACCTCGGCGTGACGTGGTCGCTGTGCGTCGAGGAACATTTTTACCTCGCGATCGCACCCGCAATCCTGTTCGCGTACCGCTATCGCTGGGCATTCGTATTCGTGGCACTCACGGTCGTGGCGCTAATCGTCGCGCATATTCTCGGGTATTACACGCATCGCGCGGACTATCACATGCGCGAAACGCACGTCGTATTCGTGCAGTGCCTGACGGGGGTAATGCTCGCGGGGATTGCCGAGTTTTGGCCACGCACGTGGCACGTATTGCGAAAAATATCGGGCCTCTGGGCACTCCTTTCGCTGTTGCTGATTCTCGTCGCCGCATGGAACCGCACCTATGGCGGCTGGACGCTACCCGACTGGGGCACCGGCGGTTGGGCGCTACTGTTCGCGGGCTGGATCGTGCTTGCGAACTCCAGCGCATTTTGGCGAACGAAGGTGAAATCGCGGGCAATCACGTTCGTGGCGATGCGGGCGTATTCGATCTACCTCGTTCACACGGAAGCGATTCGCGCCGCCGAAAAATTGCACGTGCTACCCGCAGAATGGCAAGCGATACTCGCAGTGGCGCTGGCGTTCGCCGGAGCGGAAATTCTCTATCGCGCCGTCGAACGCCCGTGTTACCGGTTGCGGGATCGCTGGTCGAAACCGCATCATTCGTCGCCTTCATCGTCGTCGGGTTCTTCGATCGTGCGCTGACCGAGCATGTTCGCGATTGCTATTAAAACGTGCGGGTTCGGGATCGCGGAGACATCCTTCGCGTACCACGGCAACCAACCGCCATGCCGCTTCACCGCGAACGCTTTTTGCGAAATCGTGATCTCTTTGATCTCCACCCACGGCAACAACCGCTTGCCGTTGAACAACCCCGCCGGCGTCGCGAAGAGTTCGCCAAACGGCACCGGTTTCCCCGATGCCAATTCGGAAAGTACCTTCGGCCAGATAATCGCAAACGTCTCGCGCTGGATGCGTTCGGCCAAATCCGGGTAGTCCGCGAGTGCCGAACTGATCCGCGTCGGGTCATTGTCTTCCGACGATACTTCGATCCACGTCGTCCAAACCATCACGTTCGGCGAGGCGATTGGCAACCAACAAGCCGCGACCGCGCCATAGACATCGCGCTCGATAATCGGCACCGTCGCCGCGACGCGGATTTTGACGACATCGATACTTTTCCACGGGATCGATTCGACTTCGCCATCTTGCAATCGCAGTAGGCCAGTCGGGTAAATCAGCACGCGCAACCGCCGACTGCGGAACATTGCCCGCAGCAACCCCACCCCGAGAATCGGCGGCAAAATCAGCAGTTCGAATTGCACGTGCCCGAAGCGACCGGGGCCGTGCACCCACCAGAAGTAGTTCGCAACAAGGCCGTAAATCATCAGCCCGATGCCCGCAAACAGCTTGATGCGCAACCGCCGATGACTGATGCGAAATAACGCATCGGGTTCGCCGAGGGCGCGCGTCGCCACCGCGATGTCGGCATCGTTTTCCCATTCATTTGCATTATCGGCAGTTTCGCTCGGCTCCATATCCTGTCATTTATAGTCAGAACGGGAAATCCCATCGTTCAGATTGCCAACGAAATGAATCGTAACTCCCTCGCGAACTCGCGCAATAGCGAGGGAAACGCTTCCAGTGTGTAGATTTCGTTAAGGAATCACGTGGGTACCGAGAGATCTCCCCGATTCGGAACAGTTCGCAGGTTCGCACATTTCCAGTGGCTGTCGTGAATAGTAGCTGTACTATGCGCTCATATTTTGCTTAACACACTGGAGATTGTGGTTATGATGTCCCGTTCGCTATCCCGACGTGCGTTTACGCTCATCGAACTTCTCGTGGTGATTGCCATCATCGCAATTCTGATTGGCTTGCTGTTACCGGCGGTGCAGAAAGTGCGTGAAGCCGCTGCGAGAAGTACCTGTACGAACAATCTCAAGCAGTTCGGCCTGGCGTTCCATAATTATGCGAGCACTTTCGACAGCAACTTTCCCGCGGCACGATTCAGAAACCCGGCCCTCGCGTCGGACACCAAGTTCCGCTCGTGGGCACCGAGCGTACTGTTTTTCGTCGAACAAGATAATACGGGCCGCCTTTACCAGATGAACAAGCGGTGGAACGACACGACGCCGGTCGATCCTTCGACCCCACTGGTTAACAATGCCGAACTGGCGAAGACCCGTGTGAAGTTGTTCACCTGCCCGAGTACGCCGAACACAGGTGGCCGCAAGATCGGTACGACCGGCGACCTGCCGAACGTGCAACAGGGCGACAACGATTACGCGATTTTCTTCCGTATCCGCAAGCGTTTCTACGATGGCCAAGTCCCGCCGTTGCCTTACACCAGTACCGCAAGTTCGCTTCCGGGCGTGATTTCGGAAACCGCCATCACGTCGATCTTGTCGATCACCGATGGCACGAGCAATACGATGCTGATGACCGAATGTTCGGGGCGTCCCAACGAATTCCAGGGTCGCAGAGACAGCGGTCTCATCACCGCTGACGGTTACGGCTGGAGCGACCCCGATGGCACTATCGGCAGCATCGATGGTTCCAACCCCACGATCAACATCCCGGCTGGCGACTCGGGCAATGCGTCGGGTACGCCGAACAGCAGTACTTGCATCATGAACTGCACGAACCGCAGCGAGCCGTACAGCTTCCACACGGGCGGTATCAACGTGGCACTCGCCGACGGCAGCGTGCGCTTCCTCCGTTCGACCGTTGCCCCCGCATCCTTCGCCGCGCTCGTTACCGCGTCCGGTGGCGAAGTGCTCGGCAACCTCGATTAATGCAAACTCTGCCGAATCTGCGTGTTGCCCCGGTTTCACCCGGCAAGCCACACGCCGGTTCGACAATCTGCCGGTACTTTCCCCTTCGCCTCAAGCCACTCCGCGATCACAATGAAGTGTGTCGATCACCTTCATTTGGAGTGCGTTGCTCATGTCGGCCCCGCTGCGATTGCGGCTCGATGCGGTTGCCCTCACGTCGTTCGCGGCACTAAGTCTGTTCGCGTTCGCACTCGCCACATATCCACCACTGACCGGGTTGCGCGCACGCGTTCCAGAAGCATCGGCTGTGATCGCGCCCGTAGCGAACGCGCTGGGCTTTGCCGCAATCGTCCTCGCGCTCGGCTGGTTTTGCCTGACGGTGCTGTACGTGAAGCGGCGTGGCATCGGGCGGTTGTTCGCACGGTGCCTCGGCTGGTTGATTCTGATCGCGACTTCCGCCACCGCCATCGACACGACCGCGCATCGCCTCACGTTGCCCCCCGCCTCGGCGTACGGCCCCGGTGGCTCCATCGGCGCGTACCTGCGCTTCTTTCTCGACGATCGCGCTGTCCCCTATCACGTGCTGATTGTCGTCGGTTTCATCGGGATGTTGCTCACCGCGGACAATCTCATTCGATCGCTGTTGCGCACAATCTGGATCGCGGTTCGCGGCATTGCCATCGGCGCGAAGGCGAGCAATAGGTTCGTGGAAAACCGTACGAATTACGTCGTCGAAAGCATTCAAAAGAAGCGGGAAGAACGCGCCGCCGTCGTAAATTTGACGCCCATGGAAACCGTGCCGATCCCGATTCACAAACCGCCCGAGTTGCGGCTCGTCCCGCGCGACGACGACGAACCGAACGAGATTCCGATCGAGCGTGCACCGCTGATGATTACCCGCCCCGCAATTGCGGAAATCGAAACCGTCGTCGATTTTGAACTGCCGCCGCTGACGCTCCTCAACGACCCCGATGCGCTTGCCGTCGAAGATCACGAATCGAAGCTGCGCGAGCGTGCGGTGCTTCTAGAGAAGACATTTACGGACTTCGGCCTGACGATCAAAGTCGTCGGCATCCACACGGGACCGGTGATTACGCAGTACGAAATCTCGCTCGAAACGGGGTTGCGGCTCAGCAAAGTCACGACGCTTTCGGACGACCTCGCACTGAAGCTGAAAGTCTCGAGCGTGCGGATCGTCGCGCCGTTACCGGGCCGCGACACCGTGGGCATCGAGGTGCCGAACGAGCATCGCCAAACGGTGCGTTTGAAGGAACTGATCGCCGCCACGACCGCGAAGGCGAGCAAGATGAAACTGCCGATCTTCGTCGGGAAAGACGTCGAAGGCCGTGCGTTGGTTTACGACCTCGCGACGATGCCGCACCTGCTGATCGCGGGCCGCACCGGCACCGGCAAGTCAGTCTGTCTCAACGCGATCATCCTCAGTTTGCTCTACACGCGCAAGCCCGACGAATGCCGG
>Ga0105049_10006776_pt1 | contig 13334 bp, 16 predicted proteins | sample MAT06_FD_78087 | JGI IMG/M metagenome (GOLD analysis project Ga0105049, IMG submission 78087) | Freshwater microbial communities from Lake Fryxell liftoff mats and glacier meltwater in Antarctica - MAT-06 | ecosystem: Environmental > Aquatic > Freshwater > Ice > Liftoff microbial mat | place...
GATGCTCTTCACGCTCATGCTCGGGATCGTGGTGTTCTCGATGCTGTTCGCGTGGCTGCTGGTCCACCGCTTCCGGCTCGGGTGGATCGAGGAGCGGGCGGGTGCCACGGGCCTTGACGACGCCATCGAGGAACGCCGCGCAGAAGCGGGCGTGCCCACCATGGGGGCCACCGTTTGATGCTGGCCTTCACCCACGCGGGGTATCTCGTGGCCGGTTGGGGCATCTCGCTCGCCATCCTGGGCCTCTACGCAGTGCGCATCGTGCTTCGAGGACGATCGCTGGCAGCTCGGGTGGCGCCGGAGGAGCGTCGGTGGAGCTGAGCCCCCGCACGGTGCCCGGTGAGCCGGGCACGGTCGCTCCCAAACGTCGCCGGCGCCCCTGGGCCTATGGCGTGCTCGCGCTCGTGCTCGTCGGGCTCGGCGTGGTTGTCTACCAGGGCCTCACCAGCGCGTCGCTGTACTTCTACAACGCCGACGAAGCCTCCGAGCAGCGCGCCGAGCTGGGGTCGCAGCGGATTCGCTTGCAGGGTTCGGTGCGCGACGACGTGCACCCGTTGGCCAGCGGCGAGGGCATCGAGTTCACGGTGACCTACAACGGCGCCGACGTCGTGGTCCACCACGACGGTGATCCGCCGGAGCTGTTCCAACCCGGTTTGCCGGTGGTGCTCGAGGGCCGTTGGTCGCCGTCGCTGGAGACCTTCGACAGCGACCGGATCCTGGTCAAGCACTCAGAGCAGTATGAAGCCGACAACGGCGACCGGCTCGACGATGCCGACGATGCCGACGATGGCCAGAGCGGCGCGAGCCTGGGCTCCAGCACGCCGTGAACGCCGCGCTCGGCACGGCGGGCATCGTGCTCGGCGTGGCCGCTTCCCTTCTCGGGATCGTCACGCTCGCGGTCGGTCTGCGCCAGAAGCGGCCAACGCTGCTCGAGACCGGTTGGACCTACAGCCTCCTCGCCCTGATCGGCGCCCTCATCGCCGTGTTCGCGATGCAGCGTGCGCTCATCACGCGCGACTTCTCCGTGTCCTTCGTGCACGACAACGGGTCATCGCGCACCCCACCGTTGTTCAACGTGGCCACGATGTGGTCCGCCCTCGAGGGCTCGATCCTGCTCTGGGCGCTCATCCTCACCGGGTACACGGTGCACGTGGCACGGAAGTTCCGGCGGCGCTTGTCCGATCCGCTGGTGGGCGTAGCCCTGCTCGTGATGCTGGTGGTCTGCGCCTTCTTCTTCTTGTTGATGCTCGGGCCCGCCAACCCGTTCGCGACGGTGGCCGTGGCGCCGGGCTACGACGGGCCCGGGCCGAACCCGCTCCTCCAGCAGCACATCCTCATGGCGGTCCACCCGCCGATGCTCTACCTCGGGTACGTCGGGTTCACCGTTCCGTTCGCATTCGCGATCGCGTCGCTCGCCACGGGGCGGATGGGCGAGGGGTGGTTGGTGGAGACCCGACGCGCCACGCTCCTGGCCTGGGGCTTCCTCACCGCCGGCGTCCTCCTCGGCGCGTGGTGGAGCTACGAGGTCCTGGGTTGGGGCGGCTACTGGGGCTGGGATCCGGTGGAGAACGCGTCACTGCTGCCGTGGCTCACCGGCACCGCCTACCTGCACTCGGTGATGGTGCAGGAGCGGCGCGGGATGCTCCGCGTGTGGAACCTGTCCCTGTTGTGCGCCACCTTCAGCCTCACGATCCTCGGCACGTTCCTCACTCGCTCCGGTGTGCTCGAGTCAGTGCACGCCTTCAGCGACAGCGACATCGGCGGGTGGCTCCTCACGTTCTTCGCGCTCACCGTTGCGGTCACGCTCGGGCTGATCGGCTGGCGCGGCGACAAGCTGCGCTCGCCGGGCCGGATCGACTCACCGCTGTCACGCGAGGGCGCCTTCCTCGCCAACAACGTGCTGTTTACGGGCTTCGCCTTCGTGGTGCTGCTCGGCACCGTGTTTCCGCTGATCGCGGAGGCCATCAACGGGCGCGGCGTGGCGGTGGGGCCGCCCTACTTCAACCGGATGACCGTGCCCATCGGGATCGCACTGCTGTTCATGATGGCGGTGGCGCCGGTGCTGCCGTGGCGCAAGGCCTCCGGCGAGGTGCTGTCGCAGCGGCTGCTCTGGCCCGCATGGTCGGCGGCGATCGTTGCCGTCGTCACGGTGGCGCTCGGCGCTCGCGGCCTCGGCACGATCCTCACGTTCTCGTTGGGCGCCTTCGCCGGCGGGGCGGCGCTGCGCCAGATCGTGCTGGCCACGCGGCGCCAGGGGTGGCGCGGGTTCGTGGGCCGCACGAACGGCGGCATGATCGTGCACCTCGGGGTGGTGATCATCGCGCTCGCCATCGCCACGAACGGACACTTCCTTCACGAGACGGAGACCACGCTCGAGCCCGGGCAGACGATTCTCGTGGGCGGTCACTCGATCACCTACCTGCGTACCGACGTGGTGGAGTACAGCAACCGCACGGCCACCAAGGTGAGCGTGCGCGTCGACGGCGACCGCATCTATCGCCCAGCTCTCTCGCAGTACGACGGCTTCGGCTCGCTCATCGGCACGCCGTCGGTGAAGACGGGGCTGCGCGAGGACGTGTACCTCACCGTCACCCGTCTGCCCGAGGGCGTCGACGGTCCGGTGGTGCTCCGCGTGATCATCCAGCCGATGGCGATGTGGCTGTGGGTGGGCGGCGGAGTGATGGCGTTCGGCACGGTGCTGGCGGCGTGGCCCGGCGGTCGCCGTCGGCCCACCGATGCCGTCTCGGCGCCGATCCCGGTCGCTGGGCCCGAGCCGCTCCCCGATCCCGAGCCGGCGGGCGCGACATGACCGCTCGGGAACCCGACGAGGTGGAGGTCGACGTGCGCGGCGGGCGCATGACGTTGATCATCGCGGGCAGCCTGGCCGTCCTGGTCGCCTTGCTCGTCGTTCTGTTGGCCACGCGAGCTCCGGGCGGCGAGCGCAGCGGGAGAAGCCCGCTCATCGGTCGACCCGCCCCCGCCATCGAGGGCGCCACGCTCGATGGCGACACCTTCGACATGGCGGCCTACCGCGGTCGGTGGGTCGTCGTGAACTTCTTCTGGACCCAGTGCGTCCCGTGCATCGAGGAGCACCCGGAGCTGGTGGCGTTCCAGGCTGAGCACGCGGCTGTCGGCGACGCGGCGCTCGTGAGCGTGCTGTTCGACGACACCGTCGAGGACGCCACCGAGTTCTTCGACGCGAACGGCGGTGGCTGGCCCGTGGTCATCGACGCCGATGGTGGGGTGGGCGTCGACTACGGCGTTGCCCGCGTGCCGGAGTCGTTCGTCGTCACCCCGACGGGCATCGTGGTGGAGCGGCTCTCCGAGGGCGTGACGGCTGCGCAGCTCGACGAGATCATCGGCCGATACGAGGCGGCCGCCCCGTCATGACCGCCATCGTCAGGCACCCCGGGTTCCGACGTTGGAGCTGGCTCATCATCGGCGCGCTGATCCTGGCGTCGCTGGCGCAGGCCACCTTCGATGCCGGGCCTCCTCGCACCACCGCAGAGCAGGTGCGGGCCATTGGGTCCACGCTGAAGTGCCCCACGTGTCTCAGCCAGTCGGTGTCGGGTTCCGACTCGACGGCCGCCAAGGCCATTCGCAACGACATCACCGAGCGCGTGGAGGCAGGGGAGTCCGCCGACGAGATCCGAACGGCCATCGCCGCCAACTACATCGACGTGCAGCTGATCCCGAAGGCATCCGGCTTCGAGGGGTTGGTCTGGGCGTTGCCGGTGGTGGCGCTCGTGGTCGCGCTGGCCGCGCTCACCGCCACCTTTGCCCGCTGGCGTCGCGCCGCCGTGCGAGAGGCCAGCGACGCCGATAGGGAGCTCGTCGAGCAGGCTCTGGCCGAGCGGTGAGCGAGCTCGAGGACCAGCGCGACTTCCTCCTGCGCTCGCTGGAGGATCTCGAGCGCGAACACGAAGCCGGCGACGTCGATGCGCTCGACTACGCCACTCTCAAGGACGACTACACCGCTCGGGCGGCGACCGTCCTCCGAGCCATTGAGGAAGGCGCGGCGCCGCGCCGACAACCGGCGGCCCGTCGCCTCAGCGGCCGACCCCTCGTCGCCTTGGTGGGTGTGCTCGTGTTCGCAGGCCTCGCCGGCACACTGGTTGCCCAGACCGCCGGACGTCGCGACGCCGGCGACCCGCTCACCGGTGGCATCCGTCAGTCCACCACCGAGATGCTGAACGAAGCGGGTCGCCTCGGAGCCGAGACCGACTACGAGGGCGGTATCGCGCTGTATGACGACGTGCTGGACAACGACCCCAACAACGCGGAAGCCCTTACCTACCGGGGCTGGTACCTCATCCGCTCGGGAGCGACGGCCGACGGGCTCACCCAGCTCCTCGAGGCGGCCACCGTGCACCCGACGTACCCCGACGTGCACGCGTTCCTGGCGGTGGTGTTCGCCCGCACCGGCCTGCGCGACGAGGCGATCAACGAGCTCGAGCTGCTCGACGCGCTCGACCCACCCGCCTTCGTTCGCGACCTCGTCGCCAACCTTCGAGCCGAGCTAGCCGACTCCTCCTCCTCCTCCACCACCACCACCACGACGCCGGGCTGAACCCGCTCGGGCGCTCAGCCGGGCGGTGGCAGGTAGCGACCCTTGGTGAGGCGGTCGCCGTCCCACGTGAGCGCCCAGGTGGATGCCTTCTGCCAGCGGAGCTCGTCTTTGAGCTTCATGCCGCGCGCGAGCAGCGCGTCCAGCACATCGGGAATCACGTCGCCGTGACTGCAGAACACGGCGGAGGTGTGCCGGAGCGTTGCGGCTAGGTCGAGCGCGCCCGTGGCACCCTGGCCCTCGGCGAGTCGGGCGTCGTCCTCCACCGGAAGGGTGAGGCGCAGTCCAAGGGGTGCCAAGGTCTCGATGCAACGCACATAGGGGCTGCTGAGCAGGCGGGTGATGTCGGAGTCCTTGAGCCCCCGGCTGAGTCCTCCAGCCTGCCGCCGGCCCCGTTCGGAGAGCGGGCGTTCCTCGTCGGGTCCGTCGTGGTCGCGGCGATGCCCAGCGTCGGCGTGGCGCACGAGGTACAGCTTGCCCATCGGGCGGTGACGATACTCCTCTGCATCACCCTGGTGGACACGGCCCCGCCCAACGGCACGGAGGCACCGATCAACCCGATGGTGTCTCGGAGCGCCCTGCCCGGACCTCCGACGCGGAGGTCAGCGGAGGGCGCGGAGTCCTTCGAGGATTCCCGGTAGGGCGGTGAGGGTGGCGTCGATGTCGTCGTCGGTGGTGGTCCAGCCGACGGACAGGCGCAGGCTGCGGTGGGCATCGACTCCCATGGCCTCGAGCACCGGTGATGGTTCGAGCGCCTCGGAGCTGCAGGCGCTGCCTGAGTGGGCGGCGATGCCGGCGCGGTCGAGGCCGAGGAGGACGGCCTGGGGCTCGATGCCGTCGATGCCGAGGCAGATGAGGTGGGGGAGACGGCCGACGGGATCGCCGAAGACGCGCACGCCCTCGAGGGTGGGGACGGCGGCCAGCACACGGTCGGTGAGGCGGCGTTGCTCGGCGTGTTCCGCTTCCACGGTGACGACAGACGCGGCAGCACCGAAGCCCGCGATCGCCGCCACGGGCTCGAGCCCGGCGCGTCGGGCCCGCTCCTGGTCGCCGCCCACGAGCAGTGGCCGAACCCGTAGCCCGCGGCGAACGAGCAGCGCGCCCACCCCCGCCGGGCCACCGAGCTTGTGGGCAGAGACGGACAGCAAGTCGGCGCCGAGCTCGTCGAACGCGATGGCGTCGTGGCCCGCGGCTTGGGCGGCATCAACGTGCACGAGAACGTCCCGCTCTCGACAGCGGGCAATCACCTCGGCGACCGGTTGCGTCGTGCCCACCTCGTGGTTGCCCCACTGGAGGTGGACGACGGAGGTGTCGGCGCGCACGGCGCCGAGCAGCTCGTCGGGGTCGACGCGCCCGAGGCGGTCGACCCCCACCACAGACACCTCGCCCTGGGCCTCGGCGGCGAGGCGGACCGCGGAGTGCTCCACCGCCGCCAGCACCTGGTGGCCACCGCGCTCGGCTGCCCCCCAGCACGCGGCTGCGATCGCCTCGGTGGCGCCGCTGGTGAACACGACCGATCGGGGACGAGCCCCCAGGAGACCCGCAACCTGCTCCCGTGCCGTCTCGACGGCCACGCGAGCCTCGAGCCCCTCGGCGTGCATCCGCCCTGGGTCGCCGGTCTTGCTCAGCCACTCGGTCATCGCGGCGAGCGCCTCGGGGCGCAGCACCGACGTCGACGCGTGGTCGAGGTAGTGGCGTGTCACGGGGCCGGCTAGCCGGTGATCGAGGTGATGCAGCGATCGTCGCCCATGGGGCGGCTCTCGGAGGTTGCGGTGTCGGCCTGGCCGTAGAGCGCGCCGAGCATGCCGCGCACGAGGCCGCGGTCGACTGCGCAGATCACCGGGTGTTCGATGGCGGCATCGCCGAACGGGCAATGATCGGACACGATGCGGAGGCCATCGCCGTGGCGTTCGGCGTGAGCGGCGAAACCATGGGCCGTGAGCGCGTCGGCCACCGCGTGTAGAGCGGTGCGGAACGACTTCTGGGCTACTCCGGTGGCGGGCGTGGCGGCCAGCGCGGCGGCACCGGGGCCGCCCATCGCCTCTGCCATCGCCTCGCCGTACTTCACACCCACCTCCTCGGCCATCGCCTCAGCGGCGCCGGCGGGCAGGAGGGACAGGGCCTTGCCCAGCAGCGTGACGAGCAGGTCGTCGTGACGAACGGGGAGCTCGAGGGTCATTTCGGGTGAGGTGACGCGGTACCGCTTCGAGGGGCGGCCGGCACCGGACCCAGTGCGGCCGGTGGCCACGTCGACGTAGCCACCCGCCGCCAGCTTGTCGAGGTGGTGGCGCGCGACGTTGGGGTGGAGCGCGAACTTCTCGGCGACCCCGGCGGCGGTGACGCCGGTCGGCGCGGCGTCGCCGTTGGTGGCCTCACTGCGCTCGTGTACGAAGAGGTAGATCTCGCGGCGGGTCGGGTCGCCGAAGGCGGAGGTGATGGCCGTGACGGCGGAGGAGAACTCCGTGGGCGTCAGCGGCTGGGCGACTCCGGACATCGGCCGGTATTCTACCTACGGCCGTACTGGAAATCCCCCGAACCCGGAGCGACCGCCCTCATGCCCGTCACCGTCGACGACGTCATTGCCGCTCTGCGTCCCGTCCAGGATCCGGAGCTCCACCGCTCGATCGTCGATCTCGACATGGTGCGCCACGTGCGCGTGGACGGCGACACCGTGGCCCTCGAGGTCACCCTCACCACCGCCGGGTGCCCGCTCCGCAACGAGATCCAGAGCCGCGTCACCACCGCGCTCGAAGGCATCGGCGTCGCCTCCGTCAACCTCGAGTTCGGCGTCATGACCGACGAGCAGCGCGCGGGAGTGCGCGAGAAGCTCCAGGGCGATCCTTCCGCGTCCGCCGGGAGCCAGGCGTCGCATGGCCACGCCGAGGGTCGTGAGATTCCTTTCGCTGACCCGTCGAGCACCACCCGCGTGATGCTGATCGCGTCGGGCAAGGGCGGCGTCGGCAAGTCCACGGTCACCACGAACCTGTCGGTAGCGCTCGCTCAGCGGGGCAAGAACGTGGCGGTGATCGACGCCGACGTGTGGGGGTTCTCGATCCCCCGCATGCTCGGCGTGGAGCACCCCCCGGCGGTCATCGACTCGATGCTCGTGCCGCCCACCGGCGCCGGCGGGGTGCGTTGCATCTCGATGGGGTTCTTCGCCAAGGAGGACCAGCCGGTCATCTGGCGAGGCCCGATGCTCCACAAGGCGCTCGAGCAGTTCCTCACGGATGTGTTCTGGGACGAGCCCGACTACCTCCTCGTCGACTTGCCTCCCGGCACCGGCGACATCTCCCTCTCGCTCGCTCAGTTCCTGCCGCGAGCCGAGGTCTACGTGGTCACGACGCCGCAGCCCGCCGCGCAGCGCGTCGCCCAGCGGGCCGGCTTCATGGCCCAGAAGGTGAACCTCGTGATCAAGGGCGTCATCGAGAACATGAGCTGGTTCACCGGCGACGACGGCAAGCGCTATGAGCTGTTCGGCGCGGGCGGGGGCGACGAGCTGGCAGAGCGCCTCGCCGCTCCGCTGCTCGGGCAGATCCCGCTCGTCACGGAGCTGCGGGCCGGCGGCGACTCCGGCCATCCGATCGTCTTGAGCGAGCCCGAGAGCGACGCCGCTCAGGCCTTCACCCGCATCGCGGAGCGCGTTGAGCTGGATCTGGCTCCCACCCGTCGCTACAACCGAGAGCTCAAGCTGCTCTAGCTCGAGACAGACCACTAGCCGCTTCTTACGGCGCGGTGAACGGGTGGGCGCCCGCCCGCCTCGGGCGTCTGGGTAGTCGTACGCTCGTTGCTGTGGAGCGGCCCACCCCTGCGCTCGAGTTTCCGCCGGAGGACCGACCGGTCGGCCGGCGGGCCATCCTGGGGATGCTCGGCGTCGGTGGTCTCGGAATCCTCTGGGGCGCCAAGGTGCAATCCGGCCTCGATCAGTTCCTCCGGCCGGTCACGCTCAACGACCAGACAGGGCTGACCTCCTTCCTTCCCTCGAGCGAGCGCTTTCGCATCTACTCCGTCACCGGCACGTTGCCGTCTCGCACCGACGCCGAGTACCGCCTCACGGTGGATGGAGCCGTTGATCGCACCGTCGAGCTCGATCTCACCGACCTTCGCGACCGTCTCCCCCAGACCGACCTCACGCGCGACTTCCAATGCGTCACGGGTTGGAGGGTGGAGGACGTTCCCTGGCGCGGCGTCAAGCTGGCGGATCTCCTCGACGATGCCGGTGTGTCCGAGGCCGCCACCCACGTGCGGTTCCACTCCTTCGATGGCGTCTACACCGAGACGCTCACGATGGAGCAGGCCACGCGTGACGACGTCCTGGTCGCCCATCACATGCTCGGCGACCCTGTGACGCGGGAACACGGCGGACCCGTCCGCCTCTACGTCGCCCCCATGTATGGCTACAAGTCGCTGAAGTGGCTCGACCGCATCGAGGTGGCCACCGCCCTCGACGCGCCCACCGACCCGGGCTACTGGGAGAACCTCGGCTACGACACCGATGCATGGGTCGGCGACTCCAACGGGCTCAGCGACACCCCCACCGCATGACGGCCCCCATCGTCACGGCCGACCACCCGGGCGACGCGGAGCGGGTGGTGCGGTTCGACCGCGCCGAGCGGTGGTTGCACTGGACCAACGCCACCCTGTTCCTGATCCTGCTCGCCACCGGCATGACGTTGTACGTCCCCGCGCTCTCGAGCCTCGTCGGGCGACGCGTGCTGCTGAAGGACACGCATGTCATCAGCGGGATCCTGCTGCCCGTTCCGCTCCTGCTGGCCTACGCCGGTTCCTGGCGGGCTGCGCTGCGTCGGGATGTCCGGCGGTTGTCTCGGTGGTCGGTGGACGACCGCCGGTGGATCACCAGCCTGGGCCGGAAGGGGCGCGCCTCGATGGGCAAGTTCAACGCCGGCCAGAAGGTCAACGCGATCTTCGTGGCCGGATGCATCCCGGTGCTCCTCGCTACGGGATCGATCATGAAGTGGTTCACTCCCTTCCCGTTGGCGTGGCGGACCGGCGCCACCTTCGTGCACGACTGGCTGGCCCTCACGCTGGTCGTGGTGATCTCGGCCCACATCCTGAAGGCATTGGCGGAGCCGGTCGCGCTTCGGGCCATGGTCAGAGGCACCGTTCCCCGTCGTCATGCCGAGCGTCATCACCCCAGGTGGGCTGCCGAGCTCGACGCCGAGCTCGACGCCGAGGAGCGACACGGCACGGAGGCTCGCAACTGACCGGTACATTGGCCGTCGCCCCTACCGAGGAGATCCCGTGGACGTGCGCATCGGCCTGACCCAGACCCCGAAGGAGCTCGAGATCCAGCTCGAGGACGACGCCGACCCGGTCGACCTCCGCAAGCAGGTCGAGAAGGCCCTCGCCGAAAGCAGCACCCTGTGGCTCACCGACCGTCGCGGCCGTCAGGTGGGGATCCCGGCCGAGAAGCTCGCCTACGTGGAGATCGGCAGCCCGCAGGACGATCGCCGGATCGGTTTCGGGGGCTGAGGCGCACGTCGGCGGTGGAGCGGACGAGGACACAGCGCTTGCCATGACGGTCGACCTGCTCGATCGCAAGGTGCTGTTCGTCACCGGCAAGGGCGGCGTCGGCAAGACCACCATCGCCGCGTCGTTGGCCTTGCTCGCGGCGCGGCACGGCAAGCGCACGCTGGTGGGCGAGGTGGATGCCAAGGGCAACCTGGCCGACTTCTTCGAGACCGCGCCCATCCGCTTCAAGGAGCGGGAGGTGTCGCCGAACCTGTGGGCGATGTCGATGGACACCGAGGAGTCGCTGAAGGAGTACCTGAGCCTGCAGCTCAAGGTCCCGCTGGTCGCGCGACTTGGTCCGCTGGCTCGCACGTTCGACTTCGTCGCCAATGCGGCCCCCGGGGTGAAGGAGATCCTCACCATCGGGAAGTTCCTCTGGGAGGTGCGCCAGCGGAGCTACGACCTCGTCGTGGTCGATGCCGTTGCCACTGGCCACATCACCGGTCAGCTGGCGGCGCCGCAAGCGATCCAGGAGCTCGTCCAGGTGGGCATGGTTCGTGATCAAACCGGCTGGATGCTGGACATCCTCGGCGACCCGGCTCAGACCGGTGCCGTCATCGTGGCGGCACCCGAGGAGATGCCGGTCAACGAGACGCTGGAGCTCGTGGACAAGCTGCGCTCCGATACCGTCGTCGATCTCGCCGCCGTCGTCGTCAACCGCGTGCTCCCCGAGCTGTTCACCCGCAGCGAGGAGGAGATCTTCGATCGGCTACCGGCCGATGCCCTCGCGGAGGCGGTGGGCGGCCCGGTGCAGCCGCTCCTCGACGGCGCTCAGCTGGCCGTCACGCTGCGCCGCACTCGCGGGGTGCACCTGGCTCGACTCCGCGACGAGCTCCCCGCTGGAACGCCGCTGCTCTACGTGCCCTACCTCTTCCAGCGGAGCCACGGCGCTCGGGCCACGCGTCAGGTGGCCGAGCACCTGGGCGAGGAGCTCGGCTACTGATGGCCGCGAAGAAGGTCCCGGCTGCGGCCCCGCAGTCCATCGAGCAGCTGCTCGCGACCAAGGAGATCGTGATCCACTGCGGGTCCGGGGGTGTCGGCAAGACCACTACTGCCGCGGCCGCCGCCGCCATGGCCGCGGTGCACCACGGCGGCAAGGTGCTCGTCCTCACTGTCGACCCGGCCAGGCGTCTCGCCAACGCCCTCGGGCTCGAGGCCTTCGGCAACCACGAGACACAGGTGCCGCCGGCGGCGTTCGCCGAGGCGGGAGTGGAACCCCGCGGCGAGCTGTGGGTCGCGATGCTGGACACGAAGCAGAGCTGGGACGACCTCATCCATCGTCATGCTCCCGACGCCGCGACTCGCGACGCGATCCTGGCCAACCCGCTCTACAAGAACATCACCGGCCGGTTCGTGCAGAGCCACGACTACATAGCGATGGAGCGCCTCTACGAGATCCACGCCTCCGGCACCTACGACCTCATCGTCGTGGACACGCCTCCCACGCGGAACGCCATCGACTTCCTCGAGGCCCCCGAGCGCATGGCCGACTTCTTCTCCAGTCGCCTTCTGCGCTGGCTCACCGTGCCGGCGCGGAGCCGTGTGCTGTCGTTGGCCTCCAAGCCCTTCTACTCCGTAGCCGACCGGATCCTCGGTTCGAAGTTCCTCGAGGACATCGCCGAGTTCTTCCTCCTGTTCCAGACGATGTACGACGGCTTCGTGGAACGGGCCACCGCGGTCACCCGCACCCTCGAGGACAAGCGCACGACCTTCGTAGTCGTGTCCACCCTCGAGTCCGCACCAGTGCGCGAAGCCGAGTTCTTCATCGAGGCCCTCGAGGAGCGGGGCCTGCACCTCGGGGCGGTCGTGCTCAACAAGGTGCTGCCGGCGTGGTTCCTGGAGAAGGGCACCACGACCGCGGCCAAGACGATGGGCTCGGAGGCCGACGCGATCGCCGAGAAGCTCCCCCCGTCGGTCGGTCCGCCCGATCAGGTAGGCCGAGTGCTGCGGGAGGTGGGGGAGAGCTTTCTGAACTTCCAGGTGGTGGCCAAGCGCGAAGCGGAGATCCGAGCCGAGCTCTCGGCCTCGCCGGAGGTGGTCGCCGCCGTGCCCTACTTCGACCGGGACATCACCGATCTCGCTGGTCTGCTCCTGCTCGGTGAGCAGCTCTGGCGGTGATTCCCGAGGATCCCTGTCTCGGTTAGGTCTGAGGCTTATCCTCGACTCAGTCGCACCCGGGGGCCGAGAGAGGGTGGTACCGCAATGGGACTCTTCAGCAAGAAGCAGCCCACCACTCCGAAGGTCATCGACCTTCGCGAGCCCGCCAAGGCACGCTCAGCCGCTCCGTGGGGCTCGCCGGTGCCCTGCCCGACGTGCAGCGGCAGGGGCTACCTCGATCACATCGATCCCTTCAAAGAGATCATGTACCTGCACTGCACCGACTGCTACGCCAAGTACGAGTTCACACGCGCGCAGATGGAGTCGGCTCCCTCCTCTTTCTGAGGTCTGCCGTCGCTCCCCTAGCCTGAGCGAGCCATGGCTTCGCTCACCGAGCTCGCTCGCTTCCACACGGCCCTCGACGGCCGGGGGGTCAACCACCTGCAGCGCCTCGTGGCGGGCTGGGGTCTGTTGGCCGACTTCTGCTTCGCTGACCTGCTGCTGTTCGCGCCCACGGTCGATTCGCTCGACGCAAAACGGTTCTTGGTGCTGTCCCAGGTGCGGCCCTCCACCTCCCAGACCGTCTACCGGGCTGACTGGATCGGCGCCACCGTGGACGAGGAGGAGCGCCCGCTCGTAGCCCGAGCCTTTCGCCTCGGTGAGATCATCGAGGGCGAGGCCACCATCGCCGCTCTCAAGGAACGGGTGCGCGTCCTGTGCATCCCGGTGCGCCATCGCGGCGAGGTGATCGCAGTCCTCACTCGTGAATCGGCGCCGTCGTTCGGCCGCCAGCCCGGTGAGCTCGAGCGCACCTACGTCGACATCTTCAACCGGTTCGCTCGCATGATCGCGGCGGGCGACTTTCCGTTCGACGCCCAGGATGCCGAGACGGAAGAGGCGCCCCGCGTCGGCGACGGCGTGATCCTCCTCGATGCTGCCGGTCGGGTGGAGTACACCTCGCCGAACGGCGTGTCGGCGTTGCACCGCGTTGGGGTGCACGCCAACGCGGAGGGGCTTCGATTCGGCGAGCTCGGGCTGGACGAGACCCTCGTGCAAACGGCGTTCTCCATGGGCGCCCCTGTCACCGAGGAGCTCGAGGGCAGCGCCGACGTTTCGGTGCTGATTCGCTGCATCCCGTTGA
>Ga0105049_10006781_pt1 | contig 13330 bp, 9 predicted proteins | sample MAT06_FD_78087 | JGI IMG/M metagenome (GOLD analysis project Ga0105049, IMG submission 78087) | Freshwater microbial communities from Lake Fryxell liftoff mats and glacier meltwater in Antarctica - MAT-06 | ecosystem: Environmental > Aquatic > Freshwater > Ice > Liftoff microbial mat | place...
ACCGGAACATTAGACACCGGAACATTAGACACCGGAACATTGGATAGATCAGACATGGCAGATCCATTCGGAGAAGGAGCTAGACATTTTAACGGAACCGTAAACCAAAAGGTTGAACCCAAGCCCGGAGCGCTTTCGACGGCAATTTTGCCCTCCATCAAATGCACAATTTTGCGGCAAATGGTTAGCCCTAGCCCCGTTCCTTCATAATGACGGGTCGGTGAGCTTTCAACTTGGCAAAAGGCATCAAAAATCTTGTTGTGATCGGCAGGGGCAATGCCAATGCCAGTATCTCGAACGCTAAATCGCAGGGGGATGAAATCTTGATCTAGCGACGAGGCATCACGGGCAGCCCGTTCGACGCGCAACAAAATTGCCCCGTCATGGGTAAATTTGAGGGCGTTGGCCAGTAGATTTGTGAGCACTTGCTGCAGCCGGTTGACAGGGCCAAGCCAAGCATGGGGCACATCAGGGGCAACGGAGGCAACCAGGGTGATGCCTTGGGCGATCGCCTGGAGTTGGAAAAACTGGGTCAAGTCTGCCATCATGCTGGCCAGGTCAAACTCGGTCGCAGCCAAGCGCAATTCTCCGGCTTCTAGCTTAGACAAATCTAAAATATCATTAATAATAGCCAACAGACTTTCACCACCTCGGCTGATAGAGTCTATATAACTTTGTTGTTCAGTATCTAGGGCTGTGGTTTCAAGCAACTGCGTAAACCCAAGGATCGCATTCATCGGCGTGCGAATTTCATGGCTCATGTTAGCCAAAAAGTCGCTTTTGGCATGGTTGGCCTGTTCTGCTTGCAGCAGGGCGGCTTGCAACTCCGTTTGAGAGACCTTTAGGGCAGCAATCAGCAGGCTATAACGCAGTTCTTGAGCGGCTTTGAGTTCGATGGCTAGCCAGGGGATCGATCGCCCTTTGACCAGTTCTTTCCAAACATCAAACGAGCCACGGGGTGACAGGCGCAACAGGCCATCGTCATTTAATGCCAAACTATCTTGAGGGTTGCCCCCCCACTCAACGGTGTAGGTTTGCTCTGATCGAAACCAGGCAATTCGATAGGTGATCGCTTGCACCACAATGGAGATGCTCAACAGCCCCCCAGCATAGGGAAGTAGCCCATCGGCACAGGGATACTGCTCTGCCAAAAAATCTGTCTCAAATAAGGGAACAGAGGGTTGAGCATCGAGCCAGTGAAATAACGGCAGCACATCATCCAACGGCGGGGTTTGGCCAATCAGAATGAGTTGATTGCCGAGGGCGATCGCCGCTCCTTCGGCATTCACGAGGGTTAGCAACGCATCGCGATTGTGCAACAATATGGCTTCAATCTGCTGCGGTTGGGCTGCCAAATCTTGCCGAAAGGCGTCTTCAATGCCCTGAATCTGGTGCCGATACTGCGCTAACTCCCGCTCTTCCTGCAACATCAGCTCCACAGAAAGCATCCGCCCCATCAACTCGCAGAGTTTGCGCATGGGATAACCCATAAACTTGGGTTCATAGTGATGGCAGGCAATGAGACCACGCAGCGTCGTTCCATCGACCAGCGGAATCGACATCGACGCGGTTACCCCTATATTGTGGAGATAATCAAGATGGCAACGAGAGACGCCTCGGGTGTTGGCCATCGTCAAATCTAAGGCCGTATAGGCAGCATCAACCGCAACCAACGGCATCGGCACATAGTGGATGTCTGGGATGCAGCGGGGATGGGATTGAGCCGAGAAGAGTTGCCGCGCCCGACCAGGGATATCGACAGCAGGATAGTGCAGATTGAGGTATGGGGCTAGGTCTTCGCGCAATGACTCTGCGACAACACAACCATTGTTGTGGGCATCAAATCGATAAAACATCACCCGATCAAACTGAGTAATCGCGCGAATTTCTTCGGTGATCTGCTGAAAAACAGCCGTAGCCTGTTCTTGTTGCTTTAACCGCGACAGCAGTTGATTCGCTTTGGCGTGGAAGCGATCGGGTGCCCAAGTCGTCGCCGTAGGCATGGCTTCTACCTCTAGCAGTAGCAAGTCATCGGCTCGATATAGACAAGCTAGCAAGGGGCGATCGCGCTCCTGAGGGGAAGGCAGAGAAAAGGGGTTGAGGTCTTCAACGGTGTTTTGGGCGATCGCCCCTTGTATTTGCCGCAACAGGTCTCCGGTTGCATCGCCAGCCAACACAGCCGCTAGGGGTTGCCCTAACCAAGCCTCAGAGGGCACACCTAAAAACGTCGCGATATTCTGGCTCGCTAACACCACCGTCAGGGTAGACCAGTCAAATGCTAAAACAGCTCCATGGGGTTGAATATGCCCAATACTTTGCAGCGGCTCATAGCTCTCAACCTCAAGGTCGTATAACTCTGCCTCAGACAAATTTAGATGTGATAACGACATGAGAGGGGAAACACAGCAACAGCAATAGAGATGAACGGAAGCAGCGATGCAGGCAATATCCTTCAGCCTAACAAAGCCATCTGGCTAACATCATCCGCAAAATCATGAACTTCCTCTGCAGGATCAGCGGATCTCCCTAGAAATCAGCAGATATCCCTAGAAGATTGTGTAGAAAGCGATCGCACAGCGACACCACAACGCCAGAACTGCACCAATAGCGAAGCCGCGCACCACACGATACACCTGCCAGACTCCCAGCGATGCTGATCACCCAGAAGTAGAAATGCTGGGGATACTATGGCGATGCAGAATCTGGAGAACTTGCTCCGTCACAGAGTCAGTCTGTTCGAGCATCGCCAGATGACCACAATCTGGAATTTGGACGAAATTATTACCAATATCTTGAAAGAGCGGATGAAAACTAGCTAGATGCTGCACATACTGCGGCTCCATCACCGCATCTTGTTGCCCAGTCAAGAAGTAGACGGGCTGTCGCAATCGAGACACCACTTGGGGCAAGCGATGCACTTCGGCTTCGGTCGTAGAATCGAGAAGGGCACCAATGGCCGCTTGGGGGTTAGCCGTAGTCCAGTCAATCAGCCGACGGCGACCCCAAGCCCGAGGCAGGGGGCGGGCAACGTTCATCCAAGCCATCATGACATCTAGAAGCGGCAGATGGCAGAGCCACCGGGGGCGCAGCCGCACTAATTGTTCACCAGCCGCGCGAAACCGTTCAAACTCTTCTTTGAGGTAAATGCCACCCCCAGAGTTGATGCAAATCACCCCTTGAACGCGATCGCCCATTTGATCTGCCGCCCACAGGGCAATGCTCCCCCCCAAAGAATGCCCCACCAGCCAAACATTCGATAGATCGAGCGCCGTTAGCAACGCATCAAGGTCACGGGCATAGTCGGCAGGGGCATAGCGAGTGATAGGAGCCGCCGCATCTGCTGCAACCATAGAGGCTTCAGAATCAGCGCAAGCTCCAGAGGCACACTCCAAACGAGTGGCCAACACTCGCGCCTTAGCAGATGCAGCATCCAAAATCGGCTGAGAATCTCCAAACCCTCGCAGATCGTAAGTTAAACACTGGTAATGTGGCGAAAGCTTTTGGATCAATGGCTGCCAATAGGCACGGCTCAATAGCCAACCATGAATGAACACCAAAACCTGGGGCGATTTGGTGGGAGCCGTTAGGTCAAATGCGTGGGGAACCCCAAGTACCTCAACTGTACTCACCATGCCTTCATTCTAGCCTGAAGTGGTTCGACTCTAATATGCCTAGCGCGTGTATCTAGCAGGCGTGCCTAGCAAGATTATGTTGAGCGGGGTTATGTTTAGCAGAAGATAATTCTAAATCGTCTGCTCGCGATCATCCACTTTCACCGCCAACCACGTATTTTAGTAAGTAATAATCAGGCTCTAGTAATTTTAGACCAGGAGACCCTTGCATGAGTGCGAAGGATATTGCAACGATCCTCCATCCAGCGATCGCCGCCTTTTATGTATTTCCGCTGATTGGCATTGCCTCATACTACGCATGGCAGACCCGCCAGCGCCGCCTAGAGGCCAAAGCCAACGGCAAGAGTAAAATTGCCCCTGGGGTAGGGCCAGAGCATCTCAAAATTGGGAAATGGCTCAGTTCATCTGTCGTAGGGCTGACCCTCCTCGGCATGGCACAACCCATCGTCAAAAAGCTGATCTTTGATTCCCAAAATTGGGCGGCTAACTCCACTCGTTTTTTTATTATCGCGCTGTTTTTTGTGGCCACCATCGCATCCTTAGTGATGCTGTTTAAGGCGCGCACGGTTCTCTGGCGAGGAGTGTTTGCAACCCTTTGCGGCATGGGCTTGCTGATTATCGGCTTCCAAAAGTTTCAGGCAGGCGATGGCAACTATTACGATCTCGTATTTCGTCGCGATTTTGAGTGGTATGTCTCCCATTTTTACTTCGGCATGGGAGCCGCGATGCTAATGATTTTCTCGTTGGCGATCGTTCCTGACATCTACCAAGACCGAGAACATCGGTGGCGCAAGGTTCATGCCATCCTCAACTCAGTGGCGCTGCTCCTCTTCATTTCCCAAGGATTTACCGGAGCACGGGATTTGCTCGAAATTCCGCTCAGTTGGCAACAGCCTTACATTGAGCAGCTTTACATCAACAACTGTCAGCAACAAGACTGCCAAGTGATTCCCGCTCCAGCCCCAGACGCTCCAGTGCCAGACGCTCCAGTTCCTTAAGGCAAGAAATTCGGGGTCTCCCCTGCGGTCCCGCTTTGCAGCCGCCCATTCCCAGTTCTGCACCAGCGTAGAAGCTAACACAGAACTGGGAAATACTCGACAGATTGATGGTGCAAAGACAGCCAAGTGCAAAGACAGCCAAGGCGCAGGGTGAGGCGATCTTTCCTTGACCAAGCCGACCGTCTACGGATCTAACCTTTCCTAACGGCTGATACTGTAGCCATGATCCATAGGACATTTATCTGTCATTCCCGCGCAGGCCGGAATCCATCTTGAGAGTCGTGCAACCCATGGATTCCCGTTTCCACGGGAATGACGCTGATATATCCTAAATTTTGTGACTATCGCTATAACTGCTGATACTGGCTGCGGAAGCAGAAAGCTCTAGCTCACCAGCGACTTTTCATAAATCCGATAGGTTTTATAAATCGTGCCACCGGAGGCCTCAATCAACTTACGGGAAGGCATATTGTCTTCAAAGACCCAAGACATTTCGGCTCGACGATAGGGCTTGCCTTTTTTGATACCGCCCGTCACTCCCAAATAAATCAGGCCGAGGGGCACCATCTTGCGGCGATACTCAGGCAGGGAGCAAATCGCAATCACTCGGCCTTGGTCAATCTGCCGCCGATACCAGAGGAATTTGAGGGTGCCCCAGAGGTCTAACTTGCCGTTGACCTGTTTCAGCGGGATGTTGTAGTCGGGTAGCCCCATCCAAAAGCCCACCATTTCACCGTTGTATTCTGCAATTGGAAACACATCGGGGTCTACCAGTGATTGCAAGGACTTGGCTTCATCCACAAATTCTTCTTGGGTGCGAGGGGTCGAACTCCAGTTTGCAGAAAAAGCTTTGGTAAATAATTGATAGAGGCTGATGCAGTCGCGCTCAAACGCTTCGCCCTTGGTATGGATGGGGCGAAAGGTAATGCCTGACCGGAGAGCTATGTCGTAGCCTTTTTTGAATTGTTCGCCCGGTTGTTCTGTGAGTTCGATGCTGTAGGCATAGGCATCTTTGGCTTTGTGCCAGCCGTCTTGCTCCATAAACTCCAGGTAGTAAACCGGGTTGTAGGGCATCATAACCATTGGCGGCGAGTCAAACCCATCAACCAAGAAGAGGCAATTGTTATGGGTAGCCAAGTCGATGGGGCCACGCACACGGATCATGCCCTGCTGTTGCAGCCAGTCTGCCGCTACTTGGAACAGGGCTTGGGCGATCGCCCCCTCATTCACGCATTCAAAAAAACCAAATAACCCAATGGGCTGGCCTTCCTGTTCTACCAGGCGATCGTTCACCGCTGCCACAATCCGCCCGATGGGTTCGGCTCCCTTCGCCCCCGTCCGCACGGCCAGAAACTGTTGCAACCGCCCATATTGAAAAAACGGATTTTCGGGCTTAAAAGACTTGGCAATACTACTGCGCAACGGCGGAACCCAATGGGGATCATTGGCATACACGACCGCAGGGACATCCAGGAATAATTCCTGATCCCCTGGCGAAAGCACCGGGCGAACTTGCACATCACCGATCTGGAGGGGGGCACTCATCATACAAATCTATCTCTCAAATCTCTCTCTATCGTTCTCAGCGAAAGTTCTCAGCGGGACGTTTCCTAGGAAGAATTTCATCGCTAGGATTTAGGCTATCAGGAATTTTCCCAATGCCGCAGCAAGAAGGCTGTTTTAAATAATTAGGAAAAGTAGGATGCCCAAATTCACAATCTCGATCAAGCCTGAGGGTCTGTTGAGTAGGCTAAACAGCACAAAGAGCAACAGCGCAAAGAGTAAGGGTTAGCTATGGATGCGGGGTTCTGGGTGGAGGGTAGCCAGAAGGTCGCTTTCGACCAGCGCCAGTTCCTCTAGCCGTTGGTTCACGACTTCTCGATCAAAGTAAGTTGTGGCGAGAGTCCAGTAAATACCATAGTGACGCGCTTCAGAGGCCATCAGCCCCCGATAGAAGGCAGCTAGGTCGGGGTCGGGGCAGTGGGCAGCCAGGAGGCCAAGGCGCTCGTGGCTACGGGCTTCGATCAGCCCCGACACCAGCAGCAGATCTAACATGCGCTCGGGTTCGGCACGGCGAACTTGGGCTTTAAGCCCAGCTCCATAGGGCGGTGCCGAGAGGGGCGCTAGGGGAATATTGCGCCGTTCGAGCCACTGGTTGACTTGCTCAAAATGCTCTAGCTCTTCTTGGGCGATCGCCGTTAACGCCCGCACCAATCGGGTGCTGGAGGGATAGCGAAAGATCAGGTTGAGCGCCACACTGGCGGCCTTACATTCGCAATGGGAGTGATCCAGCAAAAGGGTGTCGAGGTGGGCGATCGCCATTTGCACCCACGCATCAGAGGTGGGCTGCTTGAGCAACTTAATGGTTTTAGGAGTCAGTGTATGCACGACAAAGCACTCTAAACAGCGGATAGGAGCCGATTCAGCCTCAAGCCTAAACTAGACGACCCCTCGACTACGAGAGGAACCATGGCTAAAGAGAATACGGATAAAACTTGTGCCTCTCACATCCTACGTTGGTTTTTTGGGCGATTTCCCTAAACGCTCAAGAGATTTCGTCGATCAACCGCAGAGTGGAGATCAAACCCAGCGGGATGACATCGGGCAAAAATCCTAGCCGACTTGCCAATCTTGATACACATCCGACTCAACCCACAGCATGGCATCGCGTTTGGCATAGATACTTTTTAGATGCTTTTTAACGGTGTCAATGGTCACAAACAGTTTGGTCGCAATTTCGGTATAGCTTAATCCAGTCCGCCGCCACAACCAAACGTCAGCTTCGCGGGGGGTCAGCTTAAATTTACGGATCTCAGCGATCGCCGCACGCCGTACCGTATCCTTCCGATCTTCCAACACAATCAGCAAACAAGGCTCTTCCACCTGATCCAGTTCAATCATCTGCACCCGCACCCGAATTTCATTATCTGTACCGGTGTAAAACTCACCTTCCAAAAGATACAAACGCTCCGCTGAAATTCGGCCATCCCTAATGGTTTGAAACAGTCTAGAAAGCTCTTCTACTTCATTCAACGGATCAGATTGAGACGTTTTTTGTTCTAGAATAGGTTGGCAAATTTTAGAGGCATAAACATTAGAAAAAATGACCTCCCCACAAGGATTGATAATTAAGACGCCATCTGGAAAGCAGTTGACCAAATCATTAATTTTCATCTTAGTTTAGGGGCTTAAAGGACAGTAAATGAATGTTTCAAAACAGCACAGACTTAATTGAGAAAGTCAGCAGAAAACTAGATAGCGTTGCTGAATAACACGATGATTTCGTCAGCTCAGGAAAAAGCCACAAGGATTTCAGAGACAGTTTCATAGCCAGATTCAGCAACGCCAGATTTTAATCTGCTAGGCTCGGTTGATAACAGTTGGATGACGATCATTTAAAAACCAAGGGTCATCGTCCACAAGAAATAGTGGAGAGCCATCAAAATAACAGCGCCTTCAGGTTGAGTAGCGCCTTCAGGTTAAGTAGGTTCAATCATGCAGGCCATGAAGTGATGGAATCACAAAGCATAGGATCAGAATGGATTTCCATCATCCACCTTTGTGATTTTCCCTAGAGGAGGATGCTCGCAGAGAAGACTACAGGCTACCTCCATAAAATTTCGGTAAATTCTCGTAATACGCTGCTTTACTTACTCCAGATATCAAAAAATCGGGGATGTACGCCTCCGTACATCCCCGATTAACAGCATTAAAACAAGTTACTGCCAGGTCATTGATAGGGTTTACTGAATCGACCCAAACCAAAGACTACTGATCTTGACCTAGCAAGTTAGGAACAGATAGCTTCCGCAAAACATAGCTATTTCACCAGCGCTTTAGCGTTTCGCAAACTTCTTTGAAAGCTTGCGTAGACGAATCGACTGGGGCGTTACCTCCAACAATTCATCAGAGCCGATGTATTCTAAGGCTCGCTCTAGGCTCATGTCTACAGGCGTTTGCAATTGCACCAATTCTTCCCCGCCGGATGCGCGGTGGTTGGTCAACTGCTTAGTTTTGCAGACGTTCAGTTCTAAGTCTTGGGTGCGATTGTTCTCACCCACAATCATGCCTTTATAAACCTTGACGCCGGGCGAGATAAAGAAGGTGCCCCGATCCTCCGCATTCTTGAGGGCATAGAAGGTAGCCACGCCTTCGTCAAAGGAGATCAGTACCCCGTTGCGACGGGTTTCGAGATCTCCCGAGAACGGACGGTAGTCAAGGAAGCTGTGGTTCATAATGCCGTCGCCACGAGTCATCCGCATGAACTCCCCTCGGAAGCCGATCAGCCCACGGGCCGGAATCACAAACTCCAGTTGGGTGCGTCCACTTTCACCCACGCGCATGTCTTGCATTTCAGCCCGACGCTGGCCTAGGCGCTCGATACAGCTACCCGATGCAGCATCAGGCACATCCATGACTAACACTTCATAGGGTTCGCAGGGTTGCCCGCTGACTTCCCGATAAATTACTTGGGGTTGAGACACCTGAAACTCATAGCCTTCCCGCCGCATGGTTTCAATCAAAATGCCCAAGTGCAGTTCTCCCCGGCCAGAGACTGATAGTTTGTCAGGAGAATCAGTGGGTTCTACCCGCAGGGCGACATTGGTTTCTAGCTCTCGCATGAGGCGATCGAGCAATTGCCGCGAGGTCACAAAATCCCCTTCCTGGCCAGCAAAGGGGGAATCATTGACCGAGAAGGTCATTTGCAGGGTGGGTTCGTCTACCTTAATCAAAGGTAGCGCCTGGGGAGAGTTGGGGTCGGTGATGGTCTCACCAATGTTGGCATCTGCAAAGCCAGAAATCGCAACAATGTTGCCTGCGCTAGACGACTGCAGCTCCACCCGCTGTAACCCCTCAAACCCAAGAAGTTTGGTGATTTTGCCCTTAACAATAGAGCCATCTTCCTTCATCAACACGGCTTGTTGACCCGAGTGGACGGTGCCATTGTGGATGCGGCCAATGATGATGCGGCCTAGGTAGTCAGAATAATCAAGGGTTGTTACTTGTACCTGCAACGGCTTAGTTGGGTCGCCGACAGGCGCTGGAACATGGCTCAAGATTGACTCAAACAGGGGTTTCATATCGACCCCTTCGTCTTTTAAGTCATTCTTGGCAATCCCGCTCAAACCAGACGCAAACAGGTAGGGAAATTCACATTGATCATCATCGGCACCCAGTTCCAAGAACAGGTCTAAAACCTTATCAATGGATCCAAATGGGTCAGCTTGGGGACGGTCAATTTTGTTGACGACCACAATGGGACGCAAGCCTTTTTCGAGGGCTTTTTTCAAGACAAACCGCGTTTGGGGCATCGGGCCTTCGTTCGCATCCACAATCAGGATGCAGCCATCCACCATGCCCAGCACCCGCTCCACTTCGCCACCAAAGTCGGCGTGGCCAGGAGTATCAACAATGTTGATCAGGGTTTCGCCGTAGTGAACAGCGGTGTTTTTGGAAAGAATGGTAATGCCCCGCTCACGCTCTAGGGTGTTGGAGTCCATCACGCAATCGGGCACTTCTTCTCCCTCGCGAAAAGTTCCAGACTGTCTGAGCAACGCATCGACCAGGGTTGTTTTGCCGTGGTCAACGTGAGCAATGATGGCAACGTTACGGATTGGAGAAATCATGATGGCCGTTAGGGTAAAGACGTGAAGGGGTCGGAGCGCGAAATCGGAGCGCGAACTAAGAAGCGAGGCGCTATATTCTCACTAATGTCTGTTCTCGCTAATGTCTGTTCTCACCAATGTCTGTGATGTAGGGTAAATTAAACAGGTTGAATAATCGGGGCTTCATCAAAGGCAGCGGCAGGAAAACAAACCTTAGGTCAGGAGATGTCGATACAAGACAGTTTCCAAAACACGGTTGAAAAAAGCAAACCTGCTCAAAAGAAAACGTGTAAACAAACCTCAATACTTCTATATTAAGTTTCTTGGGAGCATTCGGCAGCATTGAAGCGGGCGATCGCCCTCCAAGATTTGCCCCCAAATCTATTCGACAAGCCCCTCAACCATTCACCAGCTAGCCATTGAGCCGTCTTTGGTCATTTTTTAGATCTACAAAAAAATCTTTAAAAATCTAAGATTCTGTAGCCCAAGCCCCCGCAAAAAAATCTAATTCACACTGCATGGCGTAGCGATAAGCTGAATGTACCTGTTCTGAGGCAGAGGCATAGCGATTGACGAGGGCTTCGAGTTGCTGCACGAGGGGCATAAACTCATTGCTGCTGTAAGTTTCAATCCAATGGTGATAGGCATGGTCAGGAATGCCATTAGCCGCTAAGCAAGTGCCCAAGAAGGCATACAGCTTCATGCAGGGCAGCATCGCAGCGGCTGTGACGCCCACCTCTTGCCCCCAAGCCGTAGAAAGCAAAAAATCAGTATAGTGTCGGGTTGCCGCACCCGGCTGTACCGTTTGAAAATCTACGCCCCACTCGCTAGCATATTGGCTGTGTAACACCAACTCTTGCAGCACTCCGCCCGCTAGGGCATGAAAAACACCAAACCCTTCCCAGTTTGGAGCTTTTGCGGCGGCAATACTATAGGCGCGGGCAAAGGCTTGGAGAAAGAAAACATCTTGCCCCACATAGTAGGCAAAGACAGAGAGTGGAAGAGAACCATCCCCGATGCCTTGAACAAAGGGATGCTGAAGACAGGCGATCGCCAAATCTTGGTGTCGCTCCCACAATTCAGTGGCCAGAGATGAAGTCATAGATGCAATCAAAAAAGCAGCACAGGCAACAGAACACCCAGACCCATCGGAAAATCAGATCAAAATAGAGACTAGACAAAATCAAACCCATTTTCACGGGCAAGGTCTAGCCCCACATTCAACCCAAAACCAGAGAGTTCCCAAGCATTCTCTAGGAACCCCAAGATTTGCTTCACCGATTATGGGCACTGGGTTGTGGAGCAGAAAACCCAACTAGCTAGCAACAGCGCTAGCCACCAAGGAAGCCCCTTCATTGATCAAGCGCTCATAGGTTGCGCGCATCTTCAGACCCACCAGCACTTGGAACAATCCACTGCCATTGCTAGAGCCTGGGTACTCTTTGTGCTTGAGCAGCAATTCGGTGAGTTCGCCATAATGCTTAGCCGAAAGATTGCTGAGGTGGCTTTCAATATAAATGACTTCTTCGAGGCGATCAAACTGACCATCAACCTCTAAGACTGAAACCGCGTTTCCATAGTACTCGTCAGGGCCGTAATGGAGACGAATACCTGGGTAAGAACAGGTCAACTTGCGACCGCAAGGAATCCAGTCGATTGTAGAGCCTTCATCAAATAGATAGGCAGGCTCAAATCCTGTCACTCCATCTTTTTGAATCAAACGGACGCGCAACACCTTCCGCTCTGTGTCATCTTTGATCAGATTAGTGGGCAGAATTTGGATGACAACATCTGCATGTTTTTTCTGTGGATCAATATAGGCTTCAAAGTCAGGGCGGCGAGAGTTGATAGCAGCCAAGACATCGTCATAGGTATGGCCGCGCTCTGCCATATCGCGCTGAATCTTCCACGCAATTTTGACTTCGTCATCAATGTCGAGGTAAACACTGAAATCAAGCAAGCTGCGCACCCGTTCGTCATGCATGGGGTGCAGCCCTTCAATTACCACGATCCGGTTAGGATGAACGGTTTCGGGGGGGTCAATCATCCCCGTTTCATGGTTGTAGATGGGCTTTTGAATGGCGTTTCCTTCTTTGAGCGCCTTAACTTGTTCATACATCAAGTCAAAGTTATTGGCCTTAGGATTCAGCGCAGTAACACCCACTTCCTTCCGCTGCTTACGATCTAAAGCATGGTAGTCGTCCAGACAAATGACCGTCATGGTTTCTTCCCCGAACAAGTCGGCAAGACGACGGAGGAAGGTGGATTTGCCGCAGCCGGAATCCCCTGCGACGCCAATGAGCACTACACGGTCTGTCTGACTGGTCATAATTCCCTCAACCTACCCTACTGAAAACGATTAAACAACTTGGTGCTGCGGAACATCCATAGAAAAACCGCCCTAGTCTAGCAACCTGTCGCGATGCTAGCCAACCTTAGAGTTACGGCTCTAATAATCCGTAAATCAAACATTGGAGAGCGCTCCAGGCAAATCTATTAAGTGAACCGCTAACTGCGAATTTGAAAATTAGTTGAGACTAGCTACTACACTATGTTTTGCGCTACGAAGGCAAATGCCCAAACAAAAACCTGCTTGCACAAAAATAGGTATTTAATACTAGCTGACATGCACTGATCCTATCAGAAGGTGTGCGATCGCCACAAGAAATCCTGATCATTCCGCTGACGCTCACAGCATCTCGCCAAACAGCCCTATATCAAGACTTTTTGCCCTTCTAGAACAAGGCTCACCTAAAAATTAACCCGAAAAACCAGAAAAAATCCGGCAGCCTTCTAGTTCACGGGTAGCCCTAAGCTTAATCCCCTGGCAAAAGGATCTCACCCACTCCTGATTCACCCCCTGGCGGATTTAACCCCTGCTAGACAGATCAAGGGACAGATGATCCAAAAATTCTCTAGATGCTTTACCTAGCTAGATGGATTCATCTAGCTAGCGTGGCGCGGATTAGCGGATTATCTGACTTCGGCCAGCCGACGCACTCTTTAAGACAAGCTCTGAGAATTCTAGTGATTAGCCTAGAGTGCTGGAAAATTCTGACAATGTATCAATCTGACAATGTATCAATCTGACAAT
>Ga0105049_10006783_pt1 | contig 13329 bp, 10 predicted proteins | sample MAT06_FD_78087 | JGI IMG/M metagenome (GOLD analysis project Ga0105049, IMG submission 78087) | Freshwater microbial communities from Lake Fryxell liftoff mats and glacier meltwater in Antarctica - MAT-06 | ecosystem: Environmental > Aquatic > Freshwater > Ice > Liftoff microbial mat | place...
TCAGATTTAGGACCATCAGAAGAGAAATCTTTTTTATATGGCTTAGGTGAATCGGAATCACCACGGTAGGGTCTATCAGATTTAGGACTATCAGAAGAGAAATCTTTTTTATATGGCTTAGGTGAATCGGAATCACCACGGTAGGGTCTATCGGATTTAGGACCATCAGAAGAGAAATCTTTTTTATACGGTCTCGGCGAAGAAGAATCACCACGGTAGGGTCTATCGGATTTAGGTCTGTCAGAAGAGAAATCTTTTTTATAGGGCTTAGGTGAAGAAGCATCTCCACGATACGGTCTATCGGATTGTGCTCCTTCTGAAGGAAACTCTTTTTTAAATGGTTTTGGTGAAGAAGACTTCGCTCGAAATGGTTTGTCAGACACACCATCTTTTGATTTGAAATCTTTTTTATAGGGTTTTGAAGTAGAACTTCTTTTTGAAGAACTAAAGGATTTTTCAGAACCACGAGGACCCTTTGGTTTTGAAAAACTATTTGGCGAACTTTTTTTGCTTCGAGCTTTAAACAACGTTTTATTTTCTAAAAAATGGGAGGTATTGGAAATATTCCCTTGTAAACGTACAATATACCTCGTAATTGTTCTTTATAGGTAGAACTATAGTCCAAATCTATAACATTCGAATACATTTTTGTATTTTTGCATTCTTCAAAACTTTACTACAGAAAACAATGTCAAATTATCCTTATAAAAGAATTGAACAAAATTGGCAACAATATTGGGAAACAAAGTCAATTTATACAACAACAAATGACACAAGTAAACCAAAATATTATATACTCGACATGTTTCCTTACCCAAGTGGTGCCGGATTACACGTTGGGCATCCATTAGGCTACATTGCAACTGATATAATTGCTCGTTTCAAAAAAATGAAGGGGTACAATGTCTTACACCCAATGGGGTTCGATTCTTTCGGATTACCAACCGAACGGTATTCTATGACTACAGGAGTTCACCCTGCAGAAGCAACCAGAATTAATATTGAACGTTTTAAGGAACAATTAAAAACAATTGGTTTAGGGTACGATTGGGATAGAGAAATTGTAACTTCTAAACCAGATTATTACAAATGGACACAATGGATTTTCTTAATGTTGTATAATTCTTGGTATTGTCAAGATACCCAAAAAGCACGTCCAATTGAAGAATTACCAATACCAGAAGAATTGTTGTTTGAAAAAGATATCAATGCTTATATTGACAGCAGAAGGCTTGCATTTATAGCAAATATTCCAGTGAATTGGTGCGAAGAACTTTCTACTGTATTAGCAAATGAAGAAGTAGAAGAATGGCGATCGAAAGGTTATTCTGTGATTCGTAAGCCTGTACGTCAATGGATGTTAAGAATTACCGAATATGCAGATCGATTATTAGAAGATTTGACATTGGTTCAATGGCCAAATTCTACGAAAGAAATGCAGATTAATTGGATTGGAAAAAGTGAAGGTGCAGAAATTCAATTTCCTGTTTTAGGAGAAGAAGATAATATTACTGTTTTTACAACTCGCCCAGATACGATATTTGGAGCTACTTATTTGGTAATTGCTCCTGAATTACCTTTAGTTGATATTATTGCCTCACCTGAACAAGTAGAAGCTATTGAAGAATATCGAACGAATACTAAACTTAAAAACGATGTTGAAAGAACTGAGTTACAAAAAACGAAAACTGGAGTCTTCACAGGAGCGTATGCTTTAAATCCTTTGACTAAAAAAGAAATTCCGATCTGGATTGCTGATTACGTTTTGCCTGATTATGGAACTGGTGCAATAATGGCAGTTCCAGCGCACGATGAACGAGATTTTGAATTTGCTACTAAATTTTCTTTACCTATCATTCATGTAGTTCAGTCTATTGATCCGCTTAAAGAAGCAAATGTTGATCAAGCATTTACAGAATATGGAATTGCGGTTAACTGCGACCATCAATACATTCAATTAAATGGTTTACCAACTCAAATTGTAAAAGAACAAATTATAGAATTTTTGGAATCAGCAAAGATTGGGCGTTCTAAAATTACGTATAAACTTCACGATTGGTTGTTTTCTCGACAACGATTCTGGGGCGAACCCATTCCTATTATCTTTTACGAAGATGGTACTAAACGTTCACTTTCACTTGAAGAATTACCATTGTTGCTACCAGAAATAGAATCTTTGGAAAGCCTTCGTGGAGAATCTCCATTAAGTAAGGTTGAAGAGTGGATTAATTTTACGGACAAAAATGGCAGAAAAGGTGCTTTTGAAACGAATATTATGCCTCAATGGGCTGGTTCGTGTTGGTATTATGCTCGATTTATTGACCCCAAAAACGATACTGCTTTTTGTGACCCAGAATTAGAAAAATATTGGTTAGGTGAAAATGGTGTTGATTTGTATGTTGGTGGTTCCGAACATGCAGTTTTACACTTGTTATATGCTAGGTTTTGGCACAAAGTTCTCTACGATTATGGTTATGTAACTTCAAAAGAACCATTTGCAAAATTATTCCATCAAGGGATTTTGTTAGGAACAGATGGAAAACGAAAAATGTCAAAATCACTCGGAAATGTTGTAAATCCTGATGATGTTATAGAGCAATATGGAGCAGATTCTTTCCGTTTATTCGAAATGTTTTTAGGTCCATTAGAAGTTTCAAAACCTTGGTCAGATTCAGGTATTGAAGGTTCTTTCCGATTCTTAAACAGAGTTTGGCGTTTGTTTGTTGATCCTGAAACTGAACATATTTCGGGCAATGTTATAGTAAGAGAAATGACCTTGAAGGAATTATTCTTGTTACATTCAACAATTAAAAAAGTATCTGTCGATATTGAAGCATTAAGTTTCAATACAGCAATATCTCAAATGATGATATTCATAAACGAAATAACATTGTTAGAAACTAAACCAAAACAAATGTTAATTGAGTTTTTGAAAATATTATCCCCTTTTGCACCACATATCTCAGAAGAATTATGGAAAATCTACGGTAATACTACATCAATATTTTTGGAAAAATTCCCTACCTACGATGAAACAAAACTGATAGTTGACGAAGTAGAGATAATTGTTCAAGTGAATTCTAAAATTAAAGCAAAAATGATTGTTAGTACAAAAGCTACTGCTTCTGAACAAGAAAAATTAGCCTTAAACATTGAAGAAATTTCTTTACTATTAGAAGGAATAACTCCTAAAAAGGTAATATCTGTACCTCAGAAATTAGTGAATTTTATTCTGTAGAGAGATATTTGAGATTTCAATTTTTCAAATCAATATTTCATAGTAGAGACGCCCAAATTTGAGCGTCTTTTCGTTTTGGGAAATCACCCCTCTCCCCACCCCTCTCCCCACCCCTCTCCCCAAAAGGGCGAGGGAGTTTTCATTTGATGTAGAGACGCCCAAATGGAAAGTATTTTGTAACTATTTCAGATGGAACTAAAGTATTCACCTAACAATTTATTGTACAGAAATAAGGATATCAATAATGAAAAAGATTTTAATTCTACCATTGATTCTGATTTGTCTGTTTTTTTACCTTGCGAAGAAACGACTAATCAAATTGATGAAATTATTACCATTGGTATTTGTATAATTCATCAACTCAAGAATTTACAAAAATAACCTCAAGTAAATACAGGGAAACTGGTTTAGTTGAAACAACATACTCTTGGTCAGCAAATCCACATTCATGGTTGTCATCATCTACTGAAGGAAATGATTTAATACATACGAGATTTGGTACTTACCATTTACAAAGTGAAACGCATGTTGACAACATTTCAAAAAATTCATACGTGAGTTCTGCAAGCCCTAATGGACAGTATAAATGGAGCGGTCACTTTTTGAATAGTGTTAAGGTTAATGGAAATGAAGTCTATTCTTCACGACTGTTGAATTTAGAATATATGGGTATTCTATGGTCAACAGATTCATAATATTTTGCTGTAGTAGCAAAGACTGACATAGTAATATTAGATAGTATTTTTAATTATTTTTATGAAATTTATATCATTAATGTAGAAAAAACCTTTACTGAGGGTAAGATTGTTATTGATAAATCTCTAAGTATCAAAGACCATGATTGTAGTTTTAGGGCTAGTTTTAATGCACAATATGTGAATTAAGATAAAGATTTGGTAAGTTGGTATTATACTTTTGATGATAGAGGAACCATTTATGAAGTAGATATGAATACCGGTAAAGCAACTCCTTTGATATATGACTAAAATAAAAAAAACCCCTCGTAAGAGGGCTTTTTTTATAACAAACTTTGGAATTCTTTTCTGTATTCTAAGAATGCTTTGAAAAGTGCTTTGGCAATTTTCTTTTGGTATTTCGCGGAGATAAGGAGTTTTTCATCTGATTCGTTGGTTAAAAAACCAGATTCAAAAAGGATGTTTGGCATTTTAGCACCTGCAAGAACGAAAAATCCAGCTGATTGGACTCCACGAGAAGATAATCCTGTTTCATAGGGGACTTGTTTTTGGACAAGTGATGCAAAGAGTTCACTGAATCGTAAATAGACACTTTGTTCTTTCGATGCTCTTCGTAATCCATCGTTTGTTGTAACCTTTGTTTCGGTTTTTCCCTTTATTTCTAACTCTATGGATTTGTTTTCTTTCTTTTCTGTGGCAGATTCACTTAATGCAGATCTTAAAATGTAAGTTTCACAGCCATTTGCATCAGTAGGTTTTTCAACCGTAGCGTTACAATGGATACTAATAAAAAGATCACCTTTGGCTTTATTTGCAATGCTTGCACGTAAACCAAGTTCTACAAACTCATCGGTAGAACGGGTCATAACTACTTTTAACTTTGGAAAGTTTTTCTTCAATAGTTTTTGAAGTTCGAGTGAAATAGCTAAGGTAATGTCTTTTTCATAATGACCGTTTATACTAATTGCGCCAACATCTACACCACCATGACCAGGATCAATAACTATTACGTTCAAATCTTGAAAACGAACCGGTAAAAGAGATCCTTTTTTTGTTACGATTTCTACTCCTAACAAATCTTCATCAAATTCAACTGTACCTTTCTTGAGTGTATTCTTATTTAACGATGTATTCTTTTTAGTAAGTGTTTTAGATGATTTAGAAGATATTTTGGTTGGTCGTGAAAGGGTTAATGTTAGAACTAACACCTTGTCGGATTTTTTACTGATTTGGGTTGATAGAATATTCTTCGAAGTTAAAAAGGTATATGCAATAAGATTTTCAATAATAATTACTTTTGATTCTTTTAAGAGCGGAACCTTTTTTTGAAGAGGAATTTTTCCAATTTTGTGTTGAACATCTTTGATTCGAAAAATGATAGATTTCCCATTAACTTCTGGTTTTTGAAATCGAGTGATTTCTTTATCGGATGTAAAGGCAATTTCAATTCCGGTAGAGGTTTGTTTAATAGAAATATTAGTAATCGATCCGTTTGTTTTAGAAAAAGCACCGATAGAACAACAGAAAAACAACAACATCGATAGAACAATCCTCATTCAAGCCATCCTTTTTTCTTAAAAAATGTCAACATACTTACCATAATCACAAACAAGAAACCAAGAATAACAAAATAACCGTATTCCCAACGAAGTTCAGGCATAAAATCGAAATTCATTCCATAAATTGACGATATAAAGGTTAAAGGAAGAAAAATAGTCGATATAACCGTTAGAACCTTCATCACTTGGTTCAGTTTCTGGCTGGTTACAGACATATATATTTCTAACAACCCAGAAATATTTTCACGATAGGTTTCTAACAAATCCGCAATACGAACTAAGTGATCGTAAACATTTCTGTAGTAAACCATCTCGGTTTTAGAAATTAGCGGAAATTCCCCACGAGACAACCGATTCAAAATTTCTCGTTGATATGCCATAATTTTCCGTAATCGAACCAAACCCTTTTTGATTTCCAAAATCCGCTCCAAAGTAACACTTTCCAAGTTTTCGAATATTTCGGTTTCTACAGTTTCCATTTGCGAATCGTAATATTCTAAAGCTGGAGTATAGTTCTCGACTATTTCATCGAGAATAATGTGCAAAATATAATCTGGACCACGTTCTAAGGAATGTGAATTCCGCTTTAAAAAATCGGAAACATGATCAATTGCAGAATTTTGCTCATAGTGGTGTGTAACTAGAAAATTAGCTCCAATGTACACATTGACTTGTTGAGTGGGAAATAGCAAATCTAAATCTTCTGGGATATCATCATCATCGTGATATTTCGAACCCGGAAGTGTTTTAGGTATTATAAGAGGATTTAAGATAGCGAACAAATAATCGAAATAATCTTCAACTTTAGGATAGTGATCGCCCCTGCGAGGTTCTAAACGTTCTCTTTGAATATCTTCTATCGTTAACTCATGAAAGAAAAAGAAGTGTAACAATATCGTTTCTTCTTCTTCTTGAGAAGGATTATCTAAATCTACCCAAAAAGAAGTATTTGCATATTCTTCAGCATTGTTCCGAAGTGCAAAAAGTTCTTGAATAGTTAAAGAACGTAGTTTACCATTTTTCGATGTAAGGATTGATACCATAGAATAATTTCGGTTTTTAGAATTATAAAGTACATTCTAAGGTACAATATTTATTGCTTCCCTTTGTCCAATATTGTCTTCGAACAATTCCAACTCCCTTGACAGTAACAATCACCTTTGTTTTCAATAAAAGTACAATTGCTCTTCTGAGAGGAATATCAATAACGTTTGTACGGTAAGGATTGGCAAACATTGAGCTTGAATCTGAAAGACTATTTTGAATTGATGTAGAATCAGTACGAAATTGAATTGATTTCAATCGAAGTAGTATATCGCTACCGTATAGGACAGTTTTTCCAGAAATTGGCGATTGATCGTAAATAATTCCATCTAATGTTCGAGCTTTTAAATAAAACCCTAAACGATTTGCAATTGTTTCTGCATCTTCCAATTCTAATCCTAACAAATCAGGCACAATAATACTATCAGATTTTGAAACTAATGTTTGAATTGAATCGGATTGAGTATTAAAACCTCGAACATTAACAAGATATTGTGCAATTCTTTTAAAAATAGGAGCCGCAATTACACCACCATAAATATTTGTTTTCGGTTTGTCAATCATTACCATTAATGCAATTTTTGGATCGTTAGCTGGGAAGAATCCACAAAATGTAGCATTGTAATTTTGTTTAGAATATCTTCCATTTACTAATTGTTGCGATGTTCCAGTTTTCCCAGCAATAAGAACTCCATCTACGTGAGCGGCAACTCCAGTACCCTGTTCAACAACTCCAACAAACATAGTTGTTAACTCTTTTGCTGTTTTTTCAGAAACTACTTGTCGTACTACTTGAGGTTTGTTTTCTAGTAAAATAGAACCTTTGGGATCTTTAACATTTCTAACAATGTATGGTTTCATCATTTTACCACCATTAGCTATGGTGGCATACGCTTGTAGCATTTGAAACGGTGTAACACTTAATTGATACCCAAAACCCATATAGAGTTTAGTTGTATAATCGAATTTTTCTGGTTTTCGAACACTACCAGATAGTTCACCTGGCAAATCAATTCCAGATTGTAGTCCAAAACCGAAATCTCGTACATATTTATAAAATTTACGATCAGAAATTTTAAGGGCTAAGCCACCCATAACTACATTCGAAGATTGTTCAATTGCTTTCGAAAAGGGCATTCTACCCATTCCATGAGAATCCTTAATCAAAAATTCTCCGTATCGTAAAACTCCACCCAATCCATCAACTTCAGTAGTTGGGCGAACAATTTTTTCTTCTAAAGCAGCAGCCGCAGTAATTAGTTTAAAGGTTGAACCGGGTTCATAAGTATCTGTAATTGATCTATTTCTCATTGCCTCAAAAGTAGCAGTTGCTAATTTATCAGGATAAAAAGTAGGAAACGAAGCCATAGCTAATATTTCACCAGTTCTAATATCCATAATACAAACAGAACCTGAAGTAGCTTGAGTTTCGTCAATCCCTTTTTGAAGCTCGTGTTCAACTACTTTCTGAATATCTATGTCTAATGTTAAAGAAACGGTATTACCGTTAACAGCGGGTATCAATTGCATATCTACAGATGGTCTGAGGTTTCCTCTCCCATCTCTTTGTAAAATTTTATAACCGGGCTTACCTCTAAGGGAAGAATCTAGCAAAAGTTCTAAACCGGAAATTCCAATATTGTCAGTGTTGGTAGTTCCAATTATTTGAGATGCTACTGATCCATAAACAAAATTCCGTTTTGGTTCTTTAATACGAATTAGACCTTTATCTTTTAACGTATCAATTTTATTTGCGTGAATTGCAGATATTCCTCTGGCTAACCATAAAAATTCTTTTTTCGATTTTTTAATCATCTTTTCATATTCGGTTGCTTTTTTATTTGTTACTGAAGCAATCATTGAAGTAACATACATAATATTCTCAATTTTTTGAGGGTCTACAGCAATTGAAATAGATTGTGTATTGGAAGCAATGAGGTTGTCGTTCCTGTCAAAAATATTTCCACGAACAGGTAATAATTCAATTCGTGAATCATACTGTTTTTTTGCTTTTGTTTGGTATTTTTCAGAATCAATGTTTTGAATGTAGAACAGTTTTCCTATAACAGTACAAATACCAATGAGTATAAAAACACCGACAAAGCGAACTTTCCAAAAGTTTTGAAGTGAATGTTGAATTTGTGGATTCATTGTCTTTGAAGGTTAGATTTTTATATATATTTCCTGAACGAAAAACAAAAGTAACTTTTTAGAACAAAATTGCCAAACATTAATAACGTCGTAGAAAATTATAGTTAGAAATTATTCTGAAACCATTTCAAAATTTGATGAAACATTTGTTAATGACTGTTGCAGTTTTAGCCGGAATATTATTTGGTTTTTTTCCAAGTATTACAAAACCAAAACCAATGTGGTGGAAAATCATTGTTGTGCTTTCTTTGTTTATTACTTGTGTATTAGCGTTGTATCCACCAATTGGTGGTACCTTTCTAGATTCTGCAATGATGTCTACTAATACTGTTTCAGCAATGAATATAGCAGTTAAACCAATTTCACAAGCCACCTTGATATCAAATGATATTTATTCAATACAAGTCGAAGATTATTCGAAAGTACCTCGTACAGTTCGTTTAGAGGGTTCAAAACAATTAATTGAGTCTTTAGAACAAGGAAAAAAATATATTATTCGAGGTTCGATGGATACTTCACACACCTTTGTGAAGGCTGAAATGCTTGTTTCAACAGAACCTCCTTTAATGTTACCGTATATGTTCGGATTAGATGAACGTGCAAGAATTATTTACTTTCACGTGCCTATGGCTTGGATTGCGGTATTAGCATATTTAATAAGTATGGTATACGCAATTCAATATTTACGAACTAAATCAATCGAATACGATAGAAAATCAGCCACAACAGCGCTTATTGGAACTCTTACTTGTATTCTTGCTACAATTACAGGAGCAGTATGGGCTCAGTTTAATTGGGGATATTATTGGAATTGGGATCCCAGACAAACAACAATTTTTATTTTACTCTTAGTTTATGGAGCATACTTTGTGTTGCGCTCGGCTATTTCACAAGATGAAGCTCGTGCTCGACTTAGTTCTGTGTATGCAATTCTTGCTTTTGTAACTGTTCCATTTCTTATATTTATAATACCAAGAATTACGGAAAGTCTTCACCCAGGTGGTGCTGGAAGTGAAAACATTGGTCCTGTTCTTTCAACAGATGCTGACTCTTTAAATCCGTTTAAACAAGTAATTTTCTCGCTTTCATTGTTTTCATTTATGATGGCGTTCTTTTGGATGGTAAATATTCATGTTCGTACGGTACTTTTATCGGACAAACAAAAACAAATGATACAACGATAACACTAGATGAAGAAAAAAATGAAATTCATTTGCTTTCTACCTTGAAGTTTTTTATTGAAAATAGTATGCCAAATTTTTGGCTACGGTATATGGGGATATTTTTAAAATATCCCTTTTTTTGTGGATAACTTGAAGCATATCCACACAGTTGTCCACAGGTTATCCACATTGTATATTAAGTCTCCCATTTTGCCAAACTTTTACCAAAAGTAATATAAAAGAATGGGAATATGGGAGGTCGAAGAACGGTAGGGTTGGAGATATGGGCTTGTTACAAATTGTAAAAGATAGACAAAATGAGAGTTTCCCACAAAGTTATCCACATTTAAAAATTACTTTTCCACAAGTGAATATTTAATTAGGAATAAGACAGTTTTTTGTGTATTACTAAATTGTTACGTAAGATAAAATTTCAAAGTGATACTTTTTATCCAAGTTTTTTTGAAAAAAATCGAACCAATACTAAAAGTAACAAAACAAAAACGACGGCTATAATCTTATATCGTGATTTAGAAGCTATTGGTTGATTGTCAAAGGATTTTTTTATTCTTTTCGGTTGTTTTCTCATTCAATACTAAACAGAAACAGATGTAAAAAAAAGCACTCAAAGTGAGTGCTTTAGTTATATACAAATGTACATAAAAATTACCAATTTAAAACCCAAGCAAAAATTAAGGGTGCTACAATTGTTGCATCAGATTCTATTACAAATCGAGGAGTAGTTTTATTCAATTTACCCCACGTAATTTTTTCATTTGGTACTGCACCAGAATAAGAGCCGTAGCTTGTTGTGGAATCTGAAATTTGGCAAAAATAACCCCAAAACGGAATGTTTTCCATTTCCAAATCTTGATGTAGCATCGGTACAACACAAATTGGAAAATCTCCAGCTATTCCACCACCTATTTGAAAGAAACCAATTGTTCCATCTGCTACAAATTCATTTTCATTTTTTGGAGCAACGATTGAAGTATTTTCTGAATACCATTTTGCAAGGTAGGTCATATATTCAATACCTGTTTTCATAATTGAAGGTTGCAATTCCCCTGTATAACAATAGGAAGCAAAAATATTTCCCATTGTTGAATCTTCCCAACCCGGAACTATTATAGGCAGATTCTTTTCTGCTGCGGCAATCATCCAAGAATTTTTTGTATCAATTTCATAATGTTCTCTCATTACGTCTGAACGTAGTAATTCGTACATATATTCGTGTGGAAAATAACGTTTACCTTCAGCTTGAGCTTTTTCCCATATTTTATGAATATGTTTTTGAATTCTTCTAAATGCTTCTTCTTCGGGAATACATGTATCCGTTACTCTATTAAAACCATTTTCTAATAAATCCCATTCATCATCAGGCGATAAATCTCGGTAATTTGGAACTCGTTTATAATGTGAATGAGCAACTAAGTTCATTATATCTTCTTCCAAATTTGCACCCGTACAAGATATAATTTGTACTTTGTCTTGTCGAATCATTTCTGACAACGATTTCCCTAACTCTGCAGTAGACATAGCTCCTGCAATGGTAATCATCATCTTGCCACCATTTTCTAAGTGGGTTTCATATCCTTTTGCAGCATCTACAACAGAAGCAGCATTAAAATGAAGATAATGTTCTTCCATAAATCGAGAAATTGCATTTCGTTCTTTATTCATTTTGGTTCCTAAGTATTTTCTAAGTAAATTTGAGCAAATGTACGTTTTTTATCTATATATATTTTTGGACTTAATTTGAAGCAGTATTTTGTGTTTTTAATCTTTCTAGCATTATTCCCTACTTTTGTCTTTTCTCATTCGAAACAAAGCGATATTGATAAAGTAGTATCATTAATTTCAGAAGATTTAAAAGAGCAAGGAATTAAAACTATAAAAGAAATCTATTCTAAAACAAATAAGAAAAACGTACTTGCAGTTACTAAACATTTTTCTAAGTTTAAGTTAGCTCAAAGTAATAAGTTAAACAACGACACTTTGTACTATGCAGTTGAAGAAGATTCACTTTCTTTTGATATTGATGAGGTATATATACATAAGTTTATGTTTGACAAGAAAAACTTGAAAGAGTACTTTCGAAATTCCAAAAATCCTTATTCAATATCGTTATTCTCAATTGTAACCGAAATTTGTTTCATTGATAATGATGATTTAAAAGACAAGAATCCTTTTGGTGTTCTTAAAGAAATCCGAAAAAAATTAGAACATAATTTTTTGTTTATTTCAGAAAATGATACTGTTAATTCTAATTTAAATACCTTTAAAGGATTTGATTTTATACCATTAAAGAATTTTGAAAAACATACGTTGAACTAACTTTAATTAACTAGATGTTTTATAATATATTTTGTAGAATTTATACAATATCAACTAAAAGAGACAACAGATATATCAGAGTTAGATACCGAAATTCCTTTTTCGATTCCTTTACTCCCAAAAACTTAAATCTGTTACCCCCCCCCACTAGCGAGTCACAAAGTTGCTTTTTTTTGTTGAAAACCATTTTTCATTTGTTTTGTCATTGAGCGTCAAATCGTAGAATATATTTGAGAAGATTTTATAAATTTTCTTAAAAGGTGTTACGATGATGAAATGGTTTTTAATGGTGTTGTTGATGGTGGTAGTAAGTTCTTGTGGTACGACTGTCTACCAATTGCACACAACGTGTGAACAAAGTAATGAAGAGATTTTTCAGGGGTTAATGTCGGTATTGTTAAGCTCAAATTTTATGATTAAACAAAATGATCCAAAAAATGGGTATTTACAAGCGGAAACGTTGTCTGAATATAGTATTTGGACAGGACAGAATGAAATGAGAGTATGGTCATTTCAATTAATTGATTCGATTCCAAAAAGTTCATCAGGAGTTGTAGGCGAAAAAAGGTTAAAAAAACTGATAAGTTACGCTAAAGCTGTAATAGTTCAACAAAATGCATTTGGAGCAACCAGCGGAGGCTACACATTGTATTATAATGATAAAGCCCACAAGGATTGGAATTGGTATTGGGATGTACGAAATAAAATACAACAACAATGCTCGGGTATTCGGTTTGAGGAAAAGAAAGTGAATTAGAATTTAACGCTGCCCCAAAAGGAGAGTTTTGTTCAGAATTACCCCTCTCCCCTGCCCTCTCCCTCAAGGGGAGAGGGTGCCTTTCGGTGGGAGGCTAAGGTTTGCCCCCTCTCCACGACCATCTCCCTCAATGTGAGAGGGAGTTAGAACAATTCCAATGAAAGACAAAAAAGTGCATTTCATAATAGTTTTGGAAATTTGTTTCTGCGAAAATAGTTCACGATTTTGTATTTTTGGAAATTAACGAATGAAAAGATGAATTTGAATGCAATTTTAAAAAAAATTTAGAATTACTGAAAAAAGTACTGTTTCGCTTTAGAATGTTACGAATGACTTGGAAAGGTTGACGAATAAAGATAGCGAATTGGAAAGCTCTAATTTTGAA
>Ga0105049_10006784_pt1 | contig 13328 bp, 10 predicted proteins | sample MAT06_FD_78087 | JGI IMG/M metagenome (GOLD analysis project Ga0105049, IMG submission 78087) | Freshwater microbial communities from Lake Fryxell liftoff mats and glacier meltwater in Antarctica - MAT-06 | ecosystem: Environmental > Aquatic > Freshwater > Ice > Liftoff microbial mat | place...
GTGCACCTCGGCGATGCGGCTGCCCAGCGCAGACTTGTCGTTCATCTTCGACGCCATGTTAGCGAGGAAGAGCATCTGCCCGTCGCTGGAGCGCGTGACCAGTGAAAGCTCCTCGCCCCGGTGCATCACCTTGAAACGCGGGTCTCGCATACCGTCCTTGCCGCCCATCGCTTCGAGATCCTTCTTCCAGCTCTTCCCGTAGGGCGGGTTGGCGAGCATGAAGTCGAACTCCTGTGCCGGAAAGGCGTCGTGCGCGAGCGTAGACCACTCCGCGCCGCCCACGATGTGGTCCGCGTTCTCGCCTTCGCCCTTGAGCAGCATGTCCGCCTTGCAGACGGCGTAGGTCTCGGGGTTGATCTCCTGCCCGTACAAGAGGCTCGTCACCCGCTGCCCACGCTTGGCCGCAATGGCCGTCAGCGTTTCCTCGGCCACTGTGAGCATGCCGCCGGTGCCGCAGGCGCAGTCGTAGAGCAGATACGTGCCCGACTTGATTTCACTCTCGATGGGCAGGAAGACCAGGTTGGCCATCAGCCGCACCGCATCGCGCGGGGTCCAGTGCTCGCCGGCTTCTTCGTTGTTCTCTTCGTTGAACTTCCGGACCAGCTCCTCGAACACCGTGCCCATCGCGTGGTTGTCGATGCCCGCCGGTGACAGGTCGATCGAGGGATCGAGAAACCTGGCGATCAGCGTCCCAAGCGAGTCCGAACGCGAAAGCGTCTGGAGCTGGTTGCGGAATTTGAAGTTTTCGAGAATGTCCTGAACGTTGGGCGAGAAGCCGTTCAGGTAGTCCTCAAAGTCGGCCAGCAACTGTTGCTGGCTGCCGCGCGAGGTGAGATCGCGCAGCGTGAACTTTGAGGTGTTGTAGAACGATTGGTCCGCCGCGGCGCACAACGCGGCGCGCTGTTCGGTGATGCCGGCCGTATCCAGCATCTGCTTGGTCTCGAGCACCTGCTTTTTAGCGGGCTCCAACACAGCGTCCATCCGGCGAATGACGCACATCGGCAGGATTACGTCCGGATACTTGCCTCGCTTGAAGAGGTCCCGCAGGACGTCGTCGGCGATGCCCCAGATGAACGAGACGATCTTGTTGTGTGTTGCTTGATCCACCGTGGGCCGGGCTGGAAGTTGGAGTATTACGCAAAATCGGCCGCCGGCGATCATCTCGCCAGCGGCCGGTTGCATTCCCTATCTGCGCACGAACAGAACGTTCAGCGCCCGAAACTCAGCTTCTATCCCGTCGCACCAGTACGCGTTTGCCCTTGATCGTCGTCGAGCGTAGCGCCGTGATGATATCCTCGGCGATCTCCTCGGGCACTTCGACCGTGGAGTAGCCGTCGGTGATCTCAATCGCGCCGATCACACCCGCATCGATACCGACTTAGTAGGCGATGGCCCCAACGAGATCGCCTGGCCGCATCTTCGCTTTGCGACCGGCACCAACCCACAGCTTGGCGACCGACCACTCCGGCTTGGGTGCAGCTTTTCCACGGCTGCGCGGCGCACTTTCACTCCGTTCGCCGCGTTCGCCACGCGCAGGTGCGCCTTCACGACGCGGACGCTCTTCGCGTGGGGGACGATCGTCGCTGCGCGGACGCTCGGCCTTGGGCGCAACCGCTGGAATGTCGGCTTCATCGGTGTCCTCGCGGGCCTCGAGCATCTTCACGGCGGCGGCCGCGATATCCATCACATCGAACTCGTCCGCCAACGACTCGCAGATCCCGCGGTACATATCGAGTTCACCATCGAGAATCGCTTCGCGCAGTGTGGCGCGGGCGAGTTCGAGACGACGGGACTTGAGGTCAGCGACCGTTGGGACGGTTGCGATATCGATCCGCTGCTTGGTCATCCGCTCGATGTTGCGGAGCAGACGATGTTCGCGCGGCTCAGCGAGTGTGATGGCCACACCCTCACGGCCGGCACGACCCGTCCGACCAATGCGATGCACATACGCTTCGGCATCGGCCGGTACGTCGTAGTTCACGACGTGCGAGACATGCTTGACGTCGAGCCCGCGCGCCGCGACGTCCGTGGCGATGAGCAGATCGGTCTTTTTTGAGCGAAAGCGCTGCATCACGCGATCGCGTTGGTCCTGCGACAGACCGCCATGCAGTGCATCGGCGCGCATACCACGCGCGGCCAACGTCTCTGAGAGTTCGTCCACTTCAGTACGCGTGCGACAGAAGACGATCGCCGACGTCGGATGCTCGAGATCGAGCACGCGCGCGAGTGCGGCCATCTTGTGAGCGCGCGGCACCATGTACGCGACCTGACGCACGCGGGCAGACTCGCCCGCCGGCACCACTTCACGGTCGATCGTGACGGTGACCGGATCGCGCAGTTGACGACGCGCGATGGCCACGATGCGCGACGGCAGTGTCGCTGAGAACAGCGCCGTCTGCCGGTTCTTTGGCGTCGCTTCGAGAATCGCTTCGAGATCTTCCGCGAAGCCCATGTCGAGCATTTCGTCGGCTTCGTCGAGCACGACCGTCTTCACCGACTGCAGCTGCAGCGTTTTGCGACGGATGTGATCGAGTGCGCGTCCCGGCGTCGCGATGACCACGTCAACGCCACGCTTCAGTGCGCGAATCTGATTGTCCATCGACGCGCCACCGTACACGGGCAGCGCCTGCACGCCCAACAACTTGCCATAGCGATTCACCGCTTCCGCGACTTGCATGGCCAGTTCACGTGTCGGCACGAGAATGAGTGCGGCAGTCCGTTCGCGAGGCGCCGCGTTCGGAGTCAGTCGGCTCAGGAGTGGCAGCGAAAACGCGGCGGTCTTGCCAGTGCCGGTCGCAGCCTGCGCGAGCACATCGCGCCCCTCGAGCAGCGGCGGGATGGCCGCGAGTTGAACAGGTGTTGGTTCCTCGTATCCCAGCGTTGCCAATGCCGCAACAACGCGCTCATCGAGTCCCAGCGCCGAGAACCCACTCTCGGTCGTCTGCACAGAATCGCTCACGTTGCTTGGAGCAATTCGTCCATCAACGTGAAGACCGCCGCACGGGACACGGGATTCTTCATCGCGCCGAAGCCGATCGCCAAACGATCGTCACCTTCGAGCACTTCACGCGAGCAGGCGTTGATCGCCTCGCGTGCGGTTTGCAGCTTCTCGTCGGGCAATACGGATGATGCCCGAGGCAGCAATTCGATCTTGGGGCCGCCGCCGCGCATGGGACGCGCCGCCCAGAACACCATGTTTGATCCGATGCGCTGGAAGCTCACGACTCCCTTGGCAGATTCATCATCACGGAACTTCAGCAGCTCTGGTCGGGCCAGGCTCCACTCGATCATCGCATCGAGGACAGCGGTATAACGGGGCCGATCGGATCCTGCTGTATCCCGGTTCATCGCGGTGATGAACGCGTCTCGGGCCGTGGGCAACGTACGTGTCATGAACTCCTCCTTTTCTTGAATATAGCCGGTTCGAGGGGCTCAGGAGGCCCGAACGAAGACCGTCTGTCCAAAGATCATGGGATATTCGCAGGATATTCGCGGGATATTCGCAGGATATTCGCGGGAATTTCATGCACTTCTGCCGGATATCTTTCGCCGATGACTCACAGTGTGACACACCTCAAAACATCACTGCCATTCGAGATCCGCACGTCGCCCATTCAGGGATTGGGCGGGTATGCCACCCAGCCCATTGCGGCGGGGACGCGACTGATTGAATACGCCGGAGAGCGACTCACTCCAGAAGAAGCGGAAGCCCGCTACCCCGATTCAGCGGTCGAACGGCATCATACGTATCTCTTCGCCATCGATGACACCGTGGTGGTGGACGCGGCGGTCAACGGAAACGAGGCGCGCTTTCTCAATCATTCCTGCGCACCGAATTGCGACGCCGTGATCGAGGATGGACGGATCTGGCTCGAAACGATCCACGAGATCGAACCCGGTGAGGAGTTGGTGTACGACTACGCCTACATCCTCGCTGAGCGTCACACCCCAGCAGCAAAGAAGCGGTATCCCTGCCGTTGCGGCGCGATTACCTGTCGCGGCACTATTCTCGCCAAGAAGCGATAACGCTTCATCGTAGGTCAACCTGTCGGAGGTGCTATGCGGTCGTTGTACTCGGCGGTATCGCTGGTGATCGTGAGTGTGGGGCTGAGCGGTACGCTATCGGCTCAGGCACGTCCGCGTCCGAATCCGTATCTGCAGGACTCCATTCGCGTTGCGACCATCGCCGAGATCATGCAGCAGATCGCAGGCAAGGAAGACCAGCCAGCCGGCACGGTCTTCAAGAACGTGACGCTGCACAAGGACATGCCCGCGAAGGACTTCCTCATGAAGATGAACGAGGAATACGGGCGCGGACTTGGTGCGGTCTGCACGGGGTGCCATGTCGCCAAGGAATGGGACAAGGACGACAAGAAGAACAAGACGATCGCCCGTGACATGGAGCGGATGACGCGCATCATCAACGACACGCACCTCGCGAAGACGAAGGACCTCGACGACGACTACCCGAAGGCGACGTGCGCGATGTGTCACCGCGGCACGTCGCACATGCCGAACACGATGCCCAAGCCGACCAAGGACACCCCGCCGGCTGAGCAGCGCGGGCGCCCGGGGGCGTAGCGTAACAGCTTCTCTCGCGGAGGCGCGGAGCCGCGGAGAACAGAAAAAAGGTTGTGGTAGTTCTCCGTGGCTCCGCGCCTCCGCGAGAAATGTTTTTGCAGTTCCCGAGAGCGGGCGACCATCACTGGTCGCCCGCTTTTGTGTTTCCCACATCCCCATGTGGACAGCTCCACGTGCATTTCTTGCTTTCGGCTTCTGTTCGGTATAGCGTCAACTCCCCCGCTCCTGCCGCTCTCCGGTTCTCGTTTCGTGGTGACACGCACGCCGCCCTATGTCCGCCCAAGTGCTTGCCCTCCGCCAGCTCATCGCCGACCGGTTTCCAAACGCGAAGCCGATGGCAGAGCGCGATGCAAACCGGCTCGCCCACGCGGTCGCGACAGGGCTCACCTCGCTCGACCGGGCACTGCCACACGGCGGGTTTCCGCGCGGCAAGCTCACCGTCTGGGCGCCGGCTGGCGGAGCGGCTGCCGTGCTCCGTTCAGCCTGCCGTGGGGTGACGACCGCCGGCGAGCGAGCCGCGTGGGTAGACGCCTCCGGCACCCTCACCTTCGGCTGGACCGACGGGGCGCCGCTGGTCGTGCACGCTACCGACCGCACCAATGCGCTCCGCTGCGCCGAAGTGCTGCTCAAATCGGGCGCCTTTGCACTCGTGGTGCTCGACGGCGCCGAGCCGGCAGGCACGGAAACGGTCCGGCTGGTCGGCGCGGTGCGCGACGGAGGCGGAGCCTTTGTCGTGCTCACCGAACGCGGCTCCATGGCCGCGCTCCGCATCGCCTCGAACTTCAAGCCCGACTCGGTCAGATGGCGCCACGGCCCCTTCGGCGACCCGGCCGCCCCAGTCGACGTGCAGGCCGAGGTCCGAGTGCGCGCACTGGGCTGGAATTCGCGCGCCAAGGTGCTCTTTCGGGTCATGCGCTATGACCTTCGTGACGCTCTGGTGCCCGGCGCCGCCGACCGCCGAGGCGGGGAGCCAGGACGCGAGACAGGCCGCGAACCAAGCCGCGAACCAGCCGGCGCGGCAGATCGCCCTGCAGACGCTCGCCGAACAGATGCTCGTCCTCTCACCACACGTCATCGCCGACCAGCGTGACGACGGAGTGCTGCTCTGGGCCGATGCCCGTGGTCTCCCTGCGGCGCGTATGGCACGCACCGTGTTGCGGGCGGCACGTCGCGTTGGCATTCGCACCGCAGCGGTTGGTGTCAGTCGTGCGGCCATCGTCGCCGAAATCGCCGCACGCACCGGCGAGACACCACTCACGACTATTAGATCAGGGGACGAACGCGAATTCCTCGCCAGTCGCTCGCTCGCACTGCTCGCCGTTGCTGACGCAGTCACACAGGCATCACCGAACGCGAGCGTGCGCGCTGGCGGATCGTCAACAGTATCGGCGATCCTGCGGCGTATCAGGTCGTTGATCGCGGCCTTCGACGATGTTGGTATCGAAACGTGCGACGATCTCGCACGCCTGACACGCGAAGCAGTCGAAGTGCGTTTTGATGCAGAAGCGGTGGCACTCTGGCGCCTGGCGCGCGGCGACGACACGCGCCGTCTTTTTCGGAACAGAACGCGCACGTTACCATCGGCGTCGCTCGAATGGTTCGAGTTCGAGCTGCGCGACCCCGAGCGATTGGTATTTATCGCCAACCGTCTCGCCGAAAGTGTCTGCACTGAACTGCTGGCACGTGGCGAGACCGCGCGCGCGATGACACTCACCTTCACGCTCGTTGGCGGTGATATCGTCTCGAGTCCGGTACGCGGTGCACGGCCCACGGCAGATCGCGCGACTTGGTTGCGTCTCGTGCGCGCTGTCTTTGAGCGCATCACACTGCCGGATGCTGTGTCAGGGCTCACGCTCAGCGTCGAAGCCACGCAGTCCAACGACGCCCCGCAGGGCGATCTCTTTGATCAGGGCTTTCAGACTGGCGCTGCCGGTGAAGCCGCAGTTGCACGACTGGTGGACGACGAGACCGGTGTGGCCGTTCAACTCGTGACGTCGGCCCACGCACTACCCGAACGACGCGCGCAATGGCGTTCGCTCGAAACGGGTGAAGTGACCCGCGCACTCCGTGATCTCGCCGTTGCAACGACATCAGCACCATCAACGGCATCAGCGCCCTCGCCACAGACAGAACAGGACGCAATCGGCGAACCGTTGGCGCTGCGTCTCTTGGCTGCCCCACGTCGTGTCATCGTGACAACGCGCCGTCGTCGCGGATTCGCTGTCCCGGTGCGCTATCGCGAGCGACTCGCCGACGGTGTACGTGCACGCAACGGAATGCCGTTAATGGACGTGCTCACGGCCGCAGGACCGGACAACATGTCGGTCGGTCAGGAATCAGGCGCAGCAGTGGTGCGCGAATACTGGCAATGTCTCAACGGCGACGGGCAACTGGTGCTGCTCTTCCGCGATGCAACGCCGGTTGCCGCCATCACGGCAGACAACGCAACCGAGCCTAAAGAGAGCTTGTGGTATCTGCACGGTTGGTGGGACTGACACATGTCCAATACACCAGGTGCCGGCTACGTCGAACTCCGTTGCCACAGCTCATTCAGCTTTGGTGAAGGCGCCGTATCACCCGAAACACTCGCCATCCGTGCCGCACAACTCGGCTACACACAACTTGGGCTGACCGACTGCGCGGACTTGGGCGGCGTGGTGCGCTTTGTCCTCGAATGCCAGCGACAGTGCATCAAGCCGATTGTCGGCGTGGAGCTTGTGGTGGACGGACATCCAGCCGCGTTTCTGGTGCGTGATGCGCAGGGTTATCGCAACGCGGCGGCACTGATTACACGCGCGCGTTCCGGACAGATCAGTGAGTGGTCGCGCGATGACGCAGGACGTGTTGCTGGCGCACCGAGGCGCGGTCGTCCACACGTGCGTTGGCACGATATCGTCGAACACAATGCAGGACTGATTGCCCTCACCGGCCCGTCGTCAGGATCGATTGCCACATCGTTGCGATCGGACAAGCGCATGGAAGCAGCGCGCACGCTCAATGCCTGGCGCGAGGTCTTCGGCGATCGGTTGGCGATTGAAGTGCAGCTGCATCACGCCGGTCGCGATGAAGAAGTACTGGCCGGTGCATTGGTGGCATTGGCCGAGCGACATGGGGTGCGTTGGGTGGTGACCAACGATCCGCGCTATGTCGATGAATCAAGTCGACTGGTGCACAATGTCCTTGTGGCACTCCGACATGACTGCACGCTCGACGAAGCAACGGATCGTGGGCTGCTGTTGCCGAACGACGCATGGACGTTGCGTTCAGCGAGCGAGATGGCGACACAGTGGAGTGGACGTGAAGCCGGACTCGAGGCGAGTGTCGAGATCGCCGGGATGTGCGATTTCAATCTTGCGTGGATGCGACCACCGTTGCCGGATTTTCCGGTGCAACAGGGCCGGACCATCAAGGAGTGGCTTCACGAATGCGTGATGACCGGTGCCATTGAGCGATGGGGTGTGCTGTCAGCCGACTCGACGGCAGAACAACGCGCGCAGGACGTGCGTCAGCAGAAGCAGCTCGCACACGAACTCGATGTCATCGGTCGACTTGGCTTTGACGGCTTTTTCCTCACCATGTGGGATGCGGTTCGTGAGGCGCGCAGACGCGGCATACTCTGTCAGGGGCGCGGCAGTGCGGCCAACAGCGCGGTTGCGTATTGCCTTGGCATCACGGCTGTCGATCCGGTGCTGCATGGACTCCTCTTTGAGCGCTTTCTGTCCGAAGCGCGCACCGATGGCATGACTGAAGCGCCGGATATCGATCTCGATATCGAACACGATCGACGCGAAGAGCTGCTGGACTACATGTACAAACGATACGGGCGTGCACATGCGGCAATCACCGGAGTGACGCAGCAGTATTCGGCATCGACCGCAGTGCAGGACACCTTTCGTGCGTACGGCATTCCGCTCGAGCAGATGCACGCGCTCTCCAAGCGAGTACATCGCTACGAACCCGCGCGTGGTGCCGAGCTGTTGCGCGATGGATTGGCTGCCGCGCATGGCCTCGATGTCACGACACCGCGCGGCGAAGCTATGCTGCGCACAATTGCAGCATTTGAAGGGCTGCCACGATTGCGTTCAACCCATCCCGGTGGGTTCGTGCTCTCGTCTGAACCGCTTGGCAACTATTGCCCGGTCGAGCCGACCACGATGGGACGCACCATCCTGCAGTTCGACAAGGACGATCTCGACACACTCGGTATCCCCAAATTCGATTTCCTCGGGCTCGGCGCATTGAGCATGGTGCGTCGTGCATTCGACGCGATTGAGCAGCGCACCGGTGTGCGCCCCGAGATCTATCGATTACCCCCCGACGATCCGAAGACGTTCGAGATGATTTCGCGCGGCGACACGATGGGGATGTTTCAGATCGAAAGCCGCGCGCAGATCTCGTCGCTCGTACAGACGCGTCCTGAGTTCATGTACGACATTGTGGTGCAGGTGGCACTGATCCGCCCGGGCCCGATTGTGGGCAAGTTCGTGCACCCGTACACCAACCGTCGTCGCGGTCGCGAAGCAGTTCGCTATCCCGGCGGTCTCGAAGAACTGCTCGCGCCGATTCTCAAACGGACGCAGGGGATTCCGATTTTTCAAGAGCAGGCGATGGCGATCAGCGTCGTGCTGGGCGGCTACACGGCCGCCGAGGCAGATGGACTGCGCCGCACGATGGGACATGCACGCAAACAGGCGCGTCTGACTGCAGCGTTGGAGAAGTTGCGCGCAAGTATGGTTGCGCGAGGGATTCCGGACGATGTCGCGGCACAGATCGCTGACGACATGCGCATTTTTGGCAACTACGGCTTCCCTGAATCACACGCGTGGTCGTTTGCCCTCATTGCGTACGCCACAGCGTATCTCAAAACGCATCATCCAACCGAGTTTCTGCTTGGCTTGCTCAACGCACAGCCGATGGGCTTCTACTCGGTTGCGAGTCTTGTGCACGACGCGCAGCACCATGGTGTCGAGGTGCGGCTCCCTTGTCTCGCTCACGGTTTCGCGCAGTGCACAACAGAAGAGACCACAGACCCAACTATGCCCGCGCTCCGACTCGGCTGGCAATTTGCGCGCGGTATTTCGGCCAATACCCTCGATGCACTCACTGCCGCCGCAGTGCATGGCCCATTCCAATCCGTCATCGATGTGGTGAAACGCGCCGGGTTGAACGCGAGCGATGCCGCAACCCTCGCGCGCGCCCATGCCTTCGCCGCGTGGGAGCCCGATCGGCGACGGGCGGTGTGGGAAGGGCGACGTGCAGCGGGTGACAAACTCCCACTCGCGCCGGCACGCCCGGATACGAGTGGTGATGACAATACCAGCGATCGCACGACAGGGTTCTCGCCACGACCGCTCTCTGTGCACGACTCGGTCACCGCCGACTATCACGCACTGGGATTGAGCACCGCCGGGCATCCGACACAACGCTATCGCGCCTGGCTCAAGCGCATCGGTGCCATTGACAGCGCGCAACTGCAGCAGTGTCGTGGTGGCGAGATGGTCATTGTCGCAGGACTGGTCACCGTACGCCAGCGACCGTCTACGGCCAAGGGTGTCATGTTCCTTCTGCTCGAAGACGAACTCGGCGCAGTGAATGTGGTCGTTTGGCGCACACTCGATGAGAAGTATGGCGAAACGATCCGTCATTCGAAATTTCTTGCCGTGTATGGCAAGGCAGAACGCGACGGCCCGTTGGTGGCGCTGCTGGCCAAAAAGTTCAAGGCGCTCGACAACCTCGACGACGCAACCGCGTTGACTTATCGCTCACACAACTTCAGATGACGAACAGGCGTGCGGCGTTTGCCGCTACACAACGTCGACGATGATGGTGCGTACCGCGTTGTTGCCGTAGCCGAGCCGATTCCAGATGATCGCGTCGGGTTGGGTCACACCGCTCGCGTCAGTCGCGCGACTGCGCAACGATACGCGCCCGATACGCGCCGCCTGCATTGCGCATTCCCACGGCGTCCAAGCATGCGCGGAGTGGGGTGTGCTGATGGTAGCATCCTGCCAGCTGTTGCCACCATCGAGACCGACCTCGACGCGCGTGATGGGGCCATATCCGGACCACGCCCAACCACGCACCAAGAGCTCACGTCCTGAGCGGCCGTTGTCCGCCGGCGACGTGATGATCGACTTCACACGCATGCGCGTGACTGGCACCACACCACTCGGTTCGTCGTACACATACCGCTGCTGCTGGAAGTAGCCGTCGAACGGCGTGCGCACTGCGTCGATGGACGTCACCCACTTCACACTCGCCATACCGTACCAGCCAGGAACGACAAGCCGGACCGGCGCACCGTGCATGGTGGTGAGTGGTTCGCCATTCATCGACAGCGCGAGAAGCGCATCGGCCTGCAACGCTTCAGCGATCGGTATCGAGCGGGCGTAACGTACGAGACCAACGACATCTTCGCGGTCGCCCGTGTCTGCCGCCGTGACCACGATTTCGACCGCTTCATGGTTGAGCGTTGCGCGATCGAGCAGCGTGCGCAGTGGCACACCGCTCCACGTCGCCGTGCTCACTGCCCCTCTCCGCCATGGCTCACCACTCGGCAATGGATGCATGGACAGACGATCGTTGCCCGCGCACTCCATCGTGGTGGTGATTGTGCGTTGCGGCAACGCCTTGAACGCCTGCACGTCGAGCGAGAAGGGTGAGCGTACGGCACCACCGACTGCAATCGCATGCGAATTGTCGAGCAGCGGCACATTGAAGTTCGTGCGCACATAGACATTCGCCGATGGCGTCAGCGACTCGACCAGCGCGCGCTCCGGTGTCTCCGCGTTGTATGGATCATGCCGGATGACGTCCAGATCAGGCAGTGGCTCGGTATTGCGTGCGCTCATGACGGAGTTGATGGTGTTGCCAACGCGCTACTCTGGCCGCGCGGGTCGCGCATACGCTGAGGGAATGGAGTCCCACGGGGCGCTGCTTCGGGCTTTGGCGTAGCCCAAACTATCGAGTCTCTGCATGAACTGTCGATCGAACAGTTTGTCAGCGCCCGGTTCAGTGGACAACCACGCCGGGAGCGTCGCTATACGTACCTCCATCCGCAAACCGGGAATCTGCGACGCAACAGCGCGTGACAAATTGGAGAGTGATGCAAGCGTTTCCGGCTGATGCGCATAAAAGAGTAGCGCGGTCGAGCGCGAGCTGATCTTCCCGCGATTGGATGCGGGGATCACCTTCGGATCGATGTGTGACCAGAGATTCATCACGACATAGACGCGCAGGGTGACGTCTCGGATACCACGCGCAGCGAGTTGTGCTGCAAGCCGTTGATAGTCTTCGAACGAAAGCAGGGTCAGCACATTGGTGATCACACCGCCGTCGGCATGCAGGTGTCCGTCGATCATCACCGGTGGAAAAATACCGGGAATCGCTGTTGCCGCCTTCAGTAGCTGTCGCGTGCGCGCGAGTCCGGCGGACGTCGTATCAAGGGCTTCGCCGAGCGACCAAGTGCGTCCGACTCCAAGGTCGAAATCGGTGGTGGCGAAAAGGAACTGACGGTCTTCCGCGAGCGCTGTGCGCAACTGATCGCGGAACTGTCCGTCGATTGCCTTCTCGAGAGCGCGATCGAATCGCGTGGTGCTGACGAGTCCACCGGTGCGCCGGAAGAGAACCCACCAGTCGAAGGTAGGTGCGATGTCGGTGGCGGCACGCGCGTAAGTGGCCGTGATGCTGTCAAGCGCCGCTTTGGTGCCAAGCAGTGCGTACGGTGCCTGCAGGGCCCCGGTGCTGATGCCCGTGACGAGATCGAAGCGCGGCATCGGTGCATCAGTGCGAGAGAGCCATCCGCGCAGAAATCCCGTGCCGAAGGCGCCGTTCTGTCCGCCGCCGGAGAGCATCAGAATGTCGATCGTGCGATCGCCGCGTGTTTGGGCACGACGCACGAGTCGTTCGATGACCGAGTCGCGGGTGGTCCGGTCGAGCGTACGCAACGCTACGGCATCGCGCTCCAGTTGCGGGACCGTGGTCGGTGGCCGGCGATTTGTCGCGCAGGCGGCGAGGTAGCCGAGAGAGCACAGCGCCAGGAGGCGGATGGCAGGTGAGCGCATCACTGCGGCAGCTTCTTCTTGCGCGACTTGGCGCGACGTGCGACGGCCACCGCCCGTGTGGCCCACTCGCGAAGCGCATCGTGATCTTCGATGAGCTCGGCCGAGACTTCGTAATACTGCATCACTTCGCCACCTTCCCCGAACGGTCGGAACGGCCCCATGCCGACCGCTTCGAAGTCGGGGCGGGTTTCGTCGTCAACTTTGAAGAACAGTGTGTCGTTGTCCATCAGCGCAAAAAAGCAGTCGCTGCTGTACACGCCGACTCCGCCAAACATGCTACGGGCGCGTATGTCAGGAGTGACACGTCCCAACTGTTCGAGAATGAATGCACGATAGTTCGGACTGACAGCCATAAAAACCTCTGATCCGGTCAGTGTCCAACAATCGCGATGCATTCGATTTCGACCCGGGCATCACGCGCGAGTCCGTTCGCACCCATCGCGCTGCGGGCGGGCTTGTGATTTGGAAAGAACGTTGCGTAAACGACGTTCATCGCCGGCCACTCTTTCATGTCAGCTAGAAAAACAGTGCACTTCACCACGCGGTCCATCGTGGAGCCATTGGCTTCGACAACAGTTTTGATGTTGGTCATCACCTGCCATGTTTCGGTGTCGATACCGCCTTTCACGAGCCCGCCGCTCGCATCGGTACCGATCTGCCCCGAGAGATAGAGCGTGTTGCCAA
>Ga0105049_10006785_pt1 | contig 13327 bp, 12 predicted proteins | sample MAT06_FD_78087 | JGI IMG/M metagenome (GOLD analysis project Ga0105049, IMG submission 78087) | Freshwater microbial communities from Lake Fryxell liftoff mats and glacier meltwater in Antarctica - MAT-06 | ecosystem: Environmental > Aquatic > Freshwater > Ice > Liftoff microbial mat | place...
ATTCGGATTGCAGGAAACATCATCAGCAATGCCATAGTTGGTAGTGTAGAACTTGCCTGTAAAGAATTTGGAGTACGACCTGTGGTGGTGATGGGACACTCTAATTGTGGCGCTGTTATCCAGGCAATTAACCAAAATGCTTTTGGAAATATTAAATGGATTAGTTCTGAAATTGATCCAAGTATTGAGGAAGCTAAGATTAGAGCAGCCGAAATAGGGGGAACTACTGCCGCTTCTGTCAACATGGTGTCTATGCTCAACTTGCGAAGATCCGTGAAGCGGTTAAAAGATTTTAGCCCCTATCTGGATGATGGAATAAGCCAGGGAGAAATCGGACTTGTGGCTGGATTTTACAATACAACTACAGGTCAGGTAACCTTTGATACTATGGAGTTTTCGGGAAGAAAGCATATCGTTTCTGTTGGTGAGTAATTGATGTTTGTGGCCTAAACCAACTGAGCAGGATTTTCAACTTTAACGTCAAATTAAGGATAATGGGTCTTCGGAATGAATTGAATAATGAAGAAAAATATCTTAGTAGTTAAGTGGAATTCTAACAACCACACTGCAACCCCGCCCGGGAGCACTGTCAATCTCAACCGTTCCATGTAAAAAGCCGACCCTCGATCGGATGTTTCTTTGCCCGACACCACTTTCATTTGCGGCGGAGGTATCAAATCCTTTTCCATTGTCTTCAACACACAATAGCAGATTTGTATCTTCTTTCAGTATTTGAATAAATACTTCACTGGCTCCGGAATGCTTTAGAATATTCCCATCAGTTCCTGTACGATTCTGAAAAATATCAACTCGGTTGTTGATTCAAGTCGCTCCTCCAAACCATTTATTTCCAAATGAATACGAATATTTCCCTGAATTTTTTGAATGAAATCACGAACAGCAACAGCCAAACCGGACCGTAGTAATGCATTTGAAAGCTCTGGCAATTCGGCCCCTTTCCTTTTCTTCCGCATTCAGAATTTCTTTCGCCATTTTTTCCTGAGTAGAATATCGTTCCGCTTCCAGTTTTCTTATGTCAATTAATTGTTTTCGTTGATAGCCAAGCCAAATGGTGAGGATAATCAGAAAAAATGCTACGATCCCGGAGAATATGTAAATCTGTTGGTTTTCGAGGCGGGCCTTCTGAATCAGGTTTTCTTTCGAGAGAATTTCTTTCTCCTGTTCCTTTTGTTCTGTTTCATATCGGGTTCGTAATTGCGAATACCGATCTGTCATTTGAATAGAAAATATGGAATCTTTCAACGAAGCTGCCTCGGCAAATGCATCAATGGCCTTTTGAAGCCGGTTGGTTTGGATGAAAAGTTCACCGAAGCTTCCGTAAATCCTTGGTAGATGTTCAATCACATTTTCCTTTTTGGCCAAAACTTCAGCGAAAAACAACAATCGTTCCGCTTCATCAAATTTGCCTGCATCCCTTTCGGAATTGGCCAGGTTGGTTGCGCACAAAACCTGGTCTATCTTTTGATCTGCAATGGTAGCTACTTCAAGTGCCTGTTTATAAATCAGACGACATTCCTTTTGCCTTTCCAACATACTCAGATCAAAACTAACATTGTTCAGGCAGGCCAGCCACCGAAGTGTATCGCCTTCTGAATGGAAGAATTGAGCGGATTCCTGGTCTAGCTTGAGTGCCTTCTTACATTGATTTTCATAACCAAACGCCATCGCCATGTATCCTTTTGCTGTGGCTTCTGCCGAAGGATTCTTTGTTTTTTGGGCGAGTTGAAGTGCCTCTTGTGCGATCACTTTCATTTGTCCCGAAATCCTTGAGCCAATGAAGAATGCCGCAAATGTTAGTTAGGGTTTGAGCCAATGCAGCTTCATTTCCGGTGTTGATAAATCCTTGCCGGGCCTTCAATTGTGCGTCCAGTGCATCCGGATATTGGGCCAATTCGGTAAAACAAACCCCTATTTTTGACCAGGAGGAAGCAATGCCTGCTTCATCTTTGATCTCCTGACGGATAGCAAGTGCTCTACGGTGACAAACCAAGGCAGATGCAAATTCGGATTCTGTGTTGTGGCTTAGTCCCAAATCGTTGTAACCCTGAGCCGGCTCTTTTTTGAGTCCTTTACCTTGAGCAAGTCTGATTTCCTTTTCTGCCAGTTCCTTTGCTTTTGCCGGATTCTCAAACAGATACAACCAATGGAGTTCAGAATACAACCGGATTTTTTGGGTATCCGAGTTTGATTTTGCAAGCTGCTTTTCCAAAATCGTTATTTCATCCGGCTGCGCAAATGAACAATGTCCAAATCCAACTGCAGGTAGGATGAAAAACCAAATCCGGAAGCAGAGTCTCATTTTATCCAACCCTTTTCAATGGCCATTTTTACCAACCCGATGGCAGATTTTGCCTCTGTTTTCCGCATAATGTTTTTGCGATGGGTCTCAACCGTTTGCGAAGAAATGAAAAGTTTCTCTCCGATTTGCTCGTTGCTAAGCTCTTTTGCAATCAGCGAAACAATTTCCTTTTCTCTTGGCGTCAGAAGGATGCGGTCTCTTTCAGTTCGCATTTCTGTTTCTGGTTTGCCTTTAAGAAATGTCTCCACTGCGACATCGCTGAAAAAGGTTTTGCCTTGCATAATGAATGACAACGCTTTTCCCAACTCTTCTTTGCCTGTACTTTTAAGAATCTATCCCTGAACGCCAACTTCCATCATCTGGCTGATTTTGCCGTAATCGTGGTGCATCGAAAGAACCAGAACTTTCATGTGTGGATGCGTTTCTCTGATTTTTCGGGTCAATTCAATGCCGTCAAGGCCAGGCATTTCGAGATCGGTAATCACCAGATCTGGTTGGGTAGTTCGGATCTCATCCAAAGCTTTAAGTGGATGCGTTGAAGTTCCTGAAACCACAAAGTCAGGTTGACTTTTTAAAAGAGCTACCATGCCGTCCAAAACCATTTGATGGTCATCTACAAGGTAAAGCCTTATACCCACTGATGGGTAGATTTCGGTCTCCGTTTTTATTCTATAATCCTATCTGCCTGAACCCCAAATCTGAAAACGGTGTGTTCAATCGTGTTTTTCAGAGACCAAATCGTTTGATCCTGTAGAACTTCCCTTTGGTCTGGCCGGGACATCCTTCGTCGATTCTTGTAATGAACAAAAGCGCATATTGACTCAACAGGTAACGCTAACCAGTTTCGTCCCTAGCCTCCCGATGTAAAATCGGGACAGGCTCCTAAACTCTGCATTTTGCAATTTTCACTTGGCGCTAAAGTTGCCACATGCATCATTTATCACTCATAAGTTTCGGCCCCTAGCCACCGAAGGGGGAATATTAGACTTTCCATTAATCACAAACCACTCATTACTAATCACTAATCATTTCTTATTCACCAAATACACTCCAATCAGAATTCCCACCAGTCCGATTCCTTGGGTGAGGCTAAAGGGTTCGCCATCTGCCAATCCCCATAGAACCGAAATTAAAGGCATGATGTAGGTGACAGAACTGGCCGTGAGAGGACCTGAAATCTGAATGAGTTTGTTAAAAAGAACCAGCGCAAAGGCCGTTCCGAAAAAACCAAGAATGGCCACGTACCCCGCCGCCTGCATCGCACCATCCACATATTGGATTTTGTACACAATATCAGTAAAGCCAAAAAGAATTACGGTAGCGATGGGGCCCACAGCGGCAATGGTGGAAGCCGAAAGTGCCAATGGAGGAATTTCGCTGAACTTGATTTTGAGCAAATTGACATTGAGCGCATACAGAAGCGTGGCAAAAATCACAGGCCACACAAATACGTTGATCTCTAATGCTCCACCCGGTTTCATAAAAGCCAGTATCACAGCTCCGAATAATCCAATCATCAGTCCGATCCAACGGACCAGATTGTATTTCTGATGGAAAAACAGCGTTCCAACCAAAACTGTAAATAGGGGAGTAACGGCATTTAACATTCCGGATAAAGAACTCTGAATTTTACTTCCTGCCCAGGAGAAGAGCAGACTTGGGAATAAACTACCGATCAATCCGGCCAGTAGGATCCAGCCCCAAAGCTGTGTTGGGATCTTTTTTCTTTGAATCCAGAAAATAGGGAGTAAAGCTACAAATGCATAAAAAATACGTAAGGCTCCCACTTCAAGGGGCGAAAAAACCAGGCTTGCTTTTTTGATTAAGATAAATGAAGTCCCCCAGATGATAGAAGTAACAGCCAGTAAGAGGATGCTTAAATTTTTATACGGAGCAGGTTTCTGCATGATCAGGCTTCCACAAGAGCAAACTGCTGACGGATTTCCTGCAGCGTTTCCAATACTTCTTCGGAAGAATTGGAAGTGACCAGTTTCATCCGGTAGGGTTTGAAATCGGGGATATGCTTAAAATAGTTGGTATAATGCCTTCGCATCTCAATCAATCCAAGGCCGGGACCTTTCCATTTTAAAGAGAATTCCAGATGTTGAAGACAGACATCTACCCGTTGGTTGATATCGGGAGCAGGAAGGTGGTTTCCTGTTTTAAGAAAGTGCTTTACCTCATTAAAAAACCAGGGATACCCAATGGCGGCCCGACCAATCATAATTCCATCCACACCATACCGGTTTTTGTATTCAAATGCTTTTTCCGGAGAATCAATGTCCCCATTTCCAAATATCGGTATGGTGATTCTGGGATTTTCTTTTAACCGGCCAATCAAGGTCCAATCGGCAGCGCCTTTATACATCTGAACTCTTGTGCGGCCATGAATGGTTAATGCCTGTATTCCGATATCCTGAAGCCTTTCGGCCACATCTAGAATATTTTTAGTAGAATCATCCCATCCCAACCGGGTTTTTACAGTGACGGGTAAGTGACTTGCTTTGACAACGGTATCGGTCATCTTCACCATCTTGGGAATGTCCTGAAGAAGTGCAGCCCCGGCTCCTTTGCATGCTACTTGTTTCACAGGGCAGCCATAATTAATATCGATCAGGTCGGGATTGGCGGCAGAGGCAATTTCTGCTGATTTCCGCATGCTCTCGATGTCAGATCCAAATAATTGAATTCCGATGGGGCGCTCGTATTCAAAGATATCAAGCTTCTGAACACTTTTGGCGGCATCGCGAATCAAACCTTCGGAAGATATAAATTCGGTATACATCAGATCTGCCCCGTTCTGTTTGCACACCGCCCTGAAAGGAGGATCACTTACATCTTCCATCGGAGCAAGCAAAAGCGGAAATTCCGGAAGTTGTATCTTTCCTATCTGGGGCATGAGAAAATTTTGCGTTTCAGGCCGCAAAGATACGGAAATATGGTTGCGATACCGATCTGCACATGCCAGGAATGAAAATACACATTATCCTAAGACCGGAAGGCCTAGTTCCGAAGGATTAATCTCCCAGAATAATTCAATTTTTTAAAGGAAAGAATGACCTGGTAAACCCCTTTTCCTAAAGGATCTGCGGGTATACGTAAACCATCATCCTGGTATTTCAGATCTTTATCTTTCCAGACAAGAGTCCCATTCAATGAAAAAATCTGAACTTCCACCAGGTCACCGGCATGGAGACCTTTCGCAATGGCCATCACTTCATGTTGTGTCGGATTGGGGAATAATTCCAGAGGTTCAAAATTGGTACGAACCAACTTGTTTGTACGGGTTAATAAACCATTGGAAAAGATTGGCAGTTCTCCTGAAAAATCAACCTCATAAAATAATGGAAGCCCAGCTGAATCATCAGACAGAATCAACTTATCGTTTTTAACTTGTAACCCAGGGCCATCAAAAACGGCCCAATCGGTAGAACTATACCCAATATCTAGCCCATTTACGAAAAGTGAAGGTGTAGTGCCGCAACCCGCCCCACCTTTCCAAACCGGTTGTAAAAACGGTGGCGCTATTTGTTGGACCTGAGGCGATGTAGGACCAAAGCCCCAATCATACAGAGGTTCTGAAGGCGAAGGTCCATTTTCAGTATATGTTGCATCCAGCAGATCGCCTGAAAGATTTTTATATTGAATCCGGTTGCTTATGACCTGCGATTTATCGAGCGTCGTTTTTGATACTACTGAATCCTGAAAAGAAGTGAACGAGTTGTAATCGCTCCGATTCACCACTTCAATTATGAGCCCGCATAGGTTTCCAATCGTAGCGTAATCGGAAATAAATTTTCGGGAAGCATTTTCATCATCTGGTGTTGTAGGCTGAGCCAGGCTAATCGATCTCACTGCCAGGTAGGATGTTTCCAGTTCGACAAAGAAGATATTATCTCTTAATCGGGTATTTACCAGCTTGTCAGCAGGGTTGTTTTTCGGATAGGAGATGTAGCTGATATTTCTGGATATGCTGCCTTTTTGAAATCCAACCGGGTTGTTACGAGCAAGGTCGCTTGGAAATCGAAGGTTAAAATCAACTTTCCATTTATCCTTCCATCCAGATTGTGGAATGGTGTACAGAAGGCTATCATAATTAATTATTTCACTGGCATTTGTCGGAATTTTATGAAGCTGTATCAGGACGTTTTTATGTTGAACATACTGATCCCAGGGTGTTTTTCCTTTGCCATCTTTTCCATTATAAAAGCGACTTCCACCGGTTACTATTTGTGCAGTCTGATTAATCGCTGGTTGTACATAACTAATCAGTTTCCAGTTACAGTATTGCGAATTTCCTCCTGCAAAACCTGCCACTGGGATCATAGCGGAGCCCAAAGTGAATCCTTGCGATGCATATAAAAATTGTTTTACAAATGCAGCCTTGTTTTGTCCGTAATCCGGTTTACTGTTTTTATAGAGGGCGGGTAATTCGATCTCCTTACGTGCTATTTTTAAAACCAACGCAGGGGGTCTGTATGCGCTTAAAGCGGCATGTATGGCCAGTGAATATTCTTGATTTATCCAGAAATTGGAACCCATTAACCGGGCCTGGTATCCAAACCATATCCAGGAAATATAGTCTTCTCCGCTTCCCCAACCAGTAATATTTCCACGGGATTCCGCACCTCCTGTAAAACCCTGAGAAGAATGCAGGGCAATCTCGCAGGAATAGTAGTCCAACACTGCTTTTGCGATGTCTTTTACTTCCGGGTCCAATGCGAAATCGTACAGATTTAACCATCCAACCAGATTGTAGGATTCGTACGTGGATGAATTCCATTCAGAGCTTCCGGTCTGATATAGTCTTTTTGCATACCATTTCAGCCATTGCTTTGTTTCCTTCAGCCTCTTGGATGCTTCAGGAAAAGTGCCATTCCCCAACGAATTTTGGGCATACAAATCGCCGCTGGTTTTGTCCATACTGATGTGATTTTCCGTGCCTTCCCCTGTCCAGGGGTTGTAGCTATCCACCCGGTTCCAGACTTGTTGCAGATATTTCTCCTTCAGATTTACCACCTGAGTAGCCTCAGGGAACTGGCATAGGATGCGAGCCATTCCGACATAGGTAAAATGAAAAGGTCTTCTGTTTTGGTATTTGATAAGGAGACGATTTGCCGCTGTATCACTGTTACCATATTTCTTTAGCCGGGCTACAACCACAGGCCAAACGTGTTTTTCAGGATCCGGTTTTGCCCCTGGTCCCTGAAACTCCTGAACGAAATAGTTAATTTTAAGCGATTTGATAGCGCAGGTATCTGCAAGTCGGTTGGTGATTTGCGATGCTCTCTTCTGGAAATCCGCCTCATAATCTTGCCCTTTGGAAAGGTTTGGATGCAATAGGAATAGGAAACCTATAAGAATGCAAATAAATTTCATGTAAGATGTTTTGGTTAACCGGACTTCCATTATATCCGGCACCACAGAGGTGTTTCGAATATTTTGGTTTCAAGTCGGAAATATACATGAAAAGAAAACTCTGCAAAATTTGAATCACGTCCATTTTCATCCTTGGGCTTTGGATGAATGATAATTGATTATTGATAAGTGATAAATGTAGATTCCACAGTAAGGACGGTTTTTAATTTTAGCGACAAATGTATGTGGCGTTATAGAGACGATTAATCATTGGGGCAACTTTAGCGACACCTTTTGGTTCCAATAATGTCCTATTTGTGTCCCACTTGTTTTTAGAATTAGCGAAGAATCCTGCAAGTTTTTATGTAGTAGGTAGGTTTTTAACCTAACCGTATGCATTGGAGTCTAATGCATGTGGTTCGGGGGGCTGTCTTTGTAGTTTTATATTCAGCTGTTGTACAATTTGACTTTTCAACGGAAACAGAATCTCAAGGGCTTTGAGAAATATTACAACCGGGTATATGAATATGAAATACGTTTGAGGTACTATTGCTTCCGGCTGAAAATCACTAAAATTACCACAATAATTCTGTTGAAGATGTTCGAAAAGAATACCGGTTCCAAAACATAAAGACTTCAAGGCCAGACCTTCAAAGCTTTCAAAAGCATGTATAAGCTCTAAGAAGATATACCAATTTTAAAGTTCTAAATTAATAAACAAACGATGGAAGACCAAACCCTGTTTCAAAATCCTGGTAAGCCCAATAAATGGGGTAATTACCTGAAAGAATTTCTTATGCTTTTCCTTGCCATTAGTCTGGGTTTTTGGGTGGAAAATCTTCGGGAGGAAGTGTTATTCCCATTGATTGTGTAAAACTTAATTTTCGATTTGTCGTAAATCTGGTCTGGGCCATATGCCAGGTCTTAGCCATCAACCTTTCTTACGATTTGAAATTATCTGAAGTAATCGCTTGATATACAGTCCAGATTTTTACACAGATCACATGAGGAAAGTGACACCTGTGCAGTTATTAAAAAACATAAAATGAGTGTTCGCATAAATGATTTGGATTAATTTATGGGTTTAAGGCTGCTCTTTATTTCCAATCTTATTTTGAATTTATTTTTTGTCTCAACGTGGAAACCAAAGCTTCCAATCCATCGAATGTTCCTTCAAAATATTCTCCTTCTTTAAATTTTGGAATGAAATATCTGTCTATTATTTCTTTTGTCTCCTTATCGGAAAGTATTTTTTCGATTCCATAGCCATTGTTAATCCGTATTTTCCTGTATCCTTTTGAAATGCAAATTGCGACTCTATTGTTTTTTTCTTTTTGCCCTACACCCCAGTTCCTTGCAATGTGAAGGGCTAGGTCGTTAAATTTTGCTTTTGAAGTATTAATCGAATCAAGCGTCACTATGCAAAATTGAATGGTTGTTTCCTTTTCAAAAGCAGAAATGAGGCTGTCTAACTTGAGTTCTTCATTTTCTGTAAAAAGATCTTCAAAATCGTTTGACCATCCGGTCGGCTTTGGTATGTTGTCTCAAAATAGTTGTCTGTTTGCCTGAAGCCTGGCATAGGCAGATGTGTCTTCGATTTGTTGTGAGGGTGTTTTCTTTGTTGGTATACCGCAAGAAGACAAGCTGAAAATACAAATGAATATGGATACGATGTATTTAAGAATAATCATTTTAATTTAGGTGGCAAGGTAAGGATAAGTGAAATTAAAAAGTACCGGATTAAAAATGCAGCGGTTCGGTCAGCCACTTTTTAAATAGATTTAACAATGAACGATTTTCGGGTCTCCATTTTACTTTTTATCTTAAGAACAGGATCGGATCTTGGTTTTTGGATTAGCTCAATCGAAATAAGTGGCTCAGCTTAGCAGAAATACTCAATTGATGGTTGCCAATATTTAAAATCAAATTTTACAATTCATTTGTTTTTTCTTTGCCCAAACATGCAAATTGAATTCATGAAAAACAGGCCTGTTTTAATTTGGGGGTTCATTTTGTTGATTCATGCCATGGCTGCGTGGTTTAGCCTTGGTTGGCAACATCCGGATGAGCATTTTCAATTGCTTGAGTTTGCCCGTTTTCTGTTAGGAAAAATTGAACCCAGTGGCCTTCCATGGGAATTCACTGCAAAAATGAGGCCTACGTTACAGGTATGGATTGCTTCTTTTTTTATGCAAACCGGAAATGGGTTGGGTCTGGAAAATCCTTTTATCCAATCCTTTTTAATGCGATTAGCCATGGCAATTGCCTCCCTTTTGGCTTTATGGAAATGGCATAATACCCTTACTTTTTCCAGTGAAATGGCGGAAAAAATTCATTTTTTCCTTTGCTTTTTTAGTTGGCCATTGGTTTATGTTCATGTTCGTTTTTCTTCTGAAAGCCTGGCTGCCTTATTTTTGGTTCTGGCTATGGCCAACCATTCGAATGAAAAAAGAAAATGGCTTACAGGTGCCTTACTGGGATTTGCTTTTCTGGCTAGATTTCAAACGGCTTTTTTTATTGCCGGCTTTGGATTGGCCGGAATTGTCTTTGAAAAAGCAAGCATCAAATCCATATTACTTTGGATATCAGGATTTTTACTTGTATTTGTTTTAGGTACAGGATTGGATTTTATATTTTATGGAGCTCCCGTTTTTTCGCCCTGGGCTTATTTTGATCAAAATATTCTGAAGGGAATTGCCTCAAAATTTGGCACAGAACCCTGGTACTGGTATTTCAGTCAAAGTTTTGAGAAACTGATTCCTCCGTTTAGCCTGCTGGCCATTGGAGGGTTTTTATTTTTACCTTTCCAAAATAAAGAAAAAACCATCGGCTGGGCTTGTGCCTTGTTTTTGGTAGCGCACATGTTTGTAGCCCATAAGGAATGGCGATTCTTGTTTCCTTTAGCGGGCTTTTTGCCTCTGGCTGTGGTCCGGCTTTTGGAACGTTTTTCAATCGGATGGAAAGATTTTGCCTTATTCCATTGGGTGAGAAACTTGTTTTATGCTGTAAATGGAGTCTGTCTTTTTTTGGTAATTTTCAGACCAGCCAATGATCAGGTTTCGATAATGAAAACCATTTATAATTTGGAAAACAGACCCAACATCCTTTGGTATGAAAAATCTGATTTGTATATGAATGGTCCAAATTTCAATTCATATTTCTGCCCAAAGAAAATGATGCGGATTCAGGTTGATTCGGCCATTTCAATTCATAAAAAGGAAAAACAAACTGTATTGTTCTTTGTTGAAACCGATAAAGGGAAAAGACAGGCTGAAAAAATAGAAGGGACATTGATTTTTAGTACCTTCCCATCCTGGATAGAGAACTTCAATGTAAATGGATGGCTAAACAGATCCGCCTGGTACCGACTGTATTTAGTAGAAATATAATTTATTTTTTGTTATGAAAAGGAAAGGGTGGGCTTCCGTTCCTTTTAAGATTTGCATTTCCGGTTGTTACGTTTCCGCGGCTCTCTTCACCTCTTTTCTGGGTAATTATTTTTTAGGATAGTATCGTATGGTCTCCGTCATTTTTTGAATTTCCGGAGAAGCATCATTTTGGCACTTCTTTTTAATTTTTTCTGATGTTATACTTGTAACAGAAGCACATGCACAGAATCTAAATTCAAAAATATTTGTTTCCAAACATTGATCAATTTGCTCGTCACTTGTACCAGAACATAAGAAAGCTCCAAGTCTGATGTAAGGCTTTTCATTTGTGTTTTCAAAAATTTCAGCAGGTAGTAAGTCGTATTTGTTGTTGATATTGGTCTTGTCTTTTTCTCTCCATTTTTTTTTGAATTTTACTTCAAACTTTGAAGTGTCACGTCTGTAATTGCATTTTATGTAATCGTATTTTAAATCGGTTGATTGGCCTGAAAATTCTACTAAGCCGTCACTTCTACTCCTTATATTTGAAATGATAACATATTCTTCCGGAATGGAGTTAACCGTATATTCATCCTGAAGAAAACGATTGGTCAAATAATTGGGGTTCAGTTCATGGTGTTTAATGTAGTATGCCCATTTGCATACATCCTTAAACTCCTTGATTACCACCAGGTCATTCGGGTAATTTTTAATTCCTACGATTGCTTGTTCAAACGCTTTTTCGAAATTTAAGGACCGCAATAAAGCCCTGGTTAAACGAAGTTGAGTGAACATGGAAGACTTGCCAATCACATTAAATTCAAGGGATTTTTGGTAATAATAGATTGCCGAATCGAGACTGGTTTCCATATCATTCATAACCCCTACCCAATGCAGCACGTCCGTCTTATTTGGGTATTTTGAGTTAAGTTTTCTAAAAGTCGTTTTGGCTTTTTCAAAGTCTTTATTTTTGATGAGTGTTAACGCATTTGTATATTCTTCTGAATATTGGTCCTGGGCAAATGACGACAGTGTTGCCAGAAAAAGGATGGAGAGAATCAGGTATCTTTTCATAATTGTAATTTTGGTTTTAGTTGTTTATTGACTTCTGTCTTTTTGATTTGGATAAGAGCTCAAAAATATGAGTTGAAATTTAAAATCCAAGTGTTGATGCCATCGCCATTTGGTATTAGATCCAGCTGGGCGGCCCTTTTGAACTGGTCATCACTCTGGCATTTTGGGTAAATTGAGCCTTTAATTGAGCTCCATTTTTATTTTATACTCTTTAAAGTCAATTTTTTGTTGTAACAAGTCTATAAGTAGATTATAGTTTTCCTCGGAAACCTGAGTTTTCCCAATAATAATAATAGTTGAGATAATCGATTCAGACTGCATAATGAAAATGGTATGTTCAACAATCGTATAACTCTTTATTCCTGACCACTTAATCTCAGTACGACTTATTTCATTTGAATAGAAGATTTTGTCATTTGTAAATTTGTAATGCGTGATCGATTTATTTTGAATTGAATCCTCTTTATGGTTATAAAATTCTTTATGAATTTTTCTGGAAAGTAAATAAATGGGTAGTCCAACAATCTAAACAATAAAAAACCAAACTATGCCAAGGATAATGTAAGGATTGAAATACTCACTATCGTCAATTCCACAAAGAATTCCAATCCTAAAAATACCAGACAGATAATCGAATGCATTTTAATGCTCTTAATCGATTTGCTGAATATCAATTTGAAACTTTCTTCAATTTGGTGTTTTACTTCGTTTTTATTGAATGGAATTTCAAATTCTATCATTGAATTGTAAGAAATGAGAATCATACTTTTTTACCTGCATCCTTTTTTTACCAGAAGATTTTTAAAGCCGCCAGTCCCAAACTTTTTTCCTCTTGAAACTCATACCGGGCTATTTCCATCCGAAGAAATACTTCGGTTCGGTTTTGTAGTTTGGTTATGGCAGGAATACAAACTAAAGGAGGGGTCATTTTGAATTAATTATTTTCAAACCTCCCGATCCAGCTTTCGATTTTTGCCTGAAGGCGGATGCGGAGATCTTCATAATCTGTCCACATGATGAAGGGATAGTTGCGTACATCAAAATGAAGAGGTTCAAAATCCTTTCCGTCTTTGCCAGATGCAATCCATTCTCTTTTCTGGATTTCCGGGTCTTTGCAGGTCATAATCACCTTCTTACCCAAACCCCAGGCATAGCCATGTTCAAAATAAACACCCCGTTTGTTCCCAGTATAATCGCACACCAAAAA
>Ga0105049_10006796_pt1 | contig 13315 bp, 28 predicted proteins | sample MAT06_FD_78087 | JGI IMG/M metagenome (GOLD analysis project Ga0105049, IMG submission 78087) | Freshwater microbial communities from Lake Fryxell liftoff mats and glacier meltwater in Antarctica - MAT-06 | ecosystem: Environmental > Aquatic > Freshwater > Ice > Liftoff microbial mat | place...
CTTGCAGAAATGCCACCGCAAGCCTTGTTACCCCGTTTCAACGTACTGTGATTCATTTTTATGTCGCTTCGTTCAACCTTGGGCGTTTTGGTGCGCTTCTTCGGTTATTCCATTTTTTCGTTGCCGACGAACCACCATACATTATGCTGGTGGCACCCGCTGACCACCACCCAGCAAGAGTCCCCGCTATCTAGGTGGGCATCCTCAGCCAGAGGATTACCACACAGTGGGCATACATTGGGTGCTGCGCCTGCTACTTCTATCTGATGGATGTAGCAGCTGAAATCTACGGTGTATCCAAGGTCTTGCATCGCGTCTACTACTTCATCCTCGGTCATTGTGTTTGCGTCCTCTTTGCTTCTAGTCCCACTGGGAACGATTGATTGTATTTGGCGATATAGGCGTCGATGTGTACGGTTTTACCTTTTAAAACAAAACAGGCGTTATTTTTGCCTGTGCAGGCTAGTTTTGTGCCTCTAGTGATTCAACGGCATATACACAAACTCAAAAACAAAATCTACAAAATTCATAAACTCGCTGTCAATTCTGCCGGTCGCCTTATCCACAGCCAAATCAACCGGAACGCCCTGGTGACACAAGTTTGATCCCGTCAGTCTGTCGAACTGCTGAACAAGTTCTTTGTTGCCGACGCACTTGGTCAAGCAGTCTTCAAATGTCATAATCGATATCTCCCTTCTCTTCTAGCGCCTCTATGCGCTTTTCATGGTTGATAATCACGAATTGCAGATTCTTGTATTTTGAGTACGTGTTAAGTGCGACACGAATCAAGTCAACCGTGCTATCTGCATACACCGGAAAATCTTCGGCAACCTTATCGAGTGCTTCACTGTCGGTTTCTGTTGGGCGAAAGGTTGTCGGATTTCTCATAATTTCCCTATCAATGTAGTGGTTGGTTTCAGTTGGTTCATTCTAACACGCCTCCATGCCCCGTGTCAAGCACCAGTTTTCAGCGCTGCCGTCGCTGCGTAATTGATAGCTCATACCGTATAAGCTCCATCTCCGGCATCCTGTAGCATGTCGGTTTTTTGTGTGCGGCGCTCTGTTTGTGCTGCCTTCGCTGCGAGTGACGCTTTGATTGCTTCCAGTTCGGCAACCTCGGCTTTGCGTTCGGCGGCCAGCGTTGCTAGTGCCCATTCCAGCATGGCGATCTGTGCGTCCTTCGTGGCGATGGCTGCTTCGTACTCCTTTCGCATTTCAAACACGGGTATAGTCAGTTCGTAAATCTGGTTATCACTCCATAGTGGTTCAATCATTTTCTCATTCTCCTTTTTTTCGGTAATCTATGCTTTGCGTTCGGTGGCTATCTCCCATTCCCGCATGAGGGCCGCTTCTAGTATGGCGATACGTGCGTTCTTCGCGGCAATCTCTGCCGTCAGCATGTCGCTCATCGCCTTCAATCCATCGAGCCTGACGGCTGGATTGGGGTCGAGTATGGCATCTACAATTCTCTCATTCGTCCATGGTAATTCAGTCATTTTCTAATTCCCCTTTTTATGGTGACAAGCCCGTCAAGGCTGTGCTGCCGGGACGTGGCCTAGATTGCAAACAAATTCATCCAGTCTGTGAACTTGCTTCTGGGCCACGGATCAGTCATCCAACTGGTGTTAGGTTTCGGTAGTTTGAGCGCTTCTTTGGCGGTCAGCCATTTTTGTATGCGGATGCTGTTCTTTCGTCCGCTTTTCGCTATCCAGTTCAAGGCGCTAGCTTTTTCGACAGCCAGCGCTACGTCTAGCGTGCAGCGGACATCTTGCCCAACATACTCAAGCACTTTGTCGTATTCACCCGCTGCCCACAACTCTGGCGCTCTGGCCCCTGTCAAGCCCTCAGTTTTGCCTGATAGCCCCATGCCCTCCGCCGCTTTTGCGAGGCCAGGTCCATAGCCCAACGTACAGAAAATATGGAAAAACATATCTACGTGATTGAGCGCTAGGTCTGCACAAGTCTCACGCATACCGCTCTCCTCGGCCAACACATCAAAATCGAAACCTACGCCATTCCAGGTCAAGATCTGATAGCCTTGTTTCGTCTTGTAGTTCATGTAGGCAATCAGACGCCGCAACTTGTTTGAATCCAGCGCGCTTTTATCCTGCATGTACCATAACCGGGGTTCGGCTTTGTCACTGCACAGCGTTGCCGCGCAACTTATGCCGAACGGTCGATATTGTTTCCAGTCGATAGTGCCGTCTGGAATGGATTTGAAAATCTCAATATCGAATGCTAGAAGTTTCTTCACTTTAATTCCCTTTCATATTGAAGTTTGTTTGGGTGAACCGATAGACACAGACTCATGCTGGGATCATCTATTTGTAACACGTAACACTAGTAACACCATTTTTCAACTTTTACCTCTCGTACATTGTGTTTTTGCGTTTTGGTAATATACAGTGTTACAAAGTGTTACAATGCCACAAAGTGTTACAAGATCTTTATACCAAAAAAGCCACGACTAATTTTTGAAGCACTAAAAACATCTACGTAACGATAAACTTTACCATCATTATTGTTGAATTTCTTCTTGATTAGAGACTGTGTTAATCCCTTAGATTTCTTTTCGCTAACACCATTTTCTTGGCACCAAGTCTCATATGATGAGCGAATGTCTTTATTGGGTGCGAAATATTGTGAGTCAGAAAGATCGCAACGCTCATCAAGCCACTGTTGAACGTGATCGAGTTCAGCACGTTGTTTATGTTTCACTGACGAGCTTGTAGGCAGCTCTGGGAGTCCTTTGCTGCCAAGTTGATACCAGCGGATAGCACCGGCAACCGCCCAGGCTAGTACGCCTTCTAACATACCCTGTGATCGCATACGCTCTTTGAGAGACTTGTCCTCTTTGCCTAGATGACTATTGGGAAACTCGACAATACGAACACGACCCCATACAGCGTCATCATCGGGATCAGCGTTGACAGGTTGGTTTGACGATAACCATATTTTGAATTGCGGCTTGTATTCAAAATGTGTCTGATGCTTGAAGGCGCAACGAATCACATTACCACCCGTCACACGCTTTACCACAGCTTCATTGAATCGTTCATAGGCTTTGCTTTCGCTGGCTGCAATGAGACGGCAACCACGCAACGGAGCAAGATCGAAGCTCTGTGTGTCTCTGGTTCGGTCGGCAGTGAATGTCGTAAAGTCCGCCTCTTTGGCAAGCTGTGCGCCTAGTAGTGCCAAGAACACTTCTGTAAATAAACCTTTACCGCTGCGGGGAGGGCCAAACAAATAAATCAATATTTCTTCCCGAGTATGACCAGTCAGACTATAGCCAATAGCCATCTGCAACCAGTCGCAAACATCTACTGATGTTGCATCTGATAACCAGTTCACCCATTCGGCATAGTCGGCGTCAGGCTTATAATCAACTGTTGCGCAATGGGTAAACCGCTGGCTTGTTGTGTGCGATTCTAGTTGACCAGTACGTAGATCAATAATACCATTGGTGCAATTCAATAGGTCTGGTTCCATATCAAATATCTCATGAGACACATAACATAAGCTACGAAATTGCGCTTTTGCGCTTCGCACGGCATTGGCATTCGGTATACACTTTTTCATAATGTCGCCATGTTGTTGCACCTGACCAGAATGTAAAGCGCTCTGCATACGAGCGATTAGAGTCTCAGTGATCGCACGCTCCAAATCAGTTTCAGCACCATCAGTTTTCCAAAATTTACCCGTGTGCGTTAGCCATCCCAATGCATCGTTATAGAGGAATGAGCCATCGTAACGCTGGCGAACGCACAGTGCGTTGCCTTCATCGTGAACGCCTTCATCAAGTAGATAGTTTGGATTGCCCGCTTGTGTCTGTGACGCAATGCTGGGAGCGCTTGGCTGGGTCGGCGTATTCACTGGCTTGGTTTTCTTCTTGGCTTTACTGTGACCATTCTTAAAAGTCGTTGGATTACCAAGCACACCAACAGGATTGCCAGGAATATTATTTGGATCAACCGTCGCTGCCGCCGTGTATGTTTTAGCACACGTCCGTATGGACATTTCGATTGTTCGGTCGCGATAGTCATCACGTAACCACTTCGGGCGAAATAATGATGAGCGCCGGAATACTCTATCCATGCGCTCGGGATCTTTACCAAACCAAAACGCCAACTTAGAACACAACGCACTATCAGCGACACTATGGTCATCATTGTATGCGCTCATGTCCCCAGACCATAGCCGACTAGCAGCGGCGTCATATTGCAACATCTTGTCAATCAGCGTGGTATCATCGAGGTCAATGGGGATTGCATTTGTGTCTATAACCGTATCACGTTTGATTTTATTTGATTCGATAATCGATTCGACTTGGATAACCAAATCATCCAGCTCGTAGGTTTTCTCCATATCAAAATGGTTAATCTGTGTTTGTGGATAGTTTGGCCCATATTCTGGTTTTCGGTTGTAGGTACCCGGGATACGAAGGACACGCGCCAAGTCTTTCGCTGCATCATCGCTACCAACGTAATCAATCCATGCGGACTGAACGCTTCTAATCCGCTGCAAAGCATCGTCATTGTCAATATGGTAGGTCTGCGCTAAAAGCCAGTATGCGTGATAACCACCGCCACTAAACACAACCACTGATGGAGGTGTGTCTAAACTCATGATTGAATCAAGTAGATGATCCGGTGATTGCCCAGATGCAAGATCGAATTCTGCAAAGAGGCAATTGACACACTCAATATCCTGAATCGTCGCACGGCCTTGCATGGTTTTCATTACCCGACTAGGATGGATGCCAAAGTATACGTTTACAGTTTTCCAGAACTGCGATACGTCGCGTGGCGTTTTTGCATCAAACCAAAATGCAATCTTGCCGTTGTCAGAATCTGGAATCCAAAAATAACTATAATGCCCGCCTTTCCAGAGATGGGCAATCAGTTCGTAAAATCTTGGTTCATTCATGAGTCTATCCCCAAAAATACATCACCGGCTGGGGCAACGTGGGAAGCGGGGCCGGTGATGTCGAAAACTAGGCAGTGAGAAGTAGTTGAACTTTATTACTGAGTTGCGAAACTCGATCTGACGTAACGGCTTGTCCACCACTGATCTTAGCGAGCCGCTCAAGAAAACAGCGACCCCTCTGATCATCTTCGTCACCACAGAAGATTGTATCAATTTTATTCGTATAGGTTCGGGCGATTTTTAATGTATCATCTTCGCTATTGGGTTGTCCATCACTGATCACGATGAATCGCATGTCAGGCACATCAGCAACCTTGGCAAATTTCAGGGCTTCTTCGAGGTCTGTACCGCCGCCCAAGTTAAACGGCTGACCATTGGGGCAAAATACAGTACTAGTTGAAAAACTGATAACTGCGACCTTGCCGGGGATAGCTGCTTGTAGCGTTGCAAGTTCTTTACACGCTGCGTCATATCGACTCAATCCACCTGGCGCATCTCGGTTTTCCATCGAGCTAGATGTGTCTACCAGCACGATCACATCGGCGCTTAAAAAACTTTCTGCCAGGCTGGTGTTTGTTGATTTAGCCACATCAGACAATGATCCCTTGACAATGTGTGTTTGTTTTTGAAGTGTCTGTTTCATGCCCATTCCTCCATCGGTGCATCGCTACCATAAATCCAACTACTAACTAATGTTCGACCTTGTTTGTCTACAATGTCCTGCCATTGCAGAATCTCGCTGATCACAAACTTGCCACCCCGCGACTCGCCGTTGCCCAGGATATAGCCACAACGAAGTGGCGAGCGGTAGCCGAATTTGTCAACGCTTGCATTGTTAAAAACTTCCACATTGGCACTCAGTGAGGATTGGAGAGCTAATCCAGCGTCATACTTGGCACGCTTTGTTGATAGGATTTCATAAGCGTGCTTGACGGCTGCGAACTGTTCACGAGTGCCCGGCTCTTTAGACAGATCAGGATGCCACATTTTTGCCATCCGCCGATATGCTTTTTTTACTTCTTCATCCGTGACCGTGTTTGTAATCCCTAACGCGCCGTACAGGGTCGGTTCTTCCCCAGGAAGCATAGGGACACCGAAATAGTTGAACAGCGCATTTTTCAGGATAGCCACAGACCATGTATTATTCACAAAGGCATACGCGGTCTGTGTGCCATCAGGACGATCTTTACAGCGGCCAACGTAGCGCGCTTCAATAAGTTTGATTTCGTTCATGCGGCCACTTCTTCCGCACCATCGATAGTGATCTCGTCTAAGTCTCGCAAAAGGATCGCCGCCAATGTGTGAACCTCATCAACTGTTGTCGGCAATTTGTTGCCACAAGCAAAAAGCACTTTGCCTGCGCCATATTTTTCTATGAGTTCCCCAAGTTTTACAGGTATCATAGAATTTTCTACGTCCCCTGTGTGCATTTGTTTTTGTGTAGGTTTTACTTCCCATGACCCTTCAATCACGTCGCCGTCTTGGGTAACATATGCACCAAGAGCATCGGCGCTTACAATACCAAGTGTTACGTCTGGAAAAACAACATCTTCAGCAAAGCCAATCGCTCTCCAAAAGCACATATTTTCGGCATACATCTGCCAGTTATCTTTGGCGTCAAGTTTGGCTTTCTTGGCATCTTCTAGCGTAAATTTTCGAGTAGCTTCTACACCGTTTTTGCGCTTGAGGGTGATTTGATAGCCCTGAAATTCACCCTTACTACTGGTGAGACGCTCCTCTTTGTAGCCGGCAAATTCGGGATGAATGATGCATTTGGCCCAAATCGCTTTAGGTGAAAGCGTCGGAATACCGTTGATAATGTGCACATTTGCATACGCCGATGTCAATGGAAAACCATTTTCCCAAGCAACCAACATCTTCATTTCGGCTTCTTCTGATCGGAATAGATTGAGTTTTCCCGAACCTTTGGCACTTGCTGCCACTTGTTGGATCATGCTCCATACAGACATGTTTAATTCTTGTTTGACAATTGCGTTAACCATTGTTTACTCCTCAAATTTCTCATCAGGTACAATATCCATTACCAAATTATCGTCAATTCCCATCGCTGTACGCACAGCCCGTTTGATACCCGGGCCTATACCAGCGATGGGGTGTTGTTCGTTCCACCGATGCCAAGTCAACCAAGCAAGGGCATCGCAGGCTTTATTGTCGAATTCCCGTAGTAGCAACTGAGCACGCTCTAATCCTATTCCTGGTAACGCCGTTAGCATAATTTCACCAGGGCTTAGAAACTTTGGTTGGGCTAGTGGTTCAATCACGAATTCCGGCTTGCGCTCTCTGCTACAAATACGACAAACACATGCTTCATAATCTTGGTCAGATTGACAGTACACAACCCGCACGCCCATTTCTTGTACAGTAGTCAGCGCACCTTGCACGGCGTTCCAATCCCAACCAGACACGCGATCATCAGCGATAACTTTGCCTGTCGGTGTAGCTCTGAGGATTCCCGAAATTACTAAATATGCCCAAGGTGTTTTACTGCGAATCCCTGCAACCTGATTGAAAAGTCTGTTGTCCTTGATACTACCAAGCAAATCATTTGGAGCTTTACGCTCGATACAAATCATGTCGCCTGTGTCTGTGGTTGCCCAAGCGTCCCCGAATTCAAGTGCTGCGACCAACTTCATTGCGCCGCCAAACTTTAGTTCTTGTACCCAAGTAGGTTCGCGCGAATCAATGATCAGTCCTGTGATCGTCATACAACCTCCGAAAAGAAAGCAATGCCCTGGCTTTGTGTACCAGGGCATATTGAAAGTTGAAAACTATGCAGCCATCAGAGCGATGACTTCGGGGGAATCGACCGTGAAATACTTATTCAGTGGTGCCATTGATGATAACATGATCGCGAGTTGTTCGCGGTTGCCGCCAGCGCCTTTGACCAAGCTCGGCAGAAATTGTTTCGAGATCTCGCGTTCTGCGTTGTCGGCATTCCGTGTCATGTCGATTGCACCGACTGGATCATCAGCCTGGGCTGTGTTTGTCCGCGGCTTGCCACCATCAGCAACATAGGCAGCAGCGCAAGCCGCTTGGTTATCGTACAAAGAAAGAAACTTAAAAGTAGTGTTCTCAACCTCCTCACCGCTGCGATTGGTATATTTGCGGCCAGTTTTGACAACCTCGATTTTTGCAAACTTGCCATTTGCAGTGCGCAGCTCTTTGATACCACAATCATCACGCAATGACGGCCAAACAATGTCAGCCCATTCGCCACGATTGCTACAGATGGCTGATCGAGTAAACAGACTCGTCATGCCGGTTTCTTCAATCGGGTTGACAACAAATGTTACCTCTGTTCGTCTCTCTTTCGGATCGTCGTGCTCTGTCCAAACAATTTTCTTTTTGTTGAGGAACTGAATAAACGCTGCCGACGCTTCGATCTGACCATAGATGAAGTTCGGGCGCTCGGCCTCTTGTACTGCGGATGACATGGGATCTAAAATTTGAGTCATGATAAACCTTTCTTCTGAAAACCTTGATACGATGGGTACTACTAGATGCTACACGCTGTAGCAATGCACCGGCTGCGCTTCGAGTCGCACTGTGGGCAGGCCATACTGCCACCGGCTGGTTTGTTATTAGGCGACCCGGACGAAGCGATCTCCTGGCTTAGCCCCGTCCCGCAAGTGGCCGTTACCCACTAGCGCCTTGCCGTTGTTTACATTCGATTCAATGCCGTATTCGTTTCGGTAAAAATTAGCGAATCGACGGCATTGTTCGTTGCAATACTTCTCATTGCCTTCGACACTGCATTCGCACCAGTAGTTAAAGCACTTATTCACCATTGCTGTTATCCTCCGCGAATCTTCCCAAAGAGGGCGAATTGTAGGAATAAATCGCCTTCTTCTGCGTCAGCTTCCCCGCCGAGAACGGCGGCAAAGTGTTCTGGGTAATTCGTGAGAAGCAGTTTTAACCCACTGATACACGCCGCCCGATCCAGGGTTAGCACATTGCCTCCAATTTTCTTAAACGTGATCGAACCACCCTTGACAGCTGCCCATAATAGGCGATCCCATTCGTTGACTGCTTGTGGCACAATTGCCGGTGCTATTTCTTTCATGCCGTAGTACAAGAAGCCAATCGGCCCATCTTCAAATGCGATGGACAGCAATGATAACAAAATGTCATCGCTCACCTCTAGCGACAGTCGAACGTCAAAGCCAGTTTCGATTTCAATCTTGCATGGCGCTAGATCGTTCACGGTTCTCTCCGTTCTTCTTGGCGCTCGGCTATCTGTGCGAACATTGTGTATATCGCCCAATCGCCATCGTCAATTAGTGCCCGTATCGCCTTCGCAAACAAGTCGTATTTGTTCGGTGCGCAGATGGCTGCGACTTCTGCCTCACTGGGCCAGTCGGCTGGCACTGTTGGCGCTGGTGTGATAAGCCGGTACGGTGCGCCTTTGATGCTAACACCGGCAGCTATCCAGTTCACTGGTGGCTGCGTGCCCAGTCCACGGCGGTGTAAATCAGGTTTTCGGTGGCTCATTTCTTGTCCTTTCTGGCTTGTGCGGCTTCACGTAAGATTCTTGCGGCTTCGGCGTCAATCTCGGCTTGATTAGGCTCGTTTCGTGGCTTACCACCAATTCGGGCCAATTCTTCCGGTGTCAGTGCAGGTGTCTTGCTCATTCTTTCACCAGTCCCTGTGCGTATGCTTCGGCACGATTCGCTGCCAACCAGCCCCGTCGCATAGGTCCGGGCGTACAGGTATCAATCGATAGCTTGTTGGCGTAGGCCAGCCAACCAAGTTGCTTGTCGTCAACGGGCGCTACGTAATTCTTATGCAACGTGTTACGTGCTATGGTTTGCAAAGTTATCGCTGTCATTGTATACTTCCCTCCGTGTGTGTGGTTGTACCGAGCGCCCGTCTGTTCATGGCAGATTGGGCGCTTTACGTTTTTGTGGTAGATACCTAGTTTACCATACGTCTTGCCATTTGTCAAGTAGCAATATAGAAGTCATACCACATCCGCAAACAGAGGCGTAGGTTAGTCACCCCGCCGCCAATAGCATAAACACACACAGCATCCCCACAGCCACAATGAATAAACCGGCAGTCATCAGCTTCCACCGGTGTGCCTCAGCAGCGTGCAGGCCGGCAGATTGACACAGGCGCAAGTCACGCGCCATGAGTTCACGGACGCGGGCCTTTAGACGTGTGTTCTCTAGAAGCGTGTCGTTCAACTCACCCAACACATTGCTAGACTCAGCGCAGCTGTGCGCCGTCGGTGGTGTGCCTATCCACAATTCTCGCATTGTGCCTCCGTCGCCTTGGCGCGCACTGCCGGTTGGATACTCATGCCGGTAGCATTCATGATCCGATAGATCGCCCGTCCTGATGGTGTGCGATCCTGGCTGATGTAGCGACTAACAGCGCTTTCTGATACTCCGCACAATATAGCCAATTGTGCCGCTGTAATCTCGTGCTTCTCTAGGTAGGCCACGAGGTGATTTGACACCTGTTGTCCAATGTCTGTCATGTATAATCTCCTTTTTGTTTTAATATGTGTCAACCGTATATTAGCATGGACATTGCCGAATGTCAAGCGTTGTCTATTTTGGTACTTGACAAATGGCAATTAGTATGCTAAACTAGGTACATCGAGCAAGACGGCAATCACTAGCGGCGCAACCGATTCACGCAGGGGGCACAATATGCGCTTTGAAATACATGAGGAATACGACAATTCCGACCCTGATAAGATCCCTTCAACCCGATTGAAGAAGATCGCCAAAGATAAAACAGGTGTCGAAAGATTCTTGAAAACCGTGGCAGAAAAAAACCTGTGGCTGTACATAGTCTACGAGATAGACGATGAAGACTGCCTCATAACGTCCACCCGTGGGGACGAACAGATCTGGGATCTATAAAACAAAGGGGAATAAACGATATGGGAAACAAGCTAACGCGAACCGTCAAATGGCTACCACTGGACAGCGCGGAGATGCCGCAACCTCTGGTAAGTTACCTGTTCACTGACGGCTACATGTATGTCATTGGTCGCCGCGACGGGGAAGATATCATCTTCGATGACAAAAGCAGTATACCATTATGTAAATTTACCTACTATGCAGATTTGCCAAGAATCAGAGAGTAACGACATGGCAACGACCACCCACGGCTATGACCGCACAAAAATGGCCGACAATCTAACGGTTGAACAGTTGGAAAACCTACTTCACTCCCTGCGTGACGACCCGGACAACCGTGCAACAAAGCCAGGGATTCACCTGTACAATCCGCGAACTTATAAGCGGATTGACAACGTGACTTGGGCAATTTACTACAAAACGAAGGGTGCGTAAATATGGCAACATTCGTAGGCCGAACAATCAGCGTCTTCCACGAAGGCAACCAGCGCACAGGCATTGTGCAGAAGCAGTTTGACGACGGCTCACTGCAGGTGTTGTTGGTTGACGACAAAAATAAACTGGAACGAATAACCGTCCCAGTGGCACAACCATTGACGATTGTGAGATGCCCGAGTGTATTCAATTTATTGTTTGGCTAAAAGGAGCAAACTATGGCAAAGAAAAAAGTAGCACCACCACGTTGGTGGGAACTTCTGGAAACAGGCGACAAGATCACATGCGTCACGCCTTACGGCCTCGTGCCCAACGTGTATGAGGCCGGAGACGTCGCCCGATTCATCGCCCGCGAGGGTGGTGGATTAAAGATACAAAACCGTGGCGAGGCGATGATTGTGCCACATGAGGACTTCTTGCCATGCACATCAGAGGGCATGACAGAGGCCGAATTAGTGATGAAGATTCAGCTGCTTGATCGGGCAGTGCTTGACCTAGATGAACTTTTGCGCTATCTAGCGCAATCGTCCCAGCCCGTCAAGGCCCAATGCGCAGGCTGCGAGGGCTGGTTTCATTCGCTGATCGTTGGCGGGGATGGTGTGGGTAGATGTGTTAAATGTAACCAAAATCAGGAGGCAAAATGAGACACATACCAGAACTAGGTGATGACGGGATCCACTGGGGCATCGTTGACAGATTCGGTGCCGTGACCTACCAGTCCGATATGACAGAACTGCAAGCCCGAATTGTGGCTATGTTCCACAATAACGGCTGGGCGCATGAGTTTGAGGAAATCTCAAATCGCTTGGACGCTGCCGGGATAGACTTTGAGGCGCTATGAGTGACGCAGTGATTAGTATCAGCGACATGCCATCAACCCCGATGGATGAAGAGGGCGACTTCCACCAGTACACCACGGCTTGCATATTCGTCAAGCCCGATCCGCCTGACGAGGGCTGGGGGTGTTCGTTTGGATCGCGGTATGAGAATCCAGTCTACGTACAAGGCTTCGATTCTCCATTCGAGGCATGGGCTTTTGTTTTCGCAGCCACCGGCATCAATCCATCTGCCGGGATTCCAGACAAATTCACCCAATGGACAAAGAAACCACAACCAGACACGGCGGGAATGGTGAGTGAACCGGAACAAATGAGGCTGATATGAATAATGCGCAACTGATAAACCAAACAAGCGGTGCCGTAGAATACTACACACCTGTGCCAATCATCGAAGCTGCACGGCGCACGATGGGCCGCATCGGCTTCGATCCGGCAAGTTGCGAGTTGGCGAATCAGACGGTAAAGGCAACACGATATTTTACTGTTGCGGACAATGGCCTAGCACGGGACTGGATTGCCGATACTCTGTGGATGAATCATCCATTCAGCCGGCAATACAATGCAGCATGGATCAGAAAGTTAATTCACGAGTATAAATCCGAACGCACACAGCAAGCCTGCTGTATTACGTTCGCTTCTACGTCTGAAGCGTGGTTTCGGCCACTGTTCGCTTACCCACAGTGCTACCTGACGCCGCGAACGAACTACATTGGCACTGATGGGCGTCCAGTGCGCGGCGTAAGCAAAGGCAGCGTTGTGACGTACATGGGGCCGAACGTGGATAGCTTCGCAAGAGAGTTTAGCCAGTTAGGCAACATAATGGTGCCATACAGAAAACGTTAGTGAGAAAGGATCAACAAAATGATAGCAACAAGTTTACAGAAATTACGCATGGCAAAAGATGGATTGCGCGAGGCTGAGGATCGATGGATCGCAGCGTGTCAGGAAGCGCTGCCAGTTGGCACGCTCATAACCTGGCTCACAACCCTCTATAGCAACCACTACATGCAGCGCGGAGTAATAATATCCCCGCCCCAGTTTGGCCGGGTCCGTGTCCGTAATGTGCGGACTGGCAATGCGTACAGCATGTACATTTCTACACTGTTAGTTTCTGGCTTGGAGATCATCGAGGAATGAGCAATATCAAAACGATGTTCGCAGCCGTTGGATTAGTGACACTCCTAATCTGGCTTGCGGTAGAAGCGCAAGCCCAGGCTCCAA
>Ga0105049_10006799_pt1 | contig 13313 bp, 13 predicted proteins | sample MAT06_FD_78087 | JGI IMG/M metagenome (GOLD analysis project Ga0105049, IMG submission 78087) | Freshwater microbial communities from Lake Fryxell liftoff mats and glacier meltwater in Antarctica - MAT-06 | ecosystem: Environmental > Aquatic > Freshwater > Ice > Liftoff microbial mat | place...
CCAGATCGACGCCAAAGACCGTGCGCTTGTTACGCGTGTCGATCTGGCCGATGACCCACTCGACGGGCGTTTCTTCGTTGTAGAAAAAGAGCATATCAAACCAATGGGTGCCCCAGTCAAAGAGATCGGGGCAGGTGCCTTCGACGCGCACCAGATCGCCAATCGCGCCCTGGCGTAGCAATTCACGTGCTTTGCCGTAGGGTTTGCCAAAGCGTCGTTGATGATTAAAGGTGAGTTGAACGCCATTCTGCTGGGCGGCTTCGACCATACGCTTGGCCTCGCCAAAGGTGGGGGCCATGGGCTTTTCACAATGGATCGCCTTGACGCCCGCGTTGGCGCAATCGATCACCATCTGCGCGTGTAAGTGGGGCCAGGTGCTGATGCTGACAATATCCAACGTCTCTTGCGCCAACATTGCGTGATAATCGGTATAGAGCCGTTCGCCGCCATGTTCGGCCTGAAATGCCTTGGCATTGTCCAGATTAATATCGGCCAGCGCCGTAATCGCGCAATCGGGTGATGCTTTGTAGCCAACGGCATGGGCGTGGGCCATACCAAAGCCGGTTGCCCCTTCACTGCGCAACGGGCGGCCACAGCCAATAAAACCAACTTTATAGGGAGCCATGTCGAGTTCCTCCAAATTCGTGTGTAGTAAAGACTTCAGTCTTTGTTATTTAGGAGACAAAGACTGAAGTCTTTACTACCGATTAAACCTTGTTTAGCATTGGTGTGGACGGTTATAAGCCCAGTCTGCGCAAATAGTTGCGGCTGACAATCGCGCTTTCCAATGGCGTTGCCAGTTGGGTCACATCGGTTTCCACAATGATCCAGCCGCTAAAGTTGGCCTCCTTCAGGATTTGGAAAACCGTGGGGAAATCGACTGCGCCTTGGCCTAGTTCGGTCCAAATGCCTTTGTCGGAAAAGGTGCCATAATCCCATTGGGCTGGCACCCCTTCTTCTAGCACGCTTTGATTAATATCCTTGACATGCATAGTTTTGATGCTGTCGGCATAGTCGCGGCAAAATTGCACCACATCCGCGCCTGCCCACGCCAAATGTCCTGTATCTGGCCCCATGAAGACGACATCCCGATCCACCAGCGCAAAGAGGCGGTCGATCTCTTGGCGCGTTTCAATCGTGCTGCCCACATGGTTGTGGAAACAGCTTTTCACCCCTTGCGCCAAGGTGATTTCGCCCACTTGGTTCAATACCTTGGCAAATTGAGCATACTCGGCATCGCTCATGGCATCTTCCGGCTTGACATTGCCCGACGTTTGGCGGCGATTCAGCCCGCGCTTGGTAACATACTTGTCGAAACCGCCCGCCGCCACATAAAGTTCGGTGCAACCGGCCGCGCTAGCAAATGCGGCATAGTCGCGCGCCCGTTGCAGAATCGTCGCTTCCTGGCTGGGATCTTCGTAGCTGGCCCCCAGATAGCCCGGCGCGGGTCGCAGCCCATATTTGGCAAATTGCACCAGCGTTTCGGCGGTGGTTTTATCTTTCTGAGGGCCAGCCGGTGCGCCCACATAGCCGGCTTGGGCAATCTCGGCCAACACTTGTTCCTCGGGCACGCCGCGCCAGGTGATCTGGCCGCAACCGATGAGCATTTCGTTTGTCATTCTCCGCTTCCTCACTTTGATTCAACGCTTGGGCTTTACTAGCAATCGGTCTTATGTATTTGGTTAGACCGGTAGGGTCTCCTCTCAATCCGCCACCTACCCTAGCAAGGGGAGCAGGTAGGGATGGGGATCTAAACCATACCCCTATTTTACCACAAAAGGTCCGCACAAAAAATAAGACCTGAGCAGGGCCATTCCCGTTCAGGTCTTCGCATCAGGTCTTTGCACTGGCTTGCAACGTGGCTGCTGTTGCTAGCCCTTGAGTGAGCCGGCCAGCAGCCCCCGCATGAACAGCTTGCCCAGCAGCAGATAGACCAAAATCGTCGGCATAGCGGCGATCAAGGCCGCGGCCATCTGCACATTCCATTCGACTGTCCAACTGCCCGCAATATTCACCACGGCCACATTGATCGGCGCCAGCCGTGGATTGCCCAATACCACCAAGCCGATCAAGTAATCGTTCCAGATCGAGGTAAATTGCCAGAGTAGCACTACGGCAAAGGCGGGCATCGAAATGGGCAGCAGAATATAGCGATAGATACCAAAGAAGCCACAGCCATCAATCTTGGCCGCGTCCAACAATTCATTGGGTATGCCGGTGTAGTAACTGCGAAAGAGCAGCGCTGTAATCGGAATGCCAAAGATGCAATGCACCATAATCAGCCCGATCACCTTGCCATACAGGCCAAACGCTTGCAACGTCAACACCAGCGGAATCAAAATGCCTTGATAGGGCAAAAACATGCCGACCAGGAAGAGAATGAACAGGGTGTCTGCCCCGCGAAAGCGCCATTTGGCAAAAATATAGCCATTGACCGAACCCATCAGCGATGAGATCAGCACGGCGGGTACGGTGATCACAATGCTGTTCCAAAAATTGGGGGCTACGGTGGTCCAGGCCTGGATAATGCCCTCAAAGTAAATGCCCTTGGGCAGTTCCCACATGCGCGTCACATTGACATCTGTATACGGCTTGAGGCTGGTAATCACCATCACATAGAAGGGCATCAGGTAAAACGCACAAAAAGCCGCCAACACCAAATAGATCGCGCCGCGCGTCCAAATTCGTTGTAAAGTCATAAGTCCCTCACTCTTTGGTCTCTCTTCTCTACCCGCTCTACCTGTCTAGCGTTCGACTTCATCGCGCATACTGCGCAAATAGGGGACGATGAGAAACGCCGAAAGCAGGATCATAAATGCGCCGATGGTAGCACCCAGCGAGTAGCGATAAGCGCCAAAGGTCGATTGATACATAAAGAAGGCCAGCGTATCGGTGGCAAAGGCCGGGCCACTGCCACTCATCGATGCCAGCACATCAAAGACGCGGATCGAGTTCATGCCGGTCAGCACAATGGCCGTAAAGGTGACCGGCATCAGCAATGGAATGATAATGTAGCGATAGGTGGCATAGGTGCCAGCCCCGTCAATTGAGGCGGCTTCGCGCAACTCTTGGGGAATGCCGCGCAGCCCGGCCAGATAGAGCGCCATGACATAACCAGTGAATTGCCAGGAGGTGGCAATCGTCACCGCCCACATGCCATAATCCGGGTGTGAGATCCAGACGGGTTGGAAATTCTCCAAGCCGATCTTGGCAAAGAGCAGATTGATCCCCGTCGTGGGCTGCATGAGCCAGCGCCAGGCCACACCGGTGACAATGCCGGAAACGGCAAAGGGCAGGATAACGATGGTACGAAAGAGTATTTCGCCCTTGATCTTCTGATCGAGCAGCGAGGCAATGATAAAGCCAAAGATAATACATTGGCTCATAAAGCCGATGGCGTAGTAGACCAGATTGCGTAAATCGGCATAGAATCGATTGTCACTAAACAGGCGGCTCCAATTACGCAAGCCAACAAAGGTGTAATCGATAATCTGGCTGTTCCACTTCACTGTCGAGATGTAGAATGTCCACCCAATTGCCGTATAAATGAAAATCGCCACAGCCAGAATAGACGGCAGCAAAACGAAGAAGGCGATCACCATATCCCCGTTCATGCGCCTGCGGCGTTTGGTTATTGGTCCACCAGCTGCCCGCGCCCGTTCACCCGCTGCCACCATAGATTTCGTAGCCAAAATTTGTCCTCCTCCGAGAGACGGAACCGTGGTCGTAGAGACGCAAAATCTTGCGTCTCTACGACTTGCCCTACGCCCCAAACTCGGCATCACCTGCAGCTTGCACCAGCATAGCCTGGGCCGCGGCGACATCGCGATTGGTGGCCAGGTTGTTGATGGCGATCGCATAGTCGAGGACAAAGCTTTGCTTGACGGCAGCCCCATGTTGGATGCTGGGCAACAGCGTGTTGCTCTTGAAATCTTCCATGGCCGATAGCAGATATTCGTCATATTTGCTCAGATCAGGATCGGTGCGCGCTGGGATCGAGCCTTTGATCGGGTTGAAAGCATCTTGCCCCTCGCGCGAGCCACAGACGCGCAGGAAATTCACGGCATTGTCGCGGTCGGGCGCATTCTTGGGCAAACCAAACGAATCGGACAGTACCATAAACATGCCGGCTGTATCGGGCGCGGGTGCCCAGCGGTAATCGCTGAAGGCTTTAGAGAGTAGCACACCGTGTGTCCAGTCCCCCATGATCATCATGGCGGGGCCATCATCGGCAACAAAGCGGTCGTTGATGTCACCCCAACTGGTGCTGAGATAATCTTGGTTGGCGTAGTCATAGGCTTGATTCAAAATCTCTAGCGATCTTGTCACCCGTTCATCTTCCCAACTGGTGGTGCCATCAAACAACCCCAAATAGCCAGCCTGATCCAGCTGAGTGATCAGGATATTTTCAAAGACATGACCACTGAAGTTGGGTTCATTTTCGGCCACGGCTAGCGCAGGAATGTCCGCTGCCTTGAGGGCTTCGGCGGCTTCGAAGAATTCATCCCAGGTAGTGGGCACGGCGGCAACACCGGCAGCTTCGAGCTTGCTGGGGCGATACCACAGAACGTTGGAACGATGAATATTGACCGGCACCGAGTAGGGTTTGCCATCATAGGAGGCAATGGCGATCAGATCTTTCGGGAAGACATCATTCAAGCCCTCTTCCTCGTAGAGGAAACTCAGATCCTCCATGCGCCCAGGCACCACATGGCTATCGATCAACTCGCGCCCCAAGTGTACTTGGAACGAATCCGGCGGTTGACCACCTTGCATGCGCGTCTCTAGCAGGGCCTTCATGTTGCCACCCTGGCCCGCGCCACCGGTGAGCGCGGCGTTGACAATTTCCACATCTGGAAATTGTGCGCTGTAGATTTCGTAGAGCGCATTCAACGCTTCTACTTCCCCGCCAGAGGTCCACCAGGAGAAGATCTCCAATTGGCCCCCGCCTGCCGTCGCGCCACCGCTGGCCGCGGTACTGCCAGCTGCCGGTGCGGCGCCGGGTGCCGTGGTAGGCATTGCACAAGCCGCCAGGGCTGCCGCGCTGGTGCCAAGCGCGGCGAATTTCATGAACTCACGTCGATTCAGCGATTTCATACAGAACTCTCCTTTGTTCACGCGTTCAAGTGGCCGCATTCTACACAGTGTACAATGAGTACAATGCGCAATTGCGTTTTGTATCTGTTAGGCGTAGACAAAAAGAGGACACAGATACAATGAATGAAACTCATCTGCATCATTGGCCAAGCATGGGCTGGATGATGGGGATGGGGTGAGCAGTTTTATTCAGTTGGACACAAGTGGAAATACGGCCTAAGCAAGTTGCCAAGAAATGATAATATCGGGGGGAGTGGCTCCTATTATAATACGCAGTAACGCATGCATGCAATTCTTACAAGGTATGCTGGTGAATTTTGTGCAGAACGCCCATTGGTCATTGATGATTTGTTTGGCTTTATTGAGAATTACGGATCTACGGTAGAATGAGACCATAGCCTAACGTCATTTTTTGAAGCTATTCGCGTTTCCACACAGGGGAGCTCTATGAAAATACTGATTAAACAGGGCAAACTCGTAACGGCTGCCGACGAAACCGTGGCCGATCTGCTCATTGATGGCGAGAGCATCGTCATGATTGGGGCCAATCTGGACCCCGCGCTGGCCGACGAGGTGATCGATGCCAGCGGCCTCTATGTGCTGCCCGGTGGTGTAGATGTGCATACGCATCTCGACATGCCCTGGCGCGGCGTACGCACGATCGACGATTTCTATACCGGCCAACGCGCCGCGGCCTTTGGCGGCACCACGACCCACGTAGACTTTGCCGTGCAAACCAAAGGCGATACCCTCTATCACGCCATTGATGATTGGTCCGCCAAGGCCAAAGACAAGGCGGTGATCGACTATGGTTTTCATATTGCCATTACCGATCTGACGGATCAAGTGCTGGCCGAGATTGCCGAGCTGCCCAAGATTGGCGTGACCAGCATCAAAATGTTTATGGCGTACAAGGATTCGTTACAAGTTGATGATCTGACGCTGTTCAAGAGCTTTCAGATGGCCAAGAATAGTGGGGTGCTCTCCCTGGTCCATGCCGAAAATGGTGATGCTATCGAGGTCTTGACCGCGCAAGCATTAGACGCTGGTCATACGGAACCCATCTATCACGCCCTCACCCGCCCGCCCGAACTCGAAGCAGAAGCCACTGGCCGCGCCATCTGGCTGGCGCAAGTCGCCGGCAACGCGCCCCTGTTTGTGGTCCACTGTACCTGTGCCGATGCGCTGGCAGCAGTCGAAGCCGCACGGGCGCGCGGTCAAGCCGTCTATGCCGAAACTTGCACGCAATATCTTTTCTTCACCAAGGATGATCTACTGGGCACCGAAGAGGATGCGTTCAATGGGGCCAAATTTATTTGTTCGCCCCCGCTGCGCGAAAAGACTGATCAGGTGGCGCTGTGGCGTGGGCTGGCAACCGGCGCACTCTCGTCCCTTAGCACCGATCACTGTCCCTGGAGCTATGCCGAACAGAAGATGCTGGGGCGCGCAAGCTTTGCCCAAGTGCCCAATGGGGCACCGGGTATTGAAGATCGTCTCTACATGCTCTGGGAAACAGGCGTGCGCAGTGGCCGTATGACGCCCAGTCACTTTGTGGCGTTGACGGCCACCAATCCCGCCAAGCTCTTTGGACTCTACCCCAAGAAAGGCACGTTAGCCGTGGGCAGCGACGCCGACCTTGTGCTCTGGGATGGCGATGCTGAACATACCGTGAGCGCCGCGACTCATCACAGTGCCATCGACTATAATCTCTTTGAAGGGTACAAAGTCCATGGCAAGCCAACCAAAGTTTTTGTGCGCGGCACGCTAGTCGTAGATGGCGATCAACTGCTGGCGGAGCCGGGCAGTGGTCAATTTATCCATCGCAACCGTCCGCTGCTTCTGTAACAACCTGCGCAGTCGCACAAAGGGACACGGCCAGATATTTCTACCCCTCGCTATCTGGCCGTGTCGTTTTCTTTCATTGCAGATAGCTTACACCCTCAATGATACGGGGCTTTGCATCTGGGAGGGACTCTGTCAAGGTCAACCGGTACAGGCAATTAGCCAGCAACTTGCCGCCAGCTATGATCTGACCGTAGAACAGGCACAGCCCTATGTCATGGCCTTGGTCAGCGAATTGCTGGCCGAACGACTCGTCACGCCGCTTGGCGAGTGGGATGGCACGCCTGTCTGACCAATCACTGGTGTGGCGGCGCTGGGCGGTTGCGGCGGCGCACGTTATGGCAAGACCAAACAGGCCGCACGCGGAAAATAGAGCGTGACCGGCGCACCCACAGCAGGCAGCGTGAGGTGCGGATGATTGAATTCGTCGAGGACAAGCGTGCTCTCGGCTACGCGGATGCTGATGCGCACAATCGACCCGAGGAAGGCAATGCTTTCGACTGTGCCGGGCAACGTGTTTTCGGCTTCGCCTGTCTGGCTCAAGCGTAATTGCTCGGGGCGCAAGGCAAGCTTGACCTGTTGCCCACTGGCCGCGTTGGTGATCGGTTGTGCCGTGTAGAGGTCATGGCCCGCAGCCCGCAAATGTCCCTGGCTGGCATCGACCAGCGTGGCGGGCAAGGTGTTGAGCGTGCCCACAAACGAGGCGACAAAGGTACTCTGCGGAAAGTTGTAAATTTCGAAGGGCGTGCCGATCTGCTCCATACGCCCCTCGTTCATCACCACAACACGATCCGAGAGCGAGAGCGCTTCTTCCTGATCATGGGTGACATAGATCGTCGTAATGCCCAACTGGCGTTGAATGGCGCGGATCTCGTTGCGTAGGGAAACGCGAATTTTGGCATCGAGCGCCGAAAGTGGTTCGTCCAGCAGCAGCAACTGCGGGCGGATCGCCAACGCGCGCGCCAGGGCCACCCGTTGCTGTTGCCCGCCCGATAGTTGATACGGATACCGATTGCCGAGGGTTTCCAGCTTGATCAAGGCCAGCATTTCGTTCACGCGTCTCTTGGTCTCTTGCCCGTCTTTGCCTGCCACCTTGAGCCCAAAGCCAATGTTTTGGGCAACGTTCATATTGGGAAAGAGGGCATAGGATTGGAAAACCATGCCAATGTTGCGTTGGTTGGGCGGCTTGCCCGTGACATCTACGCTATCAATAACAATTTGGCCGCTGGTGGGGTGCTCAAAGCCGGCGACCATGCGCAGCGTCGTGGTTTTGCCACAGCCACTGGGTCCCAAAAAAGAGACAAACTCGCCGCGTTCTACCTGGAGATTTACATCGCGCACCGCCGCCGTTTGGGCAAAGGATTTCTGGACGTTGATCAATTCGAGAAAAGCCATAGAAATTCAGTCAGGTGGGTAGTGAATGGGTCGGTTGGTTAGATTATCGGCCCGCCGCAAATTGGCCGGTGTTGCCGCGCGAGATGGCTTGGATGACACCCATGGCGGCCCAGGTAATGCCAAAGCTGATGATCGCTAGCGCCGAGGGTTCATAGGTTTTATGGTTGCCCAACAAGGCTAGATAGGGCCCAAAAGCTGGGCGCGCGAGAAAGGTGGCAAGCGTTAGTTCGCCGATCACCGTCGCAAAGGTGAGCAATGCGCCACTGAGCAACGCCGTGCGCAGATTGGGCAAAATTACCCGCACCAGGATGGTGAGCCAATTCGCACCCAAGCTTTGGGCCGCTTCGGTGAGGGTGCGTACATCCATAGACCGCAAACCTGTATCCACCGCGCGATACATGTAGGGCAAGGCCAATACCACATAGCCACCCACCAGCAATACATTGGTGCCCAATACGCTGTTGGTTAAAGGCGGCACTACATCGATTCCAGCGACTGCGACTGGTCGGCTATAGAGCTTGATCACGCCGAAGACGAGCACAATTGCGGGAATGACAAAGGGCAGCAGCGTGATAAATTCGATCAATGGGCGCAAATGGGGCAATCGCAAATGGACCCAATATGCCGTCGGCACGATCAACAAAATGCTGGCAACGATTGTAATCACAGCCATGCGCAACGAAAAGGTAAAGGTGCGCAGAAATTCAGGATCGGTCAAGGCGTTGGTATAGGCGGTGAGGCTCAGTGTCCCGCGCGTGGCGCGCAAGGAAAAGTCGAAGGTGCCATAGAGCGGCAGCAAAAAATAGAGCGCGCCAAGCAAAAGCCAGAGCCAACTCCAAAACGAGACCCGTCGGATACTACTCACCCTGTTACCTCTATTCTTGATTGTTCGCTTGTATTTCTACTACTTTACTTGCCGTAACTGTGCAGGGCAAGACTGTCTAGCGCAACCAGCGCTCGGCGCGCCGCTGGAGCCACGAATAGAGCGCAATCGACAGCGCCATAATGATCACCATACCAAAGGCCAGGGCATAGCCCAGGTTTGGATCATGTAACACATCGCCCCGAATTTGCGCGCCAATCAAAATCGTCACCAGATTGATCCGCCCGCCGGTCAAGGCCAAAGCCGTGGCATACGCGCCAAAGGCATTGCCAAAGAGCAGAATCATCGCGCCCAGAATTGACGGCAACAAAATAGGCAGGCCAATCAGTCGCCAATACTGGGTGTCGGTCGCACCCAGGTTGTCGGCAGCTTCGCGCCACTCGCGCTTCAAGCCCTCCAACGCCGGTATCATCATCAGCACCATCAGCGGAAACTGAAAGTACATATAGGTCAGGCTCAAGCCGGCAAAGCTGTAGAGATTGAAGCCGCTGCGGTAGAGATCAAGCCCAAGCCCATCGAGCAACACGGTGACAAAACCGGTGCGGCCCAGCGTGGAGACAAAGGCAAAGGCCAGCGGCACACCCGCAAAATTCGAGGCTACCCCCGAAAATGTTGTCAAGATCGAGCGTACCCAGCGCGGCGCATAGCCCAAGGTAATGGCATAGGCGATCAGAAAACCCAGCACGCCACCGCCGAGCGCTGTCACCGCGCTGACGCGAATACTGAGCCAGTAGGCATCGAGGATGTTGGGTTGGATCAGATTGCGCAGATTGTTGAGCGTAAATGCGCCCGCGCTATCTTGAAAACTGCCGATAAAGAGCGACATGGAGGGCAGAATGAGCAGCGCAATCGCAAAGAGGAAAAAAGGCGCAAGGCCAAGCCAGGTCCAGACGCGACTACGCAGCGGTGGAGAAACAGAAAGTTTGCTCGCCATAATTCCTTAGCTTGCCGGAGAACTGAATAGTCAATGAAAAATTGCTACGTACCAATGGTCAGCGGCCCAATGGGCAGGGCCAATTGACCAATGAGATTGACCAATGACAAGGGACAAAAGACTTTTTACTTCTGTCTCTTGCCCTTGTCATTGGCGACTACAGTGGATTGGCTACCAGCTTACTGTGCTTCTTGAATGTTGGCACCGACAACCGTATCCCAGTTTTCTGTGATCACGATGCGGGCATTCGTTTGTTGTTCTGTGGTGGCAAAGACTGCGCCTTCGACACTGGGCAATTTGTCCAGCAGATCTTGTGGGATCACATTGCGCGCTCGCAGATCGGCCTCGCGAATTGGGTGACAATAGCCCTTGAGCCACATGATCTGGCCCTCATCCGAGTAGAGATGTTCCATCCACAGCTTGGCGGCATTGGGGTGGGGGGCATAGGCGCTGATCGCCTGGACATAGACCCCACCAAAGCGACCCGTTGCCGGAATTACCACTTCGACGGGTGGATTGCCTGCCATCTCATCGCGAGCAGAGAGCGCCAAATAGTCCCAGGTAATGCGCACTGGGGTTTCGCCACGGGCTAGCAAGGCACTGTTGGCAATCGCCGGTACCAAGTTGCCCGCCTGATTGAGCTGGGCAAAGAATTCTAGACCCTTCATCGGCTCATCCAGCGTACCGCCGTTGGCCAAGGACGCCGCATGGACAGTCTGGATCGCCTGGTTGGAGGTGCGTGGGTCGCCCGAAAGGCCAATCGCGTTGGCATATTCGGGATTCAGCAAATCGGCCCAATCTTGGGGCACGGTTTCAATCACGTCGGTGTTGACCATAAAGGCAAGCACGCCGTAATAGTCGCCATACCAGTAACCTTCGGGATCTTTTACTTCGTCGGGAATCGTGTCCCAGGTGGCAACCTGATAGGGCTGGAGCAAGCCTTCGGCCTTGGCCGAATCGCCAAAGGAAAAGCCAACGTCGATCACATCCGGGGCTTGGGGTCCCTGGTTGTCTTTGTTGGCCTTGATCGCTTCAATTTCATCGCCCGAACCGGCGTCTGGGTTCAGCTCGTTCACTTCTAGCCCATATTTTGCTTTGAACGAATCGATGACTTCACCATAATTACACCAATCGCGCGGCAACGCAATCGTATTGAGTGTGCCCTCGGCCTGGGCTGCGGCCACTAATTCTTCCATGCCTGCCGGGATGCTACCGGCGGTTTCCTCTTCGGCCGCGGCGGTTGCGGCGGCGGTCGGTTCAGTGGCGGCCGGCGCAGTTGCCGGTTGCGGTGCGACACAAGCCGACAGCAACAGAAATGCGCTTACCATCAACGTCATGCCCCGCAAAAAAGCTTTGTTTTGCATATAGACTATCTCCTTGGGACCCATAAATTTTGTGTGCATTGCCCGAGGGTGAGCGCACACGAGTGATGAATGCTCATTGATCAAAAGGATGAAACGTAGCCAACGTTTATCGGACGGGCTCACTTCACACGTTTGGTCAATGAACGATTGAGAAAGCTAGCTTGATTCCTACTTTTGCTTGGTGGAAAACGACGATTGTACCCATCGCCCCGTGTATGCAGCGGGTAAAGCGGGCTGCAATCTGTCGTTTTAGCGCAACCATACGTGTACTTTGGCGTTGGCTCGGATGCGCACTCGACGCCGACCTACGATTGCAGTTCAAAAGGAAAGAGTACGTGGACTGTATAAACGCCATTTTAACACAGGGTTAAGTTGTGGTACAACATTTTGCGATTCGTTGAGACAGTTATGCCAGCTGCGGGGTGTGCGTGGTTTTGGCTACACCGTTTGCCGAAGAGCCGAACGTCAATACCAGAAAGAGTTATCGTGTAGTGGTGTGATTGGTGTACACCCAGTCGGGGAAATGTTTACGTGGTCGGACATTACAATGAGCTGTGGAAGGAAACAAAAAAGACCAGGGCATTAGACTGGCCTTTTGGGTATTAAAACCTCACATTCCATGGTGGAAATGGATCTTTTTCTACCTGATTTAAGTAATCTTGCTCACTCTTAGTGCATTGGATCATCTCGGCAAAAAAAGCTTTGCGCACCCTAAGTTGCTTTGCCATCATTCCTAAGAGAATATCCCCTATTTCAGTCTTGCCATGCGAAACTTTGGTCGCAATAACAGGTAGGCCTGGAATCTTGAGTTCGTACCAGAGATGATCATCGCTACGCGTATTTGAGAGAGAAAAGTGAAATTTGCTTTGAAGTTGGGATATGACATCACGCGTTTTGAGGGGCATATGAGCTGATGTTTTTAGATTGGTCTAAGGTATTGCCTTAGTAAATTGAATAATGCTTGTGATGGCCTATCATCGTGCGAGCTTAGGATTTTATAGTACTCACTCAATGACACAGCATAGTCGTGCGTCGCCGCCTGGACTGTTTCTCCGCACCCATAAGTGTAAAATGAATCATCACTGACCAACACTGACCCATCTTCATCATGCTGTATATCCAACGCTATAGGCTGAATTACTTCCCATCCCGGGACGATCTCACCCACCAGGAAAAATTGCGGGAGGAAAGATTTTTGCGACAAGGTAGCTGGCTCTACCGCGCTTTGCCGCTTTATATTCTGGTCAGGAAAAAAAACAAAGTTAGCGGGAAATGCCAGCGTGGAAGTAGGTAGAGCTATTGTTGTCATTGGTTGTCCTCTGCCGTATCCGTTTCTCCAAATTTCACTTGGTACTTACGGACACTGTCTTGGAGTGCTTGCACAAAATTTTCCATCTTACCAGAGGAAACCACGATTCTGGCAACGCACTTGGATTTTAATGCGCCCATTCGTTTTACCTGTGCATCTATTTCCGCTGGTGTGCCGATGATGGGTGGTGGTATTGTTTGAAAAAACGAGATAATGAATTCGTGTTCAGTGTGTTGCACAATAAGGTTGTTGGCGTAACGCGTTTCGAGATCATCTGGTATCTCCCATACAACAGGGAATTCAAGAATTTCTTCAGGCTCTATCTCTTCGCTCATGTTTGTATCCTTATCGCACGTTGTGCTTTACTCTTCGGCACATCAGCATACCATTAGTATTGACGCTTGTCTAGGCGTTTGGGTTACTTTTGTATAACAAGAACGCAAAATTTAAGATTTAATGTCCACATTTCGTAAGGCGCGCCTCAGCAAA
>Ga0105049_10006800_pt1 | contig 13310 bp, 14 predicted proteins | sample MAT06_FD_78087 | JGI IMG/M metagenome (GOLD analysis project Ga0105049, IMG submission 78087) | Freshwater microbial communities from Lake Fryxell liftoff mats and glacier meltwater in Antarctica - MAT-06 | ecosystem: Environmental > Aquatic > Freshwater > Ice > Liftoff microbial mat | place...
AAAGGTGCCTGGGGCCACGCCATCGGAGGCATGGGCGCCATCACCCAGGCCATGCAGCGCGCTTGCGTCGCACGCGGCGTCACCATCCACACCGATTGCGCCGTTGAACAGGTGCTTGTCGAAGCCGGTCGCGCCTGTGGCGTGGTCACGGCAACCGGCGGCGTGATCAGGGCGAAACGCGTTGTTTCCAATATCCACCCGCGGCTGTTGTTTGAAAAACTTGTCGACCCGGCGCATCTTGCGCCGGATTTTCGCGCCCGCATGACCCGCTACAAATCCGGATCGGGTACTTTCCGCATGAATGTCGCGCTGTCGCAATTGCCCGATTTCACCTGCCTTCCCGGACCGGGCGGCCATCTTTGTGCCGGTATCATCCTGGCACCAACGCTCGCCTACATGGAACAGGCCTGGATCGATGCCCGCCAGACCGGCTGGTCAAAGGCGCCGATCGTGGAAATGCTGATCCCCTCGACCCTTGATGACAGCCTTGCACCTGCCGGGCAGCATGTCGCCAGCCTGTTCTGCCAGCACGTCGCGCCGGAACTGCCTGATGGCGCATCATGGGACGACCATCGCGATACCGTCGCCGATCTGATGATCGCCACTGTCGACAAGGCAGCGCCCGGATTTGCCGCATCGGTATTGGGTCGCCAGATCAAATCGCCGCTCGATCTGGAACGCGACTTCGGTCTCGTCGGTGGCGATATTTTTCATGGCCGGTTGACGCTCGATCAGCTGTTCTCGGCCCGGCCGATGCTGGGCCATGGCGATTATCGCGCGCCCGTCGCCGGCCTGTACATGTGCGGCGCCGGCACTCACCCGGGCGGCGGCGTTACCGGCGCCCCTGGCCATAATGCCGCGCGCGCAATTCTGGCAGACATCCGCCGGCGTCGCTGAATCAGACACCCGGACACTTATGTTTTACAGTTAACCTTGCATCGGCACGGCCGTTGCGTCACTTTGCAATCGGTTTCGTATCTTGAGTACGCCCCGGGGGAATGAAGAACGCATCGATGCTGATCGCACAGGTCACCGATATACATTTGGGATTTCAGCCGGACGACCCGGCTGAACTCAACCGCAAGCGATTCGACGATGTCATTGCTTCTCTGCTCGCCATCGACCCGCGCCCCGACATTCTTCTCGCCACGGGCGACCTTACCGAACATGGCACGGTCGCCTCGTACCGGGTTTTCAAGAAAATCTGCGATGCCCTGCCCTTCCCGGTGCTGCCGGCGCTGGGCAATCACGACAATCGCGCCAATTTCCGCACCGTGTTTCCCGACGTGCCAGACGTCGATGGCTTTGTGCAATATGCCCATGATGCCGGACCTGTGCGGGTTGTCGTGCTCGACACACTTGAAGAAGACCATCACGGCGGGTCATTCGATGCGACCCGTGCTGCCTGGCTCGATGCGACGCTGCTCGTCTCCGACAAGCCGACGATTATTGTCGTCCACCACCCGCCCATCGAAACCGGAAATGGCTGGATGACCGAAGATCTGGATGCCCCATGGGTTCAACGGCTGGAAACGGTGATCAGGCGCCATCGCCACGTCATCCGCATTGTCGCGGGACATCTGCACCGCGCCATCGTCACCAGCTGGGCCGGAACCACATTGGCGGTGTGTCCGTCAACGGGGCCGCAGGTGGCGATCGATTTTCGCGAGATCGATCCGGAAAGTCCCGATGGCCGCGACATGATCGTCGCCGAACACCCCGGCTATGCGCTCCATTATTGGACCGGCCGCGACCTGCTCACCCACTTCGCCTCCGGCGGCGAGCATCCTGTGCTGGCGCGCTACAACGCCCGCATGCAGCCAACGGTGCGGCACATCCTGGCCGAACGGATCGGCACCAATTGGGGGCATGGCTAGCAACGGCAATCAAGGCTGCCGTTGCCGCCTCAGACCCGCATGGGCATCAGCACGTAAAGCGCCCGCGAATCGTCGCTTTCGCGAATCAGCGTCGGCGCTGCCGCATCGGCGAGATGCACATCGACCTGATCGCTGCCAACCTGACCCAGAATGTCGAGCAGATAGCGATAATTGAAGCCAACCTCAAATTCGGGTGACGAATATTCTGCCGGCACTTCTTCGGCGGCGGTGCCATTTTCGGGGCTGGTCACCGACAACGTTACCTTGTCGCGGCCCAGGGTGAGCTTGACCGCGCGGGTCTTTTCGGTGGTTGCGATAGCGGCAACCCGGTCGACACCTTCCGACAGGCTGCGCGTGTCGATCTTGAGAATGCGGTCATTTGCCGTCGGGATGACCCGGCTGTAATCGGGGAAGGTGCCATCGATAAGTTTCGAGGTCAGCGTCGCTTCGGGCGAAAAGCGGAAACGGATTTTCGATGTCGACAATGAAACTTCGATCATCGCGTCATCGCCATATTCGTCGAGCAGCTTCCTGACTTCGCCGACGCATTTGCGCGGCACGATAACGCCCGGCATGGTTGCAGCGCCTTCGGGCAGGTCGATCTCGATCCGCGCCAGCCGATGGCCATCGGTGGCGACAGCACGCAGCTTCGGCGAGGCGCCTTCCACGGCATGAATATAGATGCCGTTGAGGTAATAGCGGGTTTCCTCGGTCGAGATCGCAAAGCGCGTGCTGTCGATCAGTTCGCGCAAATCCTTGGCCGACAGCGAAAACACCGTCGGCAGTTCGGTTTCGGCGATCACCGGGAAATCATCGCGCTTCAAGGTGGCGAGGCTGAAGCGCGAACGGTTGGCGACAACCGTCATCTTGTCGCCAGCGACAGCAAGTTCAACCTGGCTGCCTTCCGACAATTTGCGCACGATGTCGAACAACGTATGGGCGCTCACTGTCGTGGCGCCGTTGATGTCGATCACCGCCGGAATTGTTTCAACGACCTGCAGATCGAGATCGGTTGCCATCAGTCGCAGTCCATCCGAGCGCGCCTCGATCAGCACATTCGACAGAATCGGGATGGTATTGCGGCGCTCCACGACCGACTGGATGTGCGCCAGACATTTCAGCAGTGTCGCGCGTTCGACCGTCGCCTTCATTTACTATCCTTGTCTGCGGTTGGCCCAGTGTAACGATAAACCGTGTGCCGGTAACCTGTGTTGCTGCAGCGACTATAGCGTGCCCAGCGCCGCGCGGTAGTGGCGAAGTTGCAGCAAAATGCTAGAGAGGGAGGCAATTTTGCCGGGTCGGTGCCGGCTGGCCAGCCTCCAGGGACCTTCATGGACATCATTCTCGCCCGCCACGCCGAAACCGTGTTCAACGCCGCCGCCCGAATGCAAGGCAATATGGCGCACACGCCGCTGACCCGCGCCGGCATCGCCCAGGCCGAAGCCATGGGGAAAGCGTTGCGCCAGGCATTGGGACCCGCGCCCGATTATGATCTGTGGGTTTCGCCGTCCGGGCGCACCCAGCAGACGGCGGCCATCATCGGCGAGCATCTGGACCGCGATTTCTTTGAATGGCGCCACGATGCGCGCCTGCTCGAAATCGATGTCGGGCAATGGGAGGGTCGCTGGTATCAGGATATCGTCGCCGAACTCGGCCGCTCGATCGTCGATACCGAACGCGGCCTGTTCACCGAAACGCCGCCGGGCGGCGAATGGTTCCCGGCTATCGCCGCCCGTCTGCAAGACTGGCTTGCGGGGCTGGACCCCGACCGCCCGGCGCTGGTGATCAGCCACGGCGTTACCGCCAGCGTGCTGCGCGGCCTGCTGGTTGGCGGCGAGGATTGGCACGGCGTGCGTGTCGCCCCGCGCGCGCCGCAAGGAACGGTGTTCCGGATCCGCGATGGCGCGGAGGAGGCGCTGCATATCGGCAGCGGCCCGACAGTCTCGCGCGCTACCTGATCGTCCGCGTGACCTAAAACGTTCCCGGCACCTCGCGCTGCGCTGCATTTGGCCGGTCGGGCAGCAGCAGCGCGCGGCGATCACGCGGCACATCGCCAATCGCGGCACCGCGCGCATCGCTGCTGATCGGCGTGCAGGCGTTGCCCGCAAGAAAATCGAGCGCCGCCCGTGTCGATGCTTCGGCCGGATCGCCCATCAGCGCCGACAGGGCATCGTCGGCGCGGCAACTGGCGGCGACTTCGCTGGCCAGGCCATTGAAATAATCGCCGCGCCGCGCCGAATTTTGGGTGGCAAAGGCCACGATCCGCAACCGGTCGTCACACGCCGCCTGGTCACGCGCGATCTGGCCGACCGGCTTGCCAAAGGTATTGGCGCCGATCAGCCCGCTTGCCGTGCCGAAATAGGGTGTGAAGCTGTTGACCACCAACTCGCTTGCCGATGCCGACGCCGCCGTGCCGATAAAGGCGATGCGGGTCGGCGCGATCGATTGCGGCTGCCGGCTGAAGGTCCGCGTCGAATTGTTCGATGATTTTTCGGGGCGAAAGGTCGTAAAACTGAAGACATCGGAGGCAAAGCGATTGTCGCCAAGCAGATCGCCCATCAATTCGGCAATCGAAACGAGGCCGCCCCCGTTATAGCGGAAATCGACGATGACCTGAGTGATGCCCTGCGCCTTGAAACCGGCAAAGGCATCGCGCAATTGCGGGTCGGCCGTCGAAATGAAGGTGCGCAGATTGATATAGCCGACGCGCTTGCCAGCATCGATTATGATCCGGCTGCCAAAGCGCGGGCTGAGCGGCTGGATGGCGAAATCGGCCTTGGTCATCTGGACGATTCGCGTGCCGCCGGTATCGCTGATCCGCACAGAGCGGGTGATGCCGGCGGTTGATGGCCCCAAGGCGGTGCTGATGCCGGCAGCGCCCTCCGCCGCGATGATGGCGTCGACGCTGCGCAGATCGCCCGCAGACGTGCCGATGGCGAGAATTTCGGTACCGCGATCAAGACCCGCGGCAAAGGCCGGCGCATTTTCAAAAGCGTCGGCAACGAAGACACGGCGGGCAACGTTGTCGGTTTGCAGGCGAATGCCAAAGGCCGCAGTCTGACCCGAATTGATGAAGGCATTTTCTTCGGCGATCGACGTCAAAAAGGTGAAGAAACGATCGCGCGCCTGCCCCCGCGCCGTGGCGGTCAGGGCATCGATATAGTCGGAAACATTGCTGAAAGCCGCCGGGTCCAGCACCGTTGGCAGTGTTTCGGGAAAAAGGTAGAATTCGCGGATCTGTGCGGCCGCCCAATCCTGGCGCGAGCGCAGCGAACAGGTGCCGCCGGTGCCCGCGGTCGGGGTTGGCGTTGGTGATACGCCAGACCCCACCGGCGCGCTGCTCCCGCCGCCGCCACACGCCGATAGCAGCAGCGAAAACGTCACGAGAATCGTTGCCAGCGGCGCCTGACGGCGTGGCCCAACGCCGACTGGCGCGGCCTCGCCCGAAACGGCCCCGGCTGACACGGCGTTCAGCGCATTTTATTCGGCGGCGGTGGAGCCCCTGCATCAGCGGCGTTCCCGGGCGCGGTTGGTGCCAGTGTCATCGGCGCCATGAGCGCGGCCGGTGCGAGCACTGCGGCCGGTGCGAGCGCCGCCGCCGGAATCGCCGAGGCAGGTGCCGGCGGCGCCAACTTGTCGGCGGCAACCGAGGCCTGAAGGATGCGCGACGGATTTTCCGGCGGCTCACCCTTTTCAATGGCATCGACAAATTCCATACCGCTCACCACTCGCCCCCAAACCGTATAGGTGCGATCAAGCTTGAGCACCGGCTGAAAGACGATGAAGAACTGGCTGTTGGCCGAATCAAGTCCTTGCGCCCGCGCCATGGATACCGCGCCGCGCACATGCGGCAGATCGTTGAACTCGGCAGTCATGTCGGGCAGCTTTGATCCGCCCTGGCCGGTGCCGGTCGGGTCACCGCCCTGCGCCATGAAGCCGTCGATGACGCGATGGAACACCGTGCCATTATAAAATCCCTGCCGGGCCAGCGTCTTGATGCGTTCAATATGCTTGGGTGCCGCATCGGCACGCATCACGATCTTCACCCGCCCGCCGGTCGACAAATCGAGAAGCAGCACATCTTCATCATCAACCGTTGCCAACGCGCCGGGCAATGTGGGTGCCGGGCCCATCTTGGGCAGCACCGGCGGCGCTTTCAGGTCTTCCTTTGATGGTTTGCCCTGGGCGTGAACCCCGCTTGCCAGCCCAAGCGCCAGCAGCAAACCGAAAAAACGACGCAACGAATATGACATCATGCTCCTCCGCGACCATTTTCGGCCACCCTGGCAACAACCTCAGCGGCGACGCGCGGCGTCACGAACTTGTGGATATCGCCGCCATATACCGCAATTTCCTTGACCAGCTTTGATGCGATCGGCTGCAACGCGACATCGGCCATCAGGAAAACCTGTTCGATATCATCGTTAAGCGCGCGGTTCATGCCGGTCATCTGGAACTCATATTCGAAATCGCCGGCACCACGCAGGCCCCGAACGATCACTGTGGCGCCAAGCCGTTCGGCAAAATTCATCAGCAATTCGTCAAACTCGACGACTTCCACACCGGCGATGCCTTCGACTTCGCGTCGCACCTGCGCCTGGCGTTCGGCCAGCGTGAACATCGGCGATTTCGACGGGTTGGTGGCAACGCCGATGACCAGGCGATCAACCAGCCGGGCACCCCGCCGGATGATGTCCATATGCCCGAGCGTAAGAGGGTCGAACGTACCCGGATAAACGCCAATTCGCATGATTTTTCCTTCAGCGATCGCGCTCGATGGCAAAGCGCGCAATGGCCCGCAACAGGTCGGCTTCGTCGCCAAAGCCGGCGAGATGGGCGATAGCCTGATCGATCAGCATCGCCGCCTGCACCCGCGCCGGCTCAAGACCCATCAACGAGACAAAGGTCGCCTTGCCGGCAGCAGCATCCTTGCCCACGGCCTTGCCAGCAATTTCGGCCGAGCCTTCGACATCGAGCAGATCATCGGCAATCTGAAACGCCAGGCCCAGATCACGCGCATAACCGCGCAGCGGCGTGCGCTGCGCTTCCGGCACCCGCCCCATGATCGCACCGGATTCGAGACAAAAGCCGATCAACGCGCCGGTTTTCAAGGCCTGCAGGCGGGTTACGCGCGCCAGATCATAAAGTTCGTGTTCGGCAACCAGATCCATCATCTGGCCACCACCCATGCCCGACGGGCCCGACGCGACCGCCAGTTCCGTCACCAGTTCGCAGCGCGCGAACGGGTCTTCGTGCGTTGCCGGATCCCCAAGAATTTCAAACGCCAGCGCGTGCAGGCAATCACCCGCCAGGACGGCCGTGGCTTCGTCGAAAGCCTTGTGCACGGTCGGCTTGCCACGACGCATATCATCATCGTCCATGCAGGGCATGTCGTCATGGATGAGGCTGTAGACATGGATGCATTCGATCGCGAGCGCGACCCGGAGCGCGCGCTCGCGATCAACATGAAACAGGTCACATGCCGCAACAACCAGCAACGGCCGCATCCGTTTGCCCCCGCCGATGGCGGCATGGCGCATGGCTTTGAACAACCGCGCACGGCTGTCGTCCGGCACCGGGAGCAGCCGGTCGAAACGCTGGTCCATCGCTTTGCCAATGGCATCGAGCGCGGGTTTCAGGCTGGTCGATGACACGTACACGGCGGCGGCTTTCTGGGTCATTCCGGGCGGCTGGCGGCGGCCGCTTCGGGGTCAAGGGGGCGGGGGTCAAAGGGGCGGGTGCCAACGGCATCACCGGCATCATTCTGCTGTATTGCCTCGATCCGCGCCGTGGCGTCAGCAAGCTTCTTTTCGCAATGCGCCTTCAGCGCCTGCCCTTGCGTGTACAGCCCGATCGAATCCTCAAGGCTGGCCTCGCCACTTTCCAGGCGATGGACGATGGTTTCAAGCTGCTTGAGCGCTGCTTCGAAACTAAGTTGCGTAAGGTCCTGTGTCTCCATGTCGCGTGTTTGAACGGGCGCGCCGACAGGGTCAAGCGGGGAGGCGCGGTCGCCGCCCGCGGTCCATCGCATTCTCAGCCGGGGGTGACGCGCAACGCCGTGCCCGCTAGCCTGCCGGCAATCACCTTGGGGAAACCATCATGAACGCCGCTGTCATCGCCGCCAACGCCGCCGCAACTGCTGCCAGTGCTGCAATAACCGCTGCCGATGCCAAAACCGAACATGCCGCCGCGCGCCAACCAACCGCCGCCACCGCTGCCGTACTGCGCGCCCGCGGCACAGCTTATGCGCTGGAACCAGTGACACTGGCGGCGCCCGGGCCGGGCCAGGTGCTGGTGGAAATCCGTGCCTGCGGCATCTGTCACACCGATGTCGGAGTGCAAAATTACGAACAGGGCCTGCCGCTGCCACAGGTGCTCGGCCATGAAGGTGCCGGCATCGTGCTGGCCACCGGTGACGGCGTCACCAGCGTCGAGCGCGGCGACCATGTCGTGCTCAGCTACGCCAGTTGCGGTCATTGCGGCAATTGCAGCGATGACCATCCGCAATATTGCAGCGATTTCATGTTGCTCAACTATGCCGGGCTGCTCGCCGATGGCCGCGTGCCTATGCAGGGGCGCGATGGCCCGGTCTATGGTGGTTTCTTTGGGCAATCCAGTTTTGCAACCCATGCCATTGCCTATGAACGCAACACGGTAAAAATTCCCGCCGATCTGGATTTTGCACTGGCGGCGCCCTTTGGCTGCGGCATGCAAACCGGTGCCGGCACCGTTTACAACAGCCTGGCGCCCAAGGCCGGGCAATCGCTCGCCATCTTTGGCACCGGCAGCGTCGGGCTCGCGGCATTGATGGCGGCGGTCGACAGCGGGTGCAGCCCGATCATTGCCGTCGATATCAACCAGGAACGTATCGACCTCGCCCTGCAGTTGGGCGCGACCCATGGCATCCTCTCCGATCCCGACCATCTCGCCGCCGACCTGCGCGCCATCCTGCCCAATGGCGTCAACTTCATCGTCGATACCACCGGGATTGGCCCGATCATCCGCGCCGGCACGGAAAGCCTGGCGTCACGCGGCCAACTGGCGGTGCTCGCCGTCACGCCACCCGGAAGCGAGCTGAGCATAAATCCCAATCTGCTGCTCGGCGGCAAGGTGATTCGCGGCGCTGTCGAAGGCGATGCCGACCCGCAGGTCTTCATCCCCGAACTGATCGAACGCCACCGCGCCGGGCGTTTTCCGCACGACCGGCTGGTCACCACCTATAAATTCAGCGCAATCAACGAAGCGGTTGCCGACATGCGCGCCGGCCGGGTGGTAAAGCCGGTGCTGGTGATGGATTGAAGGCGGCAATGGCGGTGTTTGCTGCTATCGGCACGTCATGAGCAAGGACGCCCAGACGCCGCTGCCCCCTAAACAGCCGTCCGCGATGCCGCCGCCCGGTGCAGCGGCAGATTGGACGATCGACCAGCGTTGGGCAGGTTATACGCCCGCCGAACACGCCATGTGGGACCAGCTGTTCGCGCGTCAGGTTGCCATGCTTCAGGACCGTGCCGCGCCGGAATTTCTCGCTGGCGTCGATATCCTGAAAATGGTTCGGCCGGGCATTCCCGACTTTGCCGAACTATCGGCGCGGCTACATGATCTGACCGGCTGGCAGGTGGTTGCGGTCCCCGGGCTGGTGCCCGACGAGGTGTTTTTCGGCCATCTTGCCGAACGACGCTTTGTCTCCGGTCGCTTCATCCGCACCCCCGAGCAGCTCGATTATCTGCAGGAACCCGATATTTTTCACGATGTTTTCGGCCATGTGCCGTTGCTCGCCAATCCGGTGTTCGCCGATTACATGCAAGCCTATGGCCGCGGTGGGCTGCGCGCCGCCGGCGCGGGCGCAATCGCCCGGCTATCGCGCCTTTATTGGTACACTGTCGAATTCGGGTTGGTCAGGCACGGCGATGCGCTCAGGCTCTATGGTGCCGGCATCGTCTCGTCGCACGGCGAATCGCTGTTCGCACTCGATGATCCCAGCCCGCATCGGCTGGGATTCGACATGACGCGACTGATGCGAACCGACTATCGGATCGATGATTACCAGCAGAATTATTTTGTCATCGACAGTTTCGAAGACCTGTTGCGCCAGACGCAGGAAACCGATTTCGGGCCGTTATATGCAGCGCTCGAAACACAACCCGACATCGCCATCGGCACCATCCTGCCGTCCGACCGGGTGTTCACCCGCGGCTCGCAGGTTCGCGTGGTGCGCCTCAGCGGCCCTTGAACACCGCCGGGCGCTTTTGCAGGAAAGCCGTGACGCCTTCGGCAAAATCGGCGCTACGGCCGGCAGCAAGCTGGTTACGGCGCTCAACCATCAAGGCTTCGGTCAGGGTCTTGTCGAGGCTGTCGCGAATACCCTGGCGGATCAACCGGTACGACAGCGTCGGCCCCTTGGCCATTTTCTGCGCGATGGCGGCAACCGTGGGCGCCAGATCGGCATCATCGACAGTCTTGTAGATCATGCCCCATTCGGCAGCAGTTTCGGCCGGGATCTTTTCCCCCAGCATCATCATCGCCTGCGCCCGGGCCTTGCCCACCAGCCGCGGCAGCATCCACGTCGATCCGACATCGGGCACCAGTCCGATGTTGACGAACGCCTGCAGAAAATACGCACTTTTGGCGGCCACAACAATGTCACCCGCCAGCGCGTAGGAACAGCCGGCGCCCGCCGCGACGCCATTGATTGCGGTAATCACCGGCACCGGCAGCGCAAACAACCGCTCCAGCAAGGGGTTGAAATGGGTTTCCAGCCCCTTGCCGGCATCGACAGGCCCGCTGCCGCCACCGCCGGTCGCGCCGCCGCCGGCAAGATCGGCACCGCTGCAAAAGGCGCGGCCAGTCCCGGTCAGCACCAGCACCCGCGCCGTGCCTTCGTCGCGGACCCGGTCGACAGCATCGATCATTTCGGAAATGACGCCAAGATGCAGGGCATTGAGTTGCGCCGGGCGGTTGATCGTCAGCGTCGCGACACCATCGGCTTCGGCGAAAAGAATATGTTCATAGCTCATGGCGTGTGCGCTCCCCGCTTGGTGCTTTACGTATACGTCAACTGATAGCCGATTTGATGCCGGGGGGAACAGGCAAAAGAGCGAGGCAGCCTGCAACCCCGCCGACCGGGATCCCGTGCTACCGCAAGCTGCCGATAACCTCCGCCAGCGCCGCCAGACAATCGCGCCCCAGTGCCTTGCTGCGCCCCGGCGACCAGCCGTTCAGGGCATCGGGCAGGTCGTCATTATCCTTGAAAGGCATTTCCAGCGTCATCGCGACGCAGCCGAAGCGTTCGGCAACGGCATTGGTGCTCATCGACAGATTGCCCTTGCCGGGAGAAGCCGGCGGATAACCGATGCGGATCTGGAAATCCGGCGTCAGCCGCGCCAGTCGCGCCTTGTAATCAACCAGCAACGCCAATTGCTTGTCGGTGATCGACGGAATGCCTTCGAATCCGGCGACGAAAACATACGGTATCGCTTCGTCGCCATGCACGTCGAGCGCGAAATCCACGCCGCTTGCGGTCATTGCCGCGAGCACATGCAGCACTTCGGGTGACCGCTCCGGTGTCGGCGACGCCCATTCGCGGTTGAGGTTCACCCCGGCAGCGTTGGTGCGCAGATGGCCACGTCGCGAGCCATCCGGGTTCATATTGGGAATGATGTGAAATGTCGCCGCCGCACGCAGTCGCCGTGTCACCGGGTCGCTGGCGTCGATCAGGCGCTCCAGCGCGCCTTCCATCCACCATTCGGCCATGCTTTCGCCCGGATGCTGGCGCCCATACAACCAGACCTGCAACGCCCCACTGCCAAGCCGGAGCCGGTCGATCGCCTGGCCATCAAGGCTATGGCCCAAAACATCGGCGGCGACCCCGGGCGTCGCCGCAATGCGAGCGACGAGGTCGTGGTGACGTTCCATCGAATAGGGTGCGAAATAGGCGACCCACACACTATCATGCGCCGGTGTCAGGCTGATGGTCAGGGTGCCATTGCCGATGGCCGGGTCATAACGGGTATCGGCACGGGTCCAGGTCTGGCGATCTGCCGAAACGACGGCGCGATAGCCAGGCCAGCCGCCGGGATAGGCAGCACCCGCCATATCGACAAGCCGAACCGTGCAGGCCTGCCCGCGCGCGCCGCTCAATCGGAAATAAAACCATTGGTAGAAATCGGAAAGATGATCCTTGTTGATCGTCAGTTCGATTTCATCCGGCCCGGTGCAGCGGCGCACGCAGATATTGCCCGAATCGAATGCGGCGCTGACGCTGATCATTTGGCGACTTTCACCTTGACGGTCTGGCCACTTGTCCCGGGGAAATTCTCAAGCAGCGCCTTGGACAGCCCCGGCAAGGCACTGTTCAGCGCCGATGCCGGGGCGTCGGCGGCAATTTCCTGCACGGCGCGGCCTTCCCAGACGATCGATCGGTCCGATCGCCGGCGAATCTGCAATGACAGCAAATTGGTCCGCACCTCGCTGGCGCGCTTGCCGCCGATCGGCACGGTGACACCCCCGCCAACGGGTCCGGTCAAACCGCCAAAGCCGATCTGGAAGGGCGATGATTTTGGCGCACCAATCCGGGTCGACTGTTCGACAGTCAGCGTGCCGATATAGCCACTCCTGTCATCGGTCGCCGGGTGCAGGCCGACAGCATCAAGATCGCGCGCCACGATCGCCGCCTGGCTGCGAAATTCAAGGCTTGTGCCGTCGCGGTCGGCCACCGGCAGCAACACGATGGAATCGCTTGGGATCGGCTGGCCGAGATGAAAGCGGGTAACTTCGGTCATCGGCGGGGTCGCACAACCGGCTATGAAACAGGCGACCGCCAGTGTCGCGACAATGTTCGAACGCATGACCATTACTCCACAAAAGGGCGCAGCGACACACGTCCAGCGCGCGCATTGGCCACGATTCAGGTCGCATGAGTGCGCCCCGCACGCAACAGTCGCGTACGGCCCGGCGCACCCGTGCTGCAATTTCATTGACTTTACCGATGGTATTCAATAGCCAGCGCGCTCTCAATCCAGCCGAGAAGATTCGAAAGTTTTCCCATGAAGGTCCGCAACTCCCTCAAGTCGCTGAAGAATCGCCATCGCGACTGCCAGGTCGTGCGCCGTCATGGCCGCACCTATGTGATCAACAAGACCAACCGTCGCTTCAAGGCTCGCCAGGGCTAAGTGATTCGCGCTTCCCGAAACCGGGAAGTTTTGCGGGCCGAATCGTGAATTTGGCGAAAGCGCCCGTTCGCGCGGCTGTTTTTGATGTCGGCAATGTCCTGTACGGCTGGGACATTGGCGCGCTGTATCGCAAGCTCATTCCCGACCAGGCGCAGCGGGATTGGTTTCTGGCGCATGTCGTCACGCCAGAATGGCATTTCCAGCACGATCGCGGCCGGCCGCATGCGCAAACCACCGCCGAACTGACGGCGCGATACCCCTCACA
>Ga0105049_10006804_pt1 | contig 13307 bp, 10 predicted proteins | sample MAT06_FD_78087 | JGI IMG/M metagenome (GOLD analysis project Ga0105049, IMG submission 78087) | Freshwater microbial communities from Lake Fryxell liftoff mats and glacier meltwater in Antarctica - MAT-06 | ecosystem: Environmental > Aquatic > Freshwater > Ice > Liftoff microbial mat | place...
AGACCCTCGGCTGAAACCGGGGGCTCGGAGCATGTCGGAGCCACGGGCGGGAGCCCGTGGTCGAGCTACTCCAGGGCGCGTTTAGGTATTAGCGTTGGCCGCGATGGGCTCGTCGTAGAACTCTTCGAGCACCGCTCGCCAGTCGGCTGTGCAGTTGACGCCGATCATGCGTAGGCGGACTTCTTCGGCGCGTGGGTGATGTCCGGCGAAGCGGATGCCGAACTTGCGCATGAGCTTGCCGGCGTTGCGTTCGCCGTGGAGGGCGACGCAGAGGGTGAAGTGCTGGAGCAGCACTTCGCGTTGCTGGTCGATGGTGGGGGCGAGGGGCTCGCGGCCGGCCATCATGTCGCGGGCCTGGCGGAAGATCCACGGGTTGCCGATGCAGCCGCGGGCGACGGAGACGGCGGCCACGCCCGTGTAGCGGATCATGCGGAAGATGTCGCGGACTTCCCAGATATCGCCGGAGCCGAAGATGGGCTTGTCGGGGTGGCGGGCGCAGAGGTCGCGGAGGATGTCCCAGCGGCTGGGGCCGATGTACTTCTGCTCGACGGTGCGGGCGTGGACGGTGGCCCAGGCGTAGCCGAGCTCGTAGGCGGAGTTGAAGACGCGCTCGAAGTTGGCGGCCATCTCGGGCGAGTCGTCATAGGCCCGGCGGAGCTTGACCGTGCAGGGAATCTCCGACGGGACGGCCTCGCGCACCGCGCGGAGAATCGCGAACGCCCCGTCGGGCTCGCGAAGCCAGTGCCCGCCGCGGTTCTTGCGGTCGACCTTCTTGACGGGACAGGCGAGGTTCACGTCGATCGTCGCGAAGGGGGAACCGATGGCGGGGGCCGTGGGGGGCGAGGGGTCGGGGTGCGCGACGATTCGAGGACTCATCGTCGTCGTGGTTTGGGATTCGAGCGGGGCAGCCCCTTGAGCGTCGTCGTCGGCGCGCCAGCGGGTGTCGATGTAGACGGGCGTGCGGCCCTCGGCGTACGCCATGTCGCGATAGGTCTTGGCGTGGCGGCGGCCCTGCTCGATCATCTTGAGGGCGGCGGCGGCCATCTCGTCGGGGTCGCCGCCGATGATCTGGCCCGAGAGCGGCTGGTCCTCCCGGCCCGACGGAAGATTGTCGCGAAGGAGCTCGTCTTGATGATGCATGTCAGCTTTGTCGAAGCCCCGGCCGCCGCCTAGGAGCATGCGGTCGAGCAGGGCCTCGGTGATGCACATCGGGGCCCCGTGGCGGCGGGCGATCACCCGCATGGCGGCGTCGGAATAGCCCGCCAAACCGGCCTGAAAGAACGGGGCATCGAACTCGGGCACCGCCTTGGTGACGCGCGGGTCCATCCCGCGACGCCCCAGTTCAAGGGCGACTTGGGCGGGGTCTATCCCCTCGCCGCCGGGCGCGGTGGCCGGGCTGGGCGGGGTAGCGTTGTTGCCATGGCAGGACATACCTGCCACTATAGGGGTGATGAACCGAACCACCCTCGCGCCGCTGTCGCTCGTGTTGCTCGCCCTGGCCGGTTGTGCAGGAGGGTCCGGCACGATCGGGGAGGGCCCGATCTATCCCGACATCGCCCAGTCGCAGGTGCTGGACGTTCAGGCCTTCCGCGATGAGACGGACCTGACGCTGATCAACACGTCGGAGCGGGCGTTTGGGCCGTCGCGGATGTGGGTCAACCACCGGTACAGCCGGGACATCCCCGGGCTGGCGGTGGGCGAGAAGATCACTCTGAATCTGTACGATTTCAAAGATCGGTACGCCGAGGATTTCCGGGCCGGCGGGTTCTTCGCGACGCAGCGGCCCGATCGGGTGGCGCTCTTGCAGATCCAGGAGGGTGACGCGATCTACGGGCTGGTGATCACCGGTGAGACGCAGTAACCGGGCGGTTGGGCGGGTTGCGCCGACGATTCCCGCGCGGTGCCGTATGCTCCGCTCATGGCGAGCGTGCTTGTGATCGGCCCCCATCCAGATGACCAGGAACTCGGCGCGGGGGGCACGATCGCGCTCCTGGCTTCGCAGGGCCACCAGGTGACGATGCTGGACCTGACCAACGGCGAGCCGACGCCGTTTGGCGACCCGGTGACCCGAGCGGCGGAGGCGGAAGCGGCTCGGGCGGCGCTCTCGCCGGACGCCCCGGCGGCCCCGATCCAGCGGATTCGGCTCACGATGACCAACCGCCAGGTGCAGCACACGCTCGAAGCGAGGTATGCGGTCGCCGGGGTGATCCGGGCGGTCCAGGCGGAAATCCTGATGGCCCCCTACTTCGAGGACGCGCACCCCGACCACCTCGCGGCGACGCGGATCGTCCAGGACGCGCGTTTCGACGCCAAGCTGACCAAGGTGAGCATGCCGGGGGATCAAGGCCGGCCGCCGATCTATCCGCGTTGGCTGTTTTACTACTATGCGAGCCATTTGCGGGCCGTGCCGCAGCCGAGCTTTGTGGTGGACGTGTCGTCAACGTTTGAGCGGAAGCTGCGGGCGGTGGAGTGCTACGCGTCGCAGTTTTCGAAGAACCCCACGAACCGTGGCGTCGCGGAGTTTGTCCGCAACGAGGCGGCGTACTTCGGCTCCAAGATCGGCGTGGCGTTCGGGGAGCCGTTCTTCACGCGCGAGCCTCTGCGGGTCACCTCGCTGGCGGGGCTCTAATCCGCGAACCGATTTTAGCGGTTGCTTCGCGGGCGCGGGCATGATTTGATGTAGCCAGTGAACCCCACCGCCGCACTTCTTGAGCCCGAGATCCTGGAGCTGGTCCGCACCGGGAACTATGCGGATCTCCGCGAGGCGCTCCACGGCGTGCCAGCGGCGGACGTGGCGGAGATCCTCTCGGGCCTGGAAGCCGAGGAAGGGGCGATCGCGTTCCGCTTCCTGCCGCGTGATGACAGCGGCGTGGTCTTCTCGTATCTGGAACCCTCCAAACAGGAAGAGTTGATCCAGCGGCTGGGCGAGAGCGGGGCGGCCCGGATCGTCGAGTCGATGGACGCCGACGACCGCGTTCGGCTTCTTGACGAACTGCCCGCGGAGATCGCGCAGCGGATCGTGGCGAGCCTCTCGCCCGAAGAACGGCGGATGACGCAGGCCATCCTGGGCTACCCGGCCGAGTCGGTCGGTAGGCTGATGACGCCCGACTATGTGCGGGTGCGGCCCGAGTGGACGGTGGTGCGGGCGCTGGAGCACATCCGCAAGTGGGGCCGCGACGCCGAGACGATCAATGTGGTCTATGTGATCGACGATCAGAACTTGTTGATCGATGACCTGCGGCTGCGGCAGTTCATCATGGCCGAGCCCGACGCGACCGTCGAGAGCCTGATGAACCGGCAGTTTGTGACGCTGAAGGCCGACCAGCCGCAGGAAGAAGCGGTGCTGGCGTTGACGAAGTACGACCGCGTGGCGTTGCCGGTGGTCGATTCACGCGGGGCACTCCTGGGGATCGTGACGCACGACGACCTGGCGGACGTGGCCCAGATGATCGCCACGCGGCAGATTCAGAACATCGGTGCCGTGCAGGCTCTTGAAGACCCGTTCATGCAGGCGAGCATCTTCGACCTGTTCAAGAAACGGGCCCCGTGGCTGGCGCTCTTGTTCATGAGCGAACTGCTGACCAGCAATGCGATCTCGTTCTTCGAAGACGAGATCCAGCGGGCGGCCATCCTGGCGGCGTTCATCCCGGCGATTATTTCTTCAGGCGGGAACGCCGGCTCGCAGGCCAGCACGCTGGTCATCCGCGCCCTGGGCCTGCGCGAGATCGGGATCGGCGATTGGCTCCGAGTGCTCCGTCGCGAGCTGGTCGTCGCCCTCATCCTGGGGCTCATGATCGGCGGCATCGGGATCTTCCGCATCAACCTTTTCGGCTGGATGGGCTGGTTCCGCGATCCCAACGTCGCCGACCACTACAGCGTGCTGGGCGTGACAATCGGCGTTACGTTGCTGGGCGTGGTGCTATGGGGCTCGATCATGGGGGCCATGCTTCCCTTCTTGCTCAAGCGGCTGGGCTTTGACCCTGCCGGTAGCAGCACGCCGTTCGTCGCCACACTGGTGGATGTGACGGGCATCGTGATGTACTTCACCGTGGCGATAGTGACGCTCAGGTCGACGCTCCTCAAGCCCGAGGCGCCCGACGCACTCTTGCCGACGAGCGCCGCGGTCGAGATCATGAGCGTCGACGACTATCGCCAGGGTGACAAGTCCGTGGACCTGATGGTCCGCGCCGAGGGCTGGCCCGCGGAGCGCGGGGCGACCCGTGTGACGGTGCCGATCAAGGGGCTGCCCGACCAGAGGCCGCCGGCGGTGGGTGAGAAGCTCATCCTGGAGTTCCGCTCCGCCAAGGCGGACCACGCCCAGCGGCCCGGTCAGCCGTAGCGAAAATCAGTCGGGATGGGTGCCGGGTGCTGGCGAGGTGATGGGTTGGACGACCCCGAGCGTGAGCCCGTCGTGAGCCAGGCGCATCCCGTCGGGCAGCGCGGCGTTGGTCTCTTCGTGGGGCAGGTCGTGGGCCATGTGGACGAAGTACGTCCGTCGGGCGGCGACGCGCTCGGCGATGTCGACCGACTCCGCCAGCGAGAGGTGCGTGGGGTGATGACGATGGCGGAGCGCGTCGAGGACGAACGTGCCCAGGCCGCGGAGAAGCGGGTAGGTCTCGGGGGGGATGGCCGAGACGTCGGTGCAATACGCCAGCGGGAGCGCGGCCTCGGCACCCCAGATCTCGGGCGGCGCGTCGAGGCGGTAGCCGACGATGGGGAGCCGCCCGTGGAGCAGGCGGAGCGGCGTGACGCGCAGCCCGAAAAGGTCAATCGGCTCGGCCGGCGCGACGCGGCGCAGGATCAGGCTGGCGACGAACGAGTCGTTGACGTTGTGGGCGCGGTCGAAGATGTGTTTGTAAACGCGGCGCAGGTGCTCCATCGTGTGGTCCTCGGCGAAGACGTCGATGGGCGTGTGCTGCACCGCGTTGAAGCGGCGGACCTCATCGAGGCCGAAGGTGTGGTCGACGTGGTTGTGGGTGAAGAGGATGGCGTCGCAGCGGCGCAGACCCGCGCGGAGCGCCTGCTGACGCAGGTCGGGCGTGGCATCGATCAGCACCACGCGCTCGTGTCCCTGCAAGTCGTTGAAGACCACGGCGGCCCCGGTGCGGAGCCGCTGGTCGCGCGGGTCGGCGGAGTGACACACGGCGCAATCGCACGCGATGGCGGGGATGCCCGCCGAGGTCCCGGTGCCGAGGAAGATAAAGCGCATGCCGAGCGACCCCTGCTCTCCGCCGTGGGGCGGGGCGCTAGCGCGCGTCCGCGGGGAGTTCCGCGGGCGAGAATCCGTCATACTTCTTGAACTCTTCGACGGCCTTGTCATTGATCACGCTGGCACCCCAGGCGGAGCCGTACAGCGCCGCCAGCATGTCGGCCCCGGAGTGCAGGCGCTCGCTGATGGCGGCCTTGCCTTGGTCCTGGGTCAGCTTGCCGCTTTTCTCCAGTTCGTAGAGCGGCACGACCTGGTCGAAGGACCGCTGGACGTAGGCCGTCAGCTCGCTCCAGGGGTTGAGGGCATCGGTGACGACAGCCTGGTAGGTCTGCATGGGCTTGAGCATGGCGTAGTTGATCTGGTGGTGCGCGATCACTCCGCCGTCGATGTAGGCGTGCAAGGTCTTGGCGGTGGTGAACTCGCGGGGGTTGTCGCCGACCCAGCCGTTGAAGTGCCTGGTGGTGTGCAGCGGCTGGGCGAGGTCGCCCACGATGTGCGAGAGCAGGCCCATCTGAACCTGAATGTTGGCCTTGGCCATCTCGAGCTGCGGGGCACGGCTGGGCTCATTGATCGTGCTGAGAATGCGCCAGGTCTTGAAGGAGCTGATGAGCTTGGCGTGGATCTCCGCGGCGGCGTGGAGCGCGAAGCCGGGCCATTCCTTGTCGCCGGCCGGGTCGTGCTTGGGGTTGTACGGCTCGCCGATCAGTTCCGGATGGACGTGCCGCGACACGGCCATCGCGGCGATGTAGCGGGCCCGCAGCGGGGGCATGCTCTCGAGCGTCAGCCCGAACTGGCTCAGGTCCTCGATGTCGAGGTAGTGCTCGGGGGCGTTCTCGTGGCGCAGAAAGCCTGAGGCGACGCCGCGCCAGCGGTCGGGCTCGGCGGACTGCCAGCCGACCATGTGGCGGGTGGCCGGCTCGCGCAAAAACGCTGGGGCGTCGGCGGGCAGGCCGTCGAGCGCGAGCCAGGTGATCATGCGGTGCCCGGCGGCGTCCCAGGCGCGGGCGGGCGCGGGGGCCAGCGCCATGAAGGCCCAAGCCGCGGCCGTGAGCAGAGTTGTCGTCGTGCGTGTCATCGGCGTTTCCTCATCCCGCGCGGTCCGCGGCGCAAACTGTCGGTCGTGCGATTATCTAGCGTGCCCGTTCATCCTTTGCTTGCCGGCTCATCAGCATGCCGATGGCCTCAATCGGGTCGAGGCCTTCAAATAGGACCGCGTGGACAGCCGAGACGATCGGCATGTCGACCTTGTACTTCCGCGCCAGGTCCACCACCGACCGCGTCGTGGCCACGCCTTCAACGACGTGCCGCGATTGGGCCAAGGCTTCGTCGAGCGGCCGACCCTTGCCCAGCGCCTCGCCGAGCGTGCGATTGCGACCCTCGGGGCTGAAGCAGGTGGTCGCCAAGTCACCCACGCCCGCGACGCCGAAGAACGTCTCCTGGCTGGCCCCCATGGCCGTCCCGAGCCGGGCGATCTCCGCCAGCCCGCGGGCGAGCAGGGCCGACTTGGCGTTGAAGCCGGCTTGGAGACCGTCCAGAATTCCGGCAGCGATGGCGATCACATTCTTGGTAGCCCCTGCGATCTCGACTCCAACCAGATCGCTGCTGGTATAGATGCGTAGCCAGCGGGTCGAGAACGCCGCCTGGGTCTGGAGCCGGAGCGTTTCGTCCTCGCTCGCGGCCACCATCGTCGCCGGCAGGCACCGGGCCAGCTCGGGAGCGATCGTCGGCCCACTCAACGCGCCCAGCACCCGGGCGGGTCGGTCCGGATCGTCTCGGAGGGCCTCGGCGATCACCTGCGTGGGCCGGAGTAGCGTGCCGTTCTCGATCCCCTTCGAGACCGACACGATCGGCGTCTTGGGCGGCAGATACGGGCGGAGGCGGTCGATCACCCCGCGGAGGTATTGCACCGGGATCGCGCAGATCACCAGCTCGGCGTCCGCCAACGCGTCGGCGTCCTTCATCGCGATGCGCACGTCCTCAGGCAGCACCAGCCCGGGCAGGCGGTCGGAACGGCGCGATTGCATAAGCGTGGCCGCCTCGCTGGCGGCGTGCCCCCACATGCTGATGCGGGGGGCCAACCAAGGAATCCCTCCGCTCGAACTGGGGATGCGGTCGTCGTCGAGGAGTACCGCCGCGCAAACGAGCCCCATCTGACCCAGGCCTAGGACCGCGACAGGAATCCGGCCGTCGTGATGTGAGCCGCGTTGTCTAGTTGTGGCCGCCATGGTGTCCGACTCGCCCGCCTAAACGGTCTTTGTTCGACCCGCTGGACTTTCCCGCTCCGAGGATCGAACTGTTCGCCGATCGCGCTCGTAACGTCAGAGCGGACGCGCGGACGGCTACCATACGCGCTCCGACCGGCTAATGGTCCGCCCCCCGGTGTTCTGGGAGTTTCAGACCCGTCCATTTCTAAAGTGGACGGTCGGACGGCGGCATCGCCCCTCGGCCCTCTCGGCCGCAGCCGCCTGCTCTCCGCAGGGGCATTTGGGCTCCCCCGGGACGGCCCGGCTATTCAGGTTCAGATGGCAGGTCCCTTCGATTTGATCCGTGGATTACAACGGAGTTTCGCGTATGGCAGGTCAGCACAACGGCAACGCTCACATGCACGAACACGATCATGACCACGGGCAGACCCATGCCGACATGCCCCGTCAGCCGATCAGCGAGGCTGCCTGCTGCACTCACCACGAGCTCAAGAGCGAGCGCTACATGCTCCTCTACCTGATCGGCGGCATGCTCCTGGCCGGGTCGGCCGTAGCCCGCTACGGGTTCAGCGGGTTTGACAACGCCGTCACCGACATCCCCGCCGTGATCGCCGCGCTGCTCCTGGGCTTCCCGCTCTTCCAGGCGTCGATCATGGAGATCCACCGTGGGCGGGCGTCGTCGTCGTCGTTGGCGGCCCTGGCCGTGCTGGCGTCGATCGCGATCGGCCAGTTCATGACGGCCGGTGCCCTGGCGCTCATCCTGCTCGTGGCCGACCAGTTCCTGCGGCGGACGGCCCTGGGTGCCGAGCGCGTCATCGAGCAGCTCATCCGCCTCACGCCCGACATCGCCCGCATCATCCGCAACGGAGCCGAGGTGGAAGTCCGCGTCCGTGAAGTCAAAGTCGGCGATGTGGTTCGCGTCCGCGCGGGCGAGAACTTGCCCGTCGACGGCGTCGTGGCGTCGGGTCGGTCGACGCTCGATCAGGCCTCGCTCACGGGTGAAGCCGTCCCGCACGAGGTCTCGCCGGGCGACCCCGTGTACGCCGGCACGACCAACCTCTCGGGCAATCTCGACGTCACCGTGACGCAGGTCGGGGCCGACACCACCATCGGCAAAGTCACCGAGCTCATCCGCGAGGCCGAGCGCAACAAGAGCCCGCGCCAGTTGCTCATCGAGCAGGTCTCGACGTTCTTCGTCCCCGTCATCCTTTCGGTCGCGTTCGTGGTGTGGCTGATGACCAAGAACGTGGAGACGGCCATCACCGTGCTGGTGGTGACGTGCCCCTCGGCGCTGCTGCTTGCGAGCCCGACGGCGATGGTGGCGGCGTTCGCCGCCGCGGCCCGCGTGGGCATCATGGTCAAGAAGCCGCAGTTCCTCGAATCAGCCGCCAACATCGACACCGTTGTCATGGACAAGACCGGCACCATCACCACGGGCCGCTTCGTGGTGTCGCGGCTGGCCCCGGCGCCGGGCGTTGAAGGGGCCGAGCTCCTGGCCGCCGCGGCCAACGGCGAGCAGCACTCCAATCACCCGCTGGCCAAGTCGATCATCACCACCGCCAAGGCCGCCCGCGTTCAGATCGACGGCTCCAACGACCACGAAGAGTTCCACGGCCGGGGCGTCCGCGCACGCACGACCCTGGGCGAGTTGCACGTGGGCCGGGCCACCTGGCTCGGCGAGCTCTTCCCGCACTTCAAGGACGACCTCGCGCATGTGAACGGGCGGATCGAAGGCATGACGGGCGTCCATGTCGCCAAGGACGGGCGGTATCTGGGGGCCGTGGGGCTGGAGGACAAGGTCCGCTCCAACACCAAGTCGGTCGTCGAGCGCCTGCGCCAGCTGGGTGTCAAACGTGTGTCGATCTTCACCGGCGACCGCCTGAGCGTCGCCGAACGCGTCGGGCGGATGGTCGGCGTCGACACCATCGAGGCCGAGTGCCTGCCGGAAGAGAAGCACGAGCAGGTGCGGGCCCTCGTCAAGCAGGGCCGCCGCGTGCTGATGGTCGGCGACGGCATCAACGACGGGCCCTCGCTGGCGGCGGCGGAGATCGGCGTGGCCATGGGCCTCTCGGGCTCCGACATCGCCACCAACTCGGCGGGTGTGGCCCTGATGAACGACGACCTGTCGCGGGTGCCGTTCCTGATCGAACTCTCGCGCCGCAACAAGTCGATCATCACGCAGAACATCGTCGCGTCGATCATCATCGCGCTCATCGGGCTGGCCCTCGCGGCCACGGGCAACCTGGAAATCTGGGGCGCCTTGATCTTCCACTTCATCGGCGACGTCTTTGTCATCGCCAACTCTTTCCGCCTGTTCCGCTTCGGCGAAGATTACAAGGGCGCCGAGTCTGAGGAAATCGACGAGGCCGATATGCCGCGGCGTCGGGCCGCGAGCATCAACCTCATGGCCCAGCCGGTCGCTGCCCGCTGAGGCGGCACCAATCGCTGGATCAGGAATCCGCCTTATTCGTACGCAGACGGCGGTGGATGCGGGCCAAGTCCGTGCATGCCAGATAGGCTCTGAAGGTCCGCCCCCTATGGAGCCCGACCGATGCACACGCTGCGAACCTTCGCCCTTTGCCTGTTGGTGCTGCTCAAGCTCATCTCACCGCGCGTGGCCTGCGGTGATGACATGAAGGTCTGGAACGGCGTAGTGATGCTGCCCGGCGCGCAGAAGCTCGCCTTTGTGCTCCGCATCAAGGACGCCGGGAGCGCCACGCTCGACATCCCATCGCAGGGGCTCAACGCGGGGGCGCTCGAGGATGTCGATATCGTGCTGCCGCGGATGAGCTTCGTGCTCAAACCCAAGGGGGCACCGGACACGGCGTGGGCCATCTTCGCCGTCACGATCGACGACACGGGCAAGGCCGCCACGGGCTCGATGAACCAGATGGGCCGGCGTTTTGAGGTCACGATGCTCCGCGCCGACGCGGCCGCGGCCGCTCAGGCCGCACGCGGCCAGGCAGAACGCTGGAAGGGTCGGATCGACGCGCCGGGCCAAGCGCTCGACTTTGAGCTCAAGCTCTATCGCGCCGCGCAGCCGCCCGAGGGGACGTTGAGTATCGCTGCCCAAGGCGTGAGCGACAGCGAGCTCAAGGACTTCGCGATCGACGGCCCAACGCTCAAGTTCGTCTTCGGGACGCCGCAGATGCAGCCGACCGCGCACGCGAGCTTCACGATCACAGTTGACGCCGAGGGCAAGACCGGTAAAGGCACGATGAAGCAGGTCGGCTTGGACATCCCCGTCACGATGTCGATTCTGAACGAAGGCGAATCAGTCGAGCTCAACCGCCCGCAGCACCCCAAGCCGCCGTATCCGTACGAGCAGCGCGAGGTGCTGGTGATCTCGTTCGACGGGGCCAAGCTGACGGGGACGCTGACCATCCCCGAAGCGGCTAAGTTCGGGCCCGGTCCGCACCCGGCCGTCGTGATGGCTACCGGTTCGGGGCTGCAAGACCGCGACGAAACGCTCTTGGGCCACAAGCCGTTCCTGGTGATCGCCGATCATCTCACGCGGCACGGGATCGCCGTGCTCCGCGTGGACGACCGCGGGTGGAACGGCAACTTCGACCCCGTCGGAGCGCGGGCCACGACCGAGACCTTCGCCAAAGACGCGGCCGCAGCGGTGGCGTTCGTGCGTGAACAACCCGGGATCGACCCGGCCAGGGTGGGGATCGTGGGCCACAGCGAGGGCGGAGTCATCGCGCCGATGGTGGCGGCGGAGGATCCCAAGCTGGCGTTCATCGTGATGCTGGCGGGCACGGGGATCAGCGGGGCGGAGATCGTTCGGCTGCAAACGGTGTACCTCGCGGCGGCGCGCGACCCCGCGGCCGACAACCCCGAGAGCCGCAAGCACGCGGCGGAGCTGGCGGCGGCGCTCATCCGCGAGGCCGAGGCCGACGAGCTGCGCACCATCCTGAAAGCGCTGGCGCAAGCGCAGCTAGCACACCGCGCCGACCAGATCACGCCCGAAGAGCAGAAGGCCGTGGACGAGCAGATGGAGACCGCGCTGCCGCAACTCACGTCGGCCTGGCTGCGCTACTTCGCCAAGCTCGACCCGGCCGACGCCCTCCGCAAAGTCCGCTGCCCCGTGCTGGCTATCAACGGCTCGCTGGATAAGCAGGTCGACGCCAAGGCCAACTTGGAGGGCGTTCGAAAGGCCCTCGCCGCGGGCCACAAGCCGCCGGCGAAGATCGAGGAACTGGCGGGGCTCAACCACCTTTTCCAGCCCGCCAAGACCGGCGGGATGGAGGAGTACGCGTTGATCGAGACCACCTTCGACCCGGCGGCGCTCGAGTTGATCTACACCTGGATCCGCGGCGCCACAGGGTTGGACGGGAAAGGGCGCTAAGCCCGCTGGCGCCGCGAGCGGATGACCTGCCCAGAATTCGCGGCTGACTGTTTGCCAAGATCGTTTACGGCTGTAGACTTTATCATCTACGGATGTAATCGATATGCCCAAGCCCTCCCGTCCTTCGCGTTCCAAAGCCAACCCGCCGCCGCCGTCGATCACCGACGCGGAGTGGCTGGTGATGAAGTCGCTCTGGGCCCGTTCGCCGCAGACGGCCGCGGAGATTATCGCGGAGCTCTCCGGCCCCACGGGCTGGAAGCCGCAGACGATCAAGACGCTCATCGGCCGGCTGGCCGAGAAGGGCGCGGTCGCGCACGAGCCACGCGGACGCGAGTACCTGTACAGCCCGGCCGTGCCCGAGGCGGACGCCGTGCAGGCCGAGAGCGGCAACTTCCTCACGCGGATCTTCGGCGGGGCCGTCGCGCCGATGCTGGCCCACTTCGTCGAGGAGCACCCGCTTAGCAACAAGGAGATCGCGCGCCTGCGGGCGATCCTGGATCGCGCCGCAGCGGCTCAGCAGCCGCCCCGCGATCCGACGCCAGGCTCGCCAGCGCTCCGGCGGAGAGCCAAACCAGGATCGCGTTTCTTGACTGGCTGCTGGCAGCCTCGGCTCAAGGGGCCGTCGTCGCGGCACTGGTGATCGGCATCGGGCTGGCGCTGGGGCATCGCCTCGCGCCGCGCTGGCGCGCGGCGCTGTGGTTGCTGGTACTGGCGCGGCTGGCGCTGCCGGTCTCGCTGGCTACGCCGTGGAGCCTGTTCAACTTGTGGCCACAGTCGGAGGCGTCGACGCCGCGCTGGGCCGACGTTCGTGTCGGCACGGTTGCCCTGACTGCTCACGACGCTACGCGGGCCACGGCCTTGGCACCCGCGACTCCCGCGGCGGGAACGGGCTCTTCGGGCGGCCGACCGTTGGAGGTGCCCGCCGAAGGCTCGATGGCCGCGATAGAAGGCGCGATCAATCCGATCTACGCGCTGGGCGCTGGGCGCGTGGCTCGTTGGCGCAGTTGGCGTGCTGCTGGCGCTGGCGTTCGGCGCGGGCCGCGTGTTGAAGTTGCACCGGGCCTCGGTGCCGCTGGATCGGCCGGATCTCGACGCGATGGTCACCGAAGCCGCGCGGCGGATCGGCCTGCGGCACCCGCCGCGCTTGTACTCCAGCGCCGGGTTTGATTCACCCGCCGTGGTCGGCTGGCTGAGGCCGCGGCTCGTGCTGCCCGAAGGCCTGGCCGAGCGGCTCGAGAGCCGCGATCTGCAAGGCGTGCTGCTGCACGAGCTGGCCCACATCCGTCGCGGCGACATCCCGATCGCATGGCTGGCGGCGGCGGTGCTGGTTGTGCACTGGTTCATCCCGCTGGTGTGGGTCGTAATGGTCCTATGGCGCCGCGACCGCGAACTCGCCTGCGACGCCATGGCCCTGGCCGCAATGCGAGGCGACGATAGCCCCCGCTACGGCCTCATGCTGCTCATGTTGCTCTCATCCGTCCAGTCAAGTAGCCCCCTTCCGGGGCTGGCCGGCATCGTCGAAAGTTCCAATGCCACACAAAGG